>Ga0307378_10004790_pt1 | contig 19106 bp, 12 predicted proteins | sample UN1MG_FD_202238 | JGI IMG/M metagenome (GOLD analysis project Ga0307378, IMG submission 202238) | Soil microbial communities from Risofladan, Vaasa, Finland - UN-1 | ecosystem: Environmental > Terrestrial > Soil > Coastal area > Acid sulfate soil | place: Finland: Risofladan, Vaasa | collected... | reverse complement strand
AACGGGAAACAGGCAAACAAAAAGGTCTCTTGGCAATGACCTACTCTCCCAGGGGGCTGCCCCCCAAGTACCATCGGCGCTGACGAGCTTAACTGCCGGGTTCGGGATGGGACCGGGTGTGTCCTCGTCGCTCAAATCACCAAAAGACCTAAGAAAACAAAACGATTGGTTGTTAATTTAATCGAATAAACGATGGTAGTTGTTTCTGAAACACTGCGTCAGAATTCCGAGTTCTCTGTACCATATGCATTGTAAGCCCTCGACCATTAGTACGGCTTAGCTGAATACATTACTGTACTTACACATGCCGCCTATCAAACTAGTAGTCTCCTAGCGGTCTTACTCCAAGCGCAAGCACTTGGAAGAGGGATCTAATCTTGAGGCGAGCTTCCCGCTTAGATGCTTTCAGCGGTTATCTCTGCCAGACGTAGCTACCCAGCTATGCTCCTGGCGGAACAACTGGCACACTAGAGGTCTGTCCACCCCGGTCCTCTCGTACTAGGGGCAGCTCCTCTCAAATCCCTTGCGCCCACAGCGGATAGAGACCGACCTGTCTCACGACGGTCTGAACCCAGCTCACGTACCGCTTTAATGGGCGAACAGCCCAACCCTTGGGACCTTATTCAGCCCCAGGATGCGATGAGCCGACATCGAGGTGCCGAGCCTGGTCGTCGATATGAACTCTTGGACCAGACTAGCCTGTTATCCCCGGGGTAGCTTTTATCCGGTAAGCCACGGCCCTTCCACTCGGAACCGTGGGATCATTAAGCCCGACTTTCGTCCCTGCGCGACTTGTAGGTCTTGCAGTCAAGCTCCCTTGTGCCTTTACACTCTGCGGCTGGTTTCCATTCAGCCTGAGGGAACCTTTGGGCGCCTCTGTTACTCTTTCGGAGGCGACCGCCCCAGTCAAACTACCCACCAGGCACTGTTCCCACGCCGGTTAACGGTCGCAGGTTAGGGCCAAGACTTAATCAGGGTGGTATTTCAAGTGCGGCTCCACCGAGACTGACGTCCCAGCTTCACAGCCTCCCACCTATCCTACACAGACCAAGCCCTAACGCAATGCCAAGTTGTAGTAAAGCTCCACGGGGTCTTTTTGTCCTGCTGCGGGTAACGCGCATCTTTACACGTACTTCAATTTCGCCGGGGCCCTCGTTGAGACAGTGCTCTTCTCATTACGCCATTCGTGCGGGTCGGAACTTACCCGACAAGGAATTTCGCTACCTTAGGACCGTTATAGTTACGGCCGCCGTTCACTGGGGCTTCGGTTCAAAGCTTCGAGTCGAGCGAACTCAACCCTAACCTCTCCCCTTAACCTTCCAGCACTGGGCAGGCGTCAGCCCCTATACATCGTCTTTCGACTTAGCAGAGACCTGTGTTTTTGTTAAACAGTTGAAAGAGCCATTTCTCTGCGACCTTCAACAGCTTCGCTTAATTGCTAACCATCAAAGGCCCTCCTTATCCCGAAGTTACGGAGGTATTTTGCCTAATTCCTTAACGAAGGTTCTCCCGATCCCCTTGGTATACTCTACCCACCTACCAGTGTCGGTTTGCGGTACGGTCACCTAAATATCATCACTTAGAGGATTTTCTAGGCAGCTTGGCTCAATCACTTGCGGCTCTATTGGCACCGCCATCACGCTTCAGGCTCCGAGTGCGGATTTGCCTACACTCATCATCGCCCTAGACGTTTGGCACCTCAATCCATTAAGAGGCTGATCTACCACGCTGCGTCCCCTCATCGCTCCATTTAGGTGGTTCCGGAATATTAACCGGATGTCCATCACCTACGCCTTTCGGCCTCGGCTAAGGCCCGACTGACCCGACGCGGAATAACCTTCCGTCGGAAACCTTAGGTTTACGGGGAACATGTTTCTCACATGTTTTACGCTACTCATGCCAGCATTCTCACTTCTGTAGGCCACAGCCGTCCTTACGGTCGACCTTGTATCTCCATACAGAACGCTCTCCTACCATAGCAATGGAAACCATCACTATCCGAGGCTTCGGTACTATGCTTTAGCCCCGTTACATTTTCCGCGCAAAAGCGTTTGACCAGTGAGCTATTACGCACTCTTTAAAGGATGGCTGCTTCTAAGCCAACCTCCTGGCTGTCTAAACACTCTCACATCGTTTCCCACTTAGCATAGATTTAAGGACCTTAGCCGGCGGTCTGGGCTCTTTCCCTCTCGACTATGAAACTCATCTCACATAGTCCGACTGCCGCGCTTTTAAGTATAGGTATTCGGAGTTTGGTTGAGTTCGGTAAGCGTGAGCCCCCTATCCCATCCAGTGCTCTACCCCCTATACTGAACACGCGACGCTAGCCCTAAAGCTATTTCGGAGAGAACAAGCTATCTCCAAGTTCGTTTGGCATATCACCCCTACCCACACGTCATCCCCTAATTTTGCAACATTAGTGAGTTCGGCCCTCCACGAGAGATTAGTCTCGCTTCAGCCTGCACATGGGTAGCTCACCTGGTTTCGTGTCTAATCCCAGCGACTAAACGCCCTATTAAGACTCGCTTTCGCTACGGCTCCGTCTGTTTCTGACTTAACCTTGCCACTGAGATTAACTCGCTGGCTCATTCTCCAAAAGGCACGCCGTCACACATTGTCAAGGGCCTAAGCCCAGGACCATAGTGCTTCGACCGTTTGTAAGCACACGGTTTCAGGTTCTATTTCACTCCCCTTACCGGGGGTCTTTTCACCTTTCCTTCACAGTACTTGTACGCTATCGGTCGCCAAATGTATTTAGCCTTGGGAGGTGGACCTCCCTGCTTCCGGCAAGGTTAGCGTGCCCCGCCGTACTCAGGATCTCCGCGAGAGTCTATTCAGTTTCGTTTACGGGGCTGTCACCCTCTATGGCCTAACTTTCCAGAAAGGTTCTACTACCAAATAGTTTTGTAACTCTCATATGCGAAGTCCTACAACCCCACTGCCATAAAGACAACGGTTTGGGCTGTTCCCCGTTCGCTCGCCACTACTGAGGGAATAATCTCTTTTCCTGAGGTTACTAAGATGTTTCAGTTCACCTCGTTCCCTCTGCTAATCTATGTGTTCAACTAGCAGTGCCAGGGCATCGACCCCTGGCGGGTTTCCCCATTCGGACATCCTCGGATATAGCGTCTGCACACAACTCCCCGAGGCTTATCGCAGTGTACCACGTCCTTCATCGGCATTTGGCGCCAAGGCATCCACCGTGCGCTCTTAGTAGCTTACACACATGATACGGAGAAATCGAAATTTCTACGTTCGTGCTTTTGTTAAATTTACTGCGTTACACATTCATTATTCGGTTGTTAAAGTGCATTTTTGCCTAGCTGCGAGGTAAGCAGCTAGCGATTGTTGCCCTAGTTTTGGCTAGGGCCACAATCGCCAAATGCCTACCAGACACAGAAAAAACCTGGCCCACAGCCAGGTTTCAAAAAAGCAACCTAACTATTCGCCACAACTGGTTTTAACTGTATCGTACCTGATTTAGCAAATCTTATCCTATGTAAAAGATACTGGTCATAGCTTCGATGGAGATGAGGGGACTCGAACCCCTGACCTCCTCCTTGCAAAGGAGGCGCTCTCCCATCTGAGCTACATCCCCTTTCCAATTATTAAAACTGCAAGGTGGGCCTGACTAGACTCGAACTAGTGACCTTTCCCTTATCAGAGGAACGCTCTAACCGGCTGAGCTACAGGCCCCTATCTCGGAGACCTTAACCCCTGAAAAGTAGTAGAAACGAGTTCCGCTCAAACCCTGGATGAGGTCTCTCGACCTCACCATTTACACCATAAAAAAGGAGGTGATCCAGCCGCAGCTTCCGCTACAGCTACCTTGTTACGACTTCGTCCCAGTTACCGACCCCGCCTTGGGCAGCTGCCTCCCGTTAGGGTTAGCCCACTGACTTCAGGCGTTGCCAACTTCCATGACGTGACGGGCGGTGTGTACAAGACCCGGGAACGTATTCACCGCACTATTGCTGACGCGCGGTTACTAGCAACTCCGACTTCATGCAGGCGAGTTGCAGCCTACAATCCGAACTGAGACCGGCTTTAGAGGATTGGCTCCGCCTCGCGGCTTGGCAACCCATTGTACCGGCCATTGTAGCGTGTGTGTAGCCCAGGATATAAAGGCCATGCTGACTTGACGTCATCCCCACCTTCCTCCGGCTTATCACCGGCAGTCTCGTTAGACACGTATAACTAACGACGAGGGTTGCGCTCGTTACAGGACTTAACCTAACACCTCACGGCACGAGCTGACGACAGCCATGCAGCACCTGTGACGGCTCCCCGAAGGGTCGGTTAGCTTTCACTTTCCTACCACCGCCATGTCAAACCCTGGTAAGGTTCTTCGTGTAGCCTCGAATTAAACCACACGCTCCGCTGCTTGTGCGGGTCCCCGTCAATTCCTTTGAGTTTTAGCCTTGCGGCCGTAGTCCCCAGGCGGTCAACTTAATGCGTTTGCTACAGCACAGGGGGGTTGGATACCCCCTACACCTAGTTGACATCGTTTACGGCTAGGAATACCGGGGTTTCTAATCCCGTTCTCTCCCCTAGCTTTCGCGTCTTAGCGTCAGGAATGGCCCAGAGAGCCGCCTTCGCCACTGGTGTTCCTCCCGATATCTACGCATTTCACCACTACACCGGGAATTCCACTCTCCTCTACCACCCTCAAGTTTCCTAGTTTCGAACGACCTCTCCTAGTTGAGCCAGGAGCTTTCACGTCCGACTTAAGATACCGCCTGCACGCGCTTTACGCCCAGTAAATCCGGATAACGCTCGCCTCCTACGTTTTACCGCGGCTGCTGGCACGTAGTTAGCCGAGACTTATTCATGGGGTACCGTCCTTTCTCTTCCCCCATAAAAGGAGTTTACAACCCGAAGGCCTTCATCCTCCACGCGGCGTTGCTGCCTCAGACTTTCGTCCATTGGGCAATATTCCTTGCTGCTGCTACCCGTAGGTATCTGGTCCGTGTGTCAGTACCAGTGTGGGGGATCACGCTCTCACGCCCCCTACCCGTCTTAGCCTTGGTAAGCCATTACCTTACCAACTAGCTGATGGGCCGCAGGCCCCTCCCAGAGCGCCGGAACTTCAGTCATCACTCTCTAACAATGAGGACATCCGGGGTATTAGCCATCGTTTCCAATAGTTATTCCCCTCTCTGGGGTAGGTCACCAACGTGTTACTCACCCGTTCGCCACTCTCACCTCTAGACGAATCCAAAGGATCCCGTTCGACTTGCATGCATTAGGCACGCCGCTAGCGTTCATCCTGAGCCAGGATCAAACTCTCCATAGAAAGTTTAACTCTTTTAGTCTTTCGACTATGTTATTCAGAATTGATTTTGGGTTGAGCTTTCGCTCATTTCTACCACTTTTCAGTTGTTAAAGTTCCAAGCCAAGATAACCATTATAGCATTACCTAAATGCCTGTCAAGATCTAATTTGTAAATTGCTTCTTTTGCTTCGCTAAGTTCCTCATTCCGAAACTAAATCCTCAGATGCAATCACCGATTATAGCAACAGCGTTGCGGCTGTCAAGGGTTTATAAGCACAATTTTTATTGCCAAGATCGTGTATATACTATAGTCACAACTAGCATAGAAAACAAATGCCCGTTAGCCCCATATATGGGGTTCCAACTCACTTTCAATCCCGTATATACCGATAAACGATCGAGTTTCGGCTTCCCCAGAACAATAACGGCCGTGAATTAATTATGAGGTACTCATAAATAAATACGGGTGAACCACCTGTCAACATCATTTACCGAGGTATATTGCTTGTCGGCAAGTTCCTCTTGAAGGAAGCTGGTCAGGGCGGCCAGGCCTAAAGCAAAGACCTGGCTGCGGTTCGCTCCAAACTGGGCGTTTAACGCACCCTGGGCTCGCCCGAGTTCAATGGACTGCTGCGGCGATAGACGGATGGATGTCCAGCGGGGCTCGCTATCTTTGGCCGGCAGGGGTAGATCCCATAATAAGTAGAGGGAGTCTAAATCGGTTATGCCTTCGGGGATCTCGCGATCGCGATCGGCCACAGCACTACGTAGAAGATCCATGCGCGCCGCTAACAGGTTTACGGCCATATCAGGAATGTCAGCTCGACTGAGGCTATCTGGCAGATTTTTTGCCAGCGCCTTCATTAGCTGCTTCTGTTCCGCAGTTAATGCGATATAGACGTTCTTTCGGCCAATCGAACGCCGCGGCCGTCCGCGCCTGGGTTTATCTTCGAGCAGTGCAGCAATCGTGCTCTCTTTCCGCTTAGTCATTATTCGCGCTATCACCCAGGTGACGATAGCTTTGTTGCCTCCTGAGGAAATCGGAAACGAATTCTTCGGTTACCTGTGAGCCTCTTTGCTCCAGCAACTCAAGACACAAGTGTAGACAAAGCAAACATATGCTCCGAGGATAACCGCGGGTTTCCTGCCAGATAGGCAGAATAGCGTTATCAAGGAACAAAGGATTTTGGCGATCGTCACGACCGGCAGCCATTAAGCGGTACTCAATCAGGGCTTTCGTATCGTCCGGCGTCAGGGGATCCAGGGAGGATCGCGTGGCCACGCGATCGTTAAAATCAGGCACTTCTCGCAGGTTAATGTCCAGTTCCGGACGACCCAATAAGATCAGCTGGTAGGCCTTGCCTCCCCGAGGATCACGGAAGTTCAACAACCGCCTCAACTCGACAAACTGATCAACGCTGAGTTCATGGGCTTCGTCAATAATAATGAGGGGTAATACCCCCTCGGCGCTCCGCTTTACAAGGTATGAGCGGAACTCATTGAGTTGATCTTCGGTCGCGCGCCGGGTTCGCAGGCCAAATTCGGCCGCGATACGCCGCAATAATAACAAGCCGCTGCGTTTTGGCGGCTCGTCAACCTTCGCACCGACGAAATCCGGCCGGCGATCGTAACGGCTATGGAACCAGGAAGCCAAAGTGGTCTTGCCCGTACCCACCTCTCCAATGACGATCGAGGCCCCTTGTCCCGCTTCAACCATATAGCTGACTTTGGACAAGGCCCTCTTCGTCTCGGTTGACAGGTACATAAACCGGGGATCAGCCTCGATGCTGAAAGGGGGGACGACAACATCTAATCGTCCCCAGTTTGGCTGTTTCTTTCTTTCTATTTCTGTAACAGGAGCAATCCGATCTATCATATTCTATACACCCCAATAACTGTATCGTACTAGGGTATATATCACTTGTCAAGAAAGTTGATACCTTGATACCATAACAAAATGCGCAATCTATATAGTAAAGATCAATTGACAGGGCTTACTATTTTTGTTAGACTGTCCTTAGTTGCGGTTTATACACATTGTCGGGCATATCACAAAGATGCATTAGCTTTACATAGTGAATTAACAGGTTGTAGTTACCTGAAGCCTGGCGAATCAACCGGAACAAAAAAAGCCAAGCGCCGAAGCACTTGGCCTTGTATTGGATAAAGCTTCCTGAATGCAACCAACGGGTGCCGCCAACATTCGTCGGTTTTGAGGCGACCCCTTTATTGGGGAGGGGTATTCACGCCTCCAGGCAGCCTTACTGCTTACAGTAGAGAGCATAGCATACGCACCCAAGCCTGTCAATGGATTATGTCATGAGGGCACTCTTTTTAAAGTAAAAGTTAATTTTACTTCTGTTTAGCCCTGGGCATGCCACCCTGGTTTATGGTGCCGCGTCCCCTTTCTATGGCTCTTTGCGATAAGAAGAGCTCAATTTGGACAGTCGGGAAAGGAGCCAGGCGCTGCTGTTAGCCCAGCAGAAGTTGAATAGATTGCGGACGCAGTATCGGGACCAGGAGTCGTTAGCGATCCCGAAACCGCAAAATCACGGCCGGACGGCCCCCCACTCTCCCACCGTACAAAAACTGCAGGAACCGCTTCCCGACCACTTGGGATGGGGGAGTGTTCCTTTGACCAAAGCCTTGAGAAAGGTATCCTTGGAGAAGGCTGCCTTCCACAAGAGTCAGCGGCCGCAGCAACCCGCCGAGCGAAACCATCGGGCTGGCGAATTAACGCCCACAGCTGCCCCGTTACAGGAAGCGCTAAGCGATCCATTAAACGACAGGACCCAGATCAAACTGTATCCCGATTTGGCTCTGGGAATGCTGGGACAGAAAATGGTGGCCGCAGGCCGTATTTGGCTGCTTCTTCAACATATCGACCGATCAGGTCGTGGCTGGCTCAACGTGGCCGCTGCCAGGGAACAGTTGACAAAAAAGAACGCAGCCTTCAATATATGTGGCGGGCGACAATTACGAAAATTATTGGCCCGTGGTGAGGGACTCTTTTGGACTAGGAACAATAAGCGGATCTGGTTGCGTTCGCCGGCAAAAGTTGCCGCTGCCTTAGGTATCACCCACCTGCGCGGGCGGCCGGTCGCTCTACCCATATCCGCTCTCTTGCAAGGGATAGGTTTGGTTCGGGCTCACTTTTACGCCAGTTTTCATAGTGGTCGTACAAAGAAACAAAGTGGTAGCCCGGGAAATTTAGGGGGCGACATCCAATCTAGCCCTCTTTCTCGGGCCACCTTGCAGCTTCTCAGTCATGTCAAGCCGCGGACCCAGCGCCATTACGAAAAACAAGCCCGGGTGCATCGCCAGCCCAATTTCGTCATCAGCAAACAATCCAATAAAGAAGATATTCAGGACCAGGCCTGGCGACGAGGTCGGGCATGGTTCCGCTTTACCGATCATACCGGCAAACTCGGGGAAAAAGGCGCCGTCTATTCGGCCTGGCAATTGCCCAATAGCTATGCGGGACCTCACGAGCAGCAACCCACTGGACGTCAAAAAAGGATAAATCAAGAACTTGCAGACCTGTCTATGAAAGGGATGACGGGGAACGGCAAGGGCTTGTTTCAGGACGCTAACAATCGCCCGACTGAACACGTCCGTCTTTTTCACAAATCCGGGGCTGCTGCTGCTGTGAGTTTCAACCGCCACCCTGATGGGGATGCTTTTTGGCGTAGCCGCCTGCGGCGGTCTGGACAATACGATATGTGGCACTATTTACCGGGTCAAAGATCTCGTTAGGTGAACTCATTATTGGCGGAACTTTTTTACCCCCGTTATAGGGATATTTATTAATCAGCTAAAGGTTTGCTCTGTGGCCTCTAGCCCGGCCGAACAGGTTAAGCGCTCAGCAAAAGGTGTGATACTATTGGCCGCCAGCGACTATTGCTTTGACGACTAGATTCCGGAGCTGTTTTTATGGTACGAATTGCCAAAGCCTCAAGTGCTCTAATTTGTTTCAAAAAGTACAAGAATTGAGCTTACAGATCACCAGGGAGACAAATAGATGAGAGTTCACATCCTCGATTTACATTTTCAGGGCCGACCTAAAACGATTGCTAGCTATCTGATCATCGGGCCTGAGGGGCCAGTGCTGGTGGAAACTGGACCCCATTCAACATATGCCCAATTGATAACTGGGCTGGCTAAATATGGTTTTTCACCGGCAGACATCGCACACGTCCTGGTTACCCATATCCACCTAGACCATGCGGGCGCGGCCGGTTGGCTGGCCCGGGAAGGCGCTCATATCTATGTCCATCATGTTGGCGCCCCTCATTTGATCGATCCGGCCAAATTATTGACCAGCGCCACCCGTATTTACGGTGAAAAGATGGCTACCTTATGGGGAGAGGTTATCCCCATACCGGCGAAGCAAGTGACGGCTTTGAAGGACGGCGATAAAATCAGTGTCGGCGGACTGACTTTTACCGCATTGGCTACCCCCGGACATGCTTACCATCATCACGTCTTTCAAGTAGAAGACCTGGCCTTTACGGGTGATGCGGCCGGCATCCAGCTACCGGGGCACAAATTTGTTGACTTACCCTCACCACCCCCGGAATTTAACCTTGAGCTCTGGCAGCAAACGATAGAACTTCTCCTGGATTTGCCAGTTACCGCTATTTACCCAACGCACTTTGGCCGCGTTGACAATTGGAAGCAACATTTACAAGATTTATCCGTCTTACTCAATTCGACCAGTGAGTTTATCCGACTCCGGTTGGCAAACGGCCTGGAGCGGAATGAGATTCTAGGACAGTATATGGAAACGCAACGGCAGCGCGCCCAGGCGGCCGGGATGACAGATGAGATGATTGACCGTTACGAGACTGTGACCCCTCAATACATGTCGGTTGATGGAATTATCCGCTATTGGCGGAAACGGGCAGCCAGTGCTGACGCCAAGGATTGAATGTGCGCGAAATCGCGTGATCAGCCCCCTTTAACTTTGCCAGTGAGTGACTCATAGTGGCCCCACAAGCTTTTCCCTACATCATCTTGCTTGGGTTTTTATTTGGATCAACCCTGGTTGTTTCCCGCTTTAGTGTGGGCCAATTTCAGCCGTCAACATACATCAGTTTACGGTTGTTATTAGCCAGCCTTGGTCATGTAACGATCTACCTGGTCTCCCGCCACCGCAAGTGGCCGGCAAGCCGTCGTCTCTGGGGACACGCAGCTGTCCTGGGCATCCTTGGCACAGCCATCCCCATGAACGCCATCGTCGCCTCATTGCAACTCCAGTCAAGTGGGCTCACGGCCGTTTTGATTACAACCAGTCCGGCCATTACCGTTTTAATGGCCCATTTTTTTCTACCGGATGAACGGTTAACCTGGTGGAAGGGTCTGGGTGTTTTGCTCGCCTTAGGAGGAGCCTTAATGTTAGCCCTGCTTGGCGAAAGCGGCTTGCCTGATGTGACTCAGGCAGACCCCATGGGATATATCCTGGTATTGGTAGCCATGATCTGTGGCAGTGCCGCAACTATTTATGCTCGAAGATATATGAGCGATCTCGATACAATCGACGTAGCCAGCGTGCGCATATGGGTAGCGGCGTTGGTCGTTACACCCCTATCGTTATTATTCGTTGGTTTTGATTTGAGCCAGGTGACGAGGCAGGGTTACGCGGCTTTGTTGTACGCTGCCTTGGTGGGTACATTCGCGGGGATGATGCTGGCCTTTTATAATATTCAACGGTTTGGTGCGACATCATCGGCCATAACGGCCTATATTATCCCTATTGTAGCCACGGTTGGGGGAGTCTTACTCCTGGATGAAACGATTACGACGACGATGCTCTTAGGCATGGCTGTGATTATCGCCGGCATCGGACTGCTCAACCGGGGGATCAGAATAGCGGCCAACAGTGGCAGTACCCTTGTCCCGTGAGGGCTTTTTTTGTCAGGCTTTTTTTCGAGCTACTTTTAGAATGGTTAATCAGGAAATAATGGGAGTGATTGATGGATGAAATGATGCGTCCTCTTGAGGGTATCCGGGTGATCGACTTGACCGAAGCCCTGGCAGGCCCGTACTGCGGCATGATGTTAGGTGATTTGGGAGCCGACGTCATCAAAGTGGAAAGGCCAGGAAGGGGCGATCAAGCCCGGGGTTATGGGCCGCCATTCGTTGAAGGTGAAAGCGCCTACTTTATGAGCCTTAACCGCAATAAACAAAGCCTGACGCTCAACCTGGCCACTCCAGAAGGCCAGGAGATTTTACGACGATTGCTAAAGGGGGCCGATGTCTTTTTGCTCAATATGCCCCGCCAGGCTTCCTGGAAGAAATACGGGATTGACTATGAAACAATCTCTACCATTAATCCCGGTATTATCTATGCGGCCATCAGTGGCTACGGTCATAGTGGGCCACGCGCGGGAGAGCCCGGATACGATGTCATCGCCCAGGCCGAATCGGGCACCATGAGTCTTACCGGCGAACCTGACGGAGCGCCCATGCGCTTTCCGACGCCCATGGCCGATATGACGACTGCCTTATATGCGACAATCGGTGTCCTGGCTGCGCTGCAAGCCCGGGAACGATCCGGTCGGGGACAGATGGTGGACCTGTCTTTATTGGAAAGCCAGGTTAGCTGGCTAACGACCCTGGTACCGGCTTATTTCCTCACCGGTCAGCCGCAAGCGCGAATTGGCAATGCCCACCCCATGTTGGTCCCCTACCGCCTTTACCAGGCCAGTGATAAAGCCTTCAATATAGGCGTAGGTACGGACACGTTGTGGCAACGATTTTGTCAGGCCCTTGATCGTCCCGACCTGGCGGCCGATGAGCGGTTCACCAGCAACGCCGATCGCGTGCAAAACCGGGACGAGTTGGAACCATTATTAGACGCCCACTTTGCCCAGCGCGAGGCCGGTTACTGGCTGGAGTGCTTGCGCGAGGCGCGCATACCTTGTGGTCAGGTCAACACCCTGCCCGAGATCTTAGCTGATGAGCACTTTCGCCAGCGGGGAGGAATTGTGGAAATGGACCATCCATTGGTCAGGGGTTTGAAAGTTCTGGCTAATCCCCTCCACTTCTCGGAAACACCGCCACTTTATGACCGGCATCCGCCCTTGCTAGGAGAACAGACGGAAAAGATCCTTGGCAGTCTAGGGTATAACGAGGAACAGATCGCCGCCTTCAGGGCAGCCGGCGCTGTTTAGACAGCCTACTGACCGTTTATCGCCAGGTATTGGGCGACTGAATCTGCTACCGATAGCTGGCCTGCTAGAACAAGGGGTTGGTATTGGTACACCCAGTTAAAGATGTGCGAGCGGGCCTGGTGAAACTCAAGCAACATAATTCGGGCTAAATCACCGGCCTGGGGAATAAAGCCTGTTTCGAAGAAATCTCGCTCGGTCTGGGCCTTGTCATAGTTGAGGCGGATGATCACTGACTGCCAGATCCCGTGGCTTTTTGTGAACCGGCCGTAGGCCGCCCGGTCATTGCCGTCAAAAGGCATGCCGACAGAGCCCACATTGACCACCAGGGTTTCGTCGAGCCGGCGGATCAGGGGACGGTGGGTGTGACCGGCAACCAGAACCTCCGGCGGCGGCGCTATCCTGTGGCGCAACTCCTCGGCCGTAGACTCCGGGTAGATACCCGCCCGGTTTCCCAGCATGGAAGCATGAACGATACGCATTTCCTCAGCATGGGGTCCTGGAACTGATATTTGGAATGGCATTTTTTCCAGCGCGACCATTTCGCCATTTAGATCCCGGTAAGTCCACAGGCTATTCAGCGCGATTTCGTATTCAGGTCCTGATAGAGGTCTATCCGGCCGTGCCTGGGAAAGAACATAATCTTCATGATTCCCTCTCACAACCAGCCAGCCATCCTGGCGTTGTCTTTCACCCACAAATAGAAGGCAATCCCGGGAACGAGGCCCGCGATTAACCACATCGCCGGCTACAACAACCACATCTGGGCGCCAGCTTTCTATATCTGCCGCGACTGTCAGGAGGGCAGGCAGATTTCCATGAATATCGGCCAGAACTGCTACTTTCACAATAACTCTCATTTATTCAGCTGCACAAAGTCGGTTGACCCAGCAATGAGCATTGGTTTGCCAGTGACCATTGGTCTTCCAATGGAAAAGCCCGATCGGGGCAATGTACACAGGGAGACTGATGAGACAATCCGGGATTATAGGGTTTTACGGGTTGACCCTCAACCATATTAACGATTAAAGTAATGGCTACTATGGCACACCTAAGGTTCGGATTGACCCATGGCCACTCCGGCAAAGAGGAGAAGTTGATGAAAATAGCGATAGGCTCAGATGAAAGAACCCACCTGACGGATGTCGTGATTGAGGCGGTCCGCACGCAGGGACATGATATCCAACTATTCGGCCCCTTGATTGGAGAGGAGGCCTATTGGCCGGCGGTTGCTCAGCAAGTGGCTGAATCTGTAATGTTCGGGGGATCAGATGAGGGCATACTTTTTTGCTGGACAGGTACCGGGATAAGCCTGGCGGCGAACAAAGTGCCAGGGATTCGGGCGGCCTTGTGCGCCGATGCTCAAACTGCCAAAGGGGCTCGATTGTGGAATAAAGCCAATGTCTTGTGTCTGTCCCTTCGGGCCACGGCAGAGGTGGTCGCTCAAGAAATTCTGGATGCCTGGTTTGCCACAAAATATCAGCCCAACGACGTCGATGATAATTGCCTGGCCCAGGTGACAGCCCTGGAAGAAAAGTATTGCCTAAAACAATAGAAGTTACTTGCTAATGGGAGGATGAGGCTTTTTCCCGGGAATAGATGGTTGACTAGCTCGAACAAATGTTCTACAATTAGGACATGGACGCTACAAATAAGCTTGAGTTGTTCGCCACCCAGATGCATCTCGAACCGGCCGAAGATACTGATGCCCAGCCAATTCCCTTGAGTATCCGCCCACAGGAGCAACCGGCCGGTGCTGTGTTACCTTGTGGCCAGGTATCTCCCCGAGCGAATGTCCAGGCCAAGCGGGACTCTTTAGGCATAACCCGGGCGGTAATGCCCGGTGGGAAAACCATTCCGTTGCTGAAAACATTAATGACCTCAGCCTGTGAAAGGAACTGTTTCTACTGCCCTTTTCGTGCCGGCCGCAACTATCGTCGGGCAACTTTTAAACCTGAAGAGATGGCCGGTGTATTCATGGAGATGTACCGCGCGGGTATGGTCGAGGGACTGTTTCTCAGTTCGGGCATCATTAGAGGCAGCGTCACCACCCAGGATAAGATTATCGCTACAGCCGATATCCTGCGAAACAAGCTGGGTTTTCGTGGCTATGTCCACCTCAAGATTATGCCCGGTTCCGAACGGGACCAGGTCCGGCGGAGTATGGAGTTAGCCAGCCGGGTTTCGGTGAACCTGGAGGGGCCAAACGATAAACGACTGCAACTGCTGGCCCCCAAAAAGGTTTTTTTGGAGGAGCTACTGCAGCCCTTAAAGTGGGTGGAGGAAATCCGTCGCGAGGAGCAACCCAGAGGGAGCTGGAACGGCCGCTGGCCTTCCTCCACCACGCAATTTGTTGTCGGCGCGGTCGGTGAAAGCGACCTGGAGCTCCTGACTACATCGGCCTATTTATACCGGCAGGCCCATTTGAGCAGGACTTACTTCATGGCCTTCAGACCTGTGCCAGATACCCCGCTGGAGAACCAACCGGGTGAAAACCCCTGGCGCCAACACCGGCTCTACCAGGCCTCGTTCTTGTTGCGGGACTATGGCTTTGATCTGGAGGATATGCCCTTCGAGCAAAATGGTCATTTGCCCTTGGAGAGAGATCCAAAACTAGCCTGGGCCCAGGCGAACCTGGCCGAAGCGCCTGTGGAAGTGAATCGAGCTGACCGGGAAGAGCTTATGCGAGTGCCGGGCATTGGCGCTAAGGGGGTAACCGCTATTCTCGCTTTTCGCCGCTATAAAAGACTCCGCTATCTTTCTGACTTGAAAGCAATTGGGGTCAATGGTACTCGTCCGGCGCCTTTTGTACTGCTCGACGGCCGGCGGCCGAGCTATCAACTCCACCTATTTTAGGGTAACCCAAGTTTCAAAGAGATGCTTTGGCGGTAGTGAGATCCATTAATAGCTGCCGGTAAGCGACGTAGTTTTCATAAGGTACGTTACCGCGGATCCGGCCGTCGGCCAGGGGGATGAACCCGCCATCGGTTAACAGGGGCGGTAATAACTCTTCAATCTCGCGGCACAGCGTCTCTTTATCGCCAAGTAATAAGTCAACATCCACACCCCCGATCAAGCGCAGATCCCGCCCATATTCCTTCCGTATTTGCGAGTAGTCCATACTTCCTGGCGGTGATTCACAGGCCCACAGGCAATTGAAGCCTGATTCGACGATAGCCGGGAGAAGTGACCGGGAATTTGCGTAAGTCCGCATAATCAGGTTATTAACGCCGAACTGGCGTAGCCTGGCTAATATCGGCTCGTAACCGACCAGGACGAGTTCCTCAAACATCTTGGGTGAGATCAAGGGACCATGATTGCCGCTAATCGGTTCGCTGAAGACAGCCGCGTCGACCTCGACATCGGCCAATACCCGCTCTAAGAGACGGGCGGTAAAATCGCCCTGGAGTAGCATGATATCGCGAACAAGCCGGGGATTCTCCTTAACCAGGTAAATGACCTCTTCAAAACGAGACCAGCCCTCGACGCCCAGAGTTTGAAAAAAGCCCCAGTTAACCCGGAGCATGAGCACATGGTCTCGCCTATGCCACGCTTTTACTTTTTCGGGCCAATCGGCCGGCAGGCGGGCAGGATCCTCAGGATCAAGGCGCCGGCGCAAAATCTCCAATAGCGATCTCTGGTTAGACCAGTGGCTGAGCTCAGGTCGCGGTTCCACATCCAGGGCTACTTCTTCACGCGCGTCGACGGGAAATAAGGAGAAAAATTGGGCGTTGCCTGGCAGTCCTTCATTGCGCCAAGCTGAAATTACCTCATCGCGGATTCCTTCTTCAAATAAGGGCACCCGATCGGGCTGGCCATAGGCTAGTGACTCTATAAAACGTTGGCGACTATTCATGAGACAATTTGATCTACCCTTCAGCTTCTGCGGAAGAGTACTCTTGCCGCCAACAGCGAAAGGGGCACAGCCACCACTCCTAACAGGAGCAACTGTCTCTTCTTATCCTGCCGGCCGAGGGCTATGCGTATAGGCTGCTCTTGAGGTTCATCTAAGGGCACATGGGCCTCTCTCTCCCCGGCTTTGGGGATAAAGCTCATGGCCCGTTCAGCCATGGCTGTGATAGTCAGGCTGGGGTTGACCCCAAGATTGGAGGGCATGGCCGAACCATCTACCACGTAAAGCCCCGGGTAGTTGAAGACCATATGCCGGGGATTGATGACCCCTTGTTGTTGCTTATCCGCGATGGCGCAGCCGCCCAGTATATGGGCCGTCGATGGGGTATTGAGCAGGACGTCGTTGATACCGGACCAAGGAGCTCCGTCGACCTTGTGAGAAAAACGCTCGACGATATTTCGACCCGCTTCGATAACAGCCGGAATCGGCAAGCGTTTATCGCGTTCGCTGACGAGTCCTTTGCGGAACAGTGTCCATATACTCCGGCCGCGCTTCAGGTGCATGCGATTCTCCACCGTTTGCATAACCAGGATGACCGTATTTTTACGCGCCCAACGAGGCTTAACCCGGATGGTTAATAGGTTATTTGGTTGTTTGAGGCCTTCGAGAAGGATGTTCACCAGCCGCCGGCCGGTTGATCCAGTCATTGTGATCAGAGGTAGCGTCAAGGTGCGCATGAATGAAGATCCGGCCGAGTAACGGACGGGTTCAACGCTGGTTACGTCGTCGATCCAGAAGTGGGAGCTGATTGCCACTCCTTCAGAGTAGTCGACATCCTCGGCATAAGCGGTTGTCCCCATCAAGGCTTCACTGTTACTGCGGACCATTGTCCCCAAATGCCGGGAGAGCCTGGGCAAAGATCCGTTGTCATCACGGCACTTGAGTAATAATTCAACCGTACCCAAGACGCCGGCCGATACGATCACATTGCGGGCCTTGATTCGTTGACGGCGTCGTTTGAACCAATCTGTAGTCTGCTCAATAACAATTTCATAACGAACATCGCCCTCTTGCCGGCCGTACAACGGCTTGATATCAATGACATTTTTTTCGGCGCGGATTTCTGTTCCAAACTTTTCGGCGAAATAGAGATAATTTTTATCCAGGCTGTTTTTGGCGTTATGACGGCAGCCAACCATGCAACCGCCGCAATGAATACAGCCGCTGCGATCGGGCCCCCGGCCGTCGAAATAGGGATCGCTAACAGTAACCCCGGGTTCGCCAAAGAATATTGAGACCGGCGTCGGCTCAAAAGTATGCGCCTGGCCCAACTCCTCGGAGATTTCGTACAAAAAGTGATCGGCCGGCCATAGCTTCGGGTTGTCCGTTACCCCCAGCATACGTTCGGCAGTCTCAAAATGTGGGGCCAACTCCGTTTCCCAATCGGCCGTGGACTGCCATTCTTTCGCCTCGAAGAACGTCTTTTTGGGCCTGATGAGGGTGCAGGCATAAACCAAGCTGCCCCCACCGACACCGCTGCCATTTAAGACCCACATATCTTTGAAAAAGTTAAGTCCCTGGATACCAAAGCAGCGCAGCCGGGGCATCCATAAATACTTTGTCAAATCCCAATTTGTCTCAGGGAAATCTTCATCTTTGAACCATTTTCCGCGCTCGAGAATCAATACACGGTACCCCTTTTCAGATAAGCGCATGGCCGAGACGCTTCCCCCAAAGCCAGAACCAACTATTACGAAATCATAGGTTTCTTCCTGGCTATTGGATCCCCGATCGTCATGACTGCCAGACCCATTCCTATTGACTACGCTCATTTTCCCCGATCCTTTTTTTCAGGAGCGTAACAGACCCCATCAGTAACACAGCGTGTCATCTTTATAACACACTGCGTCATTTTATCTCATTTGTGCCTGCAGGGCACTGACAAACCATACGTTCATGGTACTATTCACACGAGTCCCAGCCATTTTGGAAGTGTCAACCATAGTTGACACTTCGTTGACTGAAAGGGGGGTTCATGATAATGTTTGCCGGCAGCGATTGACCAGTCCAAAGTGGCCATAGTTGTTCGTGCATGCGTGCCGGCAATTTCCGCTTTGCCACGGCTTGTGTTTGTAAGCAGGAGTGAAGTTCATGACCCGAATTATCGCCGTTGCCATGCAGAAAGGCGGCGTTGGCAAGACAACGACGACTATTAATCTGGCGGTTGGTCTAACGATGCTCGGTCACCGGGTATTGGCCCTTGACCTGGACCCGCAAGGGAACTTGACGCAACATTCTGGCAACGATCCTGAACGGATAACCCCGACAATATATGACATTCTCAAGGCTGAACTCGAAGGCCAGGAAGTGTCGGTGCAAAGCGCGATTCACCGCTGTGCTGAAGGTTTCGACCTCATGCCGTCTCAACCAGAACTCAGCCTGATCGAAATTTCACTGATGAATGTGTTAAGCCGGGAACGGGTGCTTTCGTCTATGTTGGATGAGGTGCGGGGCGCCTATGATTTTATCCTGATTGATTGCAGCCCAGCGCTGAATCTACTGGTAATCAATGCGCTGACGGCCGCCCATAGCGTGATCATTCCCATCCAGACTGAATACCTGGCAGCGCGTGGGGCGACCATGGTTTTGTCCAGTATCGAGACCATTCGCCAGAAGAAGTTGAACCCCGACCTTTATGTGGAAGGCATTTTATTGACCATGGCCGATACGCGCACCATCATGACAAAAGATATCTTGGCCGCGGTCGAACACCAATATGGCGGCGATCACCATATCTTCAACGCCG
>Ga0307378_10004788_pt1 | contig 19109 bp, 23 predicted proteins | sample UN1MG_FD_202238 | JGI IMG/M metagenome (GOLD analysis project Ga0307378, IMG submission 202238) | Soil microbial communities from Risofladan, Vaasa, Finland - UN-1 | ecosystem: Environmental > Terrestrial > Soil > Coastal area > Acid sulfate soil | place: Finland: Risofladan, Vaasa | collected... | reverse complement strand
TCCTAACTGATGCGACTTCAAAATAATCGTATAACCATGTTCAACCAATTGATCAGTACAATCTTCTTGAAATGGATACAAAATAAATGGTATTTTTCCGCGTTTCGGATGTTGAATAACACAATACTTTTTCATAAAGTATTTTGGCATAATTGCACATCTTTTATATTCTTCCGCAATTATCTCTTTTAGTGATTTCTTCACTACCGGTATTTGTGCCATTTTACTCCCTTATTTCAGTAATAATACAGCAGCGACCACTACAAGTAATCCACCGCCCCGTGTTATCCATAACTCAAGTTTTTGTTTTTGTATTTTACGATTTAATAAATCGATTTGATGTTTTCTTATTTCTAATTGTGAGTCTTTCGCCACTAAAATAGTATCACATAAAAAATTCGCTTGTCGTAATTCTCCAACTTCCATTTGAAATATGCTCATTCGTTTTTCATACATCACATTTAATGTATCACAATCATCAAGTGCTTTCTCAAGTTCTTGTGTTGTCTCTTGTATAAATTTCCAATCATCCACTGAAACTGTCAATGAATCTTGGGCATTTCCCATTTCTAAAAATAACAATAGGAATGTTAATATAACAAATGTTTTCATAAATTACTCCTATTATCTTGGTTTCGTTACTGATCTACCATTTGGACTTCTTGTTGGCGGCTTTTCTTTCCCACTTGCATCGGTTTGCCAACCACCCGGATTAGAAAAGTTATTTAAATATCTTTCTACATCCTTTTCAGAATTAAATGGGCCATAAGTCCACGAATCATCATATTCACCATATTCTCTATCTGCAATATCCAAATACCATTGTTTTTTATCCATTGATTATCTCCTATCCAGTATAATTCATAGCCCATTCATCAAAAAGTAAAATAGCATTTTCAATTTGTTTCATTTCATCTGAAGAATCAGAACGATCAATATATTTATCGCTCAATTTACGAATTTCTTTTTGACCAAAATTTTCGTAAGCACCTTTTGATTTCCATTTTGCTTCAAGTTGTTTTTTATATTTGTTGATTTCAGACTTGACTTGAGATAATACACCTTCATTTATCATATCCTTTACGGAATTGATTTCTTTTTTCTCTTTTCCAAGTAGTTTATACCATTGTTTTTTATCCATTGATTATCTCCCCTTTAGTATCGTATTCAATTCTTTTTTTATTTCTTTCGCCTTTTCGCCTTTCCAAGTCGATGCATTAGATAAAAAATAAGCGACAATAGAACGACCACTATCTAAACCATATTTATCGTTGATAGAATCTAATGAATACATCGCTTGAAGATACGGTTTAGCAGCAAAATTTACGTTCTTCCAATCTCTACTGATTTCCCCCGCAATTTGAGAAATAGAACGACCCTCATTAATCATATCTTTTACAGAATTGATTTCTTTCAAGTTCTTTCCAAGAATTTTATACCATTGTTTCTTATCCATTTGTCTTGCTCCCATATTTGTCGAAAATGTTTTTCATTTTTTTTCGTTTTTCAGTGAGATTAACTTTTTCAGCTTTTTTCTTTTCAATTTCTTTATCAAGTTTCTCGCCTTCTTCAGAAAGATTTCCTGCCGAATCCAAATGTTTTTTCCTTTCCTTTTCCCACTTTTTTATTTCTTTTTCCTTTTCTTTAATCTTATCCTCAAGTTCGGCAACTTTTCGGTCGGTGTCGTCTTTCGATAAAAGAATATATAAAATAATTGCTCCAATAACAGCTAGAGCGCCGAGTATCCACTTCCAAACGGTTTTTACCCATCCCATAACTTTCTCCTTTCTCGTTGTTATTACAACGATTTGTCAGTCGAACCTGTTTGTGAGATTCTTTTCTTAGCAACTTTACGTGACGTTCCGCCAGGAACTTCATTAAACATGACGAACCTCAATTCTTCACGAATGATTTTACGAACATAATTTTCGACCTTTTCTTGAGCAAGAATTTGATCGCGCTTTTTCGCTTTAACTCGTTTTAATGGATTCCCAGCCGCCGGTGATACAGGTTCTAATGTTTCATTCGTTTCTTTTGTCCAATTCTTTTCGATGTAATCAAAGAATTCCTTTTTCTTTGCATCATCCATTTCACCAGGTGAACTAACACCAAATTTGTCAAGAGCGCCCTTAAAGAATGTTTGATACTCAGTTTCTTCCTTAACAACGGTCTTAATCATTTCTACCAATTCTCTCTTTGTAATCTTCATTTTACTTTCTCCTTGTTGTTTATTTTCTTTATACACTTTAATAACTTGTCCTCCTGAATTTTCAACAGATATTGTAGCACCAGGATTGTCTTTCTTCATTACACTAACAACATCTTTTATTTCATTTTCGCCAACCGTATGCATTTGGTCTACAACTTTATTGTTTTTTATGGCGACCACTGAAAAATATTTTGCTTCATTTATTTTACTTTCAGCAAGACCTAATACACTGCTATGACCAATCGTTATATTATTTATTACATATTGTGGTTTTCCTGTAAAATCTTTTGTAACTTTTGAAACATATCCAACCTTTTCTTTACTTTTATCAGCCTTTGATTTAGCTAACATAGGGCTCGCACCATATTCAATAGTATATTTTACCTTGTCGCCCTTTTTGTATACATCTTTTGTCTTTAATGCCATCATTTTTCTCCTATCTCACCAACTCATGAGTTTTACAATAATCTATAATTTTTTGTTTGTCTTCATTACTAAAATCTTTCCCATATACATTTCCTGCTCGACCTTTACTCAAAAACTTCACAAACCCTTTATCCATACGACCCTCAGCCGCCTGAATAGCAAGAGCAACAAATCTTCTCTCATCGTCGCCTATAAGTTTTCCGTCACTCAACGCAAGATTCCTCAACTCCGGATACGCCTCTTCGTAAAATTGACCTTGATCTTTGAAACTAATATTTGGTTTTACTTCAGGTTCTGCTTGACCTTGACCACCATCTTGAGGCGCCCCACCTTGCTGGCGATCTTCTTTTTCTTTCTCCAGGTCTGCTTGACCTTTTTCTCTATCTTTATCTTGTGTATAATCAAACTTTTGTTTATTAAAATCTAATTTTTGTTTATTAAAATCAGTTTTTTGTTGGTCAACTTTTTCTTTCTCTTTGTTTACCTTTTCTTTCTCTTTATTGTCGCCTTCTGCTTCGACTAAAAGATTTTTTAATTCTTCTAAAATAATTTGTCTTATTCTTTCTATTTTCATTAATCTACCTCAAATTGAGATTTTATTATCATAGCAATTACAACTCCTAAAAGCCCCGCAAGTAATCCCCACGCCCCAGACTTTACTTGAAGTTTTGATATTTGGTTTTCTAAATAATTTAATTTAGTTACAATATCTTCATCTATCCTTTCCCGTATATTATCAACTTCTATACGGAGACGCCGTACAGTTTCAATGACATAAATTTTATATCTATCCCACGAATCATTATTTGTTATTTCAAGTTCGCCGAATTTTTCATCCATTTTCAACCTTTTTATTTTACGCTTTTGTTAAAAATTGAATCCGCAGCAAATCCCACCGTAAATGAAGCAATCCAACCCAAACCACTGGTAGCAACTAATGAACCAAATGTTACAATAGCCGCAATAACAGTTACTATCGTTTCTTTAAAGTGTGTCTTAAAATATTCTTTTATGTCCGCAACAGTTTCACCGCGAATCTTTTTTTTCGCAAAGTGAGCAACCACTCCTAAAAACATAATAATGAAATTTAATAATACATACCAAATTGTGTATTCTCCAAACATTATTCCTCTCCTAATTTTTGTAATTCTTTCTCTACTTCCTCAAGTTCTTTTTCCCAAAATTCTATAAGTGTATTTACGTCTACATCCATCTTTTTTATTTGACCATCAGCAGTCACATACTCCAAACATCCTTTTTCTTTCATTTGTGTTATGTAACTCTCTATCTCAAGTTTAAAGTCTGTATAAAATCCTTTTTTCTTACTCTCTATATATTTCTTTTCATATTCGTTAAACGTTCCGTTTCTTTTCATTTCAGCGTCCCTGTCAAGCAAACACTTTAAACAGAACCCAAACTTGTAATATACCTCAACATCTTTTGACCTTTTACCCATTACACTATTACACTTTGGGCAAAACAATGGTACTCTTACATCAGTGAACTTTGGAATACTTCTTACTATTCCATCTTTCATTTCCCAGCCTTTACCCCACTCGTCAACCCATTTTTCGCCTTCCTGGCGACGGATCTTCTTTTTCTCGTATCCAACTTGTATTGTTTTTCCCTCTCCATGTAATACCTCTTGTATCCTCTTTGGATATATTGTACCCATAGGTCTTTTACTATCAGCCATACTGCCTCCTATTGTTTATTGTATACTTTTACAAACCTTATCACTTTATCCAAATCAGATTTATTGAGTATTGGATATGTATTTCCAACTTTTTTATAATCAGAATCCTTTTCCCTAGTAAACACATTTATTGTAATAAATCCTTCATCATAATCACCATCTATTACCATAAAATTTACTGTTGGAAATTTGTCTTTCCAATACATTTTCTTATTAATCCACGACCCTTTTTTTCTCAAAAATGGTTTGTCCGACCAATCAGCTTCAATTGTAGGTTTTCCTAATTTTTGTTTTACATAAGAAACAACAGAGTCCATTTTCTTTTTCATATCTTTATATGATTTCATATTTTCATATTCACCATCGACCTCAAGTAATTTTCTTACTTCCTCTTTTATTATATTTCGTAGTTTTGATTCCATTATACCAAACTCCTTAATGTTTTTGTCATTTTGGGTATCCTTTCGGATCTACTTTCCAGTTCGCTTTTCCAAACTCCCTTTCATAATCCATTTTATTAGAATTCAACCCAACTTTAAGTGCATTCCACAATTGTTTTATCATTATGCTATATCCATTCGGCCCTAATTTACTGGCAAGAATCGGACTTGCATTGATAACTTTATATGCTTCCTCTAACTTTCTTATTTCCTTGAATAACCAACTCTTATCTCCATTTTCTAAAAGATGTGTCACTTCCTCTTTTATCATTCGCCTTAAATGATTTATCTGAACTGCTTCAGACATTCCTAAATCTTTCGCTAATTTTAACGCTTCTTTTTCATCCACAATACCACTCTTTATCAACTCAGTATAATACTTTGGATTTTCAGTTAAATGATCTAATGCGATTTCTTTAGCAACTTCAGCATCACTGGTATGCTCCATTTCTACGGCTATACCAACTTTTAATTCGTTTTGATCTACATCTTTTGGATTTGTTTTGTCGCCTTTACCACCAGATATTTTATCACCTTCCATCTCTTTGACTAAATGTTTTGGAAATGGAAACATCGGTTTTCCACCAGCAGCCTTATTTTTCGGAGCATATTTGTTCCATAAATCTACGGCGACCTTTTTACCTACTTGTTTCATTAAGTTGTATATCTTTTCTTGAATTTCATTTCCTTGTCGCCATTGAGAACCAATAGCAGTATGTTCATAATACCAATTGTGTTTTTTCATCAAGTTTTCTAACTCTTGAACAGTTCCCATATTTTTTCTCCTACATTTCTTGTTCTTTCGCCAATTTTAATACTTTTTCAGCATTTTTTACTAATATATTATTATCCATTTGTGCCATTTGTAAAAATATTTCAAATGGAATGTTTAATTTTTTGAAATCATTAGCACTAAAATTGCCTTTTTTATCAACAATAACTTGTGCTAATTTCTTAAACTGTTCGGGTGCTGGTTTTACTTCTTCATCCAACACTTCAGCAATAATACCGCGAACGGTTTGACGAAGTACACCCTCTTGTATTTTCTTTTTCGCTTCCGGCCACTCTTTCTTTATCTTTTTGAAAAATTCACCTTTCTTGTCGCCAAGAGCACCTGGTGACTTTACACCATATTCACCTAACATCGCATTGAAAAATTCACGATACGCTACTTGTAATTTACTCTGTGTCGCCATTTTTATTCTCCTAACCCATTAATATATTTTTTGACTGTTTTTATTTTCTCAGCTTATTTTACTTTCTTTTAATTGAAAGTATACACCTTGTTTAGCCTTTCCCCCTTTTTTTAATACTTGTATATTTCCTTCTTTATCATCTATAATTTGATATTGGTCATGACCTACTTCATCCTTAATTTTTGCTGGAACTAATTTACTTTTATTGTTTATGTACATAACTTTAGTTCCATTTGATAAACCCAAATTTTCTTTAAGACTTTCATTTAATTTTTGATATTCTTCCATAATGATCTCACGAATCCTTAATTTCGTTATTTTCGTTTTACTCTCCCCTATTAAACTTATAGCTCCACCAGTTATAACAAACGCTTTTCTCGCTTTTACTAATCGTTGCGCTTGTTTCTTTGGTAGATTTGTTTTTATAAGATTTTCTCCACTCCAAACTTGCACACTTGGAAAATCAATCTTACGGAAATCGTATTGCCAGTCTGCTGGAAATTTTTCATTTATCTCACTTTCCTTTTTGAGTCGCGATTTTTCTCGGCGACCCTTGTTCGCTGATTCGTCCTCAAATCCCTTTATCTCGCCGTCCTTGTGTGTCGCATCCTTGCCGTCGCCGTTTCCATACGTCCCCTTATCACGATTATATTTGTTCAGTTCTGCTCTATATTTTTTACTCTTATCTGACGATTGAAATTTCTTGTATTCATCCTTGTAATCCCGTTCTGCTTCCTCTTTCATTTCTTTTTGTTCCATTTTTTTAACTTTTTCCTTTTCTGCCCCAAACGAATATCCTATATCAATAAATTTATAATTTCCATCTTTATCAATCATCAAATTACCAAGATGAGTGTCTTTAAATTCTATACCTATATCTTTTAATTGATCTATTCCATTTACATAATCAGTTAAAAATTTACTATTAGTTTTTTTATATTGCTCAAACTTTTTCCATTCTTGATTTAAATATTTTTTAATCGATTTATTGGTTTCAATTTTATCTTCTTGACTCATATCTTTATATATATAAACACCTTCGTCATCAAAAATATATTCATTAGTTATTATTTTTTCAAAATCATCTTTTGTTATATTTCCTATATTCCTTCCATTTTCTTGATAAGTTATTTCCGCAAGATGTTCCGTCATATATCTAAGCATATTGTCATCCATCATAGAATCGGGCATTGGATAAAGTTTTTCCATTTCTATATAATAAAAATTTTTACTATCTTTTAATACTTTTAAAGGTTTAACTATGTTTTTTAAGTTGTGTTTTTTAATTTTTGCCATAGCTTTAGCTTCTGCTCTATCATTTGTGACCTTTAATATGTTTCCATTTTTCGTTACGTATGCATACCCATGCCCACCTTCACCTATAATCTTTATAGGTTCTATATCATGTTTTTTCAATATCCTTTTAATTTTTTCAGGAATTTTTGAAGGCGGCATATCATCATTTTCCTTTCTTGAATTAACCTTTTTTGTTTTTTTATCCTTATCTAAACCAACTAATGCACCATCTTCACTTTTTGCAACAACTTTTCCAGATTTATCTGCATACCGCCCAAACCCTTTATGTGTTAAGCCTTTCTTTTTCGCTTCTTCACTTGCACTTGATTCTTTTATCAAACCCCGATTTACAAACCACTGACGGTAAAAAATTGGCACATCTTTATACTCAGTTATTGGAAATTCTTTCAGTGTTGTCCAATATGCCTCCATTTGCAAAGATTGTCTCTCGTTGTTTTGAGATGAAATAGGCGTAATCTTATACTTGTCGCCGACCTTCTCGGCAATCATCCAACTGGCAAATGAATTGTTTGTTTTAATTGCCATTTTATTTTCGCCATAAGATTGGGCTCCATATTTTTTCAACATCGCTTCATACAGCTCCGGGTCTGCTAAAAGTTGAAAGTTTTTAAAGGATGCTTTCATTATTTTTTCTTCAATTCAGAATCTAACCAATCTCTGCCAAACATTGCAACCGTAAATTGTTTTTTTTGTGGTTTTCCACCAACAACTTTAACAAAATACGGAACACCCAGATCATTAGTTTCTACAAATTCCCATTCCTGTTTATCTGGTGTTTTTACTCTCGTCCCAACAAGTTTTTTGTATTTTGTATTCATTTTCTTAGTGGCATCCGCAACTTTTTTCACCAAATCTTCTTCTTTCAATTTTTGGATTTCTTCTATAATCATTTTTTTCAAATCTGATCGTTTCATTTGAAATCTCCTTATACACTCAATTCATTCAATCTTTTACCACTACGATTTGCTGATTCATAGACGATTTGTTGCTTCTTGGTCTCGGTATTGACTACTCGTATCCATTCCCAACCCTTTTGATTAGCCCAACGATTAATCGTTTCAACCGCTTCATTCATAGAAACAACATTATTTTGTCCACTCGCCCAAGTTAATCTGTAAATTTTTGGATTTTGGTCTTTTCTGCTATTCGTTTTGCTAATAATGTTTTTTACAACATCTTCATAATTGCTCATTTTACATTCTCCTAATAAGTGTTTTATACACATATAAATATACTATTTATTTTATTTACCCTCTGTTTTTCTTTCTTTTCTTCGTTTCCAAGCTTCTTTTAATGCTTGTTTGTGCTCTTCAGATTTTGGCTTCCCTTTTAATGCTTCCGATACTTTTTTATTTCTTTTTTCAACCATTTCTTCAGGTTGTTTTTTCCCTTTCCAATACGCGCATTTCTCTCTCACTTCAGGATTATCCATTCCTTTTTTTGTCGCCTCAGAAATCCTCTTACTCATTTCGGGCGACTTCATAATTTCAGCATGATCAGAATTTTTTACTCCTTCTTTTATTCTTCGTTTTGTTTCTTCACTTCGTTTTTTACCAGTATGTAATTTTCTCGCATTATCAGCAAAAAGTTGTTTATTTTCTTCGGTGTGTGTTTTTCCATAAAAAGGATTATTTTCTCCACTCATTTTTTCACTTAATTCCATTTTTCTTTCTGGATGGTTTTTCCAATAATCATACATCATTCGGCTACTAACACCACAACCACCATCAGCTAAATTATAAAATTTTTCAGAATCTACAGCAGAAAAATAATTTATCCAATATATTTCTCTTTCGTCTAAATGTTGTTCGTTTTTACATTCTTCAATTATTTCTTTTACAAAATTTTCTTTGCCATATTTCTTTATCGCGTTTTGTAATATCACTCCAGAACCTAAATAATTAGAATTATTTTTACTATCTTTCCCAATATAAATTTTTCCATTTATTTTATTTGTTGTTTTATAGATAATCATTTTCTAACTCCCCTGTTAATTTATATCTATAAATATACAAAAATAAAATTTTTATCTACTAAACTTCAACATACCTAATATCTGGTTGCTAGCCGCAAACGTACCCGTTAATTTATAAAGTTTTCCATTATACATAAACGTAATTCCTTCAGTCGGCACTATTGTGTCCATTCCACCAATAGCATTTAATCTATCCAGTTGTGTTTTTAACTTTCCCATTTTTGTTACATCGTTTGTCGCCTCAAGTTCCTTAATAGTCGCTTCCAAATCTTTCTTCATTTGTTGTACAGCTTTTTCAGGATTAGCAGTTAATAGTTGATTCATGTTTTTCAATACTTGAGCACCCAACTCTAAAAATAATAACTCAAAAGGCGAAATGTTTTTCTTTAATTGATCATCATGACTTGTCTTGTCAAAATCTAACGCCCAACTCAAAAACTTCTCGTTGTCAATCTCCTTTTTCATGTCCGTTATCTTATATGACTTGTCACTGTACGCCCACCGTTTTACAAGATTTGTCATTACACGATTTGGTATTCCATATTTAAACTTTTTCGCTTGTTTTGAAATAAAATCTTCCCACCAAGATTGATGATATAACATTACTAAATCAGAATCTTTTAATTTAAATTGATTTTTTAATGTATTTAATTTACTATTAAATTTAGCTTTTTGTTTTGAGAAATCTTGCACTTTAGGAAGTTTCAATACAGGTACATCTCCAATCGTATAGTTTTTTTGTACCTCTTGATTAATTTGTTTTATCATTCCTGCAAGCATTTTAGCATCCTCTTTACTTCCACCTATTACATTACCCTCTTTGTCATACTCCATAGTTCCATGAAATAATAACATTGACATTCCATAAGGTATTACATTTTGTGTCGCTGGATACATTACCTCAAAACTCATAAACTTCTTTCCATTTTGAAAAATTTTGTCTTTTTGTTTTTGTGATAATTTACCTATCGCTTTTTCCAAATCATTCATGGCAAATGTAAAAGCATTTTGAATTTCTCCGCGACCCGCAAACATATCACTTACTCCATTTTTGTTGAGAGCATTCTCGCCAAAGTTTTTTAGGTGACTCTTGTTTCGTGCGGCGACCAACTTTCCATTTTTCCACGAAATCATTAAATTCTGCCCATCCGTTTTTTCCTGTGCCATTTCTAACTTGCCCTCAAGAGCAGTATCAATCATCGTCTTTAAATCACCAAATGTCAAATCCATATCGTCAAATGGATGATTTAAATGGCCATATGCTCCACCTTCTATTAATAAAAATTTTGAATCGTCTAAATTTTCGCTGGTTCTTTGACGAGCATTATATTGAGCCATAGTTTCGCCAGGTTTTATATCTTTTGGTATTTTTTTTGAGCCCCAACCCGCAGAAACTTTTGTTTTTCCTTTAATTAAAGGCGAATCCGCATGTTTTGTTCGTTTTACTTCACCAGAACCAATATATGATTTTAATGGTATTAAAGTTCCCATCACGGCTTTAGACTTTTCAACATCTAATTGCCATTTTGGATCATTCCATATATTAAGTTTAGTTATTTTTTCAAGATCCTGAATTACTTTTTTAAATTTACTAACCGATGGATACTCCCAAAATGATATAACTTTATTTTTTTTCCAAATTCTCCCTGAATACTTCAAAAATAATCCCATACTGTAATGTGTATCTCCAAATTTAGAAATTAGCATTTTTTCTTTCTTATACCCAAATGCCCTTGCATCTCTGTCAGTATATTCAAGATTTTTTCCTTTTATTTCAACATTATCAGGACTTTCAGTCATAACATTTTTAGTCCACCATTCTTTTGAAAAAAGTTGTTCCCCTAATGGTCTATTTCCACTTGTATTTTGTACTAACGGCTCGTGTGTCGCCATTTCGCTCTTAGGATCATCGATAATGTTTCTCTTGTTGTCCTTACTCAATAACCAACTAACCAAAGAATACCCTACATTAGTAGCTATTTTCTCCATACGATTTTTATACTTTTGTAGTGGATCTGGATAAGTTGTATCTCTTACTCCAAGATCACCAAATGAAACATCACCTACATGATCTGTTTTATATTTATGTCGAAGTGTCATTATATCTTCGTTGTCGCCGGCTAACCAGTCTACAATCTGCCAACCAAGTTGTTTAATAACATCACTCACCGATTTTTGTTTGTTTACAAGTTGACCCAATACAAATGCGTCAGGTCTTTTGTAAAATGTAGCTGGCCCATCGTCAACTTCAGACTCAACAGCTTGACTTACCTCAAGTAAAAGTTGTTTTATATTGACTTCAGTTACAAAATCTTCTATTACCGTACTTCCTAAAATAACACTTTCATTTAGTTTATTTACTATCAAATCAAATATACCTTGATCAAACTTTCCGTAAAGTTTTTTGAATAGATTCTGTTTCGCTTTATCAGAACCTTTTTTAAACACTTCTCGTGTTTGTGTTCCGCTAATCGTTTTGCCACCAACTTTCATTTGTAGTTGTGGAACAATATAAGTATAAATGTGTTCATTAAAAGGTTTCAAGTTGTTTTCATTTCCCTTATACGGCTTATACCACTTGCCACCTAAACGTTGAGCGTCCTTTTCTCCAAGTCCAATAACTAAAACATCTTTAGTTGAATCGCCTATTTTTTCGTAACTATTAGCATTATAAGGACTTTTCACTGGAATAATTCTATTCGTTGAAATACCAAACATCTTTTTCATTATTTGTTTCTTTTCAGAAAAATTAAAAGGCGATTTTCCTGGCTCAACTTTGTCCGATGTCGCTACATAAACGTCACCAAATTTCTTCTTTAACGCTTGATATGAATAATAATGCCCAGAATGAAAAGGCTGAAAACGACCAGGAAAAACAACAATAGTCCTTTGATTAATTGTTTCTTCATTCACTTCTGAAGCACTATCATCAAAGGTTTGTAACGCTTGCTCTAATGGTAAATCAACTTTGGTCACTGGAATAGAATAATCGTCGCCATAGATTTCCTTGTACGCGAGCCACCGATGATGTCCGTCAAGTATCTTCCCCTCTTTTGAAATGAATAAAGGATGTGTAACCCAATCAGTTTCCTGGATTTGTTTCTTTATACTTTCAACTTTTTCAGGAATAAAATCCTCTTGAACTGGTTTCAAATCGCTACATTTGGCGTTACCTTGTTCATAAGCAATACCACTTTCATCAAAGATTTTCAATACCTCATCTACATTCTTACCTTTGACTTGTGGCATCGACTTTCTCTCGATTTCTTGAATCATTTCAAGAAGTATTTGTTCACTAAATTTTTCTATATTATTCATATTATTTTCCAACTTTTTGATAAAGTTTTTCCCGTATCTTTGAGTTTATTTGTATACCCTTTTCCTCTAAATAGTCTAATGCTTGTTTATACTTATATTGTTGTTTTGGACTTGGGCTGTCACTCAAATTATCCTCTAAATCTAACAACTTTATATCAAATGCCGTCGGCGACAGTTTTGCCAGTTTATAAAGATATGTAGAATAATCCACATTTTTATCATGCGACATTATCAATATTAAGTTAGCAATCGTACTTCCAAACAACTCTTTTATTTTCGCCAGAGTTCTTTGCGGATTGTTAGAATCTTCAACCGTATCATGTAGTATGGCTAAAACTTGATGTTTCTTTGAGAGACCTCTCTTTTTTGCGCGGTGATATACCCGCATTGGATGTACCATATATGGCAATGGCGATTTGTTTCTCCATTGGCCGGAATGAATATCACGAGCAAAATCTACTGCTTGTGATACTTGATCTATTTCTACTAACGCAATATTCCACCGAAAATTATCAATTTCTTCCGATATTAATTGACGTATCGATTCTCTTAACAAGAGTATTCTCCACTATTGTATTATTTTCTCCACTTCAAACATTACCATTTTTGCTTGAATAGAATCTAAGTTGTTGAACTTTTTTTCTGCCCAACTACGAACTTTTTTACTTGGTTCATAGTTCAACTCTACATACTCTCTTAAAGTCCTTTTATGGTTTTTTGAAAGTTTGTTGAATTTACTCAAAAGTTCATTTATCATTTCTTTGTCAGTCATAGAGATTTCTTCACTGTATAGTTTTTGTTTTTTCGCCAATTTCTTGCTGCGTATTATAGTTGGTTTCTCAACCACCTTTACCTCATCAACTCTAACTTGACGCTCCACAATCAAATAATCGTTCTTGTAAGGTTCAAATACAACATCATTTACCCTTACTTCCAATGTCGCCTTCCCCTTTGAGTTTTTGAAGCCGTCTAATGCGGGAATATCGATTTTACAATTGCCGAGTACATCAACTTTACCTTCATAAATACGATTCGTATCACCATCTTGTAATACTAATCTCGCCGTTGAATCCTTGGCGTCCGCGCCCTCGATTTTGATTTTACACTCAAATATTTGTTTCCTATCACTATGAAATCTTAACATTTACTATCTCCATTTATTTTTAAAATTGATGTCCACCATCACACCACTTCGTATATCTTGCAGTCAGGTTTATCAACGCAACGTCACCACCATACGCATCACCAGATGGCCTTCCTAAAGTCGCCCACAATGTATCACCAAACGATCCACTTCCACGCCGAGAAACCATATTTTTTACATCCAAATCCACTCTATATGATTTTTGTTTATTTGATGTCGATGGTGGTAATACATTCAATGATTGTGATTGTTGTGAACCATTTACTGCGTATGTTGGAGCCGTACCGGCATCAGGATATACAAGATCGCCGTCTTTTGAATAACCCCACCGAACAACCCAACCGATTACATCCGCTGGAGCAGTTGTTGATCCAATAACAGACCATTGTAATTGAACAGGACAACTTGTATCTAAATCTTGTGGTAAATAAGATACAAATCCTATTCTATCCGTCGCATTATTAGCAAACAAGTTTTCCGTGTGACCAACATCCAATGTATCGCTCAAATATACATCTTGATCCGCAGGAGACGCAGCACCAGGCTTTAATAATCCAACATCCCACGGCAAAGTTCCCCACGGGCGACCACGACCAAAATATTCAGGAAATCCGTCTGCATTTATTTCATAACGATTTGAATGAAGTTTTATTTGGTCTAACTGAAATGACCTTGATATTGGAGCAGTAACTCTATATCGTGTCCAATATAAATCGGCCCCGTATCCAACAGGATCATTTGGTGTCCAATCGTTATTCACTCTCCAATCGTATCTAACTTGATATGAACCAGTTATATTGTATAGTTGTTGTGCAAATGGTTGGTAGTCTCCACTACCCCGTGTCACCATTACAGCCATTGGTTTCCAACTCGTACCATTCCAATATTCGCTTGCTAATCTACCAGAACTACCAGTTCTCATTGACACAGATGGTATAGAAACTTTTACACCATAATGTTTTACATAACTTCCATCATATTGTAAAGTTGAAGCGACATAAATCATATTATTTATTGATTGACTTGGAAATCCCATTGTTAATCCATCATTTACCGTACTCGCAGAAACGGTTACATCAGTATATGCTAATGTACCAGTCATAAATGTATAAACTTTCATTCCACGAGTATATGAGTCGCCCTCACCAAATACTGCTTCAGACGGAAACTCGGGTAATCCAACTGACAACTCACCAATAACTCTTACACCTTTGTCGCCGGCTTTATCGTCAGTTTGTTCTATCAGTATATCACTTCCAGGAAAAAATGAAAATTTATCAGTTTTAGCATTTAATCCAGAAAGTCTTACTGTAGCAGTAGCAACTTGTGTTAATATATCCCATGTCGTCGAGTCTTCTATATCTACCGCAACCCCATTTACTTGACTTGCCGAACCTACCGTAATAGCAACATCCGTCTTGTTTAATTGGAGGCCAGCCACTTCAACTTTTCCACCATTTTGAACATCTATTCCATTCGTCGTGTTTCTGCCTTGAAGGGCTGCAGACATTAACGTTACTTTAGATCCAGACCCATCACAATGTACCCAAGTGTTACATACAACATTATCATTTGTACTAAAATTATTCACATACACAGACGACCCACTCGTTACTTTTATCCCAATACCTACAGTTCCATCGCTAAGTATTGAAGAACCCAATCGTATTCCAGACCCAGTTGAAGTTGATAAGTATCCTATACCACAATCTCTAATTTTTGAATCTTGTATATGTACATCTCTAGTAGACCCAGATATATAAAATCCCGCAGCATTTGAACCAGAACAACCCTTTACTTGAATCCCTACTATCTCAGTATCAGATCCCGCAATAAATCCATGTTGATCAGGATTATTACATAATAATCTTGTTACCTCATGTCTGCCAATAGCATTTATAGAAACATGAAATTTTCCTTGTATCGGATTGGTTTCATAATAGTCGCCAGGTTGAATGTTTATCAAATATCTCTTTGTTTCAGAATTATCAGTTATAGAATCCATTGCTGCACCAAGTGTAGTAAAATCACCACCATCTTCTGATACATAAATGGTTTCTATATTTAAATTTTCAATACTTCTAATATTTACTAAAACAGAACCAGTAACACCAACCGTACCAACATTACCCACTTGTATAGCATAATATGGCGGAGTTGGTCTTGAACTTGTTACTCCACCAGCAACAGTCGGCGACAAATATAATGAAGCACCTTCTATTAGTCCACTTGTATCTATATCATTTACTGAACCAAATGTTGTTACGTACCCAATCGTACCAGCTTCTATATCATGTGTCGCAAAACCTAATACATTTTTTGTTGTATACAAATTATCAGACTTTGCTGTATCAACATCCGTTAAACCATTTATTGCTGAACCACTTATATATACAACACTTCCATTTGTAATCGTTCCGGCCGTTGGATTATATACTCTTACCCACATTTCTTGTCCAACTTGTAATGTTATATCAGCTTCATCATTATAAACACCTAATGCCTTTGATGAACTGTCATAGAATATCAATCCCTCTTGCCATGTTGGATTTGGCGTTGATGTATTAAAGGCTAAACTTCCACTCAAATAAATCGAACCAGTTATTGTTTGATTTCCGAGGAATATATTACTTCCCGTTGTTGCGTATGAACCACTTACATTTTGTAATGATTGTATTGTTGATTCATCTATTGTTACTCTACTTTCAAACGATGAACTAAAATCAAACGCATTTTGTGAAAAACTTGCGGTGTCGGCCATTTCGGCATGAGATGCGGTTGCAATCGATCCAGTTACACTAACAGCGCCGCCGATGCCAGTATAAAATTTCAAACTTCCGGTATCATATTGAACTAATCGTTGATAAGTTTCACTTAATTTTTGTCCAGTTAAATCAAAAGGCATATTATAATCCTCTATTTTATTTCTACATTTTCTATTGTGACCTTATAGTTTTCATAGGCATCAAGCACCATTTCAATGTCTTCAATAGTCACCTTGTATTTATTTATGTCTTGTTCAGTAATATGTTGAACGTTGTTCATTGTCAATATTACTCTAACAACTTTCTTTTTATTCTTTTCGCCGATATTGTCCCAAGCATTCCAAGTGTCCTGCTTAGTCCTAACACCACCCCGACTTCCTCCAATAGTTATTCGTTCAAGAATAGTGATTATATCATCAGTCCACAAGACGCCTGTCGTATTCCAAACTTCGTCAGCAGAAGTAACGGTGTATGTTTTTCCCTTATACTCCGTTGACGCTGTGGTGCCTCCCCAAACCAAATCAACATCAATCCATAAATCCTTTTTCGCCATTTTTTATTCCTAACTATAAATATATATTTATTTTTCTTTCATTAATTTTAATCGTCTTTTCAAAGAAAATCGTTTGTCGTCTTTCAAACTCCATGTTCCTTTAACTGGTGAACTACCTGCGGGTTTCCAAACAAAATGTAATAACCGATCAACAACTCCATTATCTTTTTGACCTTCAGCCTTATAATCATTATACGCATTGTCCATTGACTTAGCATAATTTACAATAATAGGAATACCTACGCCTCGACCAGAATTTACTTGTCGCCAAGCATCCCGTTGTAATGCTAAATCTACATTGATTTCCAAATATATAATTGTATTAGAATAATTCAACTCTTTTGTTTTCACTAACCTATCAAGTATTTTCGCCGATTTCGCACCAACGGTATCAATAATCAATATATTTCCAGCAGTTACCATTTTTGTCTGAAATAGTTGTTTCTCTTTCGCCTGTGCTAAATCTCTTATATCAAAATATGTAGCATAAAAAGACTTATAAAATGTATTGTAATAGTTTTTTATTCCCTTTCCTTCATTAGCTTGCCACCATTCAAATGTTAATGGTATCTTCACGGTCTTTCCATTGTTATCTACATATTGACTACTCTCAACAAACTTCAATACATCAGTTTGACTTTTTATATTCTTTTTCATCCAACTAAAATGATTTGTCGCCGTTTGATATTGGGCAGCCAATACCTGAGCATCGGAATTAGTAACCTTATAACCACTAAATCCTGGAATATACTTTGCCGCTTCATTGTTAATAAAAGTTGATTTTCCAGCGGCAGGAAGCCCCATAAGAACAACACATTGTTTTCCTATATCTTCCTTAAACTCCATGAGAACTTCATATATCAACTCCCGTATTTGTTCTCTCATTTTATTTCCCTTTACGGAACAAGATATGTATATATTTTTAGAAAATTGGAAGCAATACTACCCGTTTGAGTATATTTTATTCTTACCCATTCACTATATAAAGTTTGTTCAAATATCCCTCCACTACTATCCGTAAATGATATAGCACTACCAGTAATATCTATCGATGCGGTGTTCAAAGTTTGTTGAACATAAAGAGTTCCATCGGACAACCCAGCTTGAACTAATGATTCTTGCACACTACCAGATTCAAATCCAATAGCATCTCCAATAGACGAAGCTAAAGTAGTACGTAATGTCAACCAATTTGTTGCGGAAGATGCGATTACAAATGTATTAGCCGTAGAATTATTAATTTCTTGAACTAAATTCGCGACCGATTGAGCAATAAGACTACCTGAAGTATTATCAAAATAAAAAATTCTATTCGTAATATTATCAGCAGGAACACCATCTCCACCAGTAAAGTTTGTTGTCGTACTTCCAGACTTAAATCCCATAGTATTTCCAGCAGTACCAACACTTGTAGCCCATAAAAGTAAACTATTTGCTGCAACGGACGCGCTTAAAAATGTATTTGGAGCAGTATTATTAATTTCGTCTTTCAAATTTGCGGCGACAGTATTAATAGCAAAAATACCTTGACCAATATCAAAATAATAAATTCTATTTGTATTGTCATCAATATGAACAACAGATCCACCAGAAAGAAGATTTTGTGTACTTCCAGATTGAAATCCTATACTATTTCCAGTAGTACCCATCGTTTTACTTCCCAATGTTAAGTTGTTTGTCGCAGATGATGCGGTTATGAACGCGTTTGCTGCAGAATTATTAATTTCATCTTTCAAATTTGTGACAACAGTATTAATAGCAACAATACCTTGACCAATATTAAAATAATAAATTCTATTTGCGATATCAGCAGGAACACCATATCCACCAGTAAAGTTTGTTGTCGTACTACCGGATTGAAAAGATATATTATTTCCATCAACACCTATCGTTTTTGCTTTTAAAGTTAATACAAATGCATCAGAAGATGCTGTAACAGAACCACTCATAGTAGAAATATTAATTTCATCTTTCAAATTTGAAATACTACCACTCAATTCAGATCCAGATACAAAATAGAAAATGGTAGCGGTATCAGTTTCAAGAGTATGTCCACCAGTAAAAAGATTT
>Ga0307378_10004784_pt1 | contig 19122 bp, 11 predicted proteins | sample UN1MG_FD_202238 | JGI IMG/M metagenome (GOLD analysis project Ga0307378, IMG submission 202238) | Soil microbial communities from Risofladan, Vaasa, Finland - UN-1 | ecosystem: Environmental > Terrestrial > Soil > Coastal area > Acid sulfate soil | place: Finland: Risofladan, Vaasa | collected... | reverse complement strand
TTAAATCGGAATGGGTGGTCGGCAATCGCCGGAATTGATGGTCGGATCAGACCGGAATTAGTGGTCGACTAACTCCGGAATCGGTGGTCGAATTACACCGGAATACGCAGTTTTTTGCGAAGATGGGGATAATCTTGCCGCTTCAGCGGCTTTAGCAACCTCTTCCTCTATAGTTGACATTATCCTTTCAAGATCAAACCCTTTACTTTTAAGCATCCTCACCACTACTCTATCCCCTCCTCGCAAGAGAGCCAAGAAGAGATGAAGAGGCTCTATCTGCGGAATCTGATAGGCCCTGGCCATTTCATCAGCTATTTTGGAAATGGCATGCACCCTGGGGGTGAAGATCATCTCGTTCATCCTGGCCAGATCACCTGCTACCCTTACTTTGGCCCGAATCTCTCTGCGGATAAGGGGATCGATAGCAAACTGCTCGAATATTCTTCTGATTGGCTCGTCATCAACCTTGCAAAGCCCGATAAAGAGATGTTCGGTCCCAAGATAGAAATGGTTCAGCATTTTTGATTCTGCTGCTGCCATTCTTAACACATTCTGTGAACTTTCAGAAAAATTGCCAAACAGCATTGAGTTTCCTCCGATTATCGCAAGAACACGATTACTTTTCCAGAAAGCAGGTTAATCTCATCTCGGATGCTCCTACTTTAAATATTGTTCCAAGAGGGAGCCTCACTTTCCCTTCCAGTCTCTTTTCTCCGACCAAGGTCCCGTTCCTGCTTCCCAGATCCTCTAACCAGTATTCACCATGATCAAGGTTTATTCTGGCATGTTGCCGGGAAATAAGATTATCCAGGGGGAGATAGATATCACTCTTTTGTTCCCGGCCTATGGTTATGACCACTTTTGTGGTGATCTTAAATTCAAGTCCGTCCATAGGACCACTCAAGAGTTCGATTTTATTCCTGGAGAAATTTTCTCCTTTTTCAACATCTGGTGTTATTAATGTCTTGGTGTCCATCTTTTCTCCCTTATCTGATGGAGGTATTTTGATAGTATCTACCCTCTATATTCTACCAGCACTACGGTGATATTATCATTCCCGCCTGCCTGGTTAGCCTGATCGATCAGTTTCCTGCATGTCTCATCCACGCTGCCCTCTTCCATAACTATAGCCTGGATCTCCTCATCAGAGAGCATCTCCCATAGGCCGTCAGAACAAAGGAGCACCTTATCGCCTTTGTTCAAGGAGTGCTGGTTATACTCAGGCTCAAGGCTAAAAGAAGAACCAAGGGCTTGGGTAATCTGATTTTTCATTGGGCTATGCCGGGCCTCTTCCTTGGTCATCTTCCCCATCTGGACTAATTCTGCGACTGTGGAATGGTCATTGGTTATCTGGCTAATCCCTGACTGGTTAATGACATATACTCGTGAATCACCGGCATGGCAGGTATGTAAGAGTTGATGATGAATAAAGGAAAGAACAATGGTACTTCCCATGCCTGCGTATTCTTTCACAGTCTTACTCAATTTTCGGATTTTCTGGTGGGCTTCCTCAATGGCCTTGACCATTTCCTTTTTCACCTGTTGCTGATCCTCTTTCATCTTGGCCATTCGCTCGATAGTAAAATATTCAGCCACCATCTTTACTGCATTCTGGCTGGCTACCTCTCCGGCATTATGGCCACCCATGCCATCTGCAACCATATAGATATCCTTTTCAGGCAAAAGGAGATAACTGTCCTCATTGCCCTCCCTCCTCCTTCCCACATCGGTAGCCCCATAGGCCAATTCATTCATCGATCTTGCCCTCCATTTGAATAACTTTTTTAAGATACTCATGTTTAAAATGCCCCTGTTTATCTATTTTGGGGTTTTGGTCATATTCCTCTTGTTATCACGATCCCAGGCCAAGGTCAATAATCCTGATCTGATTTTTGGTGGTGATCAGCATATTCTCAGTTTTAATATCCCTGTGGACAAGGCCAAGTGCCGGGTCTTGAGGGTGTGTTTGATTATGGGTGCGGAGCATTTCATCGCTGATATAAATCATTCCATTACAAAAGGATAGAGCAAAAAGGGCTACCTCAAGGCAGGATAGATGAGAGGGGTTGGCCTTGGCCATTATCTTTTGGTGGAAGGAGGCAAGATCCTGTCTATCTGAAACAAATTCGCATTCAAAAAATGACTGCCCATCCTCTGTCCACCAGAACCGTGTGCCCCTGATAACATTGGAATGGTTCTGTGCATGGCAGATCAACCGTGCCTCGCGGGAAAAGATGTAGTAAAGATACTCGGCAAGATCTATCGTTCCAACGGGGAGGCTTCCTTCGGTGAGGTTATCCTTGATGGAGGGCCACCTTTGTTGCAAGCTATACTCTTCCCATATCTCCCGGCGGAAGGTCTTGATTGCCATGTTGATTTTTCGATGCTGACAGTAACCAAAATAGATGCGGCCAAGGTCTCCGTCTTTGAAGGCAAGGATTTTGATTGAATCATTGAATTGATCACTTGGGGTAAGTTCTATGAATGACATGGATGAGCCTCTCTTCTAAAACTCCCAGTCCCAGTCAAACTCCCAGAGTCTGATGGTCTTATCCTCACCTCCCGATAGTGCATAGCGGCCATTTGGGGAAAACTTGACAGAATATACAGGTCATCTGTGTCCCTTAAATTGCCTGATCTCTTTTCCACTTTCTATATCCCAAAGCCTGATGGTCTCATCCCAACTTCCTGACAAGGCATAGTGGCCATCCGGAGAGAAACTGACGGAAGTTACTTTCTCAGTATGTCCCTTAAATTGCCTGATCTCTTTTCCACTTTCTATATCCCAAAGCCTGATGGTCTTATCCTCACTTCCCGATAAAGCATGACGGACATCAGGAGAGAAACTGACGGAAGCTACTTTCTCAGTATGTCCCTTAAATTGCCTGATCTCTTTTCCACTTTCTATATCCCAAAGCCTGATGGTCTTATCCTCACTTCCCGATAAAGCATGACGGCCATCAGGAGAAAAACTGACGGAGGATACTATGTTAGAGTGCCCCTCAAATTTCCTGATCTCCTTTCCACTTTCTATATCCCAGAGCCTGATGGTCTCCCCCCCCCCTGAGAGAGCATAGCGGCTATCTGGTGAAAATTTGATAGACCATACAAAGCCTTTGTGTCCCTCAAATTGCCAGATCTCTTTACCAGTTTCTATATCCCAGAGACTGATGGTTCCCCCTCCCGATAGGGCATGGCGGCTATCTGGGGAAAAACTGATGGAGAATACTATGTTAGAGTGCCCCTCAAATTTTCTGATCTCTTTTCCACTTTCTATATCCCAAAGCCTGATGGTTCCCCCATTACTCCCTGATAGGGCGTGACGACTATCTGGTGAAAAGCTGACGGAGGTTACTATCACAGTGTGTCCCTCAAATGTACGGAAGTGCCAGGCATCTTTTAACCCTCTTCGTTTTCCCTTCCCCTCTATCCCACAAAGGGCTAGGAGCGTCAGAATTTCTCTGTTCCGCTCATATCCAGGGATAATTTGAGCCTCTTTTAACAAAGTATAGCCTTTATGAAAAGAACCCTCATTTATAAGGTCTCTGGCAGATTTCAGGCGTTCTTCAACCCTATCACTATCCCTGATTATATTTTTAACATCCTTTACCTTGGAAAGGAAGGGAAAAATGTGGATCATCCCCCAATCCTTTGGAGGATAATAGATCTCCCAAAGCCTGATGGTATTATCCCAACTTCCTGATAAGGCATAGTGGCCATCCGGAGAGAAACTGACGGAAGTTACTTTCTCAGTATGTCCCTTAAATTGCCTGATCTCTTTTCCACTTTCTATATCCCAGAGTCTGATAGTCTTATCCCAACTTCCCGATAGGGCATAGCGGCCATCTGGGGAAAAACTGACAGATTTTACACCGTCAGTGTGTCCCTCAAATTTCCTGATCTCCTTTCCAGTTTCTATCTCCCAGAGCCTGATAGTCGTATCACCACCCGATAGGGCATAGCGGCTATCGGGTGAAAAACAGGCGGAGAATACAACCCCAGTATGCCCCTGAAATCTCCTGAGTTCCTTCCCAGTTTCTGTCTCCCAGAGCCTGATAGTATAATCCCCAAATCCCCCACCCCCATCTGAGAGGGCATAACGGCTATCTAGGGAAAAGCTGTATACAGACCGAGTATGTACCTTAAATCGCTTGATCTCCCTCAGACTTTCTATATCTCGGAGACTGATAACTTTATTCTGAATTACCAATAGGTCAGACCGGCTATGAGGGGCAAAACTGACAAAAGTTGTCTGGTTAATGCCCCATTCAAATCTCCTGAGTTCCTTCCCAGTTTCTATCTCCCAGAGCCTGATAGTATAATCCCCATACTCCGCACCCGATAGGGCATAGCGGCCATCTGGGGAAAAACTGACAGATTCTACATCGCCAGTATGCCCCTGAAATTGCCTGATCTCTTTTCCACTTTCTATATCCCAGAGCCTCATGGTACGATCATTACTTCCCGATAAAGCATAGTGGCCATCTGGGGAAAAACTGACAGATTCTACATCGCCAGTATGCCCCTCAAGGGTAAAGATGTACCTTCCTATAGGTCTATCCTTATCATGATATGCCTTTAAAAAGTCTTTATCCTCTATCCTGTATCCTGAGTTTGTTATCTTCTCTATCTCCTCGATATCTCCCCGCTCAAGATGTATCCAGGCAAGGAGCCGCCAGTAGTCAGGGTTAGTGCCATAGCTGTCTTGCAGATCTTTCATATGGGTCACAATAACATCACTAAGTATCTCACCCCTTTGCCACCTGAAGTACCCATAGTTAAAAGTTGCCTCAAGATGATGGGGATCTTCGCGCAAAGCCTCCTGCCAGCACTCTACAGCCTTATCCTCTCTCCCTAAGTCCAGGTAGGATATAGCCCGGTTGTTTAATACATCTGCCTTGGACTCTATCAGCTCAATCTCTTCATGGGGTGGCTCTTCGTGGAAAAGGTCATGGTAAATCCTGACCAGCTCCTTCCTTACCTCCTCAAATGAGCTATATCGCCCATCCCTTTCCAAGTGGCAGCACTTTTTGAGTAAGAGGGCTAAATCCGCAGGCAAATCCTCCCTTAAGGCCCTTGGCTCATGAGCTTGCCTTTTTTCTTCTTTGGCTATAACTGAGGCTGCAACCTGAGAGGCAGTACCATAGGGCTTTCGGCCACAGAACATCTCATAAAGACACACCCCAAAGGAATAAATATCTGCCCTCTTATCCACATTGTGGGCATCTTCATACTGTTCAGGAGACATGTAATCATACGTGCCCATTCTAGTCCCAAAAGTTGTTAAATTTCCTTCTTTCTTACCTACATCTCTATCCCTCTTTCCTTCCCCATCAGGCACTAACTCCCTTATCTTATCCCCTCCGCCTCTTGCTATCCCAAAATCGGTTACTTTCACCGTAGCATCTTTGGTCATAAGTATATTTTCAGGCTTAATATCCCTATGGATCATCCCAATCTTACCAGATTTATGGGCATGCTCCATCCCATGACAAAACTGGATAGCTATATCAAGCCCCACTTTTAAGTCATAGCACCGTACATCGGAAATCCATTCCCTCAAATTTCCTCCATCCACATACTTAATAAAAATATGAGGGACATCATCAATCTTTCGAACATAGTAGCAGCAAGCAATATGAGGATGAAGACCCAAGCCTGTCCAGGTATCTGCCTCCTTTAAGACACGAGAAAAGAGGGATCGATCCGAAAGCATATCCTCATTAGGGGACTTGATAGCCATTTTCACTTTCCATTTTTGATGCTCAGCAATATAGACATAGCCCATGCCACCAGTCTTTATTACATCTTCCACCTTATAGGTATCAAGAATGACATCTCCTTTCTCCCAAACCCTTACTTCCTTAACCTGCCAAGCCCCTTGCTCCGCCATCTCAAGGCCACTCAATTCCGGCGATCCCTTCCTCACCACAGTCCCTCTATCCTTTAGCAAGGTTTCCTCTTTCACCCCGTCAGGCTTTATTTCCGTTGGATGATCACTGCTTTCCCTGGCAACGTTGCCAGCACTTTGCCCATCTATCTCACAGTCAGCCAACACTTCTGGCCGCTTTCTAATGACAGTCCCGCTGCAGCCTGCTCTTTCTTTGCCCCCGTGACCCTGCTTAGGATTCAGAATGGTTTCTGGAGGTGTTCCAACAGCATCTGGCCTGCTTCCTTTCATCAAGATTTCAGGGGCAGCCCCTTTTGTTCCTTTTACCCCCTTTCCCTCGTTTTTGGATAAGTTTTTTAACCATGAAAATATTGACATGTCCTGCCTCCTTAACCAATCGGCCTTACTAAACGTTCATGGAAAAGGTTTTTTCACCCCCGAGGATGAAAAATTTGCCTTTTTCAGTAAAGTCAATCTCCTAAACCGTGTTTTCACGGTAAAGCCTTAGCAAATTACAATGCTTCTTGCGATGCCTGCCTGAATTCTGATGCAGAATGGATGGCCACTTTTCTGGCAGATAATACTTTTCCCATATCTCCCGGCGGAAGTGATTGCTACATTCTTGAAGCCAAGGATTTTGATAGAATCATTGAATTGATAGCTGGGGTTGAGTTCTATGAATGACATGGGAGAACCTCATTCTTGGTTCGATGGTGATATACTAATTTTTGCTGTCAGGAAATTCCCAGTCCCAGTCAAACTCCCAGAGGCGGATGGTCTTATCCTCACATCCCGATAGGGCATAGCGGCCATCTGGGGAGAAATTGACGGAGCATATCTTGTTAGTGTGCATCTCAAATCGCCTGATTTCTCTCCCACTTTCTATATCCCAGAGTCGAATGGTTTTATCATGACTCCCTGAGAGTGCATAACGGCCACAAGGTGAAAAACAGATAGAAGATACGCCAAATGTATGTCCTAAAAAATCCCTAATTTTCTTCCCATCTTCCACATCCCAAAGCCTTATGAAATTATCATCACTATTTGCTCCTGAGAGTATATAGCGACCATCGGGGGAAAAAGAAACAGTGTTGATACTCCTTCTGTGCCCCTTAAATTGCCTAATCTCCCTTCCGCTTTTTACATCCCAAAGTCTGATTGTACTATCATCATATCCTGAGAGTGCGTAATTGCCATCTGGAGAAAAACAAACAGAGCATACAAAATCAGTAAACGTATTATGTTCATGTTCAAACCGCCTTACCTCTTGGCTATCTACATCCCAAAGACTGGTGATCATACTACCCCCTGCGAGTATATAACGGCCATCTGGGGAAAAACATACAGCGTTAACTCCGCCTCTTTTAACTTCGAATCGTTTGGCTTCCATCCCGCTTACTACATCCCAAAGCCTAATGTTTTTTTCACCATTAGCTCCTGAGAGTATATAGCGGCCATCTGGAGAAAAACAGACAAAGCGGACAGAACCTGTATGTCCTAAAAATTGCTTAATCTCTTTTCCACTTTCTATATCCCAAAGCCGGACAGAGTTGTCTTCTCCCCCTGAGAGTACATAGCGGCCATTTGGGGAAAAACATACAGAAGAAATACACCGGGTGTGTCCCTCAAAGGTATTGAGAAACCAAGAGCACTTTAAAGATGTTCGTCTTCCCTTCCCTTTTATCCCACAGAGGGTAAGGAGATCAAGAATTTCTTTATCCCTACAACGACACTTTCAGTTTTTGATTTCTATATGCAAAAAAGCCTAAATGACTTATTTCTTGAACCCATATGCCCTTTTCTATTAGTATTCTCAACATCAAAACACTCAGGAAAATGTGCCGGGATGATCATAAATACGGATTCAATCCAGAATATTTTCAAACCTCATGCCGATTTATTCCTAACTTGGCCTTATTTTTATCAAAACATTGCTTTTTGCCCAATGTATTCTGTATTTATCAAACGGCAATTTTAAAATGGTGAAAGTGTCGTTGTAGGGTTATTTCGTTCATAACTGGGGATAGATTGTCCCTCTCTTAATAAAAAATATGCCTTTTGAAAAGAACCTCTTTTTATATTATCCGTGGCAGCTTTCAATAAGGAATACACCTTATCTTTCTCTATACTTAACCTTGCTGTAGATTTTGCTCTGCTTAGAAGAGGGTAAGGATGAACTCCTCCCCAGTTTTCTCTTGGATAATATATCTCCCAAAGTCTAATATTACCTCTACCTCTTGATCCTGAAACTAAATAGCGGCCATCTGGGGAAAAAGAGAGAGAATTTACACAATCTGTGTGCCCCTCAAATCGCCTTATCTCCCTCCCACTTTCTATATCCCAAAGCCTGACGGTATGGTCCCAACTTCCTGAGAGTGCATAGTGACCACATGGTGAAAAACATACAGAATTCACATAACCTGTATGTCCTAAAAATTGCTTAATCTCTTTTCCACTTTCTATATCCCAAAGACGGACAGTGTTGTCACCTCCTCCTCCTCCTGAGAGTACATAGCGGCCATTTGGAGAACAAGAGACAGAAAATGCTGCCTTATCAAATTGCCTAATCGACCTTCCACCTTCTATATCCCAAAGACTGATGATCATACTAGTCCCTGCGAGTAGATAGCGGCCATCTGGGGAAAAACAGATAACATTTACACAGCCTTCATGCTCAATAAATCGTCTAACTTCTTTCCCACTTGCTACATCACAAAGCATGATAGCCCCCCCACCCAGACTTCCTGTTAAAAGTACATAGCGGCCGTCTGGGGAAAAACAAACTCCTCTAGATACCACTTTACCTCTCTCTGAAAAGAGCCCCTTAAATTGCCTAATCTCCCTTCCGCTTTTCACATCCCAAAGTCTAATGGTGTTATCATCATTTCCTGAAATTACATAGCGGCCGTCTGGGGAAAAACAGATTGAATATACAGAAGTTATTTCTCCCTCAAATTGTTTAATCTCTTTTCCATTTTCTATATCCCAAAGCCTAATATTTTTATCATTAGCTCCTGAAAGTATATAGCGGCCATCTGGGGAAAAACAGACTGAATATACATTTCTACCATAATGCCCCTCAAATGTGAGAAGGAGTCTGCTCACAGGTCTATTCTTATCCTCCAACGCCATCTTGAATGTCTCATCCTCTACCCTGTATTCTGATTTCTGAATCTTATCTACTGCCTCTACATCTCCCCGCTCAAAATGTATCCAGGCAAGGCATCGCCAGTAGTCCGGGTCGGACCCCTTGCTATTTTTTAACTCCTGCATCTGGGTCACATAAACATCATCTGTTATCTCAGCTCTTTGCCATCTAAAGTAGCCGAGGTTAAAAGTTGCCTCCAAGTGCTGTGGGTCCTCCTTCAATGCCTCCTGCCAGCACTCTATGGCCCTGTCTTCTCTCCCTAAATCCAAATAGGATATAGCCCGGTTGTTTAATCCATCTGCCTTAAGCTCTAGCACCTTCACCTCTGCATGAGGTGGCTCTTCATGGAAGAGATCATGGTAGGTCCTGATCAGTTCCTTCCTTATCTCCCCAAATGATGTATACCTTCCGTCCCTCTCCAATTGGCAGCATTTTTTCAGCAGCAGAGCCAGTTCAGGAGGGATGTCTTTCCTTAAATCGGCTGGTTCATAAGGCTTATCGCCTCTCTTCCTTGCCTCTATGGATGTGAATTCATAAGGTCTTCTACCAAAGAACATCTCATACATGCAGACCCCGAAGGAATAGATATCTGCCCTGGCATCTACATTGTGGGGGTCTTCAAACTGCTCTGGAGACATGTAATCATAAGTACCTATCACTGTACCAAGGGTTGTTAAATTCTCTTCTCTCTTACCTATGCTCCCACCCCTTTTGCCTTCCCCCTCCGATCCTGAATCCCTTGCCTCATCCTTACCCCCTGCCCCTCCTGCTATCCCAAAATCGGTTACCTTCAACATACCCTCTTTGGTCATCAGGATATTCTCTGGCTTGACATCCCGGTGGATCATTCCAAATCCGTGAGCATGTTCCATCCCGTGGCAAAACTGAATGGCCATATCAAGCCCTGTCTTTAGGTCATGGCACCGGCCATCGGCAATCCACTCCCTCAAGCTTCCCCCATCCACATATTCGATGAAGATATGGGGAACATCCTCGATCTGGCGGACATAGTAGCAGTAGGCAATATGGGGATGAAGACCCAGACCTGTCCAGGCATCCGCCTCCCTCAAGACACGGGAAAAGAGGGATCTATCCGAGAGCATCATCTCATTGGGGGACTTGATGGCTATCTTCACCTTCCATCCCTGGTGCTCAGTAATATAGACATAACCCATTCCCCCCTTCTTCACCTCCTCAACCTTATAGGTGTTAAGGATGATATCCCCCTTATTCCAAGTCCTTACCTCCTTGGCCTGCCAAGCCCCTTGCTCAGATATCTCAAGGCCGCTGAGTTCGGGCAGACGCTTAATCTGGGTTGCCTCTTTTGTCCCACCACCAGGCTTTTGTACCGTGGGCTGAGCACTGCTTTCTTTTTTAACCACAGTACCAGTATCTTGCTCAACTACCTTTTGCCCCCTCAACTCTGCTGGCCGTTCTCTCATCATAGTCCTGCCGCTGTCCTTGCTCTCTGCCACCCTGGCCAGGCTTCGGTTTCAGGATAGTTTTTGGGGATGTGGCACTGGCATCAGGTGGATACTCTTTGGCTAATGGTTCCGCCTTTGTCTCTTTTTTGAATAGGCTCTTTAAACCTGAAAATATTGACATCTCCCTCTCTCCTTAACATACAATTCAGGTAAGCACCCAAGTTCACGGCATATATTACGGGTTTGCTCACCCTGGCTCATCATTCTCTTCGATCCTCAAGTTTTTTGTCTATGAGAAAAGATCGAGAATAAGCTATACCTGCTGGCTGTATCTAACTTGAATCATTCTCATATTCCTTAATCGTTAAGGATTCGAATCGCGTCAACAGTGATTACTCCTGTTGCTTCTGAGCCACGTAGAACAAGAGAATGTTGTCCCCTGTTACCTGCTCTGAATTTCCGTTCCGCTTGATTTTTTATTTGCCCCTTTTGATTAATAAAACCAACTTCTTCTCTGTCAATTTCTACAGCTAAAGATCCATACCAAATGTCCTGGCGGTAGATAATGGTTACTCCCGTCCCTCTAAAATTAAGGTAAAGAGCTGCATCAGTTGCTTTTCCCATACGAATTGGATCTTCATTATTGATACATCGACCACCACTAAATTCGGGCAAAGCCCAAACCTTCCAGGTGCCGCTTGTATGGCAATCCTCTGTACCGTTTGTATGGCAATCCTCTGCCTCCACTGTCACAGGAGGTTGAGGAGGGATGGAGGGAGGAGTGGGGGAGCGAGGGAAGGGGTTCTGTCTCTGCCAAGACAAAAATTGGTCTGGAGTAGGCGGAGGATTGGTTTGCATAAAGGATATTGACTGATCAAGGTAGACAGCCTGCTCATTAGTATAATGATCTCGATGGATCGCCAAGCACCGTAGATAGTCTCTAATTCGAGCATCCGTAACTGCTTTACTTGCCAATGTGAAAACTTGAGGATCAGTTTTTATATCTATGTCACCCGTGACAACTTTACCGAATGTTGATTTAATTTTAGTGTCAACACCAATTGAGGTAAACACATCATTAGGTGGCTCAACGCAACCATACGGATCTGTCTTAGGTTCTAACGGATCTGGCTTGTCCGCTATTGGTTTACAGCCTTGATATATAACAACTAATAAGGATAGCAAAATCAGAAAACGATATTTTGTAGCCATTATTTTTCTCCTAACTTCAAGTATATTAATGCTTTTCTTTGCTCAACTGGTAATGCTATCCGTTCAAGAGCCGAGTGATTCTGTTTTTAGTATAACTGAATTTCTCTCGGATTAAGGGATCGTCGCTTGATGCGCACATATCCACGAATTGGTCAGCACGATGCCGAGTTCCATCTTTCTTGGTACGGAGAATTACCTCACCAATAATAAAGGCGATCTTATCTACAATAAGTTCGGAACCAGTGTCGATGCTCTTATTGAAAATGTCAAAGCCTATATCTTCCACAACAGGATCTGAAGTCTCCCAGACGATTCGACCAATGCTATAAGCGCAAGGATCAATTATTGCAGATAGTTTCCTGGGTTCGTGGATTGCCTTGGAAATTACTTTCCAGAGAGCAAGGATAGCATCCTCATCTCCATGCATTATAGCTATATCGCCCAATCTCTTTGCAAGGGCATCTGCATCCCGAAAATCCATCAAATCTATCAAATCGACCTCGCATTGATGGATCACCAATGAGGCATTATCCTTAAGGGCTTCTATGAGTCGTTGGAATCCATGATCGAAGGAGATAGTAAAGTCGGCATATTTTTTATCCTTGAGCAGAATGGGGATCTTACACTTTTCTCCAAGGAGTGGAAGCACGACAGTCGCCCCAGAATCGATTTCCTCCCCAAACTTAGTCTGCCACTCACGTTCTACCCATCCTGATGCGATAGAGTGCTGAGATAACCAGACCGCTAAATATCGTGATTTTTCAAGCCCTCTGGATATTTTTTGAATAATCTGATCTCCAACTCTAATCTCCCATTCATCCAGCCAAATCAGGAATCCAGAAGCCTTCAGCCTTTCAGAAAGAGATTGTACAATAGCGCGGTCTAAGCTGTTGTAGCTAATAAAAACATCATACGTATATTTCATTAACTTCCTCCAATTTGCTGCTATCCCATCTTCCACACCCCACCAATGCTCTGGGTGCATTCCTATTTCTCCAATGCTCTTATTAAGCTGAAATACAAGCCGCTACTGCCTAGGAGGCTGTCCGAGAATGTAAATTTTGATTTTTTACATACAATATGTAGTATCTAGCTTCAACAATGAGTACAATATATTGTAGTCAAAATTTTAAAATCTCTGTTCTCGGACAGGCTCCTAGATTTTATTTGTCAAGCTTTTGTTTCAGCTTAGCTATATGTTGAGCTAGTATGTTTTGATTAGGATCGCCAATTCTACGCATTATGGCTAGGCTCTTCTCCTGCATCTGCAAGGCTCTGTCATATTCACCACGGGCATAAAAGATATTGCCCATGTTAAGGTAGCATTTACCTATACCAGACTGGTCACCGAGAGCCTTATCAATCATTAGGCTTTTCTCATGCATCTGTAAGGCCTTGTCATATTCACCCCTAGCCCCCAAGGTAATGCCCATGTTGGTGTAAGAGGCGCTTATGACAGCCCGATTACCGAGGGCTTCAGCAATTTTTAGGCTTTTCTCAAACATCTGCAAGGCCCTCTCATATTCGCCTCGGGCATGAAAGATATTACCCATATTGGTGTAGCAAACACTTATACCAGATTGATCATTGAGGGTCTCCTTGATCATCAAGCTTTTCTCAAACATCTGCAAGGCCATCTCATATTCACCTCGGGCAGCAAAGATATTACCCATGTTAAGGTAGCATTTACCTATACCAGAGTGGTCACTGAGGGTCTCCTTGATCATCAAGCTTTTCTTAAACATATGCAAGGCATTGTCATATTCACCCCGGTGACGAAAGACTTCACCCATGTTATTGTAAAGGTAGCTCATACCAGCCTGATCACTAATGGTCTCAGCAATTCTCAGACTCTTCTCATACATATGTAATGCCCTGTCATATTCGCCTCGGGCATGAAAGATATTACCCTTGTTGGTGTAGCAATTACCTATACCAGACTGGTCACTGAGGGTTTCAGCAATTCTCAGACTCTTCTCATACATCTGCATAGCTCTGTCATATTCGCATCGGGCACGGAAGACTTCACCCATATTGTTATAGCAAACACTTATACTAGATTGATCATTGAGGGTCTCCTTGATCGTCAAGCTTTTCTCAAACATCTGCAATGCCCTGTCATATTCGCCTCGGGCATGAAAGATATTACCCATGTTAAGGTAGCATTTACCTATACCAGACTGGTTACTGAGGGTCTCCATGATCTTCAAGCCTTTCATAAACATATGCAAGGCATTGTCATATTCACCTCGATGCGTTAAGATAAGGCCCATGTTGCAGTAGTAGCTACTCACGCCATCCTGATTACCAAGGGCCTGAAATGTTTTTAGGGCATCTTCCCAAAGCCTCATGGCCGTGGCAGGGTCTCCCTGGAAGTTGGAGTTGATGCCCAGCCTCACCAGCGCCCAAGCTTGGTCAAGCTTCGTCTGGCGGTCAAGTTCCAGTTCATCAGGTTCTTTAGTCAATGCCTTATTGAAATGCTCTTGGCTCACCTCATCCAGTACTTTGGCTATGGCTCGAAAATCCTTTGGCCTTGCTGAAGGCTCCTTCTCAAGACATTGAAACATGATCTCTGCCAAGCTGGATGGAATATCCTGCCTGAATTCTTCTGGCCGTGGAGGATTTTGATTCTCATGGGCATCCTTATAAAAAAGAGCTCTTGCATCGGGATGGGCATGTGAAAAATCAAATGGTCTTCTGCCACAGAAAAGCTCATACATGAGTACCCCAAAACTGTAGATATCAGCCTCTTTCCCCGCCCGGCCTTGCCATTGTTCAGGTGACATGTATTCAACGGTACCAGCACCTCCAATGGTTAACCCATCCGCAGACCCTTTCAAGTCTCTCCCTCCCTGCTTACCTTCTCTCACCTCAATCATTTTGGCTAACCCGAAATCTGCTACCTTAACCGTACCATTCTGGGTCAGGAATATATTAGCAGGCTTGAGGTCCCGGTGAACAAGATTTCTACCAGGTGCATTATCATGAGCATAGGCCATACCCCAGCATATCTGGATGGCTATGTCTAAGGCTCTGTCCATCGGGAGCAGACCATGACCAAGATGGGTATCCAATGAGCCAGCATCAGCATATTCAGCTATAATCCTCGGCAAATACTCTATCTCGTGGACATCATAAGCACGAATGATGTTTGGATGAACACCAACCTTTACCCAGGACTCAGCCTCACGTCTAAAGAGGGCCTTTATTTCCGCATCCTGTGCATAGCAAGGCTTAAGGGATTTAATAGCCACAGGGCGATTAGTGGCAAGATCCATAGCTTTATAAACAAGGCCCATACCACCCTCACCAAGGATTCCTTCTATTTGATAGATGCCCATTAACTTTTTGCCCTTTGGCCATACCTCTCCAGGCTCCCATCCAGGTTGGATAGCCGCCCCAGGGTCATTGAGTGCAGATACATGCTGGCTTGGGGTAGCCTCTTTTGCCCTATCAGGCTTTTTTCCCGTGAGCTTGGCACTGCTTTCCCTGACCACGGTACCAGTACCTTGTCCAGCTATTTCATGATTCTTCTCATGATCCTTCAACCTTGCTGGTTGCTTTCTCACCACAGTCCCACTGCCGCCTGCTCTTCCTTTGCCACACTGACCCTGCTTTGGGCTTGAATTAGATCTTTCGAGCGTATCCCTATGACCAGGGGAATGTTCTCCATCTCCCGTTCCTGCCTTATATTTAAATAAGCTCTTTAACCACGAAAATATTGACATTTCCTGCCTCCTTAAACCAATTTGGCCTTACAATAGCCTTACTAAAGCCTTACCAATTACAATGCTTCTTGCGATGCCTGCCTGAATTCCGATGCAGAATGGATAACCACTTTTCTGGCAAGATGATACTTTTCCCATATCTCCCGGCAGAAGGTCTTTATTGCTACATTGATTTGGCGGCGCTGGCAGTAACCAAAATAGATGCAACCAAGGTCCCCGTCTTTGAAGCCAAGGATTTTGATGGAATCATCGAATAGGTTGCCTGGCGTAAGTTCTATGACATGGGTTAGCCCTCGTTGTTTGGTAAGGGGGTACTAATTTTTGCTGTTAGGAAATTCCCAGTCCCAGTCAAGTTCCCAGAGTCTGACGGTCTTATCCTGACTTCCTGATAGTGCATAGCGGCCATCGGGAGAAAAACTGACTGAGGTTATAGATCTAGTGTGCCCCTCAAACTTCTTTATCTCCCTCCCAGTTTCAATGTCCCAGAGCCTGATTGTATTATCCCAACTTCCTGATAGTGCATAGCGGCCATCGGGGGAAAAACTGACGGAACTTACAAGACCAGTGTGCCCCAAAAATTTTTTGAGTTCCCTCCCACGTTCTATCTCCCATAATAGTACGGAACCATAACTACCCAATAAGGCATGCTGGCCATCTGCTGAGAAACAGACTGACATAGTGGGAATCTCAAACTTCTTTATCTCCCTCCCACTTTCTATATCCCAGAGCCTCGCGGTACTATCTAATACATAGCGGCCATCAGGGGAAAAACTGACGGAATCTACTCGTTTCTTGTGCCCCTCAAACTTTCGAATCTCCTTCCCTCTTTCTATATCCCAGAGTCTGACGGTCTTATCCCAACCTCCAGATAGTGCATAGCGGCCATCGGGAGAAAAACTAACGGATAATACCCACCCAGTGTGGCCTACAAATCTCCTGATCTCCTTCCCACTTTCTATATCCCAGAGGCTAATTGTATCATTCTTATTTCCCGATAGTGCGTAGCGGCCATCGGGAGAAAAACTGACAGATAATATACCTCCATTGAGCCCTTCAAATTTCCTGAGTTCTCTCCTACTTTCTATATCCCAGAGTCTGATAGTATATTCGTCCATACCTCCAGATAGCGCATAGTGGCCATCAGGGGAAAAACTGACAGAATTTACTCGCCCAATGTGCCCCTCAAAGATATGACACCAAGCATCCTTTAAACCCTTCCGTTTTCCCTTTCCCTCACACCCGCAAATATTTTGGAGGGCTAGGATCTTACTATCCTTTTCATACCCTCGTATATTTCGGGCCTTTACTAATAAAATATATCCCTCATGATACCCTCCCCCCTTCATGTTATCTATAGCTGATTTCATGAGGGTTTCGACTCTATCCCTCTCCATGATTATGTTTTTAATATCTTTTATTTTGGAAAGCAGGGGATAAGGATGCATTAGGCTCCAATCTCTTAGTGGATAATACATTTCCCAGTACCTAATGGTCTTATCCCAACTTCCCGATAGAGCATAGCGGCCATCGGGGGAAAAGCTGACAGAGCTTACCATATTAGTGTGCCCCTCAAACTGCCTGATCTCCTTCCCACTTTCTATATCCCAGAGCTTAATGGTATAATCCATACTTCCCGATAGAGCATAGCGGCCATCGGGGGAAAAACTGACGGCTAGTGCATCGTCATTGTGTCCTTCAAACTTCTTTATGTTCCTCCCAGTTTCTATATCCCAGAGTCTGATGGTCTTATCCCAGCTTCCCGAACTTCCCGATAGAGCATAGCGGCTATCGGGAGAAAAACTGATGGAGAATATAGCCACACCTGCCCTTTTAAATCTTTTAATCTTCCTCCCACTTTTTATATCCCAGATAATGGCATTATCATCCCAATTTCCTGATAGAGCATAGCGGCCATCGGGGGAAAAACTGACGGTGTTTACCTGGCCAGTGTGGCCTTCAAAAGTACAGATGAGCCTTCCTATAGGTCTATAATGATATGCCTTTAAAAAGGCTTCATCCTCTATCCATTGTCCTGAGCCTTTTATCCTCTCCACCTCCTCTATATCTCCCCGCTCAAGATGAATCCAGGCAAGGAGACGCCAGTAGTCAGACTCAGTCCCCTTGCTCTCCTCCAGCTCTTTCATTTGGGTTACATATACATCACTAAGGATCTCTCCCCTTTGCCACCTGAAGTACCCATAGTTAAAAGTTGCCTCAAGATGCTGGGGGTCTTCGCGTAAAGCCTCCTGCCAGCACCGCACAGCCTCTTCCTCTCTCCCCAAATCCAAATAGGATATAGCCCGGTTGTTTAATACATCTGCCTTGGACTCTATAAGCTCAATCTCTCCATGGGGTGGCGCTTCGTGGAAAAGGTCATGGTAGATCCTCATCAGCTCCTTCCTTATTTCCTCAAATAAGCTATAGCGCCCATCCCTCTCTAAGTGGCAGCACTTTTTGAGTAAGAGGGCTAAATCCACAGGCAAATCATCCCTTAAGGAACTTGGTTCATGAGCTTGCTTTTTTTCCTCTTTGGCTATAACTGAGGCTGCAACCTGAGAAGCAGTACCATAGGGTTTTCGGCCACAAAACATCTCGTAAAGACACACCCCAAAGGAATAGATATCTGCTCGTTTATCTACACTGTGTGCATCTTCATACTGCTCAGGCGCCATGTAATCATAAGTGCCCATCCTGGTCCCAATGGTTGTTAAGTTATCTTCTCTCTTACCTACATCTCCATCCCTCTTTCCTTCCCCATCTAGCCCCAATTTTTTTTCCTCATCCCCTTTGCCTCTGGCTATGCCGAAATCGGTTACCTTCACCGTACCATCTTTGGTCATCAGGATGTTCTCTGGCTTAATATCCCTGTGTATCATCCCAGTGCTATGAGCATGTTCCATTCCATGACAAAACTGGATGGCGATATCAAGCCCTACTTTTAGGTCATAGCACCGAACATCGGAAATCCACTCCCTCAAGTTTCCCCCATCTACATATTCAATAAAGATATGGGGAACATCCTCAATCTTTCGGACATAGTAGCAGTAGGCAATATGAGGATGAAGACCCAAGCCTGTCCAGGCATCAGCCTCCCTTAAGACACGGGAGAAAAGAGATCTATTCGAAAGCATCATTTCATTAGGTGACTTGATAGCTATTTTTACTTTCCACCCCTGGTGCTTGGCGATATAGACATAGCCCATTCCACCCATTTTTATATCTTCCACTTTATAGGTGTCTAGAATGAGGTCCCCTTTCTGCCATACCCTGACCTTCTTGGCTGCCCAGTCTCCCTGCCCTGCCATTTCAAGGCTGGTAAGTTCAGGCGTGCGCTTCTTCAATAGAGTCTGTTCCCCCTTCAATAAAGACTGTTCACCTTTCGCTAAAGTTTCCTCTTTTGCCCTTTCAGGCTTTATCAAAGTGGGCCGATCAATGTCTTGCCTAACTACAGTATCAGTATCTTGTTTAGCAACCTCAGAGCTGGGCAGTTCGGTCGAGCGCTCCCTCAACAAAGTTTTATTGCCTTGGATAACTTCTTCTCTTTGGCTTTGCTCATAATTTATGGCAGGTTTATTTGAACATTTATTAGGTGCTGGCGTTTTAAACTGTTCACCCTTCGCTAAAGTTTCCTCTTTTGCCCTTTCAGGCTTTATCAAAGTGGGCCGATCAATGTCTTGCCTAACTACAGTATCAGTATCTTGTTTAGCAACCTCAGAGCTG
>Ga0307378_10004781_pt1 | contig 19125 bp, 15 predicted proteins | sample UN1MG_FD_202238 | JGI IMG/M metagenome (GOLD analysis project Ga0307378, IMG submission 202238) | Soil microbial communities from Risofladan, Vaasa, Finland - UN-1 | ecosystem: Environmental > Terrestrial > Soil > Coastal area > Acid sulfate soil | place: Finland: Risofladan, Vaasa | collected... | reverse complement strand
CCGGCCAGGGCGAATATCTGCTGAAGGTCCAGGCGAAGGGCCTGGACGCCTCCCTCGGTATCGTAGAAAAAGCCCGTCCGAAGCTCCTCGAGGTCCCGGCCGGCCTCTTCCCATCGCTGCCATTCGTCCTTGGCCAGATCGCGCGCCGTGACCGCCCGGCCGTAGGAATCCTGGAGCCGCACCACCTCTCCCTTATCCTCTTCAAGGCCGCCCCGGATCCTGGTGAACAGGACGAGGAACACGGCCAGGGCGAGGAGCGTCGCCAGGCCGAGCCGGCCGAGCGTCCGCCGCTCCTTGTCGTTGAACAGGTCAAAGAGAACGTTCATAGGTCAGGGAAATCTCCGTGATGAGCCGGCCATCTTCGTTCCTGAACTCGCCGCTGGGCTTGATATGCTTAAAACCCTGGGAGACGAGGTTGTCGATGAGCGCGAGAAGGTCGTCGAGACTGCGCGAGGTCACCTGCATCTGTATGGTGATTGCGCCGTCCGCCGTGAAACCCGGGCTGAGCGAGGTGATGTAGCTCAAGCCGGGGAGCGCCTTCTCTAGCTCGGAGAAGAGCGCGGTCCAAAGGAACGTCTTCTTCAGGATGATGTCGTTGACGAGGTCCACCCGGGTCCGGCTGAGGCGTTCTTCCTTATCGATGTCGGCCGTTACACGCTTCTCCTCGCGCTGGACTTCTTCCAGGAGTCGCTGCTTTCCGGCGATCTCAGCCCTGAGCCGGGCCGATTCGCCGCCGTATCTCAGGACGACGAGAACGCTCAGGGCGGCCAGGACGACGAGGAGGAAGCCCAGGGCGAGGGCCAGGGCGTCGTAGAGCCGCCGGTTCCGGCGCGGCTTCGTGGCCAGGTTCAGGTTGAGGATGACGCGTTCATTCATAGGATCTGTCCGACGAGAGGGGCAAGCAGGGCTTTTTGGGCCTCGGTCCACGCCTCGGGCGCCTCATACACCACGGGCTCGAGCGGCAGGTCGATCCTGTCCTTCAGCCGGTCCATGAGCTGCGGCCTTTCCGCGGCCACGGCCGTGCGGACCCAGAGCCTTTCGATCCGCTTTCTTTCCTTGTCCTCGAGGAACCGGACGGTGTTTTCCGCTTCCCTGACGATATTGTCGGCGCGCTCGTCCGCCTCCGGCCCGCCGGACCCGCCGACGCCTTTTTGACGGTAAAGAGCCCAGCCGGAATCCATGACCGCCAGGAGGGTCAGGGTCTCTCCCTCCAGATTGAGGAGGATACCGTTGGACGGTCCCGCCTGTCCGACCAGGTTGATCAGGGCCAAGGAAGGAATGGTCACCAGGACCGGCTTCAGCCCGGCCTTTTCGAAGAGGGATTCGTACTCCCGGACGACCGTTTGCCGGGCCATGGCAACGATGATCTTCCGGGCGCCCCGGCCCGGAGTGACGGCGTAGTCGATGCGGGCGTCGTCGGGGATAAGCGGCATCTGTTTGCCGATGCGCCAGCGAATGAAGGTCTCTCTCTCCTTCCCGGAGCGGGGAAAAGAGTCCACGCTCAGGACGAAGACGCGGGCGGACGGCTCGGGGACGAGTAGGGCGGCCGAGCCGGAGGAAAGGCGCAGGTTTTCCATTCCTTGGGCGATGACCTCCCCGAGGGCCGCCGGGTCGGCCACGTTGGGACGGTCGAACGACGGGCTGAGGGGTCGGTCCCGCAAGGGCAGGACGAACCCGCCCCGGATCGATCCGTCCTTTTTGGAGACGCGGATCCCGCTCAGAAAGGACGGGGAGAGCTGAAAGACGGCGTCGGGCAGCAGGCGGTCCTGGAAATGAGATTTGAGCCGTTTCTCTAAGGTCACGCGATCACTCCACGAACGTCACTTTGTTCAGGTCCTTGAGGCTGGTGACCCCCGCCAGGACCTTGTCCAAACCGACTTCTCTCAAGAACACCATGCCTTCCGCCTTGGCCCGTTTCTTGACCTCGGAGAGGGGCCTCTTTTCGAGGATGAGCTCCCGGATGGGATCCGAGAGCTCGAGGATCTCGGCGATGGCCGTCCGGCCCTGGTAGCCCGTGAAATTGCATTCGGAACAGCCCTTCGGCTCGAAAAAGACGGTCTCCTCGTGTTGGGCCGGGTCGAGGCCCGACTCCACGAGTTGCGGGGAGCTGTAGTGAACGGGGACCTTGCAGCGCGGGCAGAGGACGCGGACCAGGCGCTGGGCCAGGATGCAGTTGAGGGCCGAAATGAAACTGTAGGGATCGACCTGCATATGAAGGAAGCGCCCGATGACGTCGAAGACGTTGTTGGCGTGGACGGTCGTGAAGACGAGGTGGCCGGTCAGCGCCGACTGGATGGCGATCTGGGCCGTCTCAGGGTCGCGGATCTCGCCGACCATGATCTTGTCCTGATCATGGCGGAGGATGGAGCGCAGCCCCCGGGCGAAGGACAGGCCCTTCTTCTCGTTGACGGGGATCTGGGTGATGCCGTCGACCTGGTACTCGACGGGGTCCTCGATGGTGATGATCTTGTCTTCCGGGGACTTGATCTCCGTCAGGGCTGCGTAGAGGGTCGTCGTCTTGCCGCTGCCCGTCGGCCCCGTGACCAGGACCATGCCGTAGGGCTGGGCGATGTACTTGCGGAATTTTTTCTGGATCTCGTCGGAGAAGCCGAGGAGGTCCACGCGCAGCTCGCGGATGGCCTGGGTGATCATCTCCTTGTCGAGGATGCGGATGACCGCGTCCTCGCCGTAAATGCAGGGCATGATGGAGACGCGGAAATCGATGGTCTTGTCCTTGATCTTGAGCCGGAATCGGCCATCTTGCGGGACGCGGCGTTCGGCGATGTCCAGGTCGGACATGACTTTGATGCGGGAGATGATGGGCGACTGGAACTTCTTGTCGATGGCCTCCATCGCCTCGCCGAGGACGCCGTCGATCCGGAACTTGATCTTGACGTCCTCGTCCTTGGATTCGATGTGGACGTCGCTCGCCCGCTTCTGGACGGCGGTGAAGATGATCGTATGGACGAGCTTGATGATCGAGCCGTCCTGGTCGGCCAGTTTCTCGATGGAGATGACGTCCTCTTCCTCCCCGCTCTCGCGCTCGACGACCTGGGTGATGAAACCCTCGGTGGCGTCGCGGAGGACCTGCATGGCCGTCTCGCTCTTCCTCAGGGCCTCGAGGATGGCCCGCTTGGAGGCGGCGTAGACCTTGACCTTTTTCCCCAGGAAGGCCTCGATGGCGTCGATGGAGGCGATGTCGGAGGGGTCGGCGACGGCGATCTTCATGACGCCGCCGTCGTCGCCGAGGGGGACGAAGTTGAGACGGTGGAGGAATTCGACGGGGAAGGATTGGATGAGGTTGCGGTCGAGCCGTTCGGTCGCGAGATCGAGGAAGGGAACGCGGTAGCGCTCGGCCAGCGCGCGGGTGGCTTTTTCCTCGCCACCAACGTTATCCAGCTTATCCTTGCTCATGTCCCACGCCTTTTGGGCCGCCTACCGGGCGATCCGGATGATGTTGAAGATCGGTATGTAGACCGAAAGGAGCATCGCCGCCACCACGAGCCCCATGAAAATGATGACCACGGGCTCGACCAGATTGACCAATGTGTCGATTTTACCACGAACGCGTTCATCATAAAAGTCGGCCATATCCCCAAGCATGCCCTGAAGGTTGGCGGACGACTCCCCGATACGGACCATGTCCAGGGCCAAGGCTGGAAACGTCCCGGCCTTGGCCAGGGACTCGGACAGGCTCTCGCCGTTCTTGATGTGGTCCGGAACGTCCTGCATGTGGCGGACCATCCAGGCGTTGGGCACGGCCTGGATGGCGATGCCGATGGCCGAGATGAGCGAGATGCCCGCCTCGAGAAGGAGGCCGAGGGTCCGGCTGAAGAGACTGAGGCCCGACTCGAGCCAGATCGTCCGGCCGAAGGGCACGCGGAGTTTGATCCTGTCCACCCGATAACGGAAATCCGGCCGCCTCCTCAACCGAGACAGGAGAAAGGCGAGCGCCGCGAACGCCGCCAAGAGGACGTACCACCTCCGGCTCATTACCGTCGCGAAAGACATGATGATCCGGGTGATCCAGGGCATATCGGCCTCGAAGCTCTTGTAGAAATCCGCGAACTGAGGCAGGACGAAGTTGACGAGGATGCCCATGAGAATGAAGGAAAAGACGATGAGGAGCGTCGGGTAGGTCATGGCCGACTTGATCTTGGCCCTGGTCTGGGTGACCACCCTGGCGTACTGGATGTACCGGCCGATGGAGCCCGGGAGGTTGCCGCCTTTTTCGCCGGCCATCAGGCTGGCCGTGTAGACCGGGGAGAACAACTCCTCGTAGGGCAGGAAGGCCTCGGACAGGGCTTTGCCCCGCTTGACCTCTTCGGCCACCTTTTTAAGGATCTCCCTGAGGAAAACGTTCTTGACCCGGGCGGAGATCACTTCGAGGCTCTTGAGGATCGGGTAGCCCGCTTTGATCAGCGCGACGAGTTCCTGGTTGAACAGGATAATGTCCCGGTCCTTGACCTTGCGCCCCAGACGGAGGCCCTGGCCCCCGAGTCTGCCTAAGTCGCGCCGGACTGAGAGAACGAGGGCACCTTCCGCCTCGACGGACTTCCGGCATTCCCCGGCCGAAGGTGCCAGGATGGACCGAACGTCGATCCGGCCGTCTTCGCCGGCGATCCGGCACTGGTAGTAAGGCATTTTCGCCGATTCCCTCTATATTTAGTCGCAATTAATCTATGCCAGGGCCTAATTATTGTCAAACCTGGCAATTCTTGGCACGACCGGGACGCCCTCCATACTCGGCCGTGATTTATATCCACGGGCGAGTACTGCGTAAATGGACCCCCGAGCAGACTCGGGGCCCCCGACGCTGCACTCGGCCGTGGTTTATAGCCACGGGCGAGTACTGCGAAAATTGATCCCCAGCCAAGCCTGGGGCCCCTGCCGCAGTTGACAAAGGCCGGGATAAGGGATAACTATTAACGCTGTGAAGAGAACTACGAGGGCCGTTTCGGGAGCGCTCGCAGGAGCGGTTTTCGGCCTCTTTCTCGCGGCGCCGGCCATGCGGCCCGGACCAGCGCAGTCAACCCAGGAGCCGCCTCCCCAGAAAGTCCGTCAACCCACCTACGATTACATGAGCTCGTTCCTGTCCCGGAGCACGCACCCGCTTGGCCTCAAGGAGGACCGGGCGGTCCGGCGAATGCTCGGCCAGGGCTCCGTCCCTTGGGCTATCCGGGCCGGGTCGCGGCATATTCTCGACTGAGGTTTTTTTTTATGGTTCGGATTCAATTTTTTGGATGCAGGGACCGATGAAAAAGGCCCTGTTTTTCATTTCCATCCCCGTCCTCGCCGTCCTCGTTCTGGGGACGATGAACGTCTACCGGAAGGCGACCTGGAAGGACGTCACGGACGGGATCACTTGGAAGGAGACATCGACCGGCCTGCGGGCCGTCAGCGTCGACCCGGCGAGTGAAGCCTTTCTCCGGGTCAACATCCGCAAGGGGGACATCCTCACGGCCATCAACAAGGTGCCCGTGCGGACGAAGATCGACGTCCTCAAGAATCTCTGGCAGGCCGCTGCCACCGGCCAGAGCGTCACTTACCAGATCAACAAAGAGGGGATGCAGATCTATCCCACTTTCAATCTCCGCAAGAGGGGTGCCAACCCCGTCTATTATTACCTCGTCCTCGTCGGTTTGACCACCCTCGTCATCGGCTTCGTCATCTTCTTCAATTCAAAAGGCCAGATGTCCCTGCCCTACGTCACGTTCTACCTTCTAGCCCTGGCCTTCGCCGTTTTCTGCATCTTCTCTCCGACCGGCGAGATGACGCCGCTCGATTGGGTCTTCTACGGCCTGGACAAGGTCGCCTTTCTGGCCTTTCCCCCCCTCTTCCTCCACTTTTTCATGATCTTCCCGCTGCGGAAGCGCTTCCTCAGCAACCGCTCCAACATTTTCCCCTTCCTCTACGCCCCGGCCGTTCTGCTCTTCCTCGCCCGCGTGCGTTTCCAAATCCCGCTCCCTCCCCACTGGAGCGAAGCGGCCATCCTCCGCTATCAGGATGGACTCGAACGCTTGGAGCTCCTTCACTTCGTCGTGTTCGCCCTCGTCACCCTGGGGATCCTCGCCCATAGCACGCTCCGGGCGCCGACGATCCTGGTCAAAAAGCAGCTCCGGATCATCGTCTACGCCCTGGGCTTCGGCTTCCTGCCGTCGACGGTCTTTTACCTCTTGCCTTTTATCGCCGGAGGACGCCCTTCCACGGGCGCCGAGCTGACGGTCCTGCTCCAGGCCCTCGTCCCCCTGGCTTTTTCCTATTCCATCTCCCGCTACCGGCTGGTCGACGTCGAGGTCCTCCTGAAAAAGGCGGCCACCCTGGTCTTTTCCTTCTTCGTCATCGCCTTCGTCTATTTCTTCGTCAGCTCCAGGACCCAGCTTTTTTCGGAAAACCGCCTCAACGCAATCGTCCTCGGCATTCTGGCCATCGTCCTCGGGGCAACGCTGTTCACGCCTCTCAAGAGGCTGTTCCAAAGCCTCCTTGACCGGGCCATATATAGAAGGAGCTATGAATACCGGAGGACGCTCCTGTCCATCATCCGCGAGCTCAGCCGCGAGCGGAATCTCCAGAAGCTTGCCCAGTCCCTCCTCGAGGCCATCTCCAACGCCCTTTCCTTGAAGACCGCCGCCCTTCTCCTGGCCGACGAAAAGGACCCATCGGGCTTCAAGGTCCTCAAAGCCAAGGGCGAGGAGCTGGCCGTGCCCTATCAGGTCCCGTTAGACGATTGGCTCATACGCGAACTCCGGGAGAAAGACACCCTGTCGTTCGTGTCCTCCTCCGAATCGGAAACGGCCCGGGCGGCGATGGAAAAACTCTCGGCCCTCGGCTTTTACCATGTCCTCCCGCTCAAGGTCGAGGATAATGTCATCGGCTGCCTGGTCATGGGTAAAAAGCAGGACGGGTCCTTCTTCTCCCGGGAGGATTGGGAGCTGCTGACGACGATCTCCGGCCCGGCCGCCCTGGCCCTGGAGAACGCCGACCTCTACAGCCGCGAGACCGTCCGGGCCATGGAAATGCAGCGGCTCAAGGACTATAGCGAGAACATCATCGAGAGCCTGACCGTGGGCGTCTCGGTCATCGACGAGGACGGCATCGTCATCGGCTGGAACAGGGTCCTCGAAGACCAGATATCCGTGCGGAAAGAGGCGGCCATCGGGAATCGGCTCCGGGATGTCCTGGGTCCGACCACGTTCAGCGCCTTGCTCCCGCCGGAAACCCAGCAGGACTTCCGGCTCCTGAGCGAGATCACGCTGGAGACGGCCGGTGGCGGGAAGAAGATCTTCGACATCGCCCGGACGCCGCTCCTCGACAACACCCTGCGGGCCTACGGGACCATCATCGTCTTCGAGGACATCACCGACAAGATCCAACTCCAGCAGCAGCTCCTGACCTCGGAGAAGCTGGCCTCGATCGGACTGCTCTCGGCCGGTGTCGCTCACGAGATCAACACGCCCTTAACGGGGATCTCGAGCTACATCCAGATGCTCCAGAAAACGCTGGCCGGCACTCACTATGCCCAGATCCTGGAGAAGATCGAGGCCCAGACCGATCGGGTCGCCCGCATCATCAAGAACCTCCTGACGTTCGCCCGCAGCCCGTCCGACGCCTCGTTCCAGCGCGTCGACCTCAAGGAAAACATCGAGGAGATCCTGTCGCTCATCGACCATAAGTTGAAGAACATGAACATCCGTGTCGCGCTCGAGCTCGGGTCCGTCCCGCCGCTCTACGCCCAGGGCGAGCGGCTCCAGCAGGTTTTCATCAACATCATCCTCAACGCCCTGGACGCCATGCCCCAGGGAGGCGAGTTGCGGATCCGGCTATCCCAGGAGAACGAGGCCGCGGTCGTCCGCGTCTCGGACACCGGGACGGGCATCAAGCCCGAGCATCTTTCCCACATCTTCGACCCATTCTTCACGACGAAAGGGGTCGGCAAGGGAACCGGCCTCGGCCTGTCCATCAGCTACGCCACCGTCAAGGAGCACGATGGTCATATCCAGGTTCACAGCGAGCTCGGCCGTGGTTCCACGTTCACCATTATGCTGCCGGTCGGCCGGGACGGCTCCCTGAACCCGAAATCCCCGGTCGCTAGGATATGACCTATGAGCAGTAAAGGCATCATCCACGTCATCGACGATGAACCCGTCATCCACGACGTCCTGGGCCAGCTCCTGACGTCGGAGGGCTACGAGGTCGAGATCTCCGCCTCCGGCGAGGAGGCCCTGGAGAAATTTCCGTCCCAATCCTTCGACGTCATCCTCCTCGACCTGCTCATGCCGGGCATGGACGGGATCGAGGTCCTCCGGAGGATCCGGAAAGTCGACCCCCTGGCCGCGATCATTATCATCACGGCCTACGGTTCGGTCGAATCGGCCATCGCGGCGATGAAGATCGGCGCCCTGGACTACGTCCAGAAGCCGTTCAAACATGCCGATCTTCTCCTGGCCATCGAGAAGGCCGTCGAGCGCAAGCGCCTCCAGGACGAGAACGTCCGCCTCAAGGACGAACTCCGCCAGCGCTACGGCTTCGCCAACATCATCGGCAAGAGCCAGGCCATGAAAACCGTCTTTGACCTGGTCAAGGCCGCGGCGCCGACGAGGAGCACGATCCTCCTCCAGGGGGAGAGCGGCACGGGAAAAGAGCTCGTCGCCCGGGCCCTCCACCTGAACTCGAACCGGGCCGAGGCCCCGTTCATCACGGTCAACAGCGGGTCTCTCCCGCCCGATCTTCTCGAAAGCCATCTGTTCGGACACGTCAAGGGAGCCTTCACGGGCGCCGTGGCCCTGAAGAAGGGCCTCTTCGAGGCCGCCGACAAGGGAACGATCTTCTTCGACGAAGTCTCTTCCATCGGCCTCGAAACTCAGGCCAAGCTGCTCCGGGTCTTGCAGGAGAAGGAATTCATGCGGCTCGGCGGGACCCAAACGATCAAGGTGGACGTCCGGATCCTTGCGGCCACGAACACGGACATCGAGGAACTCATCGCCCAAAAACTCTTCCGAACAGACCTCTTCTACCGGCTGAACGTGATCAAGATCGAGATCCCGCCCCTGCGCCAGAGGAAGGAGGACATCCCCCAGCTCGTCAAGCACTTCGTCGAGATCTACGCCCGCGAGAACCACAAGGAGATCGACGGGGTCAGCGAAGACGTTTTCGAGATCCTCGATGCCCACGACTGGCCGGGTAACGTCCGGGAACTCGAGAACCTCGTCGAACGGGCCATCGTCCTGGCCCGCTCCAAGGTCCTCACCCGGGCCTCCCTCCCTCCCTTCCTGCTCCGGGAGGGTGAAGTCGATGACGGGGCGCTCATCTCCTCGAAAGAGTCCCTGGACCTGAGAGACCGAACTCAGGCCTTTCAGAAACAGATCATCCTCGCTGCCCTGAAGAAAACGAAGGGGGTCCAGAACAAGGCCGCCAAGCTCCTCGGGGTCAAGCCGACGACGCTCAACGAGATGATCAAGCGTCTCCGCATTGATACGGGCGGCTTTCCGACTTGACCGGGTCCGCCGTAAGCCCTCCCGGCCCGCTTAATAGAACTTGCCGGGCACGGCCTTCTCGGGATTGATGCGGATCTTTTCGGGCCGCCGGGGCAGGGTCAGGGAGACTTTTTCATGGGTCTCATCGACGACGATCATATGCCGGCGGGTTTGGCCGGCCTCGCTCCACTCGACCCAGAGGGGAAAGACGAACTTGCCCCCGGCCTGGGTCACCTGGATATCGAGACGGATCCCCTCCGGGACGGGCGTCTCGGTCCACGTCGAATGGACTTCGGGAAGCGCGTAGGAGAAAAACCATCCTTTGAAAAATTCCTTGAGGTCTTGCCCGGAGGCGGCCTCCATGGCGGCGATGAACTGACCCGTCCGGGCCGCCTGGAACTTATACTTTTCGAAGTACCTCCGAAGGCCGGCCTCGAACGATTCCTTGCCGATGAGGTCCTGGAGCATGAACAGGGCCAGGGCGGCTTTATTGTAGACGATAGCCTGATAGGCTTCGAAATCGTAGTAGCTCAAGCGCGAGCCCATGATGACCGGGCCCCGGAAGCTCTTTTTCTCGGTCCAGCGAGCGAACTTCCGCAGGATGGCGGCGAAGCTATTCTCGCCGTACTTGCGCCGTAAGTAGGAAGCGGCCGCGAACTGGGCCAGGCCTTCGCTCAGCCATTGGTCCTTATAGGAATCGAACGATACCCCCTGGCCCCACCACTGATGGGCGATCTCGTGGGCCAGGAAATAACCCTCCCACTGCGAGAGGTCGACGGGGGTGTCGACCGGCGGCCGAAATCCGTCCTCTCCCTGCCAGGGAACCACGTTGAGGACGACGAAGGAGGCCGGGCTGTGGCCCCCGTATTCGGGCCAGCTCCTGAGGACGATCCCGAGCTTCTCGTAGGGGAACGGACCGAAAAAATTATCATAGAAATCGAGGATGTCAGCCGCCTGGTCGACGAGGCCCGGCTGCCGGTCCAGGACCTCCGTCGACACAAAAAGCTCGAGGGGTACGGGGCCCGCCCGTTCCCTCTCCCGCTCGAGCCGGCCGACGATGAACGACATGTACTTTACAGGCGAGCGGGATTCGAACGTGTATATGGCGTTTCTCGATTTTTCGATCTCGACGACGTCGTTCATCTCGTCCCAGCTCTTCTTGGACACCAGCGCGCCGTTGGCGACGCAAGTGTATTCCGGGGGAATGATGAGCGTCAGCCGGGCCCGGAAGAAGTCCTCCCCCGCCGGGCCCGGGTACCAGTAGCCCGCATGGGAGAAAAAGTAGGTTTCGTAGCGGGGCTTGAAGCGGATCTGCCTGTTGATCCCGGACTGGCCGATGACGTCGGTCGTCGGCGCCGCCGGGACCATCCGCCCGCGGTAGTAGACCTCGATCGCCGCCGGCGTTTTCTCGGCGGGCGGGGAGATGAAATAGACGTAGAGCAATTTGCGAAGCTTGTCCTGGGTATAAAAAAGCTCCCGGTTCTCGGCATCCGTGATCTTGAGGATCTCGAGGTCCGGGTTGAAGCGGAACTGGAGGCGGTCGAGCAAGTCCGCCTTGGGGACGACCTCGATCCGGGCCTTGCCGGAGAGGAACGACGTGGCGGGAGTGAAGCTGAGGTCGAGCGCGTAGGAGCGGATATCAAATCTGTCCTCGAACGAGATGAAGAACTTCTTCAGGGGCGGGTCGGCCGCGCGCTCCGGGCTGTAAAGGCAGATGATCCTATCCTTGCCGTTGTCGAAGAGGCTGACCTCATCGTCCGAGAAGGGATAATACACATAGGTCAACTCGCCCGCCTTCCGGGCCTTGAACTCCAGCACCGCTTCGTCGCCTTGCGGAAGGAAGGACAGAAGGCCACCGCCGAACGAGCTCTCGATGGTGAACGAGCGGCGATAATTCCGGGAGAAGACCGCGGCGGCCTTGTCCCGCTCTTTGGACGTCACCGTCGACGACGTTTCGTCCCTCTCGATGACGATGTTGGAAGCGAAGAGACTCGGGGAGCACCTGATAAAAAGGGAATCGATGTCGTCCCGGAGCCCCTTTTTCTTGTAGATGAGCTCCAGCTGGTGCTGTTCGTTCGGGTCGGCGGGCGAAAAATCGACCGTGCCCTTTCCGACGATGACCAGCGCGGTCTCGAGACCGGGAACGTTGTCGTAGAAAACGGCGGCGTCCCTGAAGGCGATGTGGATATCCTGGTGCGTGACTTCGACGCGGCGGGCGCGCTCGAAGCGTTCGGACGGGATGTGGATCTTGTACAGCGTGGTCACGGCCCCCGTGACGTCCTTATGGACGACCACCCAAGCCTCGGCCCGGTTCTCCAGGGTCAGGGTCCAGGATTCGATCAGGGCCGTGTGGACGTTCTGGTAGAAGGCCTGGAGAAAGACGCGGATCAGGCCGGCTTCACCACGCTTGATGCCGGCGGTCCGTAGCGACACTTCGGTCATTTTGAGATCATTGAAGAACTTTTCCTGCCGTGTCCGTTCGGCGGCCCGAAGCTCGGGGGCGAACATTTCGAGATAAGCGGGGAGATCCCGTTTCTGGAGGAGCCCCTGGATGCGGGCGATGATGGCCTCGGGAACCTCGTTTTCCTGAGGGTCCGCCCCCCGCGGACCGGAAATCGCCCCGGCCGCAAGGAGGAAGAGAAGAGGAATCCCGATGATCGCTTTTTTCACGAACAACCTTATTATAATATCATTTTCCGACCGCACTTCCAGATAAAGCCGATTTTATGCCAAGCGCAGGACTCTTCTTTCCCCAGGAAAAGCGGCGGCTCGGAATGAGGGGCCGGACGGACAGGCAAGCCCGTTTACAGATTGTAAATTAGTTTTACCTCCCGTTCGCAAGGCTCAGGATCAATCCCGAACGAGCCACGGATTTGACTCTTGGCGGGCTATTTCTTGAGGGTGCGGCCCAGGGCGGCTTCGACATCCGCGATCTTGCCGGTGATCCGGCCGCTCGTCTTTTCGCGATCGTCCACGGTGATGTGCGTGGAGACCCTCGAGGCCTGGCCGCGCATCGTTTCGTGGCACCGCCGGATGAGGCCGAAGATTTCGTCCCAATCGCCCTCGACTATGGTCCCCATGGCCGTCAACTGGTAGGGCAGGCCGCTTTTGTCGACGATATCCAGGACCGGGGCGACCTGTTTGGACAAGGCCTCCCCCCGGCCGATCGGCACGACGCTGAATTCGACGATCATCGGCGTCCCGTCCAGGTCCTAATTCTTATCTTTCTCCCGGTCCTTCTTCGGACCGGGTTTCTTAAGGCGCTCCTCCCAGGTGATGAAACTGTGGTAGAAGACGGCGTCGCCTTCGTCAATCCCCCGGGTGATCTCGGTGATGTGGGAAGTCTCCGCGCCGAACTCCTCGACCGCGTAAACGACGGCTTTGTCCGGCTGGACTTTGGCGCCGCACGTGTAGATGTCCAGGGCCGCGTAGCCCATCTCGGGCCAGGTGTGGGTCGATATGTGGGATTCGGAGATGACGACGACGCCGCTGACCCCCATGGGCGGGAATTTGCTGAAGGAGATCGACCAGACGTGGGCGCCGGCGATCTCGGCCGCCCTCACCAGGATCTGCTGGACCTTCTCGACACTCCCGATGACCTTCGGGTCGCAGCCGGAGGCCTCGACGATATAGTGATGGCCGATCGGAAAATGGGCTGTTTTTACCATCGCCTTCTCCTTCGCGTATTGAAAAAGTTAATTATGGCACAACTGGGGAATCTGTCAAGGATATGCGGAGGGGGCGGCGACGCGCGCCGGGCCGGGAGCGCTCGTCTCAGACGGCGACCCGGGGCTCCTCTTTGACGACGTTCAGGACGATGTGGGTGACCGTCCGGTCCACATAGGGGATGGCGAGGAGTTTCTTGATGAATCCGTTGAGGTCCTCGCGGCCGGTGAACCGCCCGATGATGAAGGAGTCCCAATCCCCCGTGACATCGTAGATAGCCGCCACGTGGGAGTCTCGGGAGATCCGTTTCTGGGTCTCCAGGAGCTTGCCCCTGGAAATACGGACGGCGATGATGGCCGCGAGGTGGAAGCCGAAGTATTCCGGGTCGACGACCGGCACGTAGCCCCGGATCGCCCCAGCCGCCTCGAGCTTTCTCACGTTATTGATCACCGCCGTGGCCGAGGTGCCAACGTCCCTGGCTACCTCCCGGAAACTCTTGCGGCCGTTCGCGTTGAGGACGCGGACGATTTTCCTGTCCAGTTCATCGATCATAGGGAGCACCTCTTATTATCTACTAAATTATCATTTTTAGATTTAATTGTAAATATATTTTTTATATATATTGACAAACGAATTGTTTTTATCTTATTTAGTTGGCATAAATCTATGCGCCCCAGGACCCCCGTCCCGGCGAAAGGAGATGACGACATGGCTCAGCAGGCGGTTTCCAAAACCTTCAAGGCCTTCGGGACAAGGGACGAGAAAGACGTCCTTGCGGTCATCCGCGACCCGGAGAACAACATCCAGTTCGTCCGGCTCATCTTCCCGGACATCCTGGGACGCCCCATGGATTTCGCCATCCCGGCGAGCGAGCTCAACGCGGCTTTCAAAGAGGGCAAAGGATTCGACGGCTCGTCGATCGCCGGGTTCGTCCGCATCGAGGAGTCGGACCTCGTCATCAAGCCCGACCCGAAGAGCTTTCGGGTCCTGCCCTGGGCCTACCAGGGCTTCGCCGAGGGGGTCCGCTGGAGGGAGGCCGTCATGTTCGGGGACATCCTGACGCCCGACGGCTCGACCTATGAAGGGGACAGCCGGGCCATCCTCAAACGCGTTCTCGGCCGGGCCAAGAGGGAGATCGGCATCGACGACTTCAAGTGCGGGCCGGAGCTCGAGTTCTTCATCTTCCCGTCGAGCGAGGAACCCGGTCTGACCGACGTCGGCGGCTATTTCTTCAGCGGCCGTTACGGCGAGATCCGCAAGGAGATCCAGCTCCTGCTCCACCGTATGGGCATCGGCACGGAATTCGACCACCACGAAGCCGCCCACAGCCAGCACGAGATCGATCTCCGCTACCTCAGCGCCGTGGACATGGCCGACACGGCCATGATCTTCCGCTACATGGTCAAGAAGGTCTGCCGGATGCACGGCCTCTACGCCACGTTCATGCCCAAGCCCATCAACGGCCAGAACGGCAGCGGCATGCATGTCCACCAGTCCCTCTGGCGCGGCGGCAAAAACCTCTTCTTCGAAAAGAACGGGCCGTATCATCTCTCCGTCCTCGCCCGGCGATACATGGCCGGGCTCATGACCCATGCCCGGGAGATCTCGGCCGTGCTCAGCCAGTGGGTCAACTCCTATAAGCGTCTCATCGAAGGCTACGAAGCGCCCGTTTACATCGCCTGGGGCCAGAGGAACAGGTCGGCCTACATCCGGGTCCCGGAATACCAGCCGGGAAAGGAGCGGGCGCTGCGGGCCGAGCTCCGGGCCGCCGATCCGGCCTGCAACATCTACCTCGCCTTCGCCGTCATGCTGGCCGCCGGCGCCGAGGGGATCCGGAAGAAGTACGACCTCGTCGACCCCGTCGAGGAGAACATCTACCACATGAGCGGCACCCAGCAGCGAAAATTTGAGATCCGGGTCCTGCCCCGCGACCTCGAGGAGGCGGTCCGGGTTATGGAGAAGAGCGCCTTGGTCAAAGAAGCCCTCGGAGATCACGTCTTCGGGAAACTCATCGCCAACAAACTCAAAGAGGTCGAGGAATACGGCCGGAGCGTTTCCGGCGAGTTCGACAAGCAGGTCAGCGACTACGAGATCCGGCGCTATCTGCCGGTCCTCTGAGACCGCGTATTGTCCGGCCCCGCGCATCCTTATATAATGCCTGCATGCGTCTTGCGAAAAATGACAGGGAAGCCCGCTTCATCTCCTTCTTGCTCATCGCCACGGCCGTCCTGGCCGCGTCGTGCGGCGGCGTACGGCCGTCGGAACGGGCCGACCTGGTCCTGACGAACGGGACGATCACCACGATGGACCCGGCGCGGCCCCTGGCGACGGCCCTGGCCGTGGCCGAAGGGAAGATTCTCTACGTCGGCGACGACAGGGGCGCCCTGCGGTTTCGGGTCGGCTCGACGGTCGTCGCCGACCTCGGCGGGAAAATGGTCCTGCCGGCGTTCCAGGATTCCCACGTCCACCTGGTCACGGGCGGCGTCGAGCTCGGCCTGTGCGACCTCAACGGCCTGCGGACGAAAGAGGACGTCTTCGAAAAGATCAAGGCCTACGCGGCGGCGAACCCGGAGACGCCCTGGGTGACCGGCGGCGGCTGGGACCTACCCCTCTTCCCCCAGGCCAATCCCCGAAAAGAGGACCTCGACGCCCTCGTCCCCGGCCGTCCCGCCGCGCTGAGCTCGGCCGACGGGCATTCCGCCTGGGTGAACTCCCGCGCCCTCGCCCTCGCCGGCGTCACCAAGGACACGGCCGACCCGGCGGGCGGCCGCATCGAGCGCGATCCCGGAACCGGCGAGCCGACGGGGACGCTCCGCGAAAGCGCGGCCGGCCTCGTCGAAAAGTTCATCCCGGAACTCGGACCGGAAGATTATCTCAAGGGATTGAAGGCGGGGCTCGGACTGGCCAACCGGCTGGGCATCGTTTCGATCATCGAGGCCAGCGCCGGCCCGGAGATCCTCGACGCCTATGCGGCCCTCGACCGCACCGGGGAACTCTCCGTTCGCGTCCTGACGTCGCTCCACGTCGATACCGACAAGGGAGCCGCCGAGGTCGAACGCTTGGTCAAGCTGCGCGACGATTACCGCGGCGTGCGGCTGAGATCGACTTCAGCGAAGATCTTCGCCGACGGGGTCATGGAGCCGCATACGGCCGCGCTCCTCGAGCCCTACCTCGACCGTCCGGACGACCGGGGCACGCCGCTCCTCGAGCCCGAGGCCTTCGACGCGCTGGCGACGGCCCTCGACGCCGCGGGCTTCCAGATCCACGTCCACGCCATCGGCGACCGGGCCGTCCGGATGTCGCTCGACGCCTTCGAGGCCGCGGGACTGGCCAACGGCTTCAGGGACCTGCGCCACCACATCGCCCACCTCGAGCTCATCGACCCCGCCGACATCCCGCGGTTCAAAGCCCTCGGCGTCACGGCCAACTTTCAGCCGCTCTGGGCCTATGCCGACCCGTACATCACGGAACTGACCCTCCCGATCCTCGGCCCCGGCCGCTCGCGCTGGCTCTATCCCATCGGGAGTGTCGCCAAGACCGGAGCGGTCATCGTCGGCGGCAGCGATTGGTCGGTATCGTCCATGAACCCCCTCGAGGCCATCCAGGTCGCCTTGACGCGCAGGGGGCCCGACGACCCGCCGGGCGACGCCTGGATCCCCGAGGAGAGGGTCGACCTGGAGACCATGCTCCGGGCCTACACGACGAACGGCGCGTGGCTCAGCCACGACGAAAAGACGCGCGGCTCCCTCGAACCCGGCAAGGCCGCCGACATCATCATCCTCGGCCGGAACCTCTTCAAGATCCCGGCTTCCGAGATCGGCCGGGTCAGGGTCCTGCTGACCCTGCTCGACGGCCGCCCGGTCTTCCGCGACCCGTCGTTCAGAATACTGAACTGATCCAGACCGCAAAGAAGCCTGCCCACTCCCAGACACTCGGGGTATTCCCGTCCTCGGCCGCGCGTGGGCCTCAGGTATCGTCTCCGTTCGCTGCGGTGATTTTCAACGCCTTCCCGGTCCGGATCCGATGGGAGGAGTCCGCGTATCCGTCCCGGGAAGCCTAAATCACCGCTTTATGCTCCCTCCGACGAGACCCTCAGCCCCCGTTTCTTGCGGCCTCCTCTGGGAATACGCCGCGCGTTTTCCGCACAACCGCGTTGAAACGGTCACCCTCTAAATGTTTCGCCATAACTTGTGCCCGAAGTGAATCCGCTGCAATTCTTGTGTTCGCTTCCAAGCATATTCTCCGCGCCGGGGGGTTGGGACGATGCCCAGTTTACGGATTTTGATTTGTGTGCTATAAAAGAGGTTCGGTGAACCATGGATTGGCGCATCATAATCATCCAGATTTTCGTCCTACTTTTCGCCATTACCGTTCATGAAGCCTCTCACGCCTGGGCGGCCATGAAAATGGGCGACCCGACGGCCTCCGCCATGGGCCGTGTATCCTTGAATCCCCTCGCCCATATCGATCCTTTCGGCACCATCATCCTTCCCCTTATTCTCATCTTCGTGTTGCACGCGCCCGCGTTCGGCTGGGCCAAGCCGGTCATGATCAATCCCCGCAACCTCCGCCATCCCCGTCGCGACAACCTCTGGATCTCGCTGGCCGGGCCGGCCGCGAACATGGCGGCCGCGACCGTTTCGCTCGTCGTTCTCATCGTGTTGAACCATCTGCCCCGCAACAGCTCGCCTCTGGAAGCGCTGTCCCTGATCTTTTACTACCTTGTGATGATCAATGTCTTTTTGGCCATCTTCAACCTCATCCCCGTTCCTCCCCTCGATGGAAGCGGGATCCTGGCCGGCCTTCTCACCGACGAAGCCGCGGCGAAATACGATCGGATCCGTCCCTATGGTTTTATCATCGTCATCGGATTGGTCTATCTCGGGGTATTGGATTTCTTTTTCCGCTTCGTCCAGATATTCATCAACGCTCTCCTCAGCTTTCTCTAGCATGACCGCAGGCGCCACGATCCCCCTCGAACCGATCATGGAAGCCCTTCCGTCCGCCCTGACTCCGGAGGGCTACCAGGTCCGCTTGGACGTCTTCGAAGGCCCCCTGGACCTCCTTCTCTTCCTCATCCGCAAGAAGAAGATCGACATCCACGACATCCCCATCGCCGCCATCACCCGCAACTACCTCGAATACCTCGACCGCAAGACCGAGATCAACCTCGACCGCGAGGCCGAGTTCCTGTTCGTCGCGGCGCTCCTGATCTATATCAAGTCCCAGATGCTCCTGCCCCGGGAGACCGACCTGGCCGAGCACGAGGACCCGCGCCTGGTCCTGGTCAACCGCCTGCTCGAATACCAGAAGATCAAGGCCGCCTGCTCCCTCCTCCGGGAACGTGAGGACATCCAGATCCTCCAGTGGAAGAGGAATTTCGTTCCGCCTCTTCCCGGCACAAGCGAGCCCGAACCCGTGGAGCTATCGCTCTTCGAGATGTCCGAGTCGTTCTTCCTCATGATGAAGCGGCGGTCCGCCGACGAAACCCGGACGATCCGCGGCCGGGACGTCTCGGTCGAGGTCAAGATGAAGGAGCTCGTCGGACTCCTCCGGGAACGGCATATGTTCGACTTCCTCGAGTATTTCGAGGCCAACGCCTCGCTCGAAGAGGCCCTGGTCTCCTTTTTCTGCATCCTCGAGCTGGTCAAGTCCCGGGTGGCGGTCGCCGTCCAGGACGAGCTCTTCCAGACCATTCGGGTCTGGCTCCGTAAGGACGCGCACAGGACGGACCATCATGAATAGCCCCCTCAAGAACATCGTCGAGTCGCTCATCTTCGTTTCCCAGGAGCCCCTGACCTCGGAACGGATCCAAGCCGTGCTCGAGGGCGTCCCGGCCGCCGACATCCAGGCCGCCGTCGACGAACTCATCGCCGACACCGCCGCGGACGGCAGGGGCGTCCAGATCATCCATATCGGAGGCGGCTGGCTGTTCTCGACCAAACCGGCCTTCGACCGGGAGGTCCGGCGCCTCCTCCAGATCGAG
>Ga0307378_10004779_pt1 | contig 19126 bp, 12 predicted proteins | sample UN1MG_FD_202238 | JGI IMG/M metagenome (GOLD analysis project Ga0307378, IMG submission 202238) | Soil microbial communities from Risofladan, Vaasa, Finland - UN-1 | ecosystem: Environmental > Terrestrial > Soil > Coastal area > Acid sulfate soil | place: Finland: Risofladan, Vaasa | collected... | reverse complement strand
GCTGAAATTACTCCTGATCGCTCTCATGCTTGGGCAAAAGTAGGTGACTTTCACGTCGATTTGACCGGAGATCAATTTGGCGGGGGGGAGGTTATCGTTAGTGATTCTGATCCCTGGCTGAATAGACATAGCCGGGGATGTGAATACCCCTTTCACGTGGAGGAACTTTCAGAGCGCGTTAGAGCTACTCTCGAAAGGTTGTTTCATTATATCTGCGACTGTGCTTAGGCACACTAAGGTAGGGATATATAATGCCAGATTCAGACATCACTAAAAAGCAAGAAGAGAATGGCGAGGCCCTGCCTTTCCAGAAAGTGAGGTGAGTATGTTGAAACACCTTTTGATTTACGCCCGGTAAAGCACGGAGGCTCCCAAATTGATACGCTGGCTGTGAACAGTGGGGGGGATGGCGCAACACGGGCGAAAGGAATCTTAAGATAAAAACTTAACGAATCCCAAAATTTTTGGTTGCGTCATTGGCGATGTGAAGGTCTGCGCATACAATCAGCATCGTCGATTAATACCAACCTCACTCCTTAGAGGCCAATCTGTCTTCATAGGTATCAAAGTAATCCGTGTTAGGAGCATAATTATGAACGACATAGTGGGCTTGGATTTATCCGCTTTTACGGTTGTTTCCGGCTTCGGCTTGACCAAACACAGTTGATCGCAGCCACGGATTCTTTTTAAGAATCATTCGCTGCCATGCCGCCCGGTTCGTATCGTCCACGCCTTCGGTTGCCCAAGGAAAACGCCGATCATAAGCCAGCTCTTTTTTTGGATGTTTCTTTCGCCAAGCGGTTTTGCGTGCCTGGCGGCGCTCGATATACGCTTCCTGTTCTTGTGGTGATAAGTTCTTCCACCATCGCTGTCTTTCAGCTTTGGTTTTTCGTCGCTTTGTCATTAGGCCCCCCCAGACAATAGCTCAAATATATTGTTAATAATGCCGGGCTTATTAACCGCCCGATTCCTTTTGACCGCTTAGAACGGCTTCCTGCTCTTGTATTTCCCCATAGTTCTTTATGCCCGGCCTCATACGTCCAATCTGGCGCCGTAGAAGGCTCTCTGAGGCCATGCTACGGAAATAACACCCTATATGACGTGCCATTGACCACATATCCCTTATCGAGCCTTTCATTTTCCCTGAGTAGCCTCTACGGGGGGTTTAGCGATTTCGGCCACAAGGCCCCGGACTGTTTCTTCCTGCTTCGAACCTTTGTCCTGCAATGGCCGGTATTGCCATAAGGGACAGGTCACAATATCGCATTGCTTAATCTCCGTTTGTTGCCAACACATACAATCTTGACACTTGGCATCTATCGCCGCCCTCATAGACTTCTTGGCAATAGCCTTGTCCCACGTCCGGCGATACGAACCTTGATAAGTATCCGGAATGTTGCTTCGCCACTGTCTCAGACTTTCGTAATCGTCCATCGGTTGCCCCCATTGTACCCTTTCATCGGCACACCGTTTTTGCAAACAAAACCCCAAGTACGCCTACAAGTCGTGCTTTCCCGGATTGTTTACCCTTTCGCTCTTTTGATGTAACCGCTTTATCCCCAATGGCTTGTGTAATGGGCCCGGTAGGATTCGAACCTACGACCAATGGATTATGAGTCCACTGCTCTACCGCTGAGCTACGAGCCCGGCAAAAATTTCTTTCTGCGATTAGCTTCCACAATCGCTTTGTCCGGCAACCTGAGAAAGCTTCTCTTCAGCGGCGCAATTTACAACATTCCCTCCGGCCTGTCCATTAAAAATCTATAGAAGTCTGTAGTTTTCCATTCATAAATGTCAGGCAGGATACCAGATCGTTATTTCCTGCCCGTCAAAGCATGACTTCGCTCGGCGTACTAAACGGGGCCTATACCGAGTAGTCAGGCATAGGCCCCGAACTAACGCAAATCCTTATCACATTTTCATACAAAGCGGTTCTTCTTATTCAGCAGCCCCTCTCGGCCGGTATAGCCGAATGTCATCGAAGTACATCTTGCCCGAGCCGCCGGGGATCGCCATATTGCCTTTTGTGCCCAGGCCGATAGCGATCCTGTCAACATCGTCCATGATGATGCCCTGATCGGCAAACGCCTGCAGCGGGATGACCCACTCGGTCCAGGTGTCTGCCTGTGCCGCGTTTGCGTCATCGTTTACCACAACCGCAGATGCGCCGGTACTATTGGAAACCGCCACATACAGCGGCTCGGCATCGTTGCTTGTAATGCCGATATCCTGGTGCGACCACTGCCCACTGACATTACCGGTAGTCGTAACGTTCGAGAATACAGCCTGGCACGTCAGAGCGACATCATGGCTGGTCACCGCTAAACCAACATAGACATTCGCGCCCATCGTTATGGGCTGCGGCGTTCCCAGCGTCTGCCATGTAGTTCCATTAGTGGAATGGGACGCGGTGAAGCTGCCGGAGATGGAGCGCTCTATCTTCACCCAGTACGGTGCGGCTTCAGCGAGTGTCGTCGAGTTATCGCTTTCGCTTGCAGCGCCCGTGCTTGGACGACGCTGGAAGGAAACACCCTGAGTAGGCGTCAGAGCCATAAACGCGTGCGCCGATTCAGGGTCCAGCGTCTCGCGAATCATCACGCCGGCCTTGGCCCAGTCGTGTGTGTTATCGAGACTCTGAACCTTTGCTACCATCGAGCCGGCACCGGTGAGTACCTTATAAGCAAAGTGGAACTCGTCGGCTTCCACGTTGTCGGCGTTAAACCAGATATCAAAGCCGGAGGCGGTCATCGTGTAGGTGCCGACCGGGCCTTCGACGAAGCTGCCGACGGACGCCGGATAGCCTCTGAACCACAGCGACAATTCCATAACACCTTGCTCGGTCCAGTCACGCGATTCAGTTAGCTTTTTCTCTGCCTCTGAGAAATACGCATAGCCCTGCTTATTGCTATTGTACCAGTACGGCATAGACTGAGCGCCACCTTGGACGATTCTTTGCTCGGTATAAGTGGTGGTCGTATCGTCGCCTATAGCAGCACCGGTACCGTTACCGGCAAAGTAAGGATCAACACCCGGCACACCATATCCAAGCCCATCATGCCAGGAGTACCATATCTGGTTGTCGCCGGCATCGTAGCTCTCAAAATCGTCTATGATCAAAAAGTCGGCAGTCGTAAAGCTCCAGACGCCCCCCTTCCACGGACTGGCTGGATTCGTAGCATTGACTTCGTCAACGCGCCAGTAGTACATGCTCTCCCAGACAAGCTTTCCGGGATCGTAGCTCTCGTCACCAAGCAACTTGGTGCCTTTGTACTCGGGCGAGGCTTTGGTGGCGTTTCTGACTGTTTCTTCGTCGGCTCCGAAGTAAACTTCGTGCGAAACGGCCTGCAAACCGGGCTTCCACTCAAGAACGGGTGTCTGCGTCACGCCTGTAGCACTGTTTGTCGGCTTTGCACCATAGGCATTCAACGGCTCGTACGGCGAGAGATTACTGCCGGGGATTATCGTAGGTGTCGGGACGCCGGGCCCTTGCCATGCCACCTGGCACTGGTCTCCGCCGGTGCCTTCCTTCCACAGGGCCATAATGTAGTACTTCTGACCGGCCACTAGCGGGATCGGTTCGGACTGCTCCTCGCCGGTTCCCCATGTGTTCGGATTCGAATAACTGCTCTCTTGGGCTATGAGCTGCACGTTGGTTGAGTCATCATCGGTGCTTAGCCATAATTCGCCGTTATCGTCGGAGCAGAGCCAGAACGTGTAGTCGCCCGTGCCCGGTGCGTAGAGCCAGCCATGAATCCTGCCGCCATAGTCTTCCAAATCCTGGTCCCACGAGAACTGCGTCAAGGCCTCGGTCACATCAGGGTTGTTCGGGTACTTCGAGGAGTTAGTGAGGGCGGGCACATCCGACCCGGGGATATTTTCCCAGCGTTCCATTACGACCTCGCCCAAACCCGGGATTGTGGTCGTAAAGCTCAAGACGTCGCCTTTATATATATTAATGCCGTCGGACTCATCGACCCGCCAGTAGTAGGTCTTGTCGAATTCAAGAGGGCCTGGGCTATAACCTACGAGCCCCTGCGAGGTACCGCCGGTAGCATTGTTGACAGTGTCAAAGTCGTCGCCGAAGTATACAGTGTGCACTTTCGAACCCAAACCCGCCGTCCAGGTAAGCGTCACATTCTGATCGATAAACATTGTCCCATTCTCGGGACTGACATTATAGGCCTTCTTCGAGGGGACCCAGAAACTCCAGACGGGTCCCTTCCACGGACTGTTCGGGTCGGCATCGTTTACCTCGTCGATTCGCCAGTAGTAAGTTGTGCCCGGAACTAATCCGTCCGGAAAGGGATATCCCAGGAAGCCGGCGGCAAAATAAGTAACGCCCATATTGCCCCGGAAAGTGTCGCCGAGGCCGTCGTTAACTTCGTCGAAATTATCGCCCAGATACACATCGTGCGAGACCGCGAAATCTCCCGGCCGCCAGGAAAGCGTTACCCAGTTTTCCGCACGCATGGCACCATCGGCGGGTTCAGGGCTCATGGCATAGGGGTATCCTCCGGCACCCAGCATCAGAGCCTGAATCTCATCCTGTGTTAACGCACGGCCAAATACAAAGACATCATCAATCTCTCCCAGAAACGGGTCTCCGGTCGTGTTGAAGACATCGGCACCTATGTTGAATGTAAATCCGGAGCTGCCGCTCGATACTGCTCCCGGATCGCTTGCAGCTTCCTGGCCGTCAATGTAGATTACAACTCCCGTTGCATCACCTGTTAAAGCCACGTGATGCCATGAAGGATAGTCAAAAGGATAATTCGCGGAAACAAGCACCCAATTATTACCCAGCATCCAGGTCCCGACCTCACTGCCACCTAAAAATCCGAACTCAACCAAGTCATTCTGGCCGAACAGGCTGGAATAAACATCCACATTGCTCGCGCTAACCCAGCCGGCCAATGTAAATGCTTCCAGGTCATTGAGAATACTCTGGCCGGTACTAACGTATGCATTGCTCCCGTTGAAATGCAAGGCATTTTGATAGATGCCATCGGTCCAGCTCGCACCGCCGTTAAGCGTGCCGTCATAGCCATTCTCCGAAAGATCTGCGGCAACCGTACCTGATCCCTCATTAAACGACCAATAGGCAACAAGGTCGGGATCGCTTAGATCAATTGCACTGGTTGCGCCTGTTAGTAAAAAGCCGGACATTAAAACAAGTGAAATGAAATAAATAGATTGCCTGCTCATGATAATCCTCCTAAATAGTAAAATAGAAATGAACGATAATGGTTCAAATCTTTGCTACACTCTTTAATATGATTACCTTGGACAATTTTTACTCGATGCCGCCTCCTTGCGGAAAACTAAGAATCCACATAGTTCGCTAATTATTTATATCAGATTAACCGCCTGCCCGTCAAGGAAAATCCTGTATTTAGTACAAAGCCCATGTTTATCAGCTTTGTCTTGAATTGGTCTGAACAACTGTGTTACTCGCGATTTTTCTGCTGTTAGTAAGCCGGGGCGAGCGAAGTATTACTTGCTAACGAGCATTGTTTCTGATAAATTCCCATGCGAAAGTTAAGTATCTTGATTGAAGTATAAAATGGCTATGACCAGCAAAAAAATTAAATCGACGCAGCGAAAAGCCGGCATAGGTCCGATCCGATACGACCCTGAGGCGTGCACTTATTCCGTGCCCGATTCGGAGCAGCGACGGCTGCAGGGCAAATATCCATATGACGACATCCAGGCTACAATAATCCAGGCCGGCAAGCACACAAAACGCTATTCCGAGAATGCCCGTCAGGCAATAATGGCAAATCCCGGTCGTGCTCTCGAATTCGACCTGGAATGCTGGCTGTTCAATCCAAAGCCGGAACAGCAGGCCCGAACACTCGCCGAGCTGGCTCAGCAGATAAGACTCTGCCCCACATTTGTCCGCGAAGCTCTCACAGGTCAGATCGACGCGGAGTTGGCCGGCCGCGACCTGGCGAAATTCTATCCGAGGTACTACGAACTCGGCGGCACAGGTTTCGAGCCGACAAGCAACACCGTCGTCGATCTGGTATGCCTGCTGGAATCGTGCGGCGGGAAAAAACGGCTGCCGAGATTGCAGGAGATTGACGTCAGGATTCTTAAGCACTTGAACACGGCCGAGTTCGCCAGGAAACTGAGCGATTTGGAAACGGAACTTAAAGTACCGCGTGAAACCGTCGGCAAAAGACTGAAAGTTCTGCGGGCGCTCGGTCTGACCCATCGGCCGGAGGGTCAAAAGGGAGGAGATACAATCTCCACGCCGGGTAAGAATTTTCTCAAAACGCTTTAGGCAGTATATGGTACATAAACTCATATCAGGATATAACTATGAAAACTAAAATAATCCGAAGCGCCATTCGTCCCGTCATTTTGGCCTCGCTGGCGACCGGCGTTGTATTTTTTTGCCTCGATGCCGTTAACGCTTCGATGAAGGCGGAGGTCAAAAACAACGTGAATATTCTTACGGCCCAACAGATCGTGGACAAGATCAAACAGCACGTAACCTGTCCCTGGCAGGAGCGGACCGTCGATACGTTCAAGGCGGGGGACCCGGATACGCCGGTTACCGGAGTGGCGGTGACATTTATGGCCACGTATGATGTCCTCACGCGGGCGGTTCAGCAGGGATGCAATTTCATTATCACGCATGAGCCGACGTTCTATCACGGGCAGGATGACACGAGCCAGCTCGATCCGGACCCGGTCATCGAGGCCAAGCGAAAGTTCATCAAAGACAACAACCTGACCATCTGGCGTTTTCACGACCATATTCACCGGACCGACCCGGACGGCATTGTTGCCGGGATGATTGAGCTGTTCGAATGGAAAAGCTTTCAAAAGCAAAACGAGAACCTCCACTTCGAATTGCCGAAGCCAATGTCACTACAGCGGTTCGTTAACAACCTGAAGGACAAATTCGCCCATTCAGCAATCCGGGTCATCGGCAATCCCCGGTTGCAGTTCACGAAGTTCGGTTTTTCTCCGGGCGCATCGGGCTCGATTATGCAGATGAAGATGCTGCAGGGCCGGGACATCGAGGTGCTTATAGCAGGCGAGACACGAGAGTGGGAGACGGTAGAATATGTCCGCGACGCCAAGGATATGGGCCGGAACAAGGCCCTGATTCTTCTTGGCCACAGCATTTCCGAAGAAGCCGGCATGAAGCACTGCGGCGAATGGCTAAAGTCATTTGTGAACGATGTGCCGATCAAGTTCATTCCGGCCGGCGATCCGTTCTTGACTCCTTAGCCTCGTGTACGGATGGCGATTTTCTGGTGCGATGGAAAACATTTTGAATTTCTTTTTAGATCATTAGTAACACCTGTATAGGTGACAGTTTTATTACGATTAGTCATCATGTAAACCAAGTATTGTTTCGTAATATTTTTATAGCGTTATTAAAGAAGATTGCCGCGTCGGCCAGTCGGGCTGCTCGCAATGGCATAAAGGTTCATTTTACCGACGGCGTATTATGCTTACGACTTCATCGAATTCGTGCAGGACTCTCTGGTCTTTTTGACCGATAAGGAGGTTGACAAGGAAAATCGTCAGGCAATTTGCGGCGAAGCCGGGGATGATTTCGTACATTCTCTCACTCAGGCCGATTTGTTTCCACAGGACGAGAACGACCGTTCCGGTGACCATTCCGGCCAAGTAAATGGCTCCGGACAGGCCCATCAGCAGCCAGCCGCTCATGTCACTGGCTTGGGCGGAGAGTGCCGTGACCCACGAGCCTATGCCCCTGCCTCCCAGCAGATAATCTTCGATGCCGGCCGACCTGCGATAAAAGCAAAAGTCTTATAATTAAGGTAGTTATTGACATCGAAAAGTCAGTATAGTCTTCTAAACAACGATTTATAGTTTCTTTGAGAATTCATTAAGCAGATTGACTATCCCCTGAATCGTTTCCTTTTTTGGTATCGCTACTTTCAGATGGCGCTGCCCCGTGGCTTTATCAGTTTCAATTTCTAATCCGGAAAACGTTTTTGTGCTCGGCTTGCCTGGCCGGCCTTCTCCCTTAAGCAGTGTTTGGCCAAGCTTGTCAAAGAATGATAATCCTGCCGAGATTATATCGTTCCATGCCTGCTCTGGTTCCGACCCTGCAGCTTTCCGCTTTTCCGCTGTGATTGAGACCTCTTCTTCGGCGATATCTCCATCTCCTCCGGCTTTAGCCTGTTGAGGCATCGGTTCGGGAATAGCACTGGTGGCCTTGTCAATGGAGTCCATGAATCGTTTCAGTCTTGTTCCGCCGAGAAAGACTTCATCTTTCCCTTTATCGAGAACACCCGAAAACAGGGATTGCTTAAACGACAAAAGCGAAAGCATTCCGTGCTCGATTGTTCCCTGAGCAACGAAGTTTACTACCCGCACCGGCCGGTGCTGACCAAGGCGATGGATCCGTCCAATACGCTGCTCGAGCACTGCCGGATTCCAGGGTAAATCCATATTAATCACGGCCGAGGCGTTCTGAAGATTCAGTCCGACTCCACCGGCGTCGGTTGAGAGAAAGACTCGACAATCAGGATCATCTTTGAATTGCTTTACCAGGTCATTTCTTTTCCTGGGGGCAACTCTGCCGTGAAATAGTACATAATTACGCCTGGATGATTCAAGGCGGCTCTGAAGCAATTCATGTGTCCCCAGCCACTGGCTGAATATCACTACTTTTGTGTCATGCTGTTCAAAGATTTCTTCAAGCACTGAAATCAGTTCGTCAGCTTTGATACCGTGGTCAGTCTTCTTGTCGAGAAGATACGTGCTGTTGCAGCTCATACGCATATTTTGTAAAGCGATCATGAGTATTGTCTGATCAGTCTCAGATAAGAATCCGAGCCGTCGCCACTTGGCAACGATGCGCGCGACAGTCTCGCGATTCTCCTCGTGATATTTCATTTGCTCGTCTGTCATAGGAACAAAATAGTTTTTTTCCAGACGTTCCGGCAGTTCCTTCAAGACTTCCTTCTTGGTTCGTCGAACGAGGATTGGCTCCAACGATTTTGCGATTTTCGAAAGGTTATGATATCCAATCACTTTGCCATTTTCATCTACATGCTGGTGCTCGGCAAGAAAACGGAACAGCGGGCCCAGGTGGAAGCGGTCAACAAATTCAACTATAGAGTGCAGTTCTTCCAGTCGGTTCTCCAATGGCGTTCCGGTCAGCACAATAGCATACCTGGAATCGAGTTTCTTTACGCTTCGGGCCCTTCGGGTCTTCCAGTTCTTTATTCGCTGAGCCTCATCGAGAACAATCATTTCCGGCGCCCAGTTGTGGATAAGCTCAAGGTCACGGTGGATAACATCATAATTGGTGACCTTATAAAATGAATCAGATGCGTATAGCTCCGCACGTTTCACGATGGAACCTTCTATGACTTTTACCGAACGGTTGCAGAATTTTTCAATTTCCTGTTTCCATTGATATTTAAGTGAAGTTGGTGAGACAATTAGTACACGCTCAAGGCCGACTGTTCGGGCTAATATCTCAACCGCTGCAATTGCCTCAATCGTTTTGCCAAGCCCCATATCGTCGGCAATCAGGCTCCGTCCCGCTTTTGCAGCAAACAAAGCTCCCTCGCGCTGATAAGGGTATAACGAAACTTTCAACAGCTTCCTGAATGACGTACTGCTGATGTCACTTGGGAAGGCTTTATCAATTCGTTTCTTCAGGTCAATTTGATCTCTGACCCGGGCAATAAACTTTATCGTGTCCTCGTAGCAGCGCAAGTCATGCTCAAACGCTCCGGCTTTCCTTATAAACGTATCAAATTCCTGGTATGATCGTGGTTTTAGAATCCCATAGTTATCGATATAACGTAAAGCAAGTTCCAGCAGAGATTGTGGACATTCAGTGCCGGGTTTGAAAAGCACTTCTCGTTTGGCACCGTATCGTAAATAGATTTCAGAGTAGGGGGGGTGGAAGCCTTCCGCCATTGCTTTTTTGCCCCCTCGTTTTCGCTGTAATTTTGCGAGCGTATATTCGATATGTTTACAAGTACCGAGAGTATTAACTGCAAAATCCGGACACGAGCAGTAATTGTCTCCGATTCTCTGTCCGCGAATTGCGACACGATACTGTCCCTGAGTTTGGGGATTCTTGATGATAAATTCAGAGAAAATTGGCTCGTCCCCAATATTCTTGAGACGAAAATTTTGCTTCTGCCCAAACTGTTTTCGCAGGGCAATCTGCCATTGTTCCAGAGGCATATCCTCCGGCTTGCGCAAACGTGTAATCTTTATGACTTTCCGGCCTTTTGAAGATTTTCTTCTCATACTGCGTTTGCGGCTGCTTTTCGATTTGACTTCGGTCATTGAAACGGTTCTTTTGTTTTTAATCATAGCTATCCCTGTCCATATCAAGTGAATTTGTCTGGCAGTAATCCTTCATTGCGGAAAGGACGACATCGCCGTACTGCCGGCGTTTTTTCTCTCCGATTCCTTTGACTTCGAGAAGTTTCACATAAGTAGAGGGCCTTCGTCTTGCCATGTCCCTCAGTGCGGCATCGCCAAAGACGACATACGCCGGGACGCCTTTTTTTCGTGCTATACTCGTCCGCAGCTTCCGCAAAGCTTCAAACAGGCCCTTATCGACCCCTTCCCACGAATCTTCGACGACTTTAGAGACCTTGGCCGGCTTCTCGGCGGGCTTTAGCAGCCGGGGCGTTTCGTTTCCTTTGAGAACCCGCCATCCCTTCTCCGTAACATTCAGCACGTTGTATTCCCCAACCTTCTCAATGCAGGCCTGTCCTTCGAGCTGTTCGATCCAGTCTTGCACCGTGCGTTGTGAATTGTCGCTCAACAGGCCGTATGTGCTTAGCGCATCATGGCGATTTTCCAAAATGCGCTTGTCGTTGGATCCGGTCAAAACAGCGGCCGTGTAACCGCCGCCGAAGCACTGCCCAAGCCGGACGATGCACGAGAGAATTTTCTGCGCGGTTTGAAGTGCATCGTCTATAAAGTCCAGCTCGCCAAGACACATATCGCAGGCGGCACAATTATCCTTGTCAAGGGCCTGTCCGAAATAGCGCAGAATTGCCTTATGTCTGCAGAGGCCGCCGGTGCAGAAATTATACATTTTGTTGAGTTTGACCATCGCGATTTTATGAGCTTCCGGGTCCATCTCGCTGAGCAGGCTTTTCCAGATTCCGTAGTCACCACCCGAGTAGAACAGGCAGCATTCGGCCTCGAGGCCGTCACGACCCGCCCGGCCGGTTTCCTGCTGGTAGTGCTCGAGTGACTTGGGCATGCCGGTGTGAATGACATAACGCACGTTCGATTTGTCGATGCCCATGCCGAACGCAACCGTAGCTACAATGGTATCGGCCTTTTCGTTGATGAATGCATCCTGGTTTTTCTTGCGGTCCTCATCTGCCATGCCTGCATGATAGGGCAGGACTTTGTAGCCCTTGGCCCTTAGCAATGAGGACAATTCGTCGACGTCCCTGCGCCGAATACAGTAAACGATGCCGGATTCGCCTTTGTGCCGGTCGAGCACGGCACGGACCTGGTTGGCCCTGTTCGTTCGTCGCCGGATTTTGTAAACGAGATTGGGCCTGTCGAACGAGCCGATCAGCATTGCGGGATTTTCGAGATGCAGCTGCTCGGCGATATCGCCACGCACATGCTCGGTAGCCGTCGCGGTATAAGCGCCGATGGTGATATTGGGAAAAATCCGCTTCAAAATGCCCAGTTGACGGTACTCGGGCCGAAAGTCGTGACCCCACATGCTGACGCAATGGGCTTCGTCGATAGCGATAAAAGAAAGCCCCGTCTTCTTGAGCACTTCGACAAAGCCGTTTGAGACGAGCCGTTCCGGCGAAAGGTAAAGAAGCTTAAGTCTCTTGTTATGGATCGCTTCAAAAACCGCCTGCTGCTCGTGAGCCGCAAGAGAGCTGTCAATCCGCGCTGCGGAAACGCCGCATTCGATCAGGGCATCGACCTGGTCCTTCATCAGGGAGATAAGCGGTGAAACTACAACCGTCAGGCCAGGCAGGACGACCGCCGGCGCCTGATAGCAAAGCGATTTTCCGCCCCCGGTCGGCAGAACGACAATCGAATCCCGCTGCGAACAGACACATTCCATCGATTGTTTCTGCAAGGGTAAAAATTCATTATACCCCCAGTACCTGACCAATGCTTTTTGAATATTTTCCATCATAAGAATACCATTCGTGACGTTACGCTCAGGTCACTTCTCAGTGCTGCTCTATCCTCAACAGCAGAAATGCCAATATAGCACTATATGGGGTAGGCCGTAAAGCGATAAATCCCGGAATCAGTACCCACAATAATATTCTCTTAGTAAGGAAATATGATCCGAAAATCGAACTCATTGAACAACTGAACGTCAGAGCACTATGAACTTTATAGTTCTTCCGTATAATGTGCAGGTGCATTCGATGTTCGGGACGACCGAGAAAAATCGTTCGGGGCCCCAGAGGCGAAAATTTCCCCCCTGCCTGCCCAAATTTACGCCTCTGCCCAAACGATTTTTCTCTCAAGACAACCCCAAAGATTCGATTTGTCCGGTCAGCCTATGCATTATCCGGATGAAGCAGCTTTATTTGGTTCGGATTTTCTCCAAGGCTTCCATTAGAGATGTGAGCTTCAAGGCCGTTTTGTAAACAAGCACATTTTCCCCGATGCGCGCCCCTTCTCGCAGGGATTTTTCCGGCACGGCAATCAGAATTCTGTGATGGCGAAATAGCTGCAAACTCCGGCGTCTATGCATAAGATATTCCGGTGTCCAAAAGCCAACGATTTCCATGAGGACTTGCGTTCCGTCCTCATGGCGAAAAGTAAAATCCGGGACGAAGGTCTTCTGGTGATCATGGAGTATCTCGCCTTCGCGAATCAACTGCCAGCCGTCACGCTCCAGCCCGAATTTTTCGGCAAGCGATTCTTCCAGTCTGGAGTCGAATTCATCCGGCGGCGGCAAATGGCTGGTAAAGCCATCGCTGTCCGAGAGATTCAGTTTGGCTGACGTATTCCACGGAGTCTTTAACGATGCCGTCATCTGCCAGCCTTCGCAGGCCAGCAGTGCGGGCAAGAATCTTGCGAAATTAACGCCGTATCGCCGGGTCTGGCGCAATACTGAGGCCGGCCCTGAAAAAGTGATACGATACTTTGAAGGACCTAAACGGACTATGTCGTGCAATAGTTTAGCCAGCTTGGCATAACGAAGGATCGTTTTAAGGTCATCTGTCGCCACAACGGTCATGCTTTTAGCCCGATATAAGCAGGCCTGAAGCTGAGCGACATTGTAACGAGACAGCAACGCTGAAGCATTCGGATACCCCTCGAACTGCTCCAATTGCTGGAAGGCCATCACATCTGCGTAAAGACCTTGTTCGATCTCGCTCCACGTCAAGCCAAGCTCATCCGCAAGCTGTGCTTTTATCTTTCTTTCGTCGTGCTCGAAAAGCTGATCCGGTTTTTCGACAAGCGGATGGAAACGCGCAACCCTGGAAAACACATCCAGTCGTAACTTCGCAGCCTTACCGCCCGGGTCGGTCCGGAAAACGCTTCTGTCGTCCAGCAGCTTGCAAAATGCCTGAATTCGTCGAACGGGACAATCGGGCTCATCAGCAAACAGCGATTCTATCTCTCGATGCAGTTGGCGACGCTGCCGGCCTTTGCCGTTGCGATATATCGCAAGCATGCTCTCGGCATACTTCACATAATGCCTGTGCGTACTTTGCTTCAGCCGGTCGGCAATAGCCTGACCTGCCTTAAACTCGACGATGGACTGGTCGCTCGTAAGCATCGCTTCTTCGCCTCTCTCGGGAGCGTTGAACTTCCTTTGTATTTTCACAGACGACTTCGTACAAAGTCGCTCTGGCGCTGCCGGTTCTTCTGAGAATCCTGCCCAGCCGCTGCTTGGCCTGACGTGTTGAGCCTTGTCCGCCAATCACCACCGCGACTTTCGCTTCCGGCACATCTACGCCTTCATCAAGGACTCTGTTGGCAACGAGGACTGGAAATATTCCGTTGGAAAAATTCTCCAGGACAGTCAGCCGCTCACGCTTCCGTGTGTGCGAAAGAATCGTCGGCACCAGGAATCGTTGAGAGACCTCAATTGCCATCGCATTTGATCCTGTAAAAACAAGAATTTGCTGACCCTTGTGCAGCCGGAATATATCTTCCAGCACTCGCAGCTTTTCAGCAGCACGAGACTCTATAGAATTTTTCAGATAGTAAGCTTTCTGGGCATGACGTGCCTGAGGGTCACCACCTGATTCCTTGCACAAATCCTGCCACGTGTAGCTCGGCTGTTCTTTTCGCCGGGACAAGATAAAATGCCGAATCGTCCGGCTGCACTGGTCATACGTGGCTTGCTCGCGCTGGTTCAAGGTCACCGGAATGCGCACGACGTCAAAATGCGCCAACGTCGAAACTTCGGCCTGTTTGAACGGCATGTTATAGGCTACGGGGCCAATGAGCCAGTCGAGGTCTTTGTGCAGACCGTCCGACCGCTCGGCAGTAGCCGTCAGTCCAAGCCGCATCGGAGCAGCGCTCAGGATAGCAGCCTCACGACGGCATTTCCCGGGCAAGTGGTGCTCCTCATCGAAGATCAATAGCCCGAAATCGGCGCCCATACGGGCCATGTGAATATATGCACTGTCATACGTTGTCACTGTGATCGGTTTTATGTTTGACAGGCCGTCACCGACAATGCCGGCATCATAATCAAAGGCTGCCAGAATCCGCCGGTGCCACTGGTACATCAAATCGCGAACGGGTGCGACGACCAATGACGCAATTTTCTTCCGGGCCATCGCTGCAAGGGCCACCTCAGTCTTACCTGTTCCCGTCGGCATAATTATCTGTCCGCGACAATCAGCTTTGGACCATGCTTCAAGAGCTTCAATCTGATTTGATCTCAGCTTCGGCAGTTTGACCTTAGACCAATAAACACCGCATGGATTCGGCACTTCGTCGGATAATAATGGACCAAACTGCTCAGCCAAAGCTGCGCGAATCGCAGCGTAGTGAATTGCGTCGCACCGCAGGGCTCCGACACGACTATCCCAAGCCCATACAGATGGGCCAAAAATCTCAGGCAATTTCTCATGCCCAACACCGGCGAGTAACAGTGTTCCCCGATTAAAACTCAGAGATATCGGCTTGCTTGATCTTGTTTCATTCACCATTTTCCGATTACACACTATCGAAATGATAAAATGTACTTAATGGCATTTTTGATAAGGAATGTATCACATTGCCCATAACTCAGCACAATATGTATCATTCGAAACGAATGGAGACGAAGGGAATCGAACCCTCATTCCCGCGATGCGACCGCGGTGTGCTCCCGTTACACCACGTCCCCGAGATCACATTCGAATATGTTATTTTACAAGAGCGCTTCTGGAATTCAAGTTATTTTTATACGGTTTTCGACGAAAACTCAGAACTTCCACGTATCGTAGCAAACTATTGTTTCTATCGGCTCACGCGTCGGCTCGGGTTTGCTGCCGGACGGATAGCCGAGGGCCATCAGTTCAATGATGGCTATATCTTCTGGAATTGCTAATATTTGCCGGACTTTGTCCGCGTCGAACGAGCCGATCCAGCACGTGCCCAGTCCTAAGTCCGCTGCCTGCAAGGAGATATGTTCGAGCGCAATTGCCACATCAATCGGCCCGATAGCCTGGCCGCATTGCATGACATAATCGCTGTTGCTGCATGCGGCGATAATCGCGCCGGCCTTCTCGAACACCTCCGGCCGGTTTGTCGTGCCTGCGACCCTGCGTTTGGTATCCCGGTCCGCAACGACTACAAAACGCCAATCCTGCGTATTTTTCGCCGACGGCGCCAGCCGGGCCGCTTCTAAAATGCAGTCGAGCTTGTCCTGCTCGATGTTCTTGTCCTGATACGCCCGGCAGGAATATCTTCTACGAATAGCATCAAGTACCGCCATAAGAACACCTCACTTTTCCATAAACGTCCCTGCTGAGGGTAATAAAATTCACCTTAAAAACAATCACAATCAAAAATATAAATTAAAAACAATCTTGACGCAAGGAGTAAAAATCGGTACTTTTATTGCTGAATTCGGGGCGATTAGCTCAGTTGGCTAGAGCGCCTGCTTTACACGCAGGAAGTCACAGGTTCAAGTCCTGTATCGCCCATTAGAGTTAATGATGCGTTAATCAGTCTCTGCCCCATTGGTCAATACAAATGAAGGAGAAGAACCATGAATGATCAAATTAAACGCCGAACATTCCTCAAGAGCAGCGCTGCAGTCGGAGCGGGGCTGATGATCTTAAAATCAGGCATACTCAAGGCCGGCCAGTCACCGAATGAAAAACTCAACATTGCCGTGATCGGTGTCCGCGGACGCGGAGCAGCTGACTTGAACGGCGTCAAAAGCGAAAACATCGTCGCTCTTTGTGACGTCAACGCGAAGAATCTCGCCGAGGCCGCAAAAGACTTCCCCAGGGCCAAAACATACGAAGACTGGCGTAAATGCCTCGAGCAGAAGGACATCGATGCCGTCGTTTGCGCAACTACGGACCACACGCACGCCTTCGTCAACGTCTGGGCGATGAACCGCGGCAAGCATGTCTACTGCGAAAAGCCCCTTGCCAACTCGGTCGAGGAGGCACACATGGTCCGACAGACATATCTGAAGAACAAGAATAAAATCGCCACGCAGATGGGCACGCAGATTCACGCCAGCGACAATTACAGGCGGATGGTGGAGCTGATTCGCAACGGGGCGATCGGCACGCCGAGCGAAGTCCGCGTCTGGTGCAGCAGAACGCCGGAGGGCGGCAGTTATCTGCCGGAGGTCAAACCCGTGCCGGATCATATCAACTGGGACCTGTGGATTGGGCCGTCGCCTATCCATCCGTACAATCCGGGATACTTCAAGGGCGGCTGCCTGGGCTGGAACATCTTCTGGGACTTCGGCAGCGGACAAATCGGCGATATGGGCAGCCACATGATCGATATGGCGTACTGGGGGCTCGATTTGAAGCTTCCGGAGACGTGTAAGGCTGAAGGCACGGAGATAAATTCGGACACATGTCCGCAATGGCTTACTGCTGAATGGGACCACCCGGCGAACGACTGGCGGCCGGCCATCAAGCTGTACTGGTATGACGGCGGCAAAAAGCCCGGCATGCCCTCGGAGGCTTTCGACCGCGAAAAGCTGTTTAAGGGCGTGCTCTTCAAAGGAGACAAGGGCTGGCTGCTGGCCGATTATGGTCTTCGGATACTGATGCCCAGACAAAACGAAGGTGATATGACTCATTACAGGTCTCCGAAGCCTGAAGAGCTGATTCCCCCGTCACTCGGTCATCACAAGGAATGGATTGTTGCCTGCAAAACGGGCAAGCCGACAACTTGTAATTTCGATTACTCGGGCGCTCTGGTAGAGAATAATCTGCTGGCACTGGTCGCCTACCGTGTCGGTAAGAAACTCGAATGGGATGCTGAGAACCTCAGGGCTAAAAACTGCCCCGAAGCCGATAAGTATATTCGCAAAACATACCGCAGCGGCTGGGTCATGAACGGGTAGTCCGTGCTTTTAACTATAAACAGGTTTCAACATTAAAAAAAGCATGCGTATAAAGCTAAGTTTTCGGCTTGTCGTTGTTTATATAGTGATTATGGCTATCCCGGTCGGCGGTGTCATCGCCGAGGGCGGCACTGAACGCAACGAGTTGGATCCTCGCGGCAAAGTTCATATTCCGATAGGTATAGCCAATAGTCCGGATACTCTCAAAACCTTCGTCGAAGCCGAGGGTAATTTCTCCCCGGGCGTTGGAAGTTACGGCGTTTATTTCTGGATTTTCGACAAGACAGCAGGGCGGTTGGTCGCTCCAACAATGGACGGCTTAAATTGCGAGCACGGCTTTGCCGACGGACGATATCTTATCCCATGGACAAAATGGTCTGCAGGCGATATTACAATTAAAACGCAAGTCTGTCAGGTCAAGCAGAGATATTCGGAGCAAGAGATATTCGTTGTCGGCGCGCGCGTGACACTCAATAACATGGGTGACGAAACAAGGGACATCGGCCTTTACGCGGCTCTGCGCCCGCTCGGGCCGGCCGGTTTCGATGTGAAAGAACTCGAGGTCGGCAGAGAGTCTGACGCATTACTCGTGGAAGGCCATGCAGCGATTGTAGCAACGGAAAAACCCTCAACGGCCGGCGTCTTATCAACTGATACGATTGGTGAGCTTGCTCTCGTTGGCCGGATGGCCGATCAGAAACAGGCGAATTCGCAGGCCGGCGACTGCTCCGGGGCCCTGTACTATGACCTGAGACTTTCGCCGGGAGACAATAAAACGCTTGGTTTTGTCTGTCCGGTCCTGCCCGGTCGCCGGGCGGTGGGGCACCTATGGGACGGCGCGAGTGAATGGGCTCAATTCGACTTAGCCCAACTGAATCCATCCTCCGGCGGGGCGTTACAGCCCAACCCCGGATTGGAGCATTATCGCGGAATCAACGTTTCGTCTTTGTTCGCTGAGGCCAAAGAGTACTGGAAGCAACTGACCGAAAGGATAAACCTCGACCTGCCGGATGCACGCTGGGAGGGTGCGCTTGCCGCGATTATAGCTCACGCCGCGATGGAGATGAACGAAGGGGCGCCGGATGTTGCCGTCGTGAATTATAACGTCTTTAACCGTGACGGCATGTATGTGGCGAATATTTTTCAGAAGTCCGGCAATATACATCTCGCCGTTGAAGCAATCAACTATTTCACTAAACACCCTTTCAACGGCCGGTCGTATCCCGAAGCTGATAATCCGGGCCAGATTCTCTGGGCCATGGGACAGCAGTGGCAATTTACTCAGGACAAGGAGTGGGCCCGGCATATTTATCCATCGGCACGGAAAATCGCTGAGATGATAGAATATTACCGAACGACAAGCGGGCCGCACTGGGTGCAAATGGACAGCCTGGATTTTGGACCGGCGCTGCCAGAGGAAACACGCAGAGAATTGAAGCCGGGCAGGTGCGACGGCAATCATCCCGAATACACCGAAGCCTTTGACATCGCCGGTCTGTACGGTGCGGCAATTCTCGCTGATGCGGTCGGTGAATCCGCCGAGGCGGCCGGGTGGAGAACTCTCGCCGAGCGCCTGCTCGAAACGTATGATAAGAAGTTCGGCGA
>Ga0307378_10004778_pt1 | contig 19128 bp, 16 predicted proteins | sample UN1MG_FD_202238 | JGI IMG/M metagenome (GOLD analysis project Ga0307378, IMG submission 202238) | Soil microbial communities from Risofladan, Vaasa, Finland - UN-1 | ecosystem: Environmental > Terrestrial > Soil > Coastal area > Acid sulfate soil | place: Finland: Risofladan, Vaasa | collected... | reverse complement strand
ACCACCAGCCCCGCCGGCAAGGTCTCCTGGGGCAACGACCGCCCGAAGAAGGACCTGCCGATGATCATGGCGGCCCACGGCATCCCGTACGTCGGCGTCGCCTCGATGGGCTATTACCGCGAGATCGGGCCGATGATCAAACGCATTCTCCAGATTCGCGGGCCGAAGTTTCTCCAGGTCCACTCGGTCTGCCCGCTGGGGTGGAAGAGCGACCCGGCGAAGTCGGCCGAGATGGCGCGCCTGGCGTTCGAGACGGGCCTCTATCCGCTCTACGAGATCATCCGCGGCGAGACCAAGCCGCACCGCGCGCCCAAGGACGGCTGGAAACCCGTCGAGGAATACCTGAAGCCGCAGGGCCGGTTCCGGCACCTCTTCCGCGCGGTCGACGGCGATAAGCAACTCGTCCGCATCCAGGCCCAGGCCGCCGCCAACATCCGCAAGTATTATGGCGACGAGGCCGTCCCGCCGTTCGCCAAGGAAGCCGAAGCGAAACTGGCCGAACTGGCCAAGGCCACCGCCTGAGCGGGGATTTTCGATTTTCGATTTTCGATTTTCGATTTTCGATTTGAAAGGCCCCCCGCACCAGGCGCCTTTGTTGTCGTTTTCCGTTCAATCGCAAATCGAAAATCAAAAATCGAAAATGTTATGGCGGGTGACGCGTGGAACTGATCCGTGATCTCGAGACCATCGATCCGCGGCATCGGGGGGGCGTCCTCTCGGTCGGCGTCTTCGACGGTGTCCACCGCGGCCACCAGCAGGTGCTCGGCCGCGCGGTCGAGCGGGCGCGGGCGCTGGGGGTCGAGGCGCTCGTCTTCACGTTCCACCCGCATCCGCTGGGCATCCTTCGGCCCGCGGAGGAGCCGCCGCTCATCCAGACGTTCGGCCAGAAACTGGAACTGATGCGCCGGATCGGCATCGCGGCGGTCGTCTGGCCGCGCGATGTCGCGTCGGTCCTGGCGATGGCGCCGGAGGCGTTCTTCGAGCGGATCGTGTGCGGGGCGCTCGCGGCCCGGGCGCTCGTGGAGGGCGGCGATTTCCATTTCGGCGCCGGCGCCGGCGGCGACCGGCGGCTCCTCGCGCGGCTGGCCGGCGAGCGCGGCCTCGAGGCGGAGTTCGTCGCCGACGTCGAGGTGGACGGCCGGCGCGTCTCGAGCACGCGGATCCGGGGCCTCATCGCCGAGGGCCGCGTCGCCGAGGCGGCCCGATGCCTCGGCCGGCCGTACTCGTATCTCGGCACGGTCGTCGAGGGCCGTCATCGCGGCGCGCGGCTGGGGTACCCGACGGTGAACCTCCAGTCGCCGCGGTTCCTCGTGCCGGGCGAGGGCGTGTACGCCGGATGGGCGACGGTACGCGGCCTGCGCCACGCCGCCGCCATCAGCGTCGGCTGCGCGCCGACGTTCCGCCAGGCCCAGCCGGTCGTCGTCGAAGCGTTCCTCCTGGATTTCGACGGCGAACTTTACGGCGACCAGGTGGCCCTGGAGTTCATCGAGCGCCTGCGGCCGCAGAAGGCGTTCGCCAATCCGGAGGCGCTTCGGACGGCGATGGCAGCCGACTGCGACCGCGTCCGGGCCATCCTTGCGGGGCAGGGGGAACGAACGTGAAGGCGATGGCGCGCTGGGCGGCTGCGGTCGCGGCGATCCTTGTTCTCGTGTCGCTCGCCCATGCCGCCGACTGGCCCCAGTGGCGCGGGCCGGACCGCACCGGCGCGAGCGAGGGCGGCCCCGCCCTGGCCGACGCCTGGCCCAAGGAAGGGCCGGTCAAGGTCTGGGAGAGCGAGCCCCTCCAGAGCGGCTCGCCCGGCGGCTGCGCGAGCCCCGTCGTGGCCGACGGCCGGGTCTATCTCTATGCCACCGAGCAGAAGGACGGCAAGAAGACGGAGATCGTCCTCTGCCTCGATGCGGCGACCGGAAAGACCCTCTGGAAGGTCCAGGGGCCGAGCCATACCGAGAATAGTTCGAGCACCATCGCGGTGAGCGGCGGCCGGTGCTACGGCCTCGGCGACGAGTCTGCCTATGGCCTCGATGCCGCGACGGGCAAGGAAATCTGGAAGGTCAAGTGCGCCGGCGGAAACGGGTCGCCGCTGGTCGAGGACGGCCTCGTCGTGGTGATGACCGACGAGTTGACGGCCTTCGACGCGGTCCAAGGCGTCTTCGCCTGGACGCAGCCGGCCGTCAAGGGCGGCGACAATTCCCCCGCGGTCTGGCGGAGCGGCAGAAAGAAGTATGTTATCTACAACAATAACGCGACCCGGCAGATCGCCTGCGTGGACCTCGCGGACGGGAAGGTGCTCTGGATGGTCGCCGGCGGCGGCGGCGAGTCCACGCCCGCCGTCTCGGGCGACATTATGGTGGTCGCCACCGACAAGGCCGGCTTCGTGGCCTACCAACTCGGCCTCGCCAAGCCGCAAGAGATCTGGAACCTCGCCGACCTGAAGACCGTCGGCGCCAGCCCCGTCATCTACAAAGGCCGCGTCTACGCCACGGCCGGCGGCAAGAACGTCTGCGTGGACCTCCAGAAGGGCACCGTTATCTGGGAAGGCGCGAGCGGAGGAGATTACTACAATTCTCCAATTATCGCGGGCGACCGCTTGTTCGCCCCGTCGCAGGGCCTCTTCCAGATGATCCGGGCGGGAACGGACAAGTACGAGGAACTCGCGAGGGCGAAGGACCTCGGCGTCGGCCCGTGCACGACGCCGGTGGTGGTGGACGGGAAACTCTACGTGCGGCACGATAAGGGCGTGGCGTGCTATGATTTGACGAAGGGCCCCGCGGCGCCGGATGCCGCGCCGGTTCCGGCCGCTGCTCCAGTTGCCCCGGCCCCGGCGAGCGGCCCAGCCGCCACTCCGGCGCCGGCCGCGGCGAAACCGTAGCGATGACCCTGGCAGCCAAGGGGACCTGCACGATGGACATCGAGCATGTGGCGTACCAGATGGAGGACCCTGTGGCGGCGGCCGAGTGGTACGCCCGGAACCTGGGCCTCAGGATCGTCCATCGCGGCGGGACGCCCGCCCACGGCCGGTTCCTGGCCGACTCGTCCGGCCATGTCATGATGGAGATATATAATAATCCAAAGGTCCGCGTCCCGGACTACCGGGCGATGGACCCGCTCATTTTGCACGTGGCGCTGGAGGCGCCGGACGTCCGGGCTGCGCGCGAGCGGCTCCTGGCGGCGGGCGCCACCGCCGTGGGCGACGTTGATGTGACCGCCGACGGCAGCACGATTGCCGTCGTGCGCGACCCGTGGGGATTCCCCATCCAACTGGTCCATCGCGCTCAACCGATGATCTGACCGTCGCGGGGGTGCACCAGAATTTCCTGGCAGGGCCTTTTTTGATGTCACCCCGAGCGAAGTCGAGGGGTCTCGCCGTGCGGTTGGGCGGACGATAACGGCCACAGCGAGATTCCTCGACTCGCTTCGCTCGCTCGGAATGACAGCGTTTTCCTGTGGGCCAGAAAATCTTGGCACACCCCCGTCGCGGCGCTGGCGCGCTCGCCTCTTGACTTGCCGCAAGAGCGCGGCTAATGTTGGGCCAGCAGGGCGGCTGGGCGAACTCGGACTAAAGGAGTTTCGGTACGATGTCACAAAATGCAGGCAGCGCCGAAGGTGACGATTCACTTTCAAGCGACGAACCTCCATCCTCTGCCAACGCGGACCCAAGTAGTCCGCCAGCGGCCCCGGCGGCCGCGACTCCTGGCCGCATCCTCCAGCGAGTCGGCGAAGACCGGTGGCGCGACTGGCAATGGCAGATGAAAAATCGCATCCGCACCGTCGGCCAACTCCGGCATCGGTTTCCGGCGCTCGACGTGTCCTCCGGCCTGCTTCAGGCCGCGCGAAAATTCCCCCTCGCGATCACGCCGTACTACGCCTCCCTCATCCGCCGGGCCGACCCGTCCGACCCGATCTTCCGGATGGCGGCGCCCCAGGAGGCGGAACTCGTTGACCCGCCGTTCCTCTGCGACGATCCCCTCGAGGAAGACGCCGACATGCCCGTCCCCGGCCTCATCCATCGGTACGCCGACCGGGCGCTCCTCCTCGTGACCACGACGTGCGCCAGTTACTGCCGCTACTGCACGCGGAAGCGCGTCGCGGGGATGCACGAGTCGGCGATCTCGCCGGTCCGACTCCAGCAGGCCGTCGCGTACCTCGCGGACCATCCGGAGATCACCGACGTGATCCTCTCGGGCGGCGACGCGCTCACGCTGGCCACCGAATCGCTCGAACGCGTCCTGGCGGCCGTGCGCGGCGTCCCCAGCGTCGAGATCATCCGCATCGGCACGCGCGCTCCCGTCGTCATCCCGCAGCGGATCACCGATGAACTCGCGGCCATGCTCCGCCGCTACCAGCCGCTCTGGATCAACACGCACTTCAACCACCCCGTCGAGTTGACGGCCGAGGCGGCCGAGGCCTGCGCGCGGCTGGCCGACGCCGGCATCCCCCTCGGGAACCAGACCGTGCTCCTTCGCGGCGTCAACGACCGGCCCGAGATCATTGAGCGGCTGTGCCGCGGCCTCGTCCGGATGCGCGTGCGGCCGTACTACCTGTTCCAGTGCGACCTGGTGCGCGGCGTGGAGCATTTCCGGACGCCCCTGGCGCGCGGCATCGAGATCATGGAGTATCTGCGCGGGCGAGTGAGCGGCCTGGCGATCCCGCTGTTCGTCGTGGACGCGCCGCACGGCGGCGGCAAGATTCCCGTCCTCCCCACCTACGTCGTCTCGACGAGCCCCACCCACACCGTCCTCAGGAACTTCGAGGGGATGCTCGTCTCGTATCCCGAGCCTGCGTCGGCCGGCGCCGAGCGCGCTCGGGCGACTTCCGACAGGGCGCCGGGCTTCGCCACGGCGCAGCCCGGCCCCGCCCGAGGCGGGTCCGCCTTGGGCGGAGGCGGGGCGGAGCCGGGCGTCTGGGACCTGGCGAGCGGCCGCGCGTCGGCCATCTGCCCGGCCGGGTCCGACCGCCTGAGACGCCGCGAACTCAAGGACTCGGCGAAGTCGCCGTAGCCGCCGCCGCGCCTCTGACAAGGCAGGGACCACTTGGGATGGGCCTGAACGTCGGCCTGGTTTACGATCTTCGCCGCGACTACCTGGCGGCCGGTTACAGCGCCGAGGAGGTGGCGGAGTTCGATTCCGACGAGACCATCGCCGCCATCGAGGAGGCGATCCGGTCGCTGGGTCACCGCACGGACCGCATCGGGAGCGCCCGCGCCCTGGCCGCGCGCCTCGTGGCCGGAGACCGCTGGGACCTCGTCTTCAACGTCGCCGAAGGTCTGGGCGGCCGCTCGCGCGAAGCCCAGGTTCCCGCGCTCCTCGAACTCTACGGCATCGGTTACACGTTCTCGGACCCGCTGGTCTGTGCGGCGACGCTCGACAAGGCGGTGGCCAAGCGGCTCGTGCGCGAGGCGGGCCTGGCGACGCCGAAGTTCCGCGTGGTCCGCGAGGCGGCCGACCTCGCCGGCGTGGACCTCTCGTACCCGCTCTTCGCGAAGCCGCTGGCCGAGGGGACCGGCAAGGGCATCGGCGGCCGGTCGCGGATCGAGTCGCCGGAGGCGTTGGCGGAAGTCGGCCGCGACCTCCTCGCGCGGTTCGACCAGCCGGTCCTCGTGGAGGAGTTCATGCCCGGGCGCGAGTTCACGGTCGCGGTCCTGGGGACCGGCCGCGAGGCCCGCGTCCTCGGGACCCTGGAGATCGAGATGCGCGAGGCCGCCGGCGCGGCGATCTATTCCTACGAGTCGAAGGAGCGGTGCGAGCAGTGGGTCCGCTATAGCGCCCCGCCGCGCGATGACCTGAGGCGCGACGTGGAGGACCTGGCGCTGCGGTCCTACCGGGTCCTGGAGTGCCGCGACGCCGGCCGCGCGGACATCCGCTGCGACCGGGCGGGGCGGCCGGCGTTCCTGGAGATCAATCCGCTGCCGGGTCTCCATCCGACCCACTCCGACCTGCCGATGATCGCCACGCAGGAAGGGATGAGTTACCGCGACCTGGTGGGCGCGATCATCGCCGGCGCCGTCCGCCGCCTGGGGCTGGCCCATGAAACCTGAGCGGCCTCGAGTCCTCATCCTCCACAATGTTCCGCCCGAAGGCGCCGCGCGCGGGGCCTGGCGCGAGAGCGACGAGGGCGTGCTGGCGGAGGCGGGGGCGGTCGCCGCCGCGCTCGAGCATCTGGGCTTCGAGCACCGGACCATCGGCGTCGCCGGCCTCAGGGACGTGGCGTCCGTCCTGGCGGCCGCGCCCGAGCCGGTTGTCTTCAACCTCGTTGAGAGTTTCATCGGGGCGCCGGCCGAGGCGACCTGCGTTCCCGCACTTTGCCGCGCGTTCGGAAAAGCCTGCACAGGCAGCGACACGCCGTGCCTCGCGGCGGCCCTCGACAAGGGCCGGACGAAAGCCATCCTCGGGGCCGCCGGCCTGCCGTGTCCGCGCGGCGTGGTCGTCCCGGTCGGCGAAAGGGTGCGGCCGGCCGATCTGCCGCCCGGCCCCTTCATCGTGAAGCCTTGCGCCAGCGACGCCAGCGAAGGGATCGACGCCCGGTCGGTCGTCGCGGGTCCCGGCGCCGCGCTCACGCGGGCCGTGCGGCGCGTCCACGAGGAGGTCGGGCAGGACGCGCTCGTGGAAACGTTCCTCGTCGGCCGCGAACTGAACGTCTCGCTCCTGGAGCGAGGCGGCGCGGTCGCGGTGCTCCCGCTGGCCGAGATCGATTTTTCGGCGTTCCCCCCGGGCCGGCCGCGCATCGTGGATTATGCGGCCAAGTGGCTCGCCGGCTCGTTCGCGTACCGCCACACGCCGCGTATCATCCCGGCGCCGCTTCCGAAGGCCCGTGCCCGCGAGGTGCGGCGACTGGCGCTCGGAGCGTGGCGGGCGCTCGGATGCCGCGATTACGCCCGCGTGGATTTCCGCCTGGATCGCCGCGGCCGGGCCTGGATCATCGAGGTCAACCCGAACCCGGACATTTCCCCCGACGCGGGGTTCGACGCGGGGTTTGCCGCGGCGCTCGGGGCGGTCCCGATCTCGTACGCCGATTTCGTGGCGGCGGCGATCGAGAACGCCTTGGCGCGGATGCCGAAGGCGCTCCCCCGCCAGCCGCACCGTCGCACGCCGCGCGCGCCGGCGGCCGGTTCGGGGCCGGTCCGCATCCGCCGGACCGAGCCGCGCGATCGCCCGGTCGTCCTGGCGTTTCTGGCCGAGACGGGTTTCTTCCGTCCGGATGAACTGGAAATCGCGCGGGAGGTGCTGGACGATGCCCTGGCACAAGGTCCCGGCGACCACTACCAATCGTTCGTGGCCGACGAGGCCGGCCGCGCCGTCGGATGGGTCTGCTTCGGTCCGACGCCGTGCACGGTCGGCACCTTCGACCTCTACTGGATCGGCGTGGCGCCGAGCCGGCAAGGCCGCGGCGTCGGCCGGGACTTGATGCAGTTCGCGGAGTCCGCGATGGCGCATCGCGGCGGGCGGCTGGTCGTTGTCGAGACCTCCGGCCGCGCCGTCTACGATTCAACGCGGCGGTTCTACCGGACACTGGGCTATCGCGAAGCCGCTCGGATCGCTGATTTCTACGCGCCGGGCGACGCCAAGGTCGTCTATACCAAGCCCTTGCGCTTGGCGCCCGCGGGCCGGCGGAAACCGTGAAAAGGCATTGCACGCGCCAGGCCGGCAGGCTACCATAAGGCCTAACGTGGAGTGTCCGGCCGCCGCGGTCTACGTTTCCGTGTGCCGGCCGGCTTCCTGAGCAGGGGGCACCATGAAGAGATTCGCCTTGGCTGCCGTAGCCGCCGGGCTGGTGTGCCTGGCGGCATCGTCCGTTCGGGCCCAGGGCGATTTTGCCCTGAAGTTCCAGACCGCCCCGCCGTCCGACGCGTTCCTCCGGTCCGCCCGCATCACGATGACCCAGTTGCCCGCTGCTCCCGCCGAACTGAAGGCTTTGCCGAAGGGCCTCTCGGACAACGTGCGGTATTTCGCCTTCAAGGTCGGCGGGCGGCAGGTGCTCGTCGTCGCGAAACCTTCCTTGCCGCGCAAACTCTATGTGGATTCCGCCGGCGCCGGCGACCTGACCAAAGCGGAGCCCCTGCCGATCCAGCGCCAGGGCAAAACGGTGATCTACGGTCCCGCGACCATCAGCCTTCCGGGAGAGAAGGAGAAGGCGAGCGTCAAGGTCTGCATCAGCCCGGTCAAGGCGGACGTCTATGCGGTCTACTCGGGCGGCTATATGACCGGCGAGGTCACTCTGGCCGGTCGGACCTATTCTGTGACCGCGATTGACCGCAACCTGAACGGACGGTACGACGACGTGGTCCGCATCGCAGGGCCGGGCGCGCTGCCGACCGGCGATTTTCTGGCGATCGACCTCAACCGCGACGGGAAGTTCGACGAGCGATTCCTGGAAGGCGGCGAGTGGCTGCCCCTCCTGCCGGGAGTGCGCGTCGGCGGCGCGTATTACGGCGTCAAGGTGGCCGCGGACGGGTCGTCCATCCACCTGGAGAAAGCGGCGCCCCCGACGGCCGCGGTCGAGATCGCTTCGCCCGACGTGGTCCTGGCGGTGGTCTCCGACTGGGGATTCCATGAGTTGAAGGGCGGCGGCAAACGCGACGTGGCCGCCGGCGCCTACCGCGTCATGGGCCTCGGCCTCGAGCGGACCGATCCGGAGGGGGCGAAGTGGACGGTCCGGGGTTATCCGAGCACGGTCCAGAAAAACGCGATGATCGAGTTGAAGCCGGGCGAGACCACGGCCCTCAAGATCGGTCCGGCCCCCGTCCACGAGATCAAATAGTCCGTCGGCGGACGCCGGCCGCGCCGGCCGATGGGACGCTTTCCCATCGGCCGGGCGAGGTCGGAGGCGGACATGCGACGCACGCGAGCCTGGCAGGAGAGGAAACACGCGTTTTCCTCTCCTGCTTTTTTTCGGAGGCGACCATGAACCAGTCGGTTGGTGCGGATGAAGGTCCTGCTGCACGCCGCGAGCGAATCCTGGCCGGTCTCGCCGACGCCGTGGACCAGATGGACGAGAAGAGCGCCGTCCAACTCGCCCGCGAAGCCCTCCAGGCCGGCCTCGACGCCTACGAGGCGGTCACCGAGGGACTCTCGAAGGGGATGGCCCTCGTGAGCGAGAAGTACGACAAGGGCATCTATTTCGTCCCCGAGATCCTCCTCTGTGCCGACGCGATGTACGCCGCCATCGAGGTCCTGCGGCCGCACCTCAAGGTCCGCGAAGGCGCCGGCAGCGCGCCCGTCATCATCGGCGTCATCGAGGGCGACGTCCACGACATCGGCAAGAACATCGTCCGCCTGATGCTCGAGGCCGCCGGCTTTACGGTCCACGACCTGGGCAACGACGTACCCGTCTCGCGGTTCGTCGAGAAGGCCCGCGAGGTGGGCGGCGGGATCGTCGCGGCCTCGACCCTGATGTCCACCACGATGGTGAACATGGAACGCCTGGTCGCGGCCTTGCGCGACGCCGGCCTGCGGGACCGGTTCCGCGTGATGATCGGCGGCGGACCGGTCTCCGCCTCGTTCGCCCGCCGCATCGGCGCCGACGCCTACGGCTCGAGCGCCATGGAGGCCGTCCGCATCGCCACCGCCTGGGAAACCGACGTTACGTTTAGCCGCCGTGCTTGCGCGGCGCGTGTTGTTGACAAAGGGCGCTAACCTTGAACGCTACACCGACCCCGAAGCAGCGCATCGGCGCCTTCCTCGCCGGTAAGCCCGTGGACCGTCCGCCATGCGTGCCGCTGGTCCTGAACCATGCGGCCCGCGTCCTCGGCGTCAAGGTCCGCCAGTATGCGACCGACGGCCTGGTGATGGGCCGGGCCCACGTGGCCGCATACCGCCGCTACGGCCAGGACCTCATCACCATTTTCACCGACACGGCGATCCTGGCCGAGGCGATGGGCACGGAATTGCATTTCCCGGAAGATGACGTGGCTCGCGTCAAGCGGCCGGCGGTGGCCGAGCCGGGCGACGCCGACCGGTTGCGGCCGGTGGACGCCCGCCGGGCCGGACGCCTGCCCGTTCTCCTGGAAGCCGTCCGCCACTGCGTCCGCGAAGTGGGCGACGAGGTCTTCGTCGCGTGCTGCTATCCGGCCCCGTTCACGGTGGCGGCGACGCTGCGCGGCACGGCGGCCCTGGCGCGGGACCTCTACAAGAACCCCGCGCTGGCCGACGCGCTGCTGGCGCGGAGCCTCGCGCTCGTGGAGGACTTCGCGGAGGCCGTCGCCGAGGCGGGCGGCATTCCGGCCCTCGTGGACCCGGTCGCTTCGGGGTCGGTCCTCAGCCGCGCGACCTTCGAGCGGTTCGCGCTGCCCGGCATCCGGCGGGGCCTCGCGAAGATCCGATCGCTCGGCATGCCGCCGATCCTCCACATCTGCGGCCGGACCTCGACCCTCATTGACCTGATGGCCGACTCGGGCGCGGCCGTCCTCAGCGTGGACCAGATCGGCCTCGCGGAGGCCAAGGCGAAGGTCGGCGGGCGCATCTCGCTGATGGGCAACGTCCGTCCGGCCGAGACGCTCCTCGGCGGCACGCCCGACGACGTTCGCCGCGAAGCCCGCCGGTGCCTCGCCGATGCGGGCGACTCGCCCGGCGGGTTCATCCTCGCGAGCGGTTGCGAGGTGCCGCTCGAGACGCCTGCCGCCAACATGATGGCCCTGATGGAAGTCGCCCGCCAACACGATGCGTAACGAAACCAAAACGATGTCCGCCCGCGAGCGCGTCCTGGCGGCGCTGGTCGGCGAGCCCACCGACCGCCCGGCCGTCGTCTGTCCCGGCGGCATGATGAGCATGGCCGTGACCGAGGTCATGGCCTCCAGCGGCGCCGCGTGGCCCGAGGTCCACACGAGCGACGAGGCCATGCTCCGCCTGGCCCTCGCGATGCAGGAGACCACCGGATTTGACAGCATCGCGATGCCGTTCTGCATGACCGTCGAGGCGCAAAGCTACGGCGCGACGGTGGACCTGGGCAACCTCACGACGCAGCCGCGCGTTCGCGGTTCGGTTCTCCCCGCGGACGGCTCCGGCCGATTGCCGGCGCCCGATTTCGGCTCCGGCCGCGCGGCCGTCCTCCTCAGGGCCATGCGGCAGGCCCGCGCCCTCCGGCCGGATGTGGCGATCATCGGGAACCTCGTCGGCCCGTTCTCCGCGCTCGGGATGCTCTGCGATCCGCTGCAACTTTTGCGCTGGACGCGCCGGGCCCCCGAGACGGCCGCGCGGCACCTCGGGCGGATTTCGGAGGACCTGGTGCGGTTCGGCCTGCTCCAGAAGGAGGCCGGGGCGGATGCCATCTGCATCGCCGATCCGACCGCCACGGGCGAAATCCTCGGCGGTCCGCGATTCCGCGCCTCGGCGCTTCCGCATCTCGCCCATGTCGCGGGCGCTTTGCGCGCTGCGGGCGCTCGCATCATCATTCATATTTGCGGCAACGTGGCCGCCATCGAGCCGGAACTCCGCGAACTCGCGGCCGACGCCGTCAGTTTCGACAGCATCGCCGACATCGCGGCGATTCTGGCGAGCCGCCCGCCGTGGCAGGTCATGGGCAACGTCTCGCCGTTCCTCCTGAAAGAGGGGCCGGCGGACCGCGTCGCCCAGCGGTGCCTGACTTTGGCGCAAGGCGGCGTCCGATTGCTGGCCCCGGCCTGTGGCGTCATCCCGACGACGCCGCTGGCGCATCTTCGGGCGATGCGCCAGGCCGCCGGGCTTCGCCCCGGCGAAGCGGGGCTTCGCCCAGGCGTAGCCGGGCCGATATAATTCAACTGGTACCAAAATGAAAGACCTCGAAAAACGCAAACGCATCATGCAGCGCTCCATCCGCCTCGGCCACTGCATCTGCGACCCCAAGAAGCCGTGCCCGTGCGACCTCCTGAGGGAGAAGGACGTCTGCCTTTGCGCGGGCGAGCGCCTGGAGGCGCCGTCCGGTCCCGTGCGCCTCACGCGCCTCGTGGAGAACGCCGGCTGCGCCTCGAAGATTGACCAGGCGTCCTTGAAGAAGATTCTAGACGGCCTGCGGTTCCCCGACGATCCGCGCGTCCTCGTGGGCGCCGCCGCGGGCGACGACGCCGGCGTCTATCAACTCAACCGTCGGACCGCGCTCGTGCAGACGGTGGACGTCTTCACGCCCTGCGTGGACGACCCGTACACGTTCGGCCAGATCGCCGCCGCCAATTCCGTCAGCGACATTTACGCGATGGGCGGCCGGCCCCTCGTGGCCCTCTCGATCGTCGGGTTTCCCATCGGGACCGTGGCCGACGAGGTCCTCCACGAAATCCTTCGCGGCGGCATCGCCAAAATGGCCGAGGCGGGCGTCTCCGTGATCGGCGGCCACAGCATCAAGGACGCCGAGATCAAGGCCGGCTTTGCGGTCACGGGTCTCGTGGACCCGTCGCGCGTGACGCTCCGCGCGGGCGCGCGGCCGGGCGATGTCCTCATCCTCACGAAGCCCCTCGGGACCGGCCTCATCGCTTTTGCCGCCCAGATAGACCGCGCTCGGCCGGCGTGGGTCGAGGCGGCGGCCCGCTCGATGACCGCGCTGAATAAGATCGCGTCCGAACTCATGCTCGACGGCGGCGCCCACGGCTGCACCGACGTCACGGGCTTCGGACTGATGGGCCACCTGGCCGAGATGGCCGCCGCAAGCCGCGTGGACGTCGAGATCGTCTGGGACGATCTGCCGCTCCTCCCCGGCGTCCTCGAGTGCGTCGCCCAGGGGATCGTCCCCGGGTCGGTCGAGCGGAACCGCGAGTCCTCGGCCGCGGCCGTCGCGCTCGGCCGTGGCGTCTCGCCCGCCATGCTCGATGTCTGCATGGACGCCCAGACCTCGGGCGGCCTCCTCATCGCCGTCGCCGAGCGCAAGGCGGCCGCGCTCCTCAAGCGGCTGCACGAAAATGGCGTCGCTGAAGCGGCGCTCATCGGCCGGGTGCGCGGCAAGGGTCGCGGACGCATCCGCCTCTCGACGCGAAACGAACGCCTTATTCCTGCGACTTTACTGGAGGGAACTGACGTGGCGAAGCGAACTGAAGGATCGGCATGCTGTAGCGAGGGCCACGGCGCGGGTGCCGCGGCGGCGCGCCAGAAGTTCAAGGAGTTCATGGCTGCGGCCGGCGCTCCGGGCGCCCTCGACGCCGCCACGAAGCAGGCCATCGCCATCGCCCTCTCGGTTATGGCGAAGTGCGAGCCGTGCACGCGCAACCACATCCGCAAGGCTCGCCAGATGGGCTTCTCCCAGGCCGAGATTGACGAGGCGGCGTGGATGGCCATTGCCTTCGGCGGCTCGCCGGTTATGATGTTCTATGAGGCCTTGAGGCAGGACGAGCGGCCGTGAGCGGCGGCGGATTGGCGAAGGTGGAGGTGACAGGCGCCTGGTGGCGCTCCTGGTCTTCAAATTCTTGCACAGGGATTTTCGTAAGTCTTTGTCGTTGATGTAATTGCGCTTCTGCAAAAGAGTTGCGGCCGTTTTCGGAATACCGCCCAAACCGCCGGAACCGCTCGAAACCGCCCCTCCGGTTGTTGCGACAACCGGTCTTTCGGGCAAGTCACGGTTCTAAAAATCACCGTTCTTGTTCTCTCTCTTTTCGGGCAACCATTGTGTGGTCCGGCGGACCTGAGATCCGCAGCCTCGTGACCCGCGGCAGCCCCTGGTGAAACTGGATCGGTACCACGGGGGGTACCACGAGGCCCTTGGCAACGTCACGCCGGACGATGTATACTCCGGCCGCCGGGACCGTGTCTTGAAACGTCGAGCCGAACTGAAACAGAAGACGCTGGCGCGTCGCCGGCGTGAGAACAAGGGAAAGCCCGGACCTAAGGAACCTGACCGGACCGAAAAAACCTCCCTTACGCCGACGCCCTGATTCTGCCACTTACGCGGACGACATACACTACTATAAGTGTGGCCGAAGAGACAGGTTATGCCGCCTGATGGCGGGCACGAAAAACGGTGGACCCGCCCAGCGGGCGAGGGATTTCCGGCGCCCCGGGGGATGCGCCGTGGCTCAAGGAGACCTCAATGAAGCGAATCAGTCTGAACGGCAAGTGGCGGCTCACCTATGCCCTCGAAGGAACGACGGAGGCGGCCGCAGCGAGGACGGAGGCGAAAACCGTTCCCGCGGCCGTTCCCGGGAACGTGGAGATCGACCTGATGAAGGCGGGCGAACTGCCCGACCTTTTCTTCGGCGGCAACATCTTCAAGGCGCGGCCGTACGAGTTCTATGAATGGACGTATGAGAGAACGTTCGTCGCTCCGGAGGCGTTCAAGGGCCGCCGCACCGAACTGGTGTTCCACGGCGTGGACTGCATCGCTTCCTACTGGCTGAACGACCGCTGCATCGGCCAGAGCGACAACATGTTCATTGAGCACTCATTCGATGTGGGCGGGTTCCTGGCCTGCGGCCGGGAGAACCGCCTGGCCGTCAAGATCGCCTCCGCGGTCAACCATGCGCGGAGGTACCGTTTTGAACCTTCCGCCTGCCGCTGGGACTTCTACGAAGCGGCCTTCCTCCGCAAGGCGGCGCACAGTTACGGGTGGGACATCATGCCGCGCCTGGTCTCCGCCGGCATCTGGCGGCCCGTGGAACTGGTCGCGCATGAACCGACGGAGTTTCTCGATCTGCATTACTTCACGCAATCGGTGGGTCGGGATGCGGCGATCGGGCTCCTCTATAACTTCGTCACCGACGAGCCGGTGCTCGAGGGTTTCGAGATCCAGGTGAAGGGCGTCTGCGGTTCCTCGACCTTCCAGTGGCGGGGGCCCGTCTCGTTCACCGCCGGCGAAGTGACGATCCACGTGCCCCAGGCGAAGGCCTGGTGGCCGCATACACGGGCTCGATGCCCGGATGCAGCAGGCCGCGAAAGCGGTACTTGCCCGGCGGCACATGCTTGCCTTCCTCGTCGGTGCAGTCCCAGTAGTCGGTCTGCGCGCCCTTGCCGCGCGGCGCCATGCCGATGAGGTTCCTCACGCGGCGGCCCTGCTCGTCTTCGATGACCAGCGTCGCGAACCCGTCGAACGGCATGGTGTACGGCAGGACGACCGGGCCTTCCGTCGTCTGGAGGCGCGGCGACTTCTCGCCGGGCTTGCCCAGGAAGTCGGGCTCCGTCAGACGAAGGTGGCCGGCGGGCGAGAGCCGGACCTTGCCGTAGATCCGGTTCACCTCCCAGAACCAGCCGGTGTGGACGGCGCCCGGCTCAACGAGGTCCATCATGTGGCAGACGGGCCAGCCCTTGCCGCTCTCCGGCCCCCAGACGAGGTCGATCATGCAGTCGAACTGCTGGCCGGCGGTGTAGGCGCGGCCGCTCTTGACAATCGCCGCCCACGGGATCCGCAGTTCCTGGAAGTACCCCTTGCCGTCGGGTTTGCGCCGGAACGCCTCGGTGATGCCGAGGGACTTGAGGCCGTCGATGTACGGGATGGGGCGGTCGTCCTGCCAGGGGGACCACCCGTCGAGCACGCAGACGCCCGGCGTCTCGCCCTTGGCGTAGTACCAGCCGATGACCTTGCGTTCCTGGTCGGTCCGCAGGTGGAGTTGGATGGAATCGGAGTGGAAACATCGCCGCAGGTCAATGTCGAACTGCGGGTTATAGTTGTTGACCATCGGCGTCGGGTCGCACCAGTCCGCGCCGACGTACAGCGCCTGGGCGTCGTACATCATTGCCACGGCGCCGCTGGACCGGCCCAGCAGGTTGTCAACGTCGGGGCAGATGACGATCCGTCCCGACAGGTCCCAGTCCGAGAGGTCGCCGTCCACGACCACCTTGCCCGGCGTCGGGACGGCCTGGAGTTCGTGATGGTCCGTCTGCCGCGCGAAGACGGGCGCCGCCAGCGCGAGGAGCACCGCGGCGCACACCGGCAACGAGGTCCGGTTCAACGGCGTTCCTTTCAGTTCACGTTCGTGGCGCTGATAGAGAAGGGCGACCCGGGGAACTCCAGGATGCCGCCGCACTCGAACTCGTCCTTTCCGTCGGGTCCCATGCCGAACGTCGCCCCGCCCTGCGTGACGAAGACGAGCGTCCCGTACCGATAGTTGATGATCTTGCGGCCGGCAAAATCGGCGGCCGTGAGCAGCGGCGTCTCGATGCCGTGCGTGTCGGAGACCTCGACGAATACGGGGTCGAGCAGCCGGGCATCGCGCAGCCGCCGGATCACCTGCGCGTCGCTTTCGGAACACTTGATCCACGCGATCTCGCGGTCGCCCCGCGAGACGGCCAGGAAGGTATCGAGGGAGCCTTTCTGGTAAGTCAGGCAGGTCGGGTTACGGCCCACCTGCACCTCTCCGACACGCGCAATCTCCTCCGGCGCGGCGGGACCGCCCGTCGCCAGGCCGCCGACGGTGTAGACGCCCACCTTCCCGTCCTCCGAGGCGATGAACGCCCGGGCCTTGGCCCCGCCGGCGAGGCTGGCGATCACCGCCGTGGGCTGCGGCACGTCCACGACCTTCACCAGCGGCGGTTTCCAACTTGGGTCGGCCTCGAACGTGTATGGCCACTGCTTGGGGCCGAGCCCGGAATCGCTGGCCTTGTCGTAGTTCTCCTGCGTGGTGAAGGACATCTCGCGCACCTTCCGGAAGAGCGGCTCGAGGTCGATGAAGGCCGCCTTGTTCTCGTACTTGCCGATGACCACGGCAAAGCCGGCCGTGCTCCCGTAATTGGCGTTGGAGCCCTTGAAGAACACGTCGCGGTCGGCCTGCTTGGCCATGTCATACTCGCGCAGGATGCCGGCGTTGCCGTCCCGGCCTTCCATCCGGTTGATCACGTTGTTGCCGACCGCGCATACGCCCGTCGGAAACTCGATCCCCGGCAGGTCGATGTAGCCCAGCAGTTTCATCTCGGTCAGGAGGCCGACGTTGGGCCGCGACCACGCGTGATCGTCCTGCCACTCGTGGACGAAACCGATTTTCTTCCCGCCCGCCCGCAGCGACAGCACGGCCACCTGGCCCATGCGCTTCTCGGTGTCGTAGAGGGTCACGAGCGCAAACTCGCTTTTGTTCGTGATCGAGATGGCCGTGGGGTGCTTGTTCGGCGGGAACTGCCACGTGGGCTCCAGACCGCGGGCCGTGACGGTGCCGCCCGCCGCCACCAGTCCGCTGGAGAAGATGGCCAGGCCGTTGTTGGCCCAGTTCCCCATGCCGCGGGCCATGGCGATGGGCATGCCCACTTCGCCGTTGGTTGCGGCCTGTATCCACCTCTTCGAGGCCGGCTCCGGCCGGAACCCGCCATGCCAGGGCGCGAGGGGCGCCTCGGCAAAGCAGCCGTTCGACCACTCAATGATCGTCACGCGGTCCACCGGGAAGAAGCCGGGGTCGGGCACGTAGAGGATCTGCCCCTGCGTGCTGCTATAGTCTCCGCCCTCCCTGGTCCAGGGTCCTCCGATCTGCCAGCCCCGCCCGCCGGGACCTTGCTTCGCCGACACCATCCAGACCTCCGGGAACTTCTCGGCCGGCCCCTGCCGGTGGTAGGAGGCGTAGTCGGGGCCGAGGCGCCGGCTCATCCCGGCCAGGCTGAAATCCTGGAGTTCGAGCAGGATGGCCGCGCGGTCCACCAATGGAGCAGGCGCCGCGGCCGCGCTCGGGTCCTCGCCTGCGGCCGGCGTGACCGTGCTCGCGAGCACGTTCCGGACCCATGCGTACGCCGCCAACGAGAAACTGAACACGGCCCTCATCGGCGTGGGCGGCCAGGGCGGGGCGGGCCACGGAATGGCCTCGGCGGAGAACGTCGTTGCGATGTGCGACGCCGACTCAAACCGCATGGCCGACTTCGCCAAGCGGCAACCGCAGGCCAAGACCTACACCGATTGGCGCCGGTTGTATGACAATCACAAGGACCTGAATATGGTGCTGGTGGCGGTGCCGGACCACACGCACTTTCCTGCGGCCTATTCGGCGGTGATCCGCGGCGGCATGGGCGCCCAGATGGGCCTCGGCTCGGCCGACGGCAAGTACATGCTCTACAACGGCGGCTAAGGCGAGGACCACAGCACGTTCGACTGCTACGACATCGCCGCCGGCCGGCTTATGTGGACGTATCCGAATAACTTTACCGGCGTCCACGGATCGCACCGGGCGGTCCCGCCCGAGGTGGGCATGATCCGCGGCGCGTATGATATCGTGGGCGCCGCCAAACTGCCGCCGCCCGTCGGCAACGTCTGGGTCGTCCCGACCAACAAGGGCGAGTGGCACGTCCTGACCGAGAAGGGCTTCTACCTGACGCGCCTGTTCGAGGGGGACCCCATGAAGAACATGTACCCCGAGCAGGCCGTGCCCGGGGCGATCCTCGACACGTGCCCGCCCGGCGCGGGCGAAGAGGCCTTCGGCGGCTCCATCATCCAGACGAAGGACGGAAAACTCTCCGCCCAGGCCGGCCACATCAGTTTCTGGAACGTGGAGGTGGTGGGGCTGGACACGATCCGCGCACTCCCTGGTGGAAAACTCGTGCTGAGCGCCGACGACATGAAGACCGCCGAATCGTTCCGCCAGCAGTACCTCCATCCGGTCGTCACCGCCAAGCGCCTCACCGCGTCCAAGGCCACGCCGACCTTCACGGGCGACCTCGACAAGGACTTCGCCGGCGCCGAAGTCGCCAAGTACCAGAAGGACGACGCGACCGCTTGCCGCACGGCCGTCGCCTGGGACGCGAAGAACCTCTACGTGGCCTGGGAAGTCAAGGACTCGACGCCGTGGGTCAACGGGGCCGACGCTTCCGAGTTCATGTACGCGCGCGGCGACACCGTGGACCTCCAACTCGGCACGGACACGAAGGCGCCCAGGGACCGGAAGGACGCCGTGATGGGCGACCTGCGCGTCTCCATCGGGCCTTTCCAGGGCAAGCCCACGGTGGTCGTCTATCGCAAGGTGGCTGCCGAGAAGCATCCTAAGTCCTTCAGCAGCGGCGTCGTCAAGGGTTACGTGATGGAGAGCGTCATCGTCCTCAAGGACGCCAAGGTCGAGGTGAAGGTGGACGCCGCCGGCAAGCGCTATATCGTCGAGGCGGCCCTCCCGATGGCGGCGCTGGGCGTGACCGCCGCGGGCGATACGGCGCTTCGGGCGGACTTCGGCGCGACGTTCGGCAACAAAGATGGCAACGATACGGCCCTGCGGTCTTACTGGAGCAACTAGGAAACGGGCCTCGTGAGCGACGAGGTGTTTGAGTTGCAGATGACCCCGGCGAA
>Ga0307378_10004777_pt1 | contig 19133 bp, 11 predicted proteins | sample UN1MG_FD_202238 | JGI IMG/M metagenome (GOLD analysis project Ga0307378, IMG submission 202238) | Soil microbial communities from Risofladan, Vaasa, Finland - UN-1 | ecosystem: Environmental > Terrestrial > Soil > Coastal area > Acid sulfate soil | place: Finland: Risofladan, Vaasa | collected... | reverse complement strand
GTACTTAGGCTGATTATTCAAGGAAATCCAAGAAACGGATTTCCTTGAATAATATATGCCTAATCTCCATTTTGCAAAACTCTTGTTCTTATTGAAAAAGCCTTTAGACCCAGGAAACGCTCCTTCTGGCAGCCTTTCGTCTCTCGATTATCGATAAGCGAATTGTAGCTAAAAGTCGGAGTTTATTTATTACCTTGACATGCATATAATCATGTGCCGATAAAGGATTATATATGGGCCAAAAGGGAAACCAGTTCAGCACGTTTGCAGGTGTCTTCACGCCTTCGATCCTTACAATTCTCGGCGTGATAATGTTCCTCCGTGCCGGGTACGTAGTCGGCGAAGCCGGTATCGTCAATACGATTTTCATTCTGTGTGTAGCAGAGGTTATCAGTCTACTGACCACAATATCAATGAGCGCAATCGCCACGAACACGCCGGTCGCAGGCGGCGGGGCCTATTTTCTTATCTCACGCGCACTTGGTCCGCAGTTCGGCGGCGCTATCGGCCTTGCCTTGTTCCTGGCCCAGGCCCTGTCTGTGCCCTTCTATATTCTTGGCTTCACGAATTCAGTTGTAGCCAGCTTTCCGAGCCTTAGCGCGTGGTTTGTCCCGATAGCTCTGGGCACGGCGGCAATTCTTTTTACCGTTAACATTATCAGTTCCGGATTTGCGATCCGTGTTCAGTACATCGTGATGACTATGCTGGCTTTGGCCATTGTCTCCTTTCTGGGCGGCGCTATACTTCTATTCGATCCGGCGCTTTTCCAGGCAAATCTGGGCTCGTCCTATACGAAGCCGACGATTGGATTCTGGACTGTCTTTGCGATTTACTTCCCGGCGGTGACCGGTATTCTGGCCGGCGTCAACATGTCGGGCGATTTGAAAGATCCCGCCCGCTCGCTTGTACGCGGTACGATGGCGGCCATCGGGGTGGGCTTTGTCATTTATCTGCTCGAAATTCTTTTGTGCGGCGGTTCGCAGCAGCGCGGCGATCTACAGGCTCAGCCGTTTGAGATGCTGATGAAAAATGCTTTGTGGGGTACGGGATTTTTAGTCATGGGAGGGGTCTTCGCAGCGACGATATCCAGCGCGGTCGGCTCGTTCCTCGGCGCGCCTCGGGTGCTGCAGGCCCTGGCGCGAGACCGGATTTTCCCGATCCTCGGCATATTCGGCCGTGGTTCGAAGGATAAGGACGAGCCGCGATTCGGACTTGTCCTGACACTGGGCCTGACGTTAGGCGTTATCCTGCTGCTGGGCGGCGGTGACTCGATGTCTGCTTTCGATATGATTGCCGCTATTGTCACTATGTTCTTTTTGTGTACCTACGGCATGATCAATTTAGCAGCTTTTGTCGAATCTTTCGGCGCGAATCCGTCTTTTCGGCCGAGTTTCCGGTTCTACCACTGGACCACTTCGATTTTCGGATTTGTTGCCTGCCTGGTGGTGATGATTCTGATCGATGCGTTTGCTGCCCTGGCGGCGATCCTCGTTATTGCCGGGATATATTTGTATCTGAGCCGCAGGGTATTTCGCTCGGCATTCGGTGACGCCCGCCTGGGTTTTCAATATGCAATAGTGGTGCGCACGCTGCAAAAACTTCGCCGGATGACGCCGCACGCAAAGAACTGGCGCCCTACCTTCCTTGTCATGGCGGGCAATACAAAGACACATATGGCGCTGATAAAGTATGCGGTCTGGATGGAAGGCGGACGAGGCCTCGTCACGGCGGCACAGGTCATCTCGGGCGACCTTGAGATTTACGCCGCTCGCGTCGAGAGCCTCCGTGCGGCGATGGACACCTTTCTTCGCAACAACTCACTGGCGGTCTTCCCGGAGGTTGTCTTTGCCGAGGATATGGATGAGGGTATTCGAACGCTGGCGCAGGCCCATTCAATCGGCCCGCTAAAGCCCAACACGGTATTATTTGGCTGGCCTCACAGCGTCGAGCGTGCCGAAGTGATGTTCCGTAATGTCTGGAGTATCGCTGCGATGGGCAAGAGCATGGTGATTGTGGCCGACAAGGGTCTGCCGTCGGAAGTTCGGCCCCGGCGGCGAATCGATATCTGGTGGAGGGGCCGGCAGAACGGATCGCTGATAGCTACGCTGGCGCATTTGCTGATCCAGAACTGGGAGTGGCGTGACAGTTACATCAGGATTCTTCGTGTCATCCGTGATGCTGCCGGTCATGACTCATCGCTTCAGGCCATCCGCAAACTTGTCGAAGCAACCCGAATCCGTGCCGAATCCCGCGTAATTGTGTCTACGGAACCGTTCTGCGATGTGTTTCGAAACCATTCAGCCAAAGCGGATGTGATATTTTTGTGTTTACAACGCTCCGAAGATGAAACATCCGCTCAGCTCTACGGCCGCATCTCCGATCTTCTGGCGGATATGCCGACAACGATCCTGGTCCATTCCAGCGGCGAAGCCGATGTGTTCGTATAGTCCCGGGCCAAAGCCTACTCTTTTGCTGAAACGTACTCGTAAAGGTCTCTGACGACGGACGGTTCCGCCTCTTCGAAAAACGCGCCTCGGCCGGGACTTTGAGTGGCAATTTCATAGTTGTGAAGAGGGGCTATCGTGGCCTTTACGGCAAATGGGCGTTCAACTTCCCGGATTGGGACGATGTTCATAGCAAGTTTTTCGCCTGCTTTCCTGGAGCAGTTCTTACTGTAAACTCCTCGAAAACTCAAGCTCTCGCCCTGGCAGGTGCATACTTTTCCGTCGGGAATGACACATTCGATTGCCACTCTGCCGTCATCGCTTTTCAGTCGCCGGAATACCCGGGCGTTACAGATTCCGTTGTAAGTCTCGTCGTCGAGAGGGGCAAGGACTTTTGAGCAAAGCTCGCCGTATATCCTCGAATTCAGATTGATTAGTCCCTCTCGATCGTTACTCAGGGATTCTTCCAGAACGTTGCGCAGTGACCGAATATCCAGCCAGAATATTTTATGTTCCAGCCTGTTCAGGATGCTCAAAAGCTCAATGCCGAAATGCTTGGGGAAACGGAACGCACGCTTGAGGCTTTCGTTGAAGATAATGTGGCAGGTTTCACGCTTGTCATCCCAATCCAGCTCCAGAAGCATTCCTGCGATACTGTTTGCCGTCACTTCTTCGTTCTCGCCGTCGGACATTATGTTTCCAACTATGGTCCGTATGTTACTTAGGTCCTTTGTGCCTGCATGCTCGATGGTACGTTTCAACGGTTCGCTCATATCCGCCTTGAATTGCACGTCGAAATACGCCGATAGCGTCGGGTCGTATACATCCGACAACAGGCCTAAAAAACGCTTGTACGTCTGCTGATATTTCTCCGGCCCATACGATGAGAATCGCAGCATTACCTCTCTGAACGGCAGGTAGTTTTCGTTATCGTCCACCGATTTGAGAATCTCGCCCAGATAATGGCGAAATCTGTCCGCAATCGTAGCCAGGCGGCTGTCTCTCATCGTGTGCATTTGATATAGAAGTTTGTTAAGGCATTCTTCCTGCCGTTCGGGATCGAATAGCTCTGAAATAATGCCGATACTTGTATCGGGCCAGGTTGTGATAATCCGTTCATATCGTGACGTTTCGGTCTCTCGTTTCGGTCTTCGGCGCCGGTTTTCCAATACCCAGAAAAGACCCGAGGTCAGCAAAAAATAATAGCCCGGATGCCTGGCATTCCTCCAGATGCGTCTCAGCTCGTTGACGCCAAGTGACATCACCAGAAAAGCCAGCGGGATACGGACTGCGGCTGCTAATTTCCCACCTGTCGTATCCACGAAGAATGCGTCCATCACAAGTAGAGTGACGATCAGGTTGACAAGGATTGCCATTACCAGGTGGCGCACAAGTTCTCTAATGTTTTTTCTGCTTAAGGTCATCGTGTTTTCTCCGTAAAAATCCAGATTTGCAGATTCCTTTCCAAAACAACTATCCCGGCAGAGAACGCAGAGCGAGAAACTCTACATATCTCAACCTAAAATATCCTATTATCGGTACATCGACAAAATGGGCCATTTCAGCACAGAAAATTAGCCTATAAAACAAAAAAAACCGATAACAACCCCCAAAAAAGGCATATATACATAAGTGATATAAAACCAGAGGAGGCTAAATCGGGCTCGAAAAACGACACTTTTTAGAGATACTTCCGATAATAATAATCCTGGAGTGTGAATCCAAACGAGTGGAGTGCGTATGCGATGAAATCGCACCGTTTGAATATTCCTGCATAATCGATGCTGCTGCCTGGTACGATTGAGATAGCATGTCAGCCAGATTTCTCGACTGCGCTTCGCTTCGCTCGAAATGACAAAAATATGGATGCGCTTCGCTCGAAATGGCAAAAAGACGGCTGTGCTTCGCTCGAAATGACATAAAGGGCCCAGCCCTTCACCTGCAATGACGTTGAGACCAGCCCTTCGCCTGCAATGGCACCCCCCCATTGTCATTCCGACCGGAGCGATGCGCAGCATCGCGCAGTGGAGGAATCTGGCTTCGAGCAGAAAGGGCTATACAATTGCCGTTAAATCATCGACCGCCGGAGAACTGGCGGTCAATGATTCGTATCCCGTATCAAACGTAGAATTAAGAGCGATAAAAAACAAAGCCGATTTACAAAAATGTTGCTCAGACTGCCGTTGGACGAGTTCACGAACGCTGCCGGCTATTCGTAAAGCAAGGGTTTCTCTCGCCAGTCTTTGTCGAGGTCGTGACGGTATTGGCTTACCCTCGGGCGGCGCTGCCGGAGGCGGACCGATTCGATACCGAGGTAGCTGCCGCCGGAGGCCGTGTTTTTGCCGACACACTCCAAACGCAGCTTGTATTTGCCCGGCTCGGGCCAGAAGTCCAGCAGATGATATTCGCGAGTCGAGGTCTCACTGCTGTAGAGGTCTATTACTCCGCCGAGCTTGACGCCGTTCAGGTATGCCTGGTACTTGCCGTAGTCGTAAGACCGGGTCATGACCAGCAGTAAACGCTGTGGCTCTTTCTTCTCGACTTCGAATGGGATTTCGACCCAGGCGTCATCCGGCCCTTCCGGCGTGTAAAACAAATGGCCGTTGGGATATAAGTCCAGATTCTGGGCGACGGCTTCGCCCATACCGTGATATTTGTCCGCCGTGTATTCGCGAGCGGCGATGACTCTGTCGAGGCTGGGAAGTGTGCGCTGCCGGGCGTGCGGCGCGCGGGCCTCGAACGTGGGCTCGCCAGTCTGGTACCAGAAGGCCACACTGGAGTAGTCGTCTTCGCGCTCGTTCCAACTATTCGATTCGTACTTTGGATTCTCGTCCGGTGACATCCAGCCGAAGTGCTCGAATGTCACCTTGATTGCTTTGCTGAAAACGATCGGGTCAGTGACGTGCCACCGGTAGGCGCTGGTATGGCCGCCGACGATGCCCCACTGGTCGAAGTACGGGACGCCAAAGTACGGCGTGCTTGTGGTCTTTAGTCCCCATGCGGAAAGAAAATAATCTTCCGTCCCCGTGCCCCAGATCGAGGCGTTCTGCTCGCCGTCGATATAGATTTTCTCGTCGCCCTCGCCGAACCAGGAGGGACTTCGCGTCCGCACGCTCAAAACGGTGCCGACATAGTGACCCTTGCCCTTCGTATCGAGCAGGACGTAGTCCTTTCCGTTTTGGACGGGGTACTCCTGGCGGTACTGCGCGTAGAAGTACGGCGAATCGTCGCCGATGTGTTCTTTCTTAATCCAGTCGATGTTGTAGTAGAGCAGGCTGATGGGTTTATCGCTCTGGTTGACGACCTCGATGCGCGCGGACCTGCGAAACGGCATGTGCCAGAAGCAATTGTAGGAATCCGCGTCCTCCACCGCGACCGGCAGACTTATCACCTCGCTGCGCATGCCGAAACTGTTGGCGAAGAAATCGCCCACGGGTGCCTCCACCGCCGGCCGTTCGTTGCCGTCCCAATACATGCGGAGCAGCATTTCCTGGTGATTGGCCGAGCCGTTCTTCGCCCAGGGGTGCGGCTCGGGCCCGAGGAACGTCATCCAGATATGGGTGATTACCCCCGGGCCCTTGACGTCCAGCAGGATTTTCTTCTGTCCCGGCGCAACATTACTGTTGTCGCGATTGCTGTTCGGGTCGGGCACCCCGTTGGGATCGGGCTTGCCGTCCGGCCCGATCTTGTGCGTTGAGGTCGCGCGCATGCTGCGCCCATCATGTGGCCGGGCCAGAGCCGCCATGAAATCCGCAGATGCAACACTGCAACACAATAGACAAATCGCCAGACCCGCCGCGATCCGCGAATGTCCGGCCCTGATAAATCGTCGTTTGCTATGATTCATATGATTAACCTTTAAGACGGACAGATTATCCGCTCATGCATATATTATTTTATCAATCGATCTTTTTACCGACGGCTTCTCGGGCGCCTCTTTGTGTGACGAACTCGCCCTTGAGGATTTTGCCGATTGTTTTGTGAAGCATCCGACTCATGACAAACCTCCTGAAAAAGTATGTTTCCCGACTCGTCTCTGCCCAGCTACGCAACCGGGTATATCCGCCTATCACAATACCACCGGGCACGGCGGCGGACAACTGTTTCCTTAAAAAAAAATGAATCCCGGCAAGGATTCGACTTGCCATGACCGCCGGGGCGATGTTTTACCCGGCCGGCAAAGTGCCGGGAAAAACCTGGGACAGCAGGGCTGTTGAGAAAATCCCGCGAACGTCCCTTTGACAAGCTCCGGGCAGGCTTGGCAAACGCTTGCTCATAGATGTCCCCAGATATCCCAAACACCTAAATCAAAAGCCTGCCGCCTTTTTCCCCTCTTTGGATATAAGTTCCTCCAGTCGCTCGGAACGTACAACTATCGCTAGTTCCATTAACAAAGCTATGGAGATAACAACACTAATGCTACAAACGAGTAAATATACGCCTAGACCAAACCACTTCTCATGTAAACCAGCGATTGCCGCCAGAAAGGTAAGGACCGCGACAGACATAACCATGAATATCCCTACGACCTTACTAATTACCTGATTTAAGTTGTGAACAACCCTCCGATTTAATGGCGTCGTCGTAACAGGACGGACGGAATCCGATTTTTCTAAGACGATATCCTCAATGTGTCTGAAGCGGGTGTTTATTTGCAATCCCATCAGGCTCATTGTAAAGAAGAAAATGAGAAGAACTGTGCCGAAGAAAAAAAGGCTCATTCTCATCCAATCTTGGCGGAGGCTGGCCTTGATCCCTACGAGCAACAAAATCACTGTCGATGCAAGCAATAAAATCATCGCTATCCTTAAATTGCCACGATCTACCATGATAATTAACTCTCCTTTTTACAGACAATTGCCTTTACCATTATAAACTTTAATAGGGACGCACCCTATTTTTCACGGGTCGGACACGAGGCAGAGGTTGAAGTCGTCGGCCAAGTAGCGTCTCCAGCTTCGCTGCGAACTTGTCACTGCCTGACGGCCGCCCGCGACTGGTGCATTTTATATTGACTCGTGAACATCTCGACATGATTACACAATAACCGGCAATACACTCAATGTCGACAAAAATAACAGGTGCGTTCCTGTTTATTAGTAGCTCGTTCTTTGCATTTGTTGCAATGCCGTCTAAAAAGTGTTGACAGGTTTTATGAATTGGATTTTAATCTTTGCATAAATAAAAAGTGCCGAAAGAGCATAGATTCCCGCCTTTGCGGGAATTATAAAATGTATAACTTTACTCAAACTGACCGATTCTCGCTGTCATCCCTGCGAAAGCAGGGATCCAGGAACGTAACGGTTTAAGTGGATTCCCGCTTTCGCGGGAATGACAGATTGTGTTATGTTATTATCATTGAATGATTTGCTGTAGCATTCGACTTGAAAACGGTCAGTTTGAGTAACTTTAGTAGGTTTTGAATTGTCATACTGAACGAAGTGAAGCATCTGGGATTTATACCAGGTGGACGTTAGAGATTCTTCGCTGCGCTCAGAATGACAAGTATCGTATATTTTTATAAAAACCACACTTACATAAAAGGCTGTCGAGTTAAATAAAATCAGAGTAAAGGATACGCACAATGAAAAGATTGTGGATAAATGTCGTTCCGTATAGCAAGGACATTGCCATCGCCGCACTCGAAAGTGGTGCCGAGGCGGTTGTGCTGCCGGACGGCGATAGTGGCAAAGTCCGGCAGTTCGGCAAAATCAAAACGGTTGAAAAAAACGGCGACATAAAGCCCGGCGTGGACGTCGAGTTCATCGATATTTCAGGCAAGGAAGATGAAGACAAGGCCGCCGCGGTGCCGGCTGAAAAAATCGTTGTACTAAAAATGCTCGACTGGACGATTATTCCAATAGAGAACCTGCTTGCCCGCCGAGGCAAGAATATTATGGTGCAGGTCGAAAACAGCGAGCAGGCGAAACTGATGGTCGAGATACTCGAAAAAGGCGTGGACGGAGTCGTGCTTAAAACCGGCGATATAAACGAGATCAAAAAGACCGCCGAAATCATTCAGGGCGTCAGCGAAAAAGTCATCCTCGTAACGGCGACTATCACCACGGCCAGGCAACTTGGCATGGGCGACCGTTCCTGCCTCGACACCTGCACGCAGATGACCCCGGGCGAAGGGATGCTCGTCGGCAACACCGCATCCGGTTTCTTTCTCGTGCATTCCGAGAGTATCGACAATCCTTACGTAGCATCCCGGCCGTTCCGAGTCAACGCCGGAGCCGTGCATGCCTATACTCTGTCGCCGGGCGGAAAAACCAAGTACCTGGCCGACCTGAAGGCCGGCGACGAGGTAATGGTGGTCGATTATCAGGGCAAGAGTCAAACGGCTTATCTGGGCCGGAACAAGATCGAGAAAAGGCCAATGATGCTCATCGAAGCCGAGGCCGAAGGTCTGCCGATTGGCCTGGTTCTGCAAAATGCCGAGACGATTCGCCTGGTCGGCCCGGACGGCAAGGCGATTTCGGTAACGGCGATCAAACCGGGTGACAAAGTCCTTGGTCATATCGAGAAGGCCGGCAGGCACTTCGGTATGAAAGTCGATGAAACGTTGATAGAAAGGTAGAGTTATGGTTTGGCCGGACGATTTGATTAGTATAGTTTTAGCCGCCGTTCTTGGCGCTGGAATAGGACTCGAACGAGAGCTTAACGGCAAGGCGGCCGGACTTCGAACGAACCTCCTGATATGCCTCGGAGCATCGGTCTTTACGATAATCTCCAGAGAAATGGCAACCGGTACCGAAGGTTCGGTTACGAGGATCGCAGCTCAAATCGTTACCGGAGTCGGGTTCCTGGGGGCCGGCGCCATCATTCAGGACAGGCGTGTGCACGGCTTAACAACCGCGGCGACAATCTGGCTGGTAGCAAGTATCGGAATGGCCTGCGGCGGCCAATTTTACATACTGGCGATTGTCGCGTCACTGATTGCGGTTCTTGCCCTTATCGGCCTTGGGAAACTGAGCAGACCTCTCGAACGCTATATAAAAAAGAGCAAATCCAAAAGCACTCACGACGAGTTGGATTAAACAAAAAAAACAGATTTATGCGCATCCGAATTTTGGATTGTATCAGGAATATTAACTTTGCCCCCTGGATGTAACAGGGGAATTTGTGCTTGGCGCTTTTGGGGGATTCCGATAGAATCTGCGAATGTTCTGTTATCGAAGGTTTACGTTTATGACTTCGACTGGAAACAACTATTAAAGAGAAAAATATAGCCGAGTATTTTGGAGGTAATGAAGATGCAATTCCTGAAAAGAAAAGATGCCCACTCATGTCCTAAGCAGGGCAAGTCTCAAAGTGCCAATGGGAAATATCGCTGGGTAAAATGGATTTTTCCGCTCGCAGGACTCGTCTCGCTGATATGGTTTTTGATTCGCGTTATCCCCAAACCGTCGCGGGCCCTCTATCCGTGTCAGCGGGTCGCTTTTCCGCTGGCCTCAGGATTTGTCGCTTTGCTGTTGGGTTTTGGAGCTTCGGCGCTGGCCTTTAAAAAGGCTAAACTTAACTTCGCTCGCCGGCGGTATATCGTGGGCCTGGCGTGCGCAGTGTTGAGTGTCACAGCAGTTTGGATCGCGATAACCGTGACGGCGGAGAAGTCGGTTCTTGCCGAGCCGCAGCCTGTGAATGAGCCGATGGGAACTGCCAAAGGTATTAATCCAGGGCGTGTTGTCTGGGTTCACGATCCGGATGCGACGGATTGGGACGGCCCCGGCAACGGGCACCCGTGGCAGGCGGAACATACGGACCCCGACCGGGTCCGCGAGATGGTCTCCAGCGCGGTCCGCGAACTGACCGGGGCGGCCGATGACACCGAGGCGTGGGATAAGCTCTTTAGGTATTTCAATAAAGCACGCGGCAAAGGCGATGTCGGCTACAGGCAGGGTGAAAAAATCGTCATCAAGGTCAATTTCGTCGGCTTTATCTTTACGGCCGGCGGTGTCAATGCCGAGACCTACAAGCTGGGCAGCACGATCGACTATATGAATACGTCGCCTCAGATGCTTGTCGCCCTGCTGCGGCAACTCGTCGAGAAAGTCGGCGTTAAGCAATCCGATATCGCGATTTGCGACAGCCTGTCATATATTGCCAACGAGTACTTCGAGATCTTTCAGAAGGAGTTTCCGGGCGTGCGGTGCCTGGACCACGGCGGCAAGTTCGGCCGGATTAAAATGAAGAGGTCTTCTGTGCCGCTTTACTGGAGCTGCAATCCGGAAGGAGTCAAACAGGACTACGTTCCCGCTTCCTATGCCGAGGCGGAATACCTGATCAACTTCGCGAACCTCAAGGCCCATACCGGCTCGGGCGTGACACTCACCGCAAAAAATCATTACGGCTCACTGATTCGCTGGCCGGCGGAAAAAGGCTATTTCGACCTGCATAAAGATGCCTTTTCCAAGCAGGTGGGAATATACAGGAACCTGGTTGACCTGATTGGCCATTCGCAACTGGGCGGCAAGACCGTGCTGTATCTGATTGACGGGCTATACTGTGGGATCCACCCGGTAGACATGGACAAAGGGCCGAGACGATGGACTTCGCCGCCCTTCAATGGGGACTGGACTTCAAGCCTGCTGGCTTCGCAGGACCCGGTGGCTATCGATTCGGTCGGCTTCGATTTTCTCTGCGCCGAGTACGAAGATCCTTCACGCAAATCCGGCGTGGATGATTTTCTGCACGAGGCGGCGCTCGCAGATAATCCCGCTTCGGGGACATTTTACGATCCCGATCATGCCGGCAACGTTAAGAGGTTGGCAAGCCTCGGCGTGCACGAGCATTGGAACAATCCGAAAGACAAGAAATATTCACGCAATCTGGGAAAAGGCAAGGGCATCGAGCTTGTGGCGGTGACACCTGCGAGCGGTGAGAAGCAAGGCATCATCGCACCGGGAGCGAAAGTTAAAAAACTCGCCGACGGCTTTAAGTTTACCGAAGGCCCGGCGGTAGACGCCGATGGAAACGTTTTCTTTACCGATCAGCCCAACGACAGAATCTGCAAATGGTCCGTGGATGGCAAGCTATCGGATTTCCTTAAGCCTTCCGGCCGATCCAACGGTCTGTACTTCGACAAACGCGGTAACCTGCTGGCCTGTGCGGATATGAATAACCAGCTATGGTCGATCAATCCTGAAGGCAAGGCGACTGTGCTCGTCAAAGATTATAAGGGCAAACTGCTTAACGGCCCGAACGACCTTTGGGAGGACCTCAAAGGCGGCATTTACTTCACCGACCCGTTCTACAAAAGAGACTACTGGACCCGTGACCCGGCGATGCAGCAGGACGGCCAGCACGTGTATTACCTGACGCCCGACCGAAAAAAAATGATGCGAGTCACCGAGGACCTTGTCCAGCCTAACGGCATCATTGGCACGCCTGACGGCAAGTTGCTTTATGTCGCCGATATCGGCGACCGAAAGACGTATGTTTATAACATCGAAGCGGACGGCACGCTGTCGGGAAAAAAGCTGTTTTGCTCGATGGGCTCGGACGGCATGACAATCGACAATGAAGGCAACATTTACTTAACGGGCCGGGGCGTTACGGTCTTCAATCCGGCCGGCGAGAAAATCGAGCAAATCCCAATCGACGCCGGCTGGACGGCGAACGTTACCTTCGGCGGCGCCGATAGACATACGCTCTTTATCACAGCTCAAACCTCGGTCTATGGCCTGCAGATGCGGGTCAAAGGCGTGAAGTAAATAGACAATAGTGGATGCCGGTTAGCGGCCCCTGCGATATTGATAATAACAGCCAATGGCAGGCTCATAACTCCTGTCAAATGAACGAAGCTCATTTCCGGGGGCTCCATAAGGCTTTGTTATTCTTGAGAATTGCTTACACGGCAATGCTTTAAGATAGATCGAATATTTAAAAAAGGCAAAAAAACCTGTAACATTCTCTTTAGATTTGCGTCTTAATTTTAGGTTATGTATCCCGGAGCCGCAACTTGAACGAGGAATCGAAATCGATATGCAGTAGCTGTTGTCGAGAGGATTTATCATGCGCAGAGCTTCTATACCGGTTGATTGTATAGTTTTGGCCGGTATCGTTATATGCAGCATCTCATCCGTAGAAGCCGGACCGAAAGGGGATATAGAGCTGCTCCGTCTGGTTGCGACGGCTCATCAGGCCAACAGGGCGAGAATCCGAACGTGGCAGGGCCGGGCGCAAATCGAAATCGTGCGTGCGGATGCAAACGGCGTGGTTATGCGGGACAGGCAGACCGTGGATTTTCTTTCCGACCGCAGCCGGGGTGTGACGCGGTGGAAATGGACGCACAACGAACGATACGTCAGAAAGGGGCTGGAAATAGAAGGCCATCCGGTGACTGATACCCTGCTTGAATCTATCAGTGCCATGACGACTCGCGGGGGATTCTATCGCCGTGCACCGGCGATAACCACACGAGAAGGCCGGAGGCTTAGTACCCTCGTCATCTGGCCGCCGGAAAAGGCACGCAGGGGTTCTTATTCCGACTGTTTCGATCCTATGTGGTATCTGACCGGACATATGACAAAATGTCTGGATGATCTGGTCGAAAGACTGGCGTTCCTTTACCGCAGGGTAAAGAACGAGGGGATCTCCGATATTATAGCAACGAGCCAGGGTGATTTGGTGTCTTTGCAGCTCGGAGACGAACATTTGTTGAACCGTCATACCTTTGACCTGTCCAGGGGCGGCAACGTTGTGAAATATTACACTTGTTCTGATTACGGCACGGAGCTGCGCGAGTGGACCTATGAACAGATCGACGGTGCATGGGTGCCGAAGACTTTCGTGTTCAACCACACGGTAAAATCACCGGGTATCTACGGAGAGACAAGCCGGACCAGAAGTGTGACCTTTAATGATAATATTCTGAACAGATCTATTCCTGTTTCGGAGTTTTCGTTCAAAGCGCTCGGATACAAAGACGGCGAACAAGTGACAGATCAAAGGCCGGAATATCCCTCTATCTATTTTGAAAGTAAAAAATGGGAGCAGAAACTGGCTCTGGAGGTACAGGCCTTGCCTCCCCGTGCCGCACACGAAGAGCTGCCACCGGGATTTGCCGAATCTTTGTTAGGCAAGCCGGTGCCGGTATTCACCGGCCTGGGCATAAACATAGTTCCCGAACAGATTGACGGCAGAATCGTTCTGGTTTGTTTCTGGGACATGAACCAGCGACCATCGCGAAATTGCATCGCACGACTCGCCAGACAAGCTGAGCAGTTGAAAGAAAAAGGCCTTGTTGTTGTAGCCGTACAAGCCTCGAAGGTCGATCAGAACAAACTTGATGACTGGATGAAGAAGTACAATATCCCCTTCCCGACCGGAATGTCCCGGGAGGATGAGACGAAAACACGTTTCACCTGGGGTATCCGGTTCCTGCCATGGCTGATTCTGACCGATCGCAACCATGTTGTTGTCGCCGAAGGCTTTGCGGCCTCAGAAATAGGAGAAAAACTCGAATGAGTAGAATGCGGGCAATAAGAAAAATGGTTTTCGGTGCGGCAATGATTCTCGCCGCTTCACTGTCTGGTGCTATTGAGGATGACTCCTACTCCCCGCAGCAAGCGGCTGATCTGAAGGACGCGGCAGGCGGCACGGTGGGCATCTGTATGCTGTCGGGAAAGGTGGTTAATTTCGATACCGGCGAACCCGTGCCGTATTTTCATCTGCTCCATATGGAAAAGAGCGGCGGGGTCATCGAACACCTGGAAACAGACGGGCAAGGCAACTTTCATACCACAGCCCCGAAGGGCAGTGAGAGACACTTTCAGTTCGATCGATCACGCCGGGGCATGTACATCATTGACTGGGATCTCCAGAGACAAGTAGGTTTTCGACCCTTCCGCGGAGTCGTCAGAGATGACATGACCGATCTGGTCTTTAAGGTCAGACTATGGCCGGTCAGGGTGCTTACGGGAAAAGTGCTCGGCCAATCAGGTCAGGCAGTAAACAACGCCTCGTTATATATTCACTGTGATGTGCCGGCGGTAAAAACAAGTCCCACTGGAGTCTTCAAGATAATGGTGGCCCCGACTGATCGAGACTTTGATTTGTTTGCGATCTCCGAGGACATGAACCAGGCGGGATTGATTCATCTGAAAGCGGGCGCGACCGCCGCAACGATACACCTTGAGCCCACAGCAAGTTACAAAGGGCGTGTGATTGACACAGCAGGCCGGGCCGTGGGGCCTTTCAAGCTCCTCTTGGGTCTGCGGCCGAGCGGGAGCGATAGTGACTGCCTGCAACAGCAAATCTATGCCGATACCGATGGGACCTTCACCATCGACGATCTGTGCCCGAAGGCGGACTACTTTGCGTGGTGGTTTCCGGACGAGCAAATCAATCACACAATCGGGGAGAACGGAGGGAAAGTCATCGCTCTTGCAGAGTACGAATCCGAAAGACCCATCGAAATCACTGTTGAACAATATCTAAATACACTCTCAGGAAGAGTCCTCAGTGTCAAAGGAGAGCCCGTCTCAGGTGCAAAGATCATGGTTCTCACCACACATGGCATTCAGGCGAGCTACAGGCAAAACAGGGCGGTCTTTACCGGCGAAAAGGGCGAATTCAGCCTCGCCAACCTTGCAGACGGCGAAGTGCTCTTTAACGTCTATGCGAAAGGATACAAGAGCCGAAAGATTTGGGCGCCCACTGATGCGGCTAACCTGGAAATAATCCTGAAGTCGCCGTCAGAGACGAGCGTTTATGAGGTATCGTTGGTGGACGACAAAAACCGGCCGATTCCAAACGCCCCCGTAAACTTGTATTTCAGCGTTGCCGAAGCCGGGCGGGAGGTTATAACATCCCACACTGCTACGACCAATGAAGCAGGCCAGGCCAGATTCAACGTCAAGCCCTTCGGCAATAATGTTCAGCACCGCGGCATACTGAGCTGCGATATAGATGGCTGCGACCTGGCCTATAACAGCGTTTGGCATCAAGATGATTCTCAGGTAAAACTTGTTCTGCATGAGCCGGGCGAGTACTGGTCAGGCAAGATCGTGGATCCGCAGCAGAATCCTATTTCCGGCGCAAGACTCTATATGACCAGCATGAGCCAGCGGACAAGAACTTCTCAGCGAACGGCCATTCAGTGGCTGAGTCAATCGCACTTTTCCGCCGAATCGGAACTTGGTATGTTGGCCCGGACGAACGCAAAGGGTGAGTTTGTATTGAACAGATTCAATAAGAAGGACTTTGTCAGGGTCGTTGTCAAGGCTCCGGGGTTCAAGCGTCAGGAAATCGACTTTTCGCCGGAGCGGGATGCCGGAAGCGTTTTTCAACTCTCTGTCGGCGTGGCTGTTGTCAAGGGTCTGTTGATAAGCGAATCATCGGGAAAACCCGTGCCCCGCGCGAGTATACAGCTAAGGGCCTACAACCTGCCAGGGCGTGACATAGTTACGAACGAAAGCGGCTCATTCATCATCGAGGATTTAGAGTCTGGAGAATATGTGCCCGTTTTCCAGTCGCTAAAAGGCGGCTCTGATGGAAACTATGTTTGCGTACCCGAGAGTTTTGTTGCCGAATCCGGTAAAACGATGCAGGTAACACTTAAAGCACGAAATGGTGTTCTTTTAAAAGGCCGATTGATTGAATCCGATACTCAACAGCGTCCCTCGGCCAAACGAGTCTATCTTGAAGCTCGGTTGAAATCAGGTCAGACTATTTCTTCCGACTCTATTGACAAGAATGGGAGTTGGGAACTGTTGCTGCCGCCGGGTGACTATGACCTTTATTATTCGATTTTCCTCGACGATATTTCCCGTTTTGTCTATAGCGAAGAACCTCTCTCTGTAACAGTCGAGAATAAAGAACATGAGAATCTCGTACTTGAAATCAGCGACCGGGGATCTCTGTCACTACAGCCGCCTTTACTTGTCGGTAGAGCTCTATCTGATTTCAAAGACTTGAACATATCTCCGCTGCCGGCTGATACGGATAATAAAGTGATACTAATCTGCTTTTTTGATATGAACCAGCGGCCATCACGGAATTGTATTATTGAGCTTGCCAAGCAGGCGGAGCAGTTGAAAGAAAAGGGTGTCACCGTCGTGGCTGTGCAGGCATCCAAAGTTGGCGACAATGCACTCCATGGATGGGTCAAGGCTAACAACATTCCCTTCCCGGTGGGAATGATTCGAGGTGATGAGAAGAAAACACGTTTCAACTGGGGCGTCAAGTCGCTGCCGTGGCTGATTCTTACGGATAGCAAACACATCGTTCGTGCGGCGGGCTTTGGCCTTGATAATCTGGATACCATGATTGAGGAGATGAACAATGTGGCACTATGAGAAATGTCTTATCGCCGGGACGGTCTTCGTCACAATTATTGCCTGCTCGGCGGGTGTGCTGTTGGCACAAGGGCCCATCAAGCAGGTGGATTGTTCCGGCACGGTTGTGGACTGGCGTGGTCGTCCTGTAGCTAACGCCGAGGTGTTCGGCTGCGAGCAGTTATATGACTACGCGGCGGGTCGGACGAGCTGGGCAGCGCCCAGTCGTATGATCACAGGGCAAGACGGCAGATTCCAACTACAGGTCGGCGCCGAGAGAAAAGACTATATCTGGATCGTTGCCTGGAAGAAAGGACTTGCGATGGGTTGGCAGAGCGTACGATTTGGGCAATCGGGACAGGACATGATTGTACGTCTTGGGGAGCCTGCGGCTCTCGCAGGCACAGTGGTCGATGAGGCCGGACGGGGAGTCTCCGAAGCGATGGTTCGCTTGTGCCTGAAGATGGGCTGGATGGGCGGGACGCCCGGCGTGACCTTTGAGACGCCGCAAGACTGGTTCACGGCCCGGACCGATGGTGAGGGCCGATTCCGTTTTGATCACATCCCCGCTAAAAGCACAGCCGATCTCTGGGTCGAAGCCCCCGGCAAAGCCTCCTGCTGGACATACTGGGAGCACGAGCTGTCAAATATGGCGGGCAGCCAATTCAGCGCGGGACGGACCGACATTCGTATTGTTCTTAAGCCGGAGGGAATCCTTCGAGGGAAGGTCGTTAGCGAGGATTCCGGTGAAGGCGTGGCAGGTGTCCGCCTACTCGCCCGGCCGAATGCCAGATATGCCAACTATTCGTGTGTCCCTCCCATTACCTCCGGCACTGATGGCACTTTTTTCTACACGGGCCTGGCCGCGAATGACTATTCCCTTCAGGTGGTGGCCCCGTACGGTCAGCCGTCGGACTGGGCCGGCAAGGACGTGAAGGTTACCGTCGAGATGGGGCAGACGGCTGAGGTCAATGTCCCGGTAAGCAAAGGGGGGCTGGTCGAGGTCACAATTCTGGACGCTAAAACAGAGAAGCCCATCGAGAACGCGGCCGTGAATGTCTCGCTGCCGGCCAATTTCGGCCTGCATCCCTGCTGGTACAATTCAGTGCGCACCAACGCCGACGGTTTCGCTCGTTTGTGTGTGCCGCCCGGAGAGTCTCGACTGCGGATGTGGGCAGAAGCCTACGACTCTTTCACAGACCCGGAGCCCGTAATTATCGCCACGGGCGAATCAATCCGGCGAGAAGTTAGTCTGGTTGCATATCCGGTCGTGACCGGGATCGTGCGCGATCCGAGCGGACAGCCTGTGGCTGGCGCGATCGTCAGTTCCAAGCCTGTCTGCGAAGAAGCCTCACGCACTGATGAGCAGGGTCGATTCAAGGTCACATGGCGTTCGAGTTCAAACACCCGAGTCGTCCTGGTTTTGGCCCGGGATACCGAACACAATTTGGCGGGCCTGGTGGAAGTCAAGGATCAGGCCCAATCGCTTGACGTGACTCTTTCGCCGGCCTTTGTGGTCCGCGGAAGTATCACGGATCCTAACGGTAAGGCGATACCCGCGGCGAGTGTTTCCCTGCGAGCTTTTATGCCGGGCTGGTTAACCAATGCGGCTCCAGTTGTGTTTACGGATGCCAACGGCTTCTATGAGGCTCGTGCTGTCCCGGCACCTACTGAGGATTTTAAATACCGCCTTGAGGTGAGTGTCGAGGGTTTTGGCCCGGTCGAGCACAGAGAACTTCCCTTCGGTACGGCGCAGGACAGGCAGGTTGAGGTCTCGCCGATTGTCCTGACGCCGGCGGACCGGTCCATCTCCGGCGTGATTGTCGATGCCAACGGGACTCCGGTCGCGGGTGTTCCGATCTTCGTAACGGGTCTGCGTGGCAGCGACACAGCCGGACAGCCGAGACACCAGAGTTCCAGCGACGAGCATGGCAGGTTCGCCGTAGATGGCGTTTGTGCCGGTCCCCTGCGGATTCAGGCCGGTATGGGCAGCGGATCCGGCGGCGCCGGATTCCTCGACGCAAATGGTGGCGACCGTGACGTCGAGGTCGTCCTCGGCCGACGCAGCGTACACACCGGAATAAAACCGCTGCTCGGCAAGCCCCTGCCCGGCTGGAAAGAGCTGATCGAACTCAAATCCGAGCAGGTGCAGAGCAAAAGGCTCCTCATCTGTTTCTTTGACTTCCAACAACGCCCCTCACGGAACACAATCCTGAAAATGGCCAGACAAGCCGAGTCGTTGGTACAAAAAGGCATCGTCGTGGCCGCCGTCCAGGCCTCGAAAATCGAGAGCGATAAACTCCAGGCGTGGGCCAAAGATAACAAACTTCCTTTCCCCGTCGGCACGATAGCCGGTGATATCGAGACAACACGCACCGCGTGGGGTGTGAAGGCGCTGCCGTGGCTGATT
>Ga0307378_10004776_pt1 | contig 19133 bp, 22 predicted proteins | sample UN1MG_FD_202238 | JGI IMG/M metagenome (GOLD analysis project Ga0307378, IMG submission 202238) | Soil microbial communities from Risofladan, Vaasa, Finland - UN-1 | ecosystem: Environmental > Terrestrial > Soil > Coastal area > Acid sulfate soil | place: Finland: Risofladan, Vaasa | collected... | reverse complement strand
TTTTGAAGATCTGGCCAGGCAATATTCAGATGACAGAACAAGCGGTGAGAATGGGGGAGATCTAGGTTATATAAGCAAAGGTCAGATGATTGAGGAATTTGAAGAAGCATTATTCTCTCTGGATGTGGAGGAAGTAAGTGAGATTGTTGAAACTGAATATGGATTTCATATTATTAAGGTTTTTGACCGTCAGGAAGAATATATCCAGAAATTTGATGAAGTCGAGGAATCCATAAACACATACCTGTTGAATTTATATAAAATGCAAGAATGGGAGGATTTTATTTTTTCATTAATAGAAGAAGTTAATATTGAGTATTTTACAGATGTGGAAGGAACGCTAAACAGTACTGAAAAGGAAAGCGAATGAAATTCCAACTAAATAGCAGGGATTTAGAAAATATAGACAAAATCAATGACAGCAGCAAACTATTTGCTATTTTGGTGGATATAATGAGAAAGCTCAGATCGCCTGATGGTTGTATATGGGACAGGGAACAAAATCATAAAACCATTAAAAGGAATTTAATAGAGGAAACTTATGAGGCTGTTGAAAGTATTGAGAATGATGATTATAAGGGACTTAAAGAAGAATTAGGTGACCTGCTGCTTCAAATAGTTTTTCACAGCCAGATTGCAGCTGAAAATAAAAAGTTTAATATAAATGAAGTACTGCGAAGCATTATAAAGAAGTTGATAAGAAGGCATCCTCACGTTTTTAAGGGAATGACTTTAAACAGTAGTGAGGAGATATTGGCAAACTGGGAGGATATCAAGAAAAAAGAAAGAAAAGAGAAATTTAAAAAACCTGATTCAATTTTTAGAGGAATCCCAAGGTCCCTACCGTCTCTCCATTATGCTTCTGAAATTCAAAATAGAGCTTCGAGATTGGGTTTTGACTGGAATAAGGCAATTGATATATTTGACAAAATAAAAGAAGAGCTGACTGAACTTGAAAAAGAAGTAAGGGAAGGCAGAAAAAGCCAGGTATTTGACGAAATAGGAGACGTCCTTTTTAGTATAATAAATTTCAGCAGGCATTTAGGCGTAGATTGTGAAGAAAGCCTATATGAAGTAAGTAAAAAATTTGTAAGAAGATTTAATTTTATGGAGAAATATGCTGATGAAAATAATTTGGATTTTAAAAAACTGCCGCTGAAAGAAAAAGACAAATTATGGGAAATTGCAAAAAGAGAGCTGCCATGAGAAAGACCAAAATAATTTGTACTATTGGACCTGCGAGCAAAGAAGAAAATATTTTAAGAGGGCTAATAACTGGCGGGATGGACATAGCCCGGATAAATACTTCCCACTGTGACTCCGAAGAGGTTATGGAAATAGTGGAAAAAATCAGAAGGGTTTCACAGGAATTTAAAAGAAACACAGCAATAATATTGGACTTGCAGGGCCCTAAAATCAGGGTCAGTGATTTAAAAAATAAGATAAGACTGGAAAGAAAACAAAAAGTTATTTTTACTGTAGCCAATAATTATGATTCCAGTCACTCCGGTATAAATAATATAATTAAGGTTACTTATGATAAATTTATAGAAGATATTAAAAAGGGCAGCCGTATTTTTATCGATGATGGTTTGATTGAGTGCAAAGTACTGGATATTAATATACCCAAGAAGTCAGCTGTTTGCGAAGTTATAACCGGGGGACTGCTGAACTCCCATAAGGGAATTAATATTCCGGGTGTACCTATAAGTGCGGATTCGGTTACCAAAAAGGATCTGGAATTTTTAAATCTTGGTTTAAAACTGGAAGTAGACTTCATAGCCCAATCTTTTGTAAGAAATTCTTATGATATAGAAAAAATCAAAAGAGTAATAAGCGGTAAGAAAAGTCATGCAATGGTTATTGCAAAGATTGAAAAACTTGAAGCAGTTGAAAACTTTGACAGTATTTTAAATTCAGCTGACGCTGTTATGGTAGCCAGAGGTGATCTGGGAATTGAAATGGATCCGGAAGAAATCCCCCATATCCAGAAAAGGATTATAAAAAAAGCCAATATATCAGGTAAGCCTGTAATTACTGCTACACAAATGCTGGATTCTATGATGAGAAATCCCAGGCCTACAAGAGCCGAAGTAAGTGATGTGGCAAATGCAATTATAGATGGTTCGGATTCGGTTATGCTTTCCGGGGAAACTGCGGTCGGTAAGTATCCACTGGAATCCTTAAAAATGATGGTTAAAATAATAAATAAAACCGAAGCTTCTCTGGATTACGATACCATTTTAAGGAATAATACTATAATGAGAAAAAAATTAAAGATTGACCGTAATACTATTACGGAAGCCATAAGCTTTGCTTCTTGTGAAATTGCAAATATGCTAAATGCAAAAGCTATTATTTCTTCGACCGAATCCGGACACACAGCCAGGCAGATTTCCAAAAACAGGCCCAGGAGCATGATAATTGGCACCAGCTCCAACCGGTGGGTAGTCAGACAGTTGATGATAAGCTGGGGTGTTGTCCCGGCAAAAATGAAATTTACTAAAAATATTGATGCGATGATTGATGAGTCTATAAATGTTTCGAAAAAACTTAAATATATAAATATAGGCGACAGAGTGGTTATTACTGCTGGTGTTCTGGTAAATAAACCGGGCAGCACCAATCTTATAAATGTGAAAGAGGTGGAATAAGTTATATCCGGAACGGTTCACACAGTTTAATCTTCTGTGAACCGGAGTTTTCTTAACAGTTTGTTCTCTCCAATTAATGTCAGGACATCATCTTTCTGGAATTTATAGTTGATATCAGGAGGAGACATAATTTTGTTTTTACTGTTTTTTATACTTATTATAGTTACTCCATATCTGTGCCTTAAATTTAGTTCGATTAAGTTCTTTCCAACCATCGTTTCAGGTACGGGTATTTCAATAATACTTACATCCGGACTGACACTCAGAAAATCAATAATATTGGAACTTACCAGGCTTCTTGCAACTCTTTCCCCCATATCTTTTTCGGGATATACTATGATATCTGCACCAACCTTTGAAAGCACCCTTCCCTGTGTTTTAGTTCCTGCTTTAGCAATTATCTTTTTTGCGCCTTTTTCTTTAAGAAGCAGGGTTACCAGTATTGAGTTTTGGATGTATTTTTCTCCGATGCATACAATAACTGCTTCATAATCAGAGATACCTATAGATTCCAATATATCTGCATCTGTTGCATCGCATTTTATTACATCTGTTATTTCTTCAGAAACCCTTTGAATCCGGTCTTCAGACTGATCTATGCCTACCACGCTGTGGCCGGCTTCTGTTAATGTTCCAGCAACACTTACTCCAAATCTTCCCAATCCTATTACTAAAAATTGTTTTTTCATATTTCCTATCCAATAGTTATTGTTTCTTCAGGATGAGTTATTTTATTAACTATACCTCTTATTGCAATAGCTACAGATAAAGTACTGATACCAATTCTACCAATATACATAGTAAGTATCAATATTATCTTGCTTGGTGTAGAAAGTGCCGGTGTAATTCCGGTACTTAAACCTACGGTACCAAATGCCGATATTACTTCAAATAAAACTTCTTTTAAAGAGTATCTCTCAAATACCAGTATCCCGATTGTTGAAATTATAATTAATGCAATTGCGGCAATAGTCAGGGTTAAAGCTCTGTATATTAAACTTGAGGGCAGTTTTCTTTTAAGTAATGTGACCTCGCTTCTTCCTCTAATGGAGCTTAAACCACCTGCAGTCACAGCAACGAAAGTGGTAGTTTTTATGCCACCTCCTGTTCCCCCCGGTGATGCTCCTACGAACATTAGAATAGTGAGAAAGAAAATAGTAGCAGGGTTTAACCTGGCAATGCTGGTAGTGCTAAAACCAGCTGTTCGCGCTGTAACTGACTGAAAGAAGCTGGCTAAAATTTTGGTTGATAAAGTCCTATTTGCAATAGATTCAGGATTTTTAAACTCGAGAAGGAAAAAAATAACTGCCCCTGCTGCTATCAAGCTTGCAGTTGCAAGCATAACCACTTTTGCATGCAGGGAAAAATGTTTTATTCTCCTGAAAGTAATAATCTCGGAAATTACAGGAAAACCGATTCCTCCAAGCACAATTAAGGTCATGAATACTAAATTCAGAGGGATATCAGAACCAAAACTCTCAAGGCTGTTTGAAAATAGGGAGAAGCCGGCGTTACAGAAGGCACTGACGGTATGGAATAAACTAAAAGTCATCGATGTTTTTATAGAATAAAGATGCTTAAAATGAAAAATAGCCGACATAATAATGAATGCAATGAATTCTATGGTAAATGTAGTTCCTGCTATTACCATGAAAAATTTAGATGCGCTAAACGGCTGTTTTGAGCCGAAACTGGTATTGATATAAAATTTGTCTCTAATTTGTATTTTTCTTCCCAGAATTAATCCAAAAATGGAGCCGACGGTCATGATTCCCAGTCCACCAATCTGAATTAGGATAAGTATTACAATTTTACCTAAGTCAGTAAAATATGTCGGTGTATCCTGAACTATCAGTCCTGTAACACAGATTGCTGAAGTAGAAGTAAAAACTGCATCTATATAGCTAATTTTTCCGCTCTGCGTCATCTGGGGGATTGATAAAATTAGCGAGCCAAGTATTATAACTATTGCAAAACCAAGCAATACCCGTTCGGCGATTTTTTTTTGGGTCCTGGAAGAAAATAAAGGTATGTCTTTCATTACATTTTTGAGTTCAATTATTGAATAAAATCTAACATATAGGTTGATATTTTAGTAAAATTGGCAATTAAAAACAACAACTTTATTTTTTCAGTCTTAATTTATACAATATTACTAAAATTTACAAGATATTGGCATTATTGTAGCATATGTTATACTTACACAAATATGTGAATTAATTTTAGCAAGCTGTCATTTAATGTAGTAAATAAAGAAGTAATATAAACATAGCAACAAAATTAAAATGGATGATAATATTAAAATTGTCAGCAGATTTTCCAGAAAGGCTAAAATAAATATTTCTATTACCATCTTCTTAATTTTTATCGTAATTATTATCCTTACCTCTATAAATCAGATAAAAAGTATTGTAGAAAAAAGAGAAAAGATAATAGAGCTGGAAGAGAAACTAAACTGGGAAAGGAATGAGAATATCAATCGTCTGGCTCTTGAAAAAAGCTTATATGGAGAAGAAGCTATAGAGCTTGAAGCCAGAAAGCAGTTTAATATGACTGCAGGTGATGAGACCAATTTTTCTGTAGTTATTAAGGATGATGAATCTGAACAGAATTTTAAAAATGACAGCAACCCGGCTTCCGGTAATGATATTTATTCAAACTCGGCTTTATGGGAAAATATAAAGATCTTCTATAATAATGAAATCAGAAGTAACTAAGTCGGGATTAGAAAAGGTATATAAATAATTTTAAATGAAATTAGCGTCTATTGATATCGGAACCAACTCCACCAGATTACTAATCACTGATTACCAAAACAATAAATTCATTCCTCTGGAAAGAAAGATGAAAATTACCCGTCTGGGTAAAAATCTGGACGAATATAATATGATTGGTAAAGATTCTGCCAGTAAGACTGTTGAGGTTCTTTCGGATTATCAGCGCTTAATTGGAGACTATGATGTAAAAAAATTCAGGGTTGTAGGGACAAGTGCAATAAGGAAAGCATCAAATAGTGATTGGTTTATATCTTTTGTCTACAAACATCTGGGGATGAAAATTGATGTTGTCAGTGGCCAGGAAGAAGCCCGGTTGAGCTTCTACGGCGCAGTAAGAGATATGGATTTAAATTATCCGGATTATAAGGCGGAGCTCAACGGTAAAATTTTAGTAGTGGATATTGGGGGCGGGAGCAGTGAATTCATACTGGGTGATTGTAACTATAATCTGCAGTTGGTTGAAAGTTTAAATCTTGGATGTGTCAGTTTAACTGAAAAATTTATTGGCTCCAGTATACCGGATACAAATAGTCTAAGTCAGATGCAGCAGTATGTTGTAAATGAGCTGGAAGAAACTACCGGGAAAATTAACCTATATAAACCTGCGTTTATAATTGGAGTAGGCGGCACCATAACCACTCTGGCAGCGGTTGATTTGAAACTGGCGGCATATAACAGTGAAAAGATACACAGACATAGTCTAAGTCTTAAAAAAATTGAAAATATTTATAAAAATCTCTGCAGGCTGGATCTGAAAGGCAGAAAAAAAGTAGTGGGGCTTCACCCCGGAAGAGCAGATGTCATTATTGGTGGTACAGCAATTGTTCTGGGAGTTTTAAAACTGCTGGATATTAAGGATATTCTGGTAAGTGAAAGAGATATTTTGGACGGAATTATTTACACCCTGGTTGATTTTTGATAATATAAATCAGCAAATCAGTCACCTGCCCGAGTGGCGGAATTGGTAGACGCAACGGACTTAAAATCCGTTGAGGTTTTTCCTCGTGCCGGTTCGATTCCGGCCTCGGGCACCATATTAATACATTTATTAATTAATTTTTAGTATAATTATTTAACAAATTTGTATCCATATTTACTAAGCCGGTTTTTTTTAAACTAGTTGACAAAATAATAGAAAATTTGTTATATTATTAATTGGATCGTGGAACACGATCGGCAAGTCCCTGAGGGGACTTGTTTCGTTTATGGGAATACTTTTAGTCCATATCCTAAGTAATCAGAATTTGGAAATTGTCTATAGATCTTATCTTCTAATACTTCAAAAGCTAAATTAACTCTTTCTGGATATATTATTTTTGTTGCAATTGGATATGCTACAAGATCAGCAATTTGTGTTCCAGTATTGTTTTCAGATTTACCAACAAATTTGAATGATTTAATTTTGTTTTTAAATCTTTCATTGGTTATATACTTTGTTCCATTAGACAGTATTAGTTGATATTGTGTAAATAACTGGCTGTCTTCTTTTTTACCCCTTGATTCTGCAACTATTTCAATAAAATCACATCCGATATTATCAGTATAAAAAATACTTCTTTCCAAGATAAATGAGAGTGACATATTATAAGGATTATCTGCTCTTGGACCATATTGCTGAATTAGTTTGTTTTTATTTATTGCTGATGAAATAAGTATAAATTTGGATTTTTTTATTAAGTTATCTAAATCTTTATAAAAATCTGTTCTCTTATTTATATCTCCAAGACATTTAAATTGTTTTTGCCATTTTCTTATATCCCGAGAGTGCAGAATTATATTTGGATCATTAAAATGTTTGATTTTTAACTCTTTAACTTCATGAATAAAAAAGTCTCTATAATAACCTTCTTCAAATATACAACAAGCAAGTAGAAAAATTGGGAATTCTTGATTTATTTTTTTTAATCCATGATGGCCAGACTCATCTAAGAATAAAAGACATAATTTATTTTTAGATTCAGATTTATTATTCATTCTTTAATTAATATTATTAAGAAATTTTCCAATACAGCTATTCTATCAATAATTTCAGCTTTTTTATAATCTTTTTGGGAATAGAATAATGGAGTGGGTTCACTCAAGATGCTACTTTTCCTAACAGGGTTTAATTTGTTAAAAACAGCCAGGTTTTAATCACTTCTTTTTGGTTTTTTCTGTGGACTCAATTTTAGTAGATATCTTTTTACTGGCTTTAATCTCTTTTTTGACGGTAACTGGTTTCTCTGGTTTACTTTCTTTTTGGGGGGCTGCCTCTTTTTTGCTTGAGGTAATTTTTTTTAAGATTTTTACAGCAGAATCCAGATCATCTCTGTATTTGGTATTATCCAAAGGATTAAAAAACCGGTTACCTCGATGGTATTTTGTATCGGTAAAAGTTAATTTCTTAAAATCATTTACGTCCTGAATGAAATCAGGGGGTAGGTTTCTTAGAAGATTTATGGTGCTGGCATGCCAGTTTTTAAACCTGAAATCCTTACTACTCAAGTTTCTAATTGATTTAACTTCATTTAATTTTTTTTCGATTTTTTCAAGCAATTCTTTCATTGTCTCCTATGTTCTAATATAATCAATTTAAAAAACATTTTATCATATTCTTTATTTATTATGAATTTTATTAATCAAATTATTTTGTATCTTTAGAGACTTCCGTAAAATTACAAATCAAGAATAAAAAATGATAATATTACCTATAATAAAAGTATTTATATTTAACAATCAATAGGAGGTTCTATGAAAATTGAAAGCACAGCTTTTAAAGATAATAAGTTGATCCCACCAAAATATACCTGTGATGGCGATAATGTAAATCCTCCTTTAGTGATAAGGGATGTCCCGGAAAATGCAAAAAGCCTGGTGCTGGTAGTTGACGACCCTGATGCTCCAGGGGGAACCTGGGTTCACTGGACTGTCTGGAACATAAGTCCGAATATTAAAGAAATACCGGAAAATAGCTGCCCACAGAATTCAGTGGAAGGTATGACTGATTCTGGTAGATCAGGATATAGCGGCCCCTGTCCTCCTTATGGAACTCATCGTTATTTCTTCAAGCTTTTTGCACTTAATACAACTCTGGATCTTGATACTTCGGTAGAAGCAGCGGATATTGAAAAGGAAATAGAAGAGAATATTCTGGAAAAAGCGCAGTTAGTGGGATTATACAGACGCCAGTAATTCATGGGGTTATATATTTTTTTATTATTCCAATAATTTTGGGAATCTTTCTCTCTATTTTGCTGGATAACTTCATAGAAAGAGTAAGGTTATTATCTGCATCATCATTTTTATAGATATTGACTCCGATCAGGTATCCATCGATCTTTGTCCTGCAGGTTAAATAGAATAAATTTAATACATCTATAAGTGCAGTTTGATGAAAGGAAATAAAATCCCCACCCGGGTATTTGGAATCGGCAAGATTATAGAAGTCGCCTAAAGGTATCAGATACAGATCTCCCTTATGGGAAGTATTTTTTTTGTTCTTGTTATCTGAAATGTTGCCGGTGGTTTTACCGGAAATAGCCACTGGTATTCTTATGGCATCGATGATTATAAATTTACAATTTCTATAAGTTTCAAAAACAGGAAATAATCTAAAGCCTGCTGTTGAACCGTCTATTACCAGTACACCGGAAGGAAGATTTTCTTCCTGCAGCTTCTTTATAGTATGTACCCCTATACCTTCGTCTCCAAGGAGAATATTTCCAACGCTCTATGTAAAGATGTGAAATCTGACGGACTGATCAAACTCTTGGAACGAACGTCATTTTTTGCTCCTTACATAATTCCTGTAAGACTTTTTTTGTTCCTTCAGGCTTATCCATGGTAAAAAACTGTATCCCAGGAGAACCCTGCTCTACCAGTTTCTTACACATCAATAAAGTGTGTTCTTCAAGTATTTTTTTTATAGCATCTTTATCATCTTTATGGACTTCAAGTTTATCTTTTAGCTTTTCAGGTATTTCTATTCCCATTTGTTTTGAAACAAACTTTATCTGCCCATATTTGTCCAGGGGCATTACACCTGGAACTATTGGAATATCTATTCCTATTCTTTTAGCATTTTCTACAAACTCTAAAAACACATCAATATCAAAAAATAGTTGCGTTACTATATAATCTGCACCATTATCAACTTTAATTTTTAAATGCTCTAAATCTTTCTTTTTATCAGGACATTCAGGGTGACCATTCGGGTAACCTGCAACAGCAATTCCAAAATTTGTTGGTGAGACTTTATAATCTTTTTCTACAGATGATAATACATATACTCCCTCATTTAACAATTTTATTTGTTCAACAAGTTCGCTTGCATATTTGTGCCCCTCCGGATGTGGAATAAATTCTTTCTGGCCCATTGGTGGGTCTCCTCTTAGCGCAAAAACATTTTCAATTTCATTAAATTTCATTTCCATTAGTAAATTTTCTATATCGTGCTTTGATTTGTTAACACACGTAAAGTGAGGAATACCTTCAACTCCATATTTTCTTTTTATCCCTGCTGCAATTGCAATAGTTCCTCCGCGCATACTTCCTAATGCTCCACCAGTTACACTAACAAATGCTGGTTTAAATGACCATAAACTATCAATAGTATTTAATACAGCTTCTAATGATTCTCCATTTCTTGGTGGGAATACCTCTAAAGAAAAGACTGGTTTATTACCTTTATATAAGTTTACAACCTTCATATTTTCCACCTTTTTCTAGTAATTATTACTAATAGATAACTCTTTATAAAAAATTAATGGTTAGCTACTACTTTGTAACATTCTTTCCTTATATTTTTGATTATAATAACATGCGGTTAATAATATCTCAATAAAAGGAATTAATAAAGAAACTTTTTTACCAAAAATCAGTAAATACAGAAGATGTAATCCCCGCAGCTGCAGTAGCTATTAAAAACATTTTTAAGACTTTTTAGGATTAAGTCCCCATCTTCACATTCTTATAAGTGATGGCCTCTTTGGGCAAGATGGTAACTTTTATGCGTCCTCTATAGAGATAAATACAGATAAACTTGAATCACTCTTCAGTCATAAAATTCTATCCATGCTCAAAGCTATGAGGCTAATTACAAAGTGTACCATAGAGATGATATTATCCTGGAAACATTATGGATTTAATATATACTGCGGAAATAGGATACCTAAGATAATTACCAATCTATGGAAAACCTTGCAAGATACATTATCAGAGAATCTTTTTAGCCAGGAGCGGATGAAATATATACCAGAGCAGTCAAAGGTAGCCTATCAGTCAAAACATGGCAAAGATAAAAAGGAATTTGATGCACTAGATTGAATTTAAAGCATTGTGTTTCCATATCCCAAATAAGGGTGAACAGATGGTTCGCTATTATGGGTACTTTCTGCAATATTTGTCGGAGAAGGAGGAAAAAAGAAAACAAGGATGAAATGGATTGTTGTATTATCCCGGAAGATGAATATATAAAACAGAACCAAAAATCCTGGGCAAGGCTTACCTGAAAAAATATATGAAGTAGATCCTCTGGTATACCCAAAATGTAATGGCAGTATGAAAAATATTGCACCTGTGGAAGATTATGCAGTGGTAAAAAAGATATTTACTCACCTTGGAATTAATGAGATTAAAAGAGAAAGGCCCCCACCTAAAATACAAAACCTTTATGATGAATATGACGATTATAGATGCAATGAATATATAGATGATGAATGGGAAAATTATTGGGAAAAAAGAAAAAATGAAGAGTTATCACGGAATTTTAGATGCTAACTTTGGAGTATCCCTGCTGGAGAAAATACTTCAAGGTATTCAAGTCCTTATTACTGCCATTGTATTCCAGTGCTCTGGCAGGGTCTACATAATCCAATCCACTTAAAATATAGAAGTGAAGGATATGGTCACAAACACTTCTGGTGCCCAGAATTAAGTTTCTCATCAAAATCCCGTTTTCGGGAATTTTATCGGTAAGACCGGCATAATCATCTACTGCATTAACTGATGCTGTAGCGTGGGGTTCCGGACATACCCCGCATATTCTCTGAGTAATCATAACTGCATCTCTGGGATCTCTGCCTTTTAGCATAATTTCTATGCCTCTAAACATAGTCCCGCTAATGTTAGCGTCTTTTACTTCGCCATTGTCTACTATTGCTTCGACTTTTAAGTGGCCCTCTATTCTTGTTATGGGGTGTATTACAATTTTTTTCACGATTTCACCTTCCTAAATAATTATTTTTTTTTGGATTTTAGCCTTTTTTTCATTTGCAGGTACTTCTACGTCAATGATCCTTTCATAAAAGTCTCCCACAAAATCAGGATATTCGGGTGAGGTGCAGCCATTACATGGAGCTCCACTTCCGATAACCCAATTGGTTCTGCCATTCCATTGTCTTTTAGGGCAATCTGCATAAGTTATAGACCCTTTGCACCCTAACTCGTAAAGGCAGCCTTCATCCCCTAGCTTCCTGGCAAATTTACCTTCATCGAAATAAGCTCTATTGGGACAGTTTTCATGAATCAACTTTCCATAATATGTTTTAGGTCTTCTGAAGTCATCTAACTGTATGTTTTCCAGGCCTTTTGTGAGAACTTCTTCAATAGTCCCAAATAACCAGTCAGGATGGGGAGGACAGCCAGGTACGTTTATAAGTGGTGTTTTAATCTTATTGGTCAGAAAGATGTCTCCGACGCTCTGCGCTCCAGTGGGATTTGGGTTTCCGGCAGCAATTCCGCCAAATGCTGCACAGGTTCCCAGAGCTATTACCACCAGTGCATTTGGTGTCAGTTTTATTGTTTCTTCCAGTATGGTTGATTTCCTGCCGTCCTTTTCTCCAGTAATGCAATAGACCCCGTTATCATTGGTAGGAATAGCGCCATCAATAATTAAAACATACCCTTTTTCTTTTGCTGTGTTTTCAAGTATCTCCATGGCGAGATTTCCACTTGCAGTCATAATGTTAGGATGGAATATAAACTCGAGTTTAAAACCCGGAATTATGTCCTGAAGTAATACATTTTTAATTGACGGATATTCAGAACAAAGTGTTGATGTGGCACAACCGGTGCAATTTTGCCCCTGAATATTAATCACCGGTATTACAGTACTTTTTTTTGTATTCATATTGGCTCCTTTGAAATATGATTTTGCTTATAGCTTTTACCTTTAGTTGCCTGGTGTATATGGTGTATAGATAGGATAATAATTTTAGTATGATTATTAAGATTAGAAAGGCTTATATTTTCCTTATATTCAGGTTTAAGCATTGATTATAAAATTTTATAAGAATTAATCTGTTTTATTTTAAACAAAATGATGTTTATTTTCAATTGAATTAAGTCTGCATGTCATAGCCAAGTAGAAATGTCCCGGATTTTCTTATAAGGTTAAGTTTTTTTGGATTATTGTTTTTAGTGTTTTATATTTGTCTATGTTTCAATAATCAGGATATGGTCTCTCGATTATGATTATAAAATACTACTGTAGGACCCCTAATTCGGCCCATAGCCTTACAAAATATCCAAACCTGATAAAAAAATACCGTAGCTTATGATATAGACCAGATATGACATGCTGATATAACATATATAAGGATATCAGCCTCCTTTGTTTATCTTGCAGCAATAATTGATGGATACTCAAGAAAGGTTGTAGGTTATGGTCTTAGAAGGACTCTATCAGCAGATCTTCCCACAGCAGCACTAATTAATACTTAAAACTTTTTTATTTATTACCACCCGTTTTCATATGTTTCTTTTATTTTAATTAATATCATTTCTCCCATACTGAATTCGCTTGCCTCTTTCTTACCAATTTCTAGTGCTTGCTTGTAAATATCCAGAGCTTTTTCTTCCTGTCCAATTTCTTTATAAATATGAGCTATTTTTACTAGAACATTGCCATATAATTCATCATAACCTATTTCTTTAGCTAATTTAAGTGCATGATTAGCAATTTCCAATGCTTTATCTTCTTTTCCAGCTTTTGTGTAATTATAGGCTATTTCTGTTAATATGTAAGCTTTATTTCTATTATCCTTTATCTCTTTTGCCAACTCGTATGATTGAGTAAGAATATTTAAAGATTTATCTATTTGTCCTAATTCTATGTAATTTCTGGCTATTTTTGATAATTCTGCAGCTCTATTATATTTATTCGCCACTTCTGTTGCTATTTTTAAAGCTTGATTAGTGATATCTAAAGCTTTTTCTTTTTGTCCATATTTTGCATAGTCACTGGCTATTTCTGTTAAAGCGTCTATTTTATAATAATAAGTGTCTATTTTATAATAATAATCATCTTCCTTTTCATCTTCCATTTCACCAATTGTCATTGCTAATTCAATTGCTTTACTTAGAATATCCTCTGTATTACCAGTCTGTCCAATTTTTATATAAATATTGGCTATCTCTTTTAATATTATAATTTTTTCATATCTATTTAAACTACCTATATTCCTCATTTTTTCGGCTGCTTCAAGTGCTCGAGAGATCATTTCCGAAGCATTATCTTTTTTTCCATCTTCAGCATAATTATCAGCTATTTTTGTAAATGCCTCAGCTTGTATAACCGGTTCAAGCGTTGCGTCCTCAGCCATTCCAATAGCTTCATCATATTTTCCGGCTTTTGCCAGTTGATTAACCGCTTCTGCATATGAAATACATTCCTCTACATATTCATCTTCCTTTGCTATCTGGTCAACATCTTCCGTATAACTTTTATCTTCACTTATTTTATTTGTACACCCAGATAGCAGTTGAGCCAATAGTACCAGTGTAATAAGAATTGATAACATAGTAGAATATATTATTTTTTTCATTTATTTTCTCCTTTAAATAAAACGGTTTTCATTGATTTAAGAATTTGTATAAATTTATTATATATTGAACTATAATACTTTGTAAATTCTTATAATCTCAGATGTGTTTGCATCAATAACTATTATTGCTCCTTTAGATATGCTTATGCTCTTTCCTTCTACTTCAATTTCTTTAGGTTTACCCTCTAACTCAATAATCCACTGCAAAATTGGATTATTTTCATTGTTGTACCAAACTTGTAAATCAGACTTTTTAACCTTGTTAATCTTAAATTGACATATTTATCTTAAATTAATAATATTTATTAAAATATAATTAATATAATATATTAAAATTATAATTATATGGGAATTTAAGATATTTAGATTTATCATTAATTTAAAGTAAAGATGAAGTATATGGGCTGGTTGTCGCACAGCTGAATATAGTAGCACATATGGAGATTTAGATAACTACTGTTACTATACTCTAGGTGTTGATTCTACTGTTGCTTTTTATGGACCTAGAAGTATACCTTATGGTGGGTACTTTGACGAAAAGTTTTATAATTATGCAAAAGCGGGTCTTACAATAGAAGGAGCATTAAATGTAGCTGCATATGATATTAAAAGAATATATAATGTATCTAAAGAAGGTAATTATGACTGGGTATGTAAAGGAGGTACTGGAAGATATTTAAGACCAGCAAGTTATGGTGATTATTAAATAAGTAGAGAACAATAATGAAAAAATTAAAATATTTATTTATATTTTTAGCGTTACTATTAATACTATCAATAGTTTTTGTTTCTGCTAAATGTATTAATAACAAAAATACAGTTGAGGCAGTAGACAGGGGGGCTTCCCAGGAGGAGGCAGCAGATAAAGTAACAGTACAGGAAGGACTGGAAAAAATTAAAAAAATAGTAGGAACTGACTATGGCAGTATTGAATATAAAGGTATATACGAGATAGCTGAAAAAGAACTTTACCAGTACAAAGATAATTTATATGAGTACTACATAGATCCTAATACAAAAAATTTTGTAGGTATGATAATGATAGGCGAGCCGCCATTTAAAAAAGAAGCTAGAAGAATCAATGAAAATGAAGCTATTGAAATTGCCAAAAATTTTAGCAAAAAATGTTTTAAAAACTTTTTTGATTATGATGTAGAAATTAAAGTAAATGATTACACTTCAGAACCAGAAGATGCTGGACCTAATTGGTTTTCTACAAGGTTTGAACAGAAAAATGAATCAGGAACTTATACCGGATATTATATTGATATATACATTGATAAATACGGAGAAACCTTTTTCTATTGTGCTATAGAGGGAAATTATGAAGTTGCCAAACAAAAACCTGAGATAACCAGAGAAGAAGCAATTGATGTTGCATACAAAGAAGCAGAAGAGATGGTTAAAGAAATAATAAAAGCAGAAAAAGAGGCATCAGAAAAAACAGTTGATGAAAAAACACAAGCAATGGGCTGGGCTGATGAACCAATACCTCCAGGTGATAGTGGTGTATATTTTGATACAGAACCTGTAAAGTTTGAAGAATTTAAAGCTAATTTAGATGAGAGAGATAAACATAAAGTTACTGTAAAATTATCTGCATCTCAAAGTAAACTTAAATGGGTAATAGATATTGATAATGTTGAAATAAATAGGGATTGGGGTCCAATGGGATTTTCAGTTATAATTGATGCTATTACTGGTGAAATTTTAACCAGGGGCCATACCGAATAAATTAACAACAAAATTAAATAAAAGTTAGCCTGAGTAATAAAAATATCATTATAACAGTTTCTTATAGTTTGTAACTATCGTGTCAGGGGAAACAATGAAAACAAATAAAACTCTACTAAGTATTATTTTATTTTTAATTATATTATTTATGTTTTTAGGTGGATGTAAATCTTTATCTTCTGAAGATGTAACTAAAGAAAAAGGTAAAGAAATAACTAAAGAGCCAACTGAAGAAATTGCTAATAAAAAAGAAGATAAAGATGAAAAAGAGTATGTGATTACTGAATCCGAATACTTTGAAATGCCTGATGAGATTATCCTGTATAATAAAGGTGATAAGATTATTGTTAAAAAAAATACTGAACCATACAATAAGATTACTTACATAACAAATGAAAGATTTATTAAAACAGACCGCAGTATGGCAGAAGAAGCAATATCAGATGAATTTATAGAAGATATTAAAAGTAATAAATTCGCTATAGAATTTATATATAATAAAGAGATTAAGACTGTATATACATGCGAGGGATGGCGCTTTGAAAAAAATTATACAAAAATATTATTTCCCCTGCCTGACGAAAGAGCAATTTTTGGTCCAAATAAAGATGAATATCAATCTGGGTATCATCAAGAGTACCAGGATGGCCCTTTACGTGTATCAATTCAGCCCGAGTCTGATTATTTAATATCAATTATAGAAGAGGAATTTGGTAAATAGTAATATTATTTACAGGCTCTTATAAATTATTACATTCTCTAATAGCAGAAGACAGTTGATTTACAATATCGTTTACCATATCCATAGTTTTAGCTTCCACCATTACTCTTATAACCGGCTCTGTCCCTGAAGGTCTGAGTACAATCCGGCCATCTTCACCCAGAATCTTTTCCATTTAATAAGAATTTGCTTGTATACATTACCTCTTTTCCTCCTCTATATCGAAGAAACCATTTTTATTAAAATATAGAGGTTTGCCAGTTTTAATTAAAATATTTTCGAGTACTTTTTTATATGAGGCAATGATAAAGTTCCATTTAGATTTTAGGTAAAGCAATTCGCCAATTATTTAAATAATTTCAGGTACTTTTTTAGTGAGAAAATTCGGGGAATATGTTTTTTTTAATTTACTGATAAAATATAGCATGCAGAATGTTAAATTTTTTATGGGAACAATAATTGACAATTTATTTTAGGGGTTTATAAAAACAGATTATAGGACCGGAATGATTTGCAATGAACTCAAAAAAGGTAGGTAAAAAATACAAATATATTGACCACCTCTCTGATATTGGCATTGAGTTTTATGGAAATAAACTGGAGGAGTTATTTGAAAATGCAGGGGTGGGTATGTTTTCTATTATGTGTGACTTAGAATTGGTTAAACCTCAGGAGAAAAGGAATATAAAAATAAGCCAGAAGGATACATGCTATGAGGATTTGCTGGTATTATGGCTGGAGAGATTATTGTACTTATATGAAGTTAATGATGTTTTATTTTCGGAATTTAAAGTGGGTGGAATTCATAAAAAGGGCCGGAATCTCGTGCTGACTGCTGAAATTTCCGGAGAAAAAATAGATCTTAACAAGCATAAAATAAAGATAGCTGTTAAAGCGCCGACTTATCATATGCTTGAAATAAAGAGAGATGACAGGTATTGTAATTGGAAAGGCAGGATTATTTTCGATGTGTGATAAAGGAGGGATTTACTATAATGGATTATAAGATTAAAAAAATAAATGATTATAAGTGGGAAATAGAAAAGGATGAAAAATATGGTATGAGGGTTCCGGGGATAATTTTTGCCGACAGGCAATTATTAGACCATGCAGCCAACGAAAAGACTATTGATCAGGTGATAAATGTTGCAACTCTTCCGGGTATATTAAAGGCTTCTTATGCTATGCCTGATATACATTTTGGATATGGGTTTCCTATCGGGGGAGTGGCTGCTTTTGATGAGGACAGTGGAGTAATCTCCCCCGGCGGTGTTGGTTTTGATATATCCTGTGGAGTAAGAACTCTGCGGACCAATTTAAATATCGGGGACATTAAAGACAGGCTGGAAGACATAATGAGTACTTTATCCTTCAATATACCCAAGGGAGTAGGCAGCAAGGGTAAAATTAGGTTATCCAAAAATCAATTAACGCAACTGCTAAAAGAAGGTGTTGACTGGGCCATTAGAAATGGTTATGGCTGGGAAGAAGATAAATATTTCGTAGAAGAGAATGGCTGTATGGCGGGCGCCAATACTGATTTTGTCAGCAGTCTTGCTATGGATAGAGGAATGGACCAGGTGGGAACCCTTGGGTCTGGAAATCATTTTTTAGAGATCCAGGTAGTGGATGAGATATATGATACTGGTGCGGCAGAGTCTCTTGGTCTGGAAAAAGATCAAATAACCATAATGATTCATTCAGGCTCCAGAGGACTTGGGCATCAGATATGCAGCGATTATATCAGAGTAATGCAGCAGTCTGTCATAAAGTACGGAATAAAATTGGCGGATAGGCAGCTTGCCTGTGCTCCTGTTTCTTCTCCTGAAGGCAAAAGATACTATGGAGCTATGGCCTGTGCCATTAATTATGCCATGGTAAACAGGCATTGCCTTGCCCACTGGGTAAGAACAGTATTTGAAAGATTTTTTGGAAAGTCTTCAGATAAATTGGGTCTCGGCACCATTTATGATGTATCCCATAACATAGCCAAGATTGAAGAACATAATGTTGATGGTAAATTGAGGAAAGTCTGTGTTCATAGAAAAGGTGCTACCAGATCCTATCCTCCAGGGAATAAAGATATTCCTGACCGGTATAAGAGTATAGGCCAGCCGGTAATAATTCCGGGAGACATGGGCAGGTATTCATACATACTGCTGGGAACCGAGAAAGCAATGAGCGAGAGTTTTGGTTCTACCTGCCATGGCGCGGGAAGACTTATGAGCAGAACGAAAGCAAAGAAAAATATAAATGGGAGTGAACTTAAAAAGGAGCTTTTTAATAAAGGAATTATAGTAATGGCTGGAAGTATGGCCGGGCTGGCAGAAGAAGCTCCTCAGGCTTATAAGGATGTAACCAAGGTGGTGGATGTTACTCACTACGCCGGGATATCAAAAAAAGCAGTAAGACTCCGACCTCTTGGAGTTTTAAAAGGTTAATA
>Ga0307378_10004774_pt1 | contig 19146 bp, 16 predicted proteins | sample UN1MG_FD_202238 | JGI IMG/M metagenome (GOLD analysis project Ga0307378, IMG submission 202238) | Soil microbial communities from Risofladan, Vaasa, Finland - UN-1 | ecosystem: Environmental > Terrestrial > Soil > Coastal area > Acid sulfate soil | place: Finland: Risofladan, Vaasa | collected... | reverse complement strand
CCTGACGGGCGGATAGGTGCAATTGTACAGATATGGGTCAATGATATAAAAAACTCGAGAGAGATCCTGAAAACCGAACTAGGCTGGCGCATTCGCCAGGGCATACTTGTGGTACCCACCACGTCTGTGTTCAATGCCCTGGATTCTGATGAATTTATTGATATTATGGAGCCAGTAGGTTATTGTGCGGATGGTTACCAGACTGAAGAGGAGAGATTCCACAGGCATGTCATCACTCTGCCGTTAATGATGGGGGATTTTATTATTGAACGGCGTCTCGCCCTGTCCAAAGGCGTGATGGGGGGCAATGTTTGGTTCTTCTGCGACTGCGTGAATACTGCCCTTGAAGCAGGCGATCGGGCCGTTGAAGCTGTAGAAGGAGTTGAAGGGGCACTGACATCCTTTGATATTTGCTCTGCAGGTTCTAAACCCATTTACCCGGGTCAGGAACACCCTGAAGTGGGACCTACCACAAACCACACCTACTGTCCCACATTAAAGGGTAAGATACCTGATTTCATGGTGCCTGAGGGGATTGGATCCATACCCGAAATTGTGATTAACGGGGTAGATGAAACTGCAGTTGGAAGTGCAATGAAGGCTGCCATGAATGCAGCTTCAGAAGTGCAGGGTGTTAAACGAATATCTGCAGGGAATTATGATGGAAAACTTGGGAAATTCAGAATATTTCTCAAAGATCTTGTATAAACTGAGTTTCAGGTTTTGAAATGATCGATGCCATAAAAAAAGAAGGTCAATCCTTGATGATATATTTATTACTGATCACAATATCAGGAATGTACCATGCGAATCGCTGTTATTGCCATACAGGGAAATGTTGAAGAACACATAACTTCGTCCAGACGAGCCCTTAAGGACATGGATATACCTGCTGAGGTCATTCCTGTACGCCATAGCGGTACAATTCCATCGTGCGATGCCATTATCCTGCCAGGTGGGGAGAGCACGACCCTGGGACGGTTGATGGCAAGGGAAGGGATCGACATCGAGATCAAAGAAGCAGCCGCTAATGGAGTACCCATTCTGGGAACCTGTGCAGGTCTGGTTCTGCTGGCAAAAGATGGCGGCGAACAGGCAAAGCGGACTGGTCAACAACTCCTGGGATTGATGGATATAAGTGTAGACCGCAACGCATTCGGCAGCCAGCGTAATTCATTTGAGGTCCCGTTAGAGGTAGCACATCTGGATTCACCTTATAATGCTGTATTTATCCGTGCGCCAGCTATTACAGGGGTCGGGCATGATGTGGAAGTTATTGCCAGGTTTGAAAAATGGATCGTGGCAGCAAAGCAGGGAAATATATTGGCCCTTTCCTTTCATCCTGAACTTACCCGGGATCTCAGGATCCATTATTATTTTTTTCGACTGCTAAAATAACCATTTAGAGTTAAATTAAAATGGTGTTATATCTTTCTTGAAGCACCTATCTTCTTTACTCCCTTATTTGATGCAATTGCGGCATCAGTACCAAGAGCAGCAGCGCAGATAGAACAGCCATGCTCCCGCCGAAAATAAAAGGTACGGGGGCGCCTAAAATGTCCCATAACAGCCCGGCAATGATACTCGCAAAGAGCATCATTATGCCAGTAGCTGCATGGTATATACCAAGGGCAGTAGCCCGCTTGTCTGAAGGGACCAGATCCACTACATAGGCTTTCCCTATACCTTCGGTCAGTGCTTCATATAATCCGTAGATAACGAAAAGCGGCCACACATAGATGCTTTCCTGTATGAATGCAAACCCAAAATACACCGCGGCAAAGACCAGAAACCCTGCAGTCATTATATCCCGCCGCTCTTTTTTATCAGATAATGTACCCAGTGGAAAAGAGAAGAGCGAGGAAACAATATTAAACAGGATGTAGGACAAAATTACCAGATATGGTGAAAAACCCATATCCTGTGCCCTCAGGATCAAAAACACATTACTGGAGTTGCCAAGTGCGAAAAGAATCGTTATCAGCAGGAATATTTTGTAATCCCTGCCGAACTGGGAGATGTTAAACAAAATCTTATCTGTCCGGGTACATTTTCGCTCTTCCACAAAAAAAGCAACAAGCAGAATGCTAATCAGTCCGGGTAAGATCGCCACCTGAAATACCAGCCTGTAGTTAAGAGAAGTCATATACAACAGTACAAGTGCGATCATTGGTCCCACCACTGCACCGATGGTATCCATTGACCTGTGAAGCCCGAATGACCTGCCCCTATTAACAGGATCGCATGAATCAGCGATCAGGGCATCACGAGCCGAGGTACGAAGCCCTTTGCCTGTCCTGTCCATCAATCTTGCTATGAGCACATGGGGCCAGCCCAATGCCAGGGCCAGGACAGGTTTTGAGAATGCAGAAATACTGTACCCCAAAACCAGGAAAGGTTTGCGCATACCCTTTTTATCAGAAAACCAGCCCGACACTACCTTCAGAATACTGGCAGCACTCTCTGCCAATCCCTCGATCAGGCCAACTACAGACATAGGTACGCCCAATACCAGGATAAGAAAAAATGGAATGACGGGGTAGATCATCTCACTGGCAATGTCAGTGAACAGGCTTACCAGACCCAGGACGAAGACATTTTTCTTGATACCTGATATCAGAAAATCAGGTTCTTCTTCTGGATGCGTTTTGATTTTGGTCATATCAGGAATACTAAGCAGCAAACCGTTTCGTTAGAAATTTCTCGATCTCGATTATAAAGAACCCGGGCAGCGCAGCCAGGAACATAATACCCCACCAGTCTATGGGTATAGGCGCGGTTCTGAGCGGATTGAACCCGATGTACGGCGGAGCATAGACCAAAAGAAGCTGTAAGCTAATTGTAATTGCAATTCCGGCAAGCAACCACCTGTTTGAAAACAGGCTAAAGGTAAAAGCCGATTCTGTAATTGAGCGTGCAGTAATAAGATAACATAAATGCACCATGATAACAGTAGTAAATGCAGCAGTCTGAGCTTGTCTTATCATGTGTTCATCAACAACGTCCCCGCCCACAATTGCAGGCATCCCGTAATAGAAATAGATGAAAAATCCAGCTGCTGCCATGGCAATCGATATTAATCCAACTTTCTTAAAAAAAGGTGATGAAGTTATTTTCTCATTTGGGTCACGCGGGGAACGTTTCAACAGCCCCTTTTCCATTGGCTCCATAATAATTGGCAGTGCCAGTGCTACCGCATCCAGAAGGTTGATCCACAGGATCTGCACAGGCTCTACAGGCAGTCGGTTGTTAAAGAGAATTAGAAAAGGTGAAAGGAGAAGTGCTCCAATTACCAATAGGGCCTGTCCCCCGTTCGTGGGAAGCGTATAAAGAATTACTTTTTTAATGTTATCAAAAACATAGCGCCCTTCTTCTACAGCACCTACTATGCTGGCAAAATTATCATCAATGAGGATCATATCAGAAGCTTCTTTGCTTACATCAGTGCCTGTTATCCCCATAGCAATTCCAATGTCTGCAGCTTTGAGTGCCGGAGCATCATTCACGCCATCTCCCGTGACCGCAACAATATGTCCATGATGCTGCAGCTGTTTAGTAATACGGTATTTATGTTCAGGTGCTACTCTGGCATACACCGAGACCGATTCCACTACATTGTACAATAGATCATCACTCATATGTGATATGTCGTCACCCCTTAGCACTGTAGAGGTGGGGCCGCATATCCCTAATTGTTCGGCAATAGCTTTTGCTGTCAGGGCATGATCACCTGTGATCATTACTGTTCTGATACCGGCTGAGCGGCATTTTGCTACTGCCTCAATAACCTCCTCTCTCGGAGGATCGATCATTCCCTGAAGGCCGAGAAAAGTAAGTTCCTTTACACAATCAGAGTGGAGTGAAGTCTTGTCCTTATTCACGGTCTTACACGCCATTGCGAGCACCCGCAGGGCATTCTGCGCCATAGCCCCGGCTTTAGCTTCAATTATCTCCACAGCATTTTCATCTAAATTAGCCTCCTCCCCTTTCACCAGATGGTATTTACACATCCTGAGCACTCGTTCGGGCGAGCCTTTCACATAGATTATATTGCTTGATGAATCGCCTTCATGGAGAGTTGCCATGTACTGTTGTTCAGACTCAAAAGGAATCACATCTATCCTGGGATGTTTTTCGGTTTTTTCATTGATATCCACAATACCTGCTTTTTCAGCAGATACTACAAGTGCCCCTTCAGTCGGATCTCCAATTATTGAATATTCTTCAGATTTTTGAACCAGGACTGAATCATTACACATATACCCGGCCATCAATGTTTTAGCCAGATCAGGATTCCCCTGAGACGGGTTGATAATTGTATCCCCTGCAATAAACTCGCCTTTTGGATCATATCCCACTCCAGTTACAGTATAATCCTTTCCACCACAATATATCATGGATACTGTCATCTGGTTCTTGGTGAGTGTCCCTGTCTTGTCAGAGCATATCACTGTGGTACTTCCCAATGTTTCAGCAGCAGGCAGCCTTTTTACAAGTGCGTTTTTCCGTGCCATTGCAGTTACACCGATTGCCAGTGTTATTGTTACTATTGCTGGCAGACCTTCCGGAATTGCAGCCACGGCAAGGGATACCGAGGCAAGGAACGCATACTCGATACTGAAATGTCCCAGGTAAATTGCCAGGATAAAATTGAGAAATGTTATAATAAGTATTATTTTAACCAAAAAGCTTGAAAATTGGTTCATTCTCTGCATCAAAGGAGTAGTGATCTTTTTGATATCTGTCATGAGTTTGGCAATTCTGCCAATTTCAGTTTGCTCCCCTGTCCCAACAACGATCCCCTGGCCTGATCCTTGAGTAATGAACGTACCACTAAACACCATGCAGTGCTGATCCCCGGGGGCCAGATCAGATGAAGGAATTGGGTCTACATTTTTTGGGACCGGCACTGATTCGCCAGTAAGAGCTGATTCATCTGCTCTAAAGTGCTTGGCATAGAATAATCTGATATCTGCAGGGACGCTATTACCGCCTTCCAGAAGCACTACATCACCTGGAACAAGTTCCCGTGCTGGAATTATGGTATTTCTACCATCCCGGGTTACCAGACACTCTGGTACCATCATCTTTTTTAATGCTTCTACAGACTCCTCGGCTTTACCCTCCTGAATAAAACCTATGATAGCGTTGGCGATCACTACTGCCAGGATGACTAACGTATCCATCAACATGTCCAGAACAGTAGTGATAACTGCAGAAATTAAAAGAATGTAGATCAAACCACTATGAAACTGCATCAGTAGGCGAATAAGCGGGCTTTTTTTCTTAAATTTCAATTCATTGTATCCAAAGCGGTCTAACCTTGTTTTTGCCTCTTCAGATGTAAGTCCTGAGTATCCTGAATTTAGAGCTTCAAATATTTCTTCAACTGGTTGCTGGTACCAACTCTTCCCATCTGGCAATTTAATCATCCTTTTAAGGGGTTTGAATTTATTTAGTACATTCCCAACTTATGAAAGTATACTTCATACTAATATACACTTTCTTTTTGATACTGTTCCAGGTCATTGATATGTGAAAATCTAAGAACCTACCACTACTTCATTGAATAAGTAAAATCACGATCCCTAAATCAGCTAAAAAATGGAGATTTATTTTCCAAGAAAACAGAAATACAAAGATCAAAGGGTGGGAGTGGGGAGTTTTATGTTATGAGTTCACATCGTTAATATAATTATTGATAATAGAGTTCAAGGGGCATTGTTGCCTCTTCCTTTTTGGTTGATATATAATTGTTCGATCCGCTCATGTGTATCAATCTCATCAGCACTCTTGTCATCCCGCATCCTGACAAGTCTGGGGAAGCGTAAGGCATAACCGGAATTATAAGTTTGGCTTTTCTGGATCTCCTCAAATGCGACCTCGAACACCACCTCTGGCACGAATTCAAGTACTTTCCCGGTTTCATATACCACCAGATCCTTGAAAATATCGTTCAATTCACCAAGCATCTCATCTGTGATGCCTGTTGCAACCCTGCCTATTGACAGGAATTCCCCTGTTTCAGGTTCAATGCATGCCAGTGAGTATGAACCAATAAGATTTGCACGACGCCCTTCACCCCATTCCCCTCCGATAACTACGAGGTCCAGTGTTTCCATTACCGGTTTGACCTTAAGCCAGTGTTTTCCACGTTTGCCAGGTGAATACAATGACTCCGGGTTCTTCAACATGATCCCCTCATGTCCCTCATCCAATGCCTTATGGTATATCTCATCAATAACCTGAACCTCTCCGGTGACCACCTGCTCAGCCACATTCATGTTTTCAACAGGAGTTACGCATTCCATCAAGCGCTGTCTTCGCTGGATAAGGGGTTGATCAAAGAGACTCTGGCCGTCCAGGTACAATATGTCGAACAGGTACAACTGCAAGGGGATCTGTCCTTTCATCACTTCCACATCGTACTTTCGCCTGAATCGTTTGAGTATCTGCTGGAAAGCTCCTGGTTTACCGTCTTCCCCCAGTACCACTACTTCTCCGTCAATGACTGCTTTTTCAGCAGTTATTCCAGCTTTTACCATATCTACGATATCTGGCAGTGAAGCGGTCACATCTTCCAGTCGTCTTGAATAGAGAATTATATCATTCCCATTTTTATGGATCTGCAACCTGGCGCCGTCAAATTTCCATTCAACTGCCACCAACCCCATTTCATCTACTGCTGCCTGGATTCCCTGGGATATTTGCGCTAACATCAGTTTAATGGGGTGTCCCAGCTGGATGTCCAGGCTCTTCAAACCATCAACCCCATTCTGTTTCGCCTGCCTGGCAACTCCACCCAGGTCATTGGTCATCATATATGCCCACTCGACAGCATCCTTTGGTACATCAAAGGCACTGGCGATAGCATCCCGCACAATTCCCTCACCCACACCGATCCTGAGTTCTTCTATAGCCAATCGTGCCAGATATAATGCTTCCAATGGAGTGGCCTGGCCAAACATGAACTGCAGGTGCTTGACCTTTGCAGTCTGAGAACCCTTTCCTGACATGTTAGCGATGTCAGTAAGTCTGGTATAAACTTCTTTTATGGAAAGAACAGACTCTTCCCGTTCAAATACGGCAAAGGTAGCCTGAGTTTTGTTGCTGCCTGAAAGAGCTTCCTTTGCAGCCAGCCCCACATCACCGGTCTTACGCACCAGGCCAATAATGTCTTTCACTGGCTTGCCTGAAGCTTTTGAGATTGAAGTGTACAGGAGGCTTGGTCCAATACCAAGCTGAAGCGGGTCCCAGACCGGAAATACCAGGCCCATAATAAATCTGGATACGATCTCAAGTTCATCATCATCCACATTACTAAAGAATTCTGCTATCACCTTGGTCATCTCCAGTGAACCAGAGATTTCCTCGACACGATTACATAGATCAGCAAAATCCTGAAAATTGGTCATGCAGTGCTTATCTGAAGTAGAAAGTCAAAACTGTTTCTATATTACCACCCACTCAATCCTGAGGAGATCCTTTTATCTTATGTCCGTATTTTCAGAGCTGGAATATTCGATTTGATCTCAAGTTCAATATCTTCGCATGTCAATGGTTTTGATAATTTTTTATCAATAATAAGTGTCCCTAATATTATCAAACCTATTATCACCATAATTATCAACAGCAATATCCAGATTATCATTTCTGGTATGGACCCTGCATAAATGAGCAATATTCCGGAAATAATAAGACCCAGAATTAACAGCCCCGAATACTTGAAATATCCAATAATTATATTGAATTTTTTAATAGTATTAACATCACGGGTAATGTTATACCAATCAGCATTTTTCCTGATCTCATAAAAATTTGATGCTGGAGCAATAGTACTCTCCATAATACAGGTAAGTATCTTGAAAAATGTAAATGCCGAAATTGGAAATTTGCAGATATCTGTTAGATTTTCCGACTCTTTGTCAAGTCCCAGTGATTTCATATCATTTTTCATGCTGTTGAGAATTTCATACTTGAAACTCAATACATCTTCATAGGCCGTGCAAACCAATATTGAGAGCCACAGCAGGTGTTTTTTCTCACCATTTTTGACCAATTCACGCCTCATTGTCTCGATACTGTACAGCGGCACCTTCATCTCCATGGGATCACCTACCAGATCTGGCACTTTTATGGTGGTTGCGACCTCATCGGTCTTACTTTTTATAAGCTCCACAAAGATGGGTCTTAGCAAGTACAATCTTCTAACTGCCTTGTCCTTTCGTATGAGAAATAATCCCATAATTGATATAACGGAAATAAACATCAATATTAAAATGAAAAAAGCAGCTACACTCATTTGATAGATGATAGGTTGCATTACCATAATTACTAAAAGTCGATTTAAATACATAAATACAATGATTTATGTTGGCTCTACTCTTTTAGCAGATAATATTAATAACACTAAAGTTGTTTAATGTTACCATCGGGTGATGTTTATGGAACAACTGGATGAAAATTTACAAATTTTTTCAAATGCTCATGGTGTATCAGGTTATGAAGGCAATATTAACCAACTGCTCGAAAAAAAGCTGCGGCCTTACACAGACGAGATCAAAACTGATAAAATGGGCAATCTGATCGCAATCAGGAAAAGAGGTTCCCCCTCCATCATGATCGCTGCTCATATGGACGAGATCGGTTTAATGGTAAAATACGTTGATGAAAATGGTTTTCTCCATTTTGTCAAACTTGGTGGCTGGTTCGACCAGACCCTTCACAGCCAAAGAGTAATTCTTCATACTGAAAAAGGAGATATCTATGGCGTTATCGGTGCTAAACCCCCGCATGCCATGAAAGAAGAAGAAAGAAAAAAACCAGTAGAAGCAGAAAATATGTTCATTGACATCGGAGCAAAAGACAAGGAAGATGCCTTAAAAATGGGTGTGATCCCAGGCGTAACTGCCACGCTCGATCGCCAGTTTACCCGTCTTGGCAATAACAGGGTCACTGGCAAGGCTTTTGATGACAGGGCCGGGTGTGTCATGATGATCGAAGCTATGCGTTTGATCCATGAAATGGATGTGGATGCAACAGTCTATGCTGTAGGGACCGTGCAGGAAGAGGTTGGCTTGAAAGGGGCCAGGACCAGTGCATTCGGTCTTGATCCTGATGTAGCCATTGTCTCAGAAGTAACGGTATCGGGCGACCATCCAGGGATTGAAAAGAAACATAGTGCTGTTGAGTTGGGTAAAGGCCCGGCCATTACTATAGTTGATGCGGCGGGAAGAGGTCTGATAGTTACTGAAAAAGTCATTAAATGGTTAAAAGAAACCGCCCAAACAGAAAATATTGAAATCCAGCTGGACGTCGCAGACGGAGGCACAACTGATGCAACTGCTATTCATCTTACCAAAAGCGGAATTCCATCAGCTGTAATAAGTGTACCTTCGAGATATATCCACTCTCCAGTAGAGGTCGTGGATCTTGAAGATCTCAAAAAGAGTGCAGATCTAATAGCCTTTGCAGTGCAAAGTGCTTCAAAATATTTCTAAACTAACAAAAAAAAAAAATGGGGCTTTAATAGTCATGTCCGGGTCCGTACTGGCAATCCTTGCAGCTGTTCTTCTTATTGGGATCGGCTCTCAGATACTTGGAAAGCTATTTAAGATACCAAGTATTGTCTTTCTATTACTTTTTGGTATATTATTAGGACCGGAATTCCTCAATATTATAGATTCATCGAATTTTGAACAGGAACTGGAAGCAATTGTTGCATTGTCGGTAGCTATCATCGTTTTTGATGGAGGGCTGCAGATCAATGTTAGGCATATCAGGACATTGCAAAAAAGCATTCTCTATCTGGTCACTATTGGGGTGTTAATAACCTTCATAGGAGCATCACTTGCTGCCTACTATCTGTTGAATGTTGATCCAGGGATCGCATTATTATATGGTGCCCTGGTATCGGCAACAGGCCCCACAGTCATAACACCTCTGGTCAAACAGATACACGTAAAACAGAAGATCAGCAAAGTACTGGAAGCTGAAGGCGTGCTTAATGACCCGATCAGTGTGATACTTGCAGCATTGATCTTTGAATGGATATTGCTGGACATACCTGGGACAAATGCACTGGGACAGATGGCTACCACGGTAGGAATGGGCCTGATAATAGGCCTGCTGGGAGGAATAATCCTTACTTACGTCCTGCAGAACATATCAATGGTCACAGCCCAATATGCAAGGATCTTTACATTGACAATGGTTATTCTCACCTTCACAGGAGCCGAACTGTTCGGGAACGGTTCCGGGATACTGGCTGTTGCGATCTTTGCTTTAATAATAGGTACCACTGAGGTAGCTCATATAGAATCAATTAAAGAGTTCAAGGGTGACCTGGTAGTAATTTTACTGTCCATTATATTTATTCTGCTAGCTTCGTTGATACGATTTGAATTTATCTGGAAGATCGGAATTCCCGGTTTAATTATTATTGCTTTGTTATTATTCGTGATCAGAACCGCATCTGTATTTGCATCCACCAAAGGTTCTACGCTTTCTTTTAAGGATAAATTATTTATGTCTGTCATCTCTCCCAGAGGTGTGGTACCTGCATCAATGGTCACATATTTTGCTATACGCATGAGGGGACTCGATTCAGGTGGGCAGGTAGATGTATTGGTAGGACTGGTATTTTTAACAGTGATCTTCTCGGTCTTATGGCCTGGAATTTTTGCTGGTACGATTGCAAAAAAATTAGGAGTGATACCTATGGAAATATTATTGATTGGAGGAGGAGGGGTGGGCAGAGAGCTCGCCCAAAGGTTTGATAACCGCGGTGAAAACGTGGTAGTAATTGACACTGACGAGAATAACTGCCAGCTGGTCATGAAACTGGGTATTAAGGCCATTAATGGTGATGGCAACGATCTTAAAGTACTTGAAAAAGCAGGAATTAAACATGCAAAGTACATTATAGCAACCACAGATCGGGATAATGTCAATCTGCTTTCATGCCAGATCGCAAAAAGTAAATTCGGATTTTCAAGTGATATGCTGGTTGCCAGGGTAAATGATCCCAATAATATGCCATTATTTTCAGAGATGGGTATACGATCTATGAGTCCGGTAATATCTGCTGCCATCATCCTGGAGAATATGGTGGGCCGCCATGACCTATTCACAATGTGCGAAGTAGGTACCCAGGGAGATATAATCGAAATCGAAGTAAACAATCCGAAAGTGATAGGAAAAACTATAAAAGAAGTTGATCTTCCCAAGGACAGCCTGATAGTTCTGGTAAGACGTGGAGATCATTCCATCATTGCCCATGGCGATACTATCATAGAAGAAGGCGACCATTTGACAATTATCGGCCAGACAGGAGCGGCGTCAGAAGCAGCCAATTTAGTGCAGTGATATTAGTGGTTTGAAATGAATGTCCTGATAATTGGATTTAATACACGTCATATAGTTTGTTCTGCAAGACGTGCGGGTCATACTGTATATTCTATAAGCAATTTTGCAGATCAGGACCTGGAAGGTTGCTCAGAAAAGACCATTATTCATGATCTCAAAGATGTGCATAATATTGATCTAAATGAATTAATACCATCCATTAACGCTCTTCTACCTGTCGATTCATTGGTCTTGGGACCTGGATTTGAACACCTGGGACAATGGGCTTATGAAATAATTGGCCACAACACCCCAATATTGAATAATCACCCGGATATTATTACAAAAGTATCTGATAAGATCTGGTTATCAAACACATTAAAGGTAAAGAACATCCCACATCCAGTAACGTCTGCATTAGATTTATTATTCACATCAGACGACTGGATTAATGGATTCCCTGCCATGTTAAAACCTAAAGTTGGTGCAGGGGGAATAGATAATATTTTAATTGAAGATCCAGATGATCTTGGAACAACATTGGAGAAGATCGGCAATAATAAGGACCTATTTTTGCTCCAGGAATTTATCAGAGGCTCAGTTGTAAGCGTATCAGTAATTTCAACAGGAAAGAAAGCAGTTGCTATTGCTGTTAATGAACAATTATCTGGTATTCCACAACTGACTCAAATGCCCTTTGCCTACTGCGGCAATATCACACCCTATATTTCTAAATATAATAAAAATCTATGCGATCTTGCAGTTGATCTTGCAATCGATCTAAATTTAGTGGGTACTAACGGAATCGATTTCATAATTACTGATAATGGACCCGTGGTCCTGGAGATAAACCCAAGATTTCAGGGGAGCATTGATACTATTGAAAAAGCTACTGGTATCAATATCTTTAAGGCACATTGTGATGCATTTGAAGGAAAACTGCCTGCGTTCAGTGATTATCAATGTCACTGCGTTAAGGCAATATTCTTTGCACCTAAGAAATTTTACATGAACCAAAAAATAAACACGTACTTATTAGAGTGCCATGAACAAGATACTGTCGCCGATATCCCCTCAGAAGGAGTCATGTTTGAAAAGGATGATCCTGTAGTATCTTTCATAGTTACAGGAACCGATCGAACAGAAGCGATCAAAAAGGTAAAATATCTTGTTAATGGTCTATTGGAAAAGCTAGAACAACACAAAAGATTAATGAATATATAATACACAATTATACATAGGTGATATTTTGGTAGACTTAGATAACCCGGTGATTCAAGGGCTATTAATGAATCTCGTGGGAGATAATGGGATGGCTGTGATCCTCAATATGCCTGAAGAAGAGGTCACTGATGAAGAAGTGGCAAATTTAACAAATGTACCTTTGAATATTGTGAGACGTACATTATACATACTTTTTGAAAACAGGCTGGCTACTTATCGACGCGAAAGAAACAAAGATAGTGGTTGGTTGACCTATTTATGGCATCTTGATCTCAGCGGGATAAACGATCTGCTAGTTTCTGAAACTCAAAAACTTGTTCGTAATCTTCAGACGAAATTTGATTTTGAAGATAAAAATATGTTTTATATTTGCAAGGATAATTGCGGCCGGTTTGTATTCAATGCGGTAGCTGAGATTGATTTCTTATGTCCCAGTTGCGGAGAGGACGTAGTTTTTGAAGATAATGAGTTAATGAAAGAATGCCTGGCAAAACGGATCCAAGAGTTAAAGGCAACCTGATCCCTGATAAAGACGGTGCTCTTGAAATGCTGCAAAAGGCAGGATGCAGTGAAAGAGTTATTCAACATTGTTTGTTAGTGTCAGAACATGCCAGTGAAATTGCTGAACAAATTAATAAAAACGGACACAATGTGGATATTCAATTAATCAAAATAGGTGCCCTGCTTCATGATATCGGGCGTTCCAGGACACATGATATTAGACACGGTATTGAAGGTGCCTGCCTGGCCCGGGAATACGGACTTGACGAAAGATTAATAAGCATAATTATCAGCCATATCGGTGCTGGGATAACAATTGAAGAAGCAGGAAATATGGGATTCCCACCAGGAAATTACATACCTGTGACCCTGGAAGAAAAAATAGTTGCCCACGCAGATAATTTGGTGAATGATAATGAGATATTTCCAATATCCAAAATTGCGGAAATACTCAGAAAAAAAGGAAGAAGCGAGACGATTATAAAAAGGATCTTTGATCTGAATAGCCAGGTTGTTGGCCTCATTCATTAAAGGTTTTCTGGATTATTCTTTAGCACAGCCGTCCACCACCACAAAGCGAGATCGTTAAGGTCTTTACTGAATTGACCGGATAATCGATATTCCCCATTCTTATTGCTGATCATACCGGCTCCAAGAAGTTTGTTTCTCATTGCATAAAAGGAGGCTTTTCCCAGATCCAACTCCTCAGAAATTTGCTTCCATTCACTGGTCTTTATTGGGTCGTTATTTCTCTGTCTCTCTTCTATTTTCAATAAAAATTTTTGACCTGTTGCAGCTGTTTTTTCCTCCTGGAAAAGTCTTCGCATAAGTTCATAAAATGGATCTCTTGAATGGCTTATCCTGCTATTTGAATCAGAACGTACCATGAAAGTAGTTGAAGTCCTGGGTGCATCTTTTACATAGGTCATTTATATAAAACTCAGCTCAGCTATGTATTAAATCACTAGGTAGACATTTTGTTTTTAATCATTAAGTAGACATCGGTTTAGTCACTGATCTATTGACTATCGATCTAACTAATTCCATATAATCTTCTTTTAGGGAATATAAAATTGGTGTTTTATAGGATTCTTTATGTGCTCTCAGTATCCCCAATTTTGAGTGAATATACCCTATCATTGAAGCTACAACATTATGTGAAACATCATATTTTTTAGATATGATCCTGTAAATTGCATCTACTGTAGCATTCCCAATATCCAGAAATATTTTTAATATATGGTTTCTTATTCCATTAGTATCAAGTTCCAGATATTTTTCTAATCGTTTCGCGATTTTATGTTTTAACGATCCCATATCCATCGCTCCTTAAGAGCTGTTCATAATCCGTTATTATAAATTCTCTATTATCTATATATATACGTTTCTACTTATTCATCATTTGTTGCCAGTTCATTAAATTAACTCTCACTTTTCGGACTGATCTTTATGTATAATTATCACATTATTGTTTTTCCAAAACAGTTGTATTTTTATTACATGGTGCGTATAAATTAGTTAATATATCTTTATTTGAATATTAAATTAGATTTATAATAGTTATTTTTATAATATTTATTTTTATAATATAATTTATATAACTATATTTATATACAATTATTTTTTTAAATATGTATTAATAATTAATACTTGTATATTATTGATGAAATAATTCACATTTTACTGCAATTATAAATTTATAATAATTTTTTAATAATATATTACCAGTGGTCATTTTTATTCAATTTCCTCATTAATCATTCAGAAAAATATGTTTTTCCCCCATCATTCCTATATACATTAGACCCGACCATTTCCAAATAAAAAACATGACATTTTTACAAAACCAATCATTCCATATACTATAGGAATATGCAATGTACCTACTACAAACCCAGTATGATCAGCAAAAAATATATTACTTCTGACATATCAGTTATTTGATCTGATTCATTCCTATAGTATATTGGAATGATTACATCACAACAAATGAAAAAAATTTCGATTTAAGGCTATATTAGCAATGGCATTTTCGTATCGAAAAGGGTACACCTACTATACTGGTTTTGTATTTATAAATATAGGGTTATAAAATTCAATAAAATTCGACTGTTGAAATTAGTTTTAGATATATTATAATAATTTCACCATGGCTTTTTCAAAATTATTATAATATATATAATATAGTATACATATTTTATTGTAATTAGTTATTTAACTATACTTAAAAATATATTTATTAGTATCTTTGTAACACTTGAAAATCTTTACCACTTATGGAATATGCACAATTAAATATATATGTCAGGTTATAATAAAACAATTTATTAACTAAAACCGATGTACTTATTTGGATATATACTCAGATACCATAAGATGTTTAGAAAAAAATATCTGGGATGTTTATTAGGCAGTGCAATTGGCGATGCGTTAGGGATGCAAACCGAGGGCATGACACCTATTGAAATTATGCAAAAATTCAAATTAGTATTTGATTACGGACCAGGAAGACCAGGCAATTTTAATGAAAAACTAAAGCCCGGACAATATACTGATGATACTGAGCAGACCATAATAATTGCACAGACCATTATAGAATCAGGTGAATTTGATCCGGTATTATTCTCAAAAAAGCTTGCAGATCATTATAAAATGCTGGAATCTAATCCTGAATTGAATCGGGGTTGGGGAAGTAATAGTCTTGCAGCCTGTAAACAATTACTTGAAGGTATTCCCTGGGCAGAATCTGGTGTGGAAGCTCCTACATGCGGTTCTGCTATGAGGGTTTCACCCATTGGTTTATTATTTCCTGATGACCTGATCAAGCTTGAAAAGACAGCAAGGATCTCAAGTTTGCCCACTCATAAAAGCAATGAATCCATAGGTGGAGCAGTGGCTGTGGCAGCAGCAGTTTCTCTTGCCGTAAGAAATGCTGATATTGAAACAATTATCAGAACAATGGACAATCTGGCTGGTAAGTATGATCCTATCTTGGCAGACAAAATAGGATCAGTAGAAAAAGTGAGATATATGCCTCAAATAAATGCCTTCTCAATTCTCAAAACATCAATTATGACGAGGGATGTGGTACCATCCGCATTATATTGCTTTGCCCATAGTGTCCTGGATTTTCCAAAGACAATAATTACTGCTATAAATGCTGGTGGGGATACAGATTCTATCGCAACCATTGCAGGTGCAATAAGTGGTGCATACCTTGGAATTGATGCTATCCCGAAAAAATGGCTTGACGGCCTTGAAAACCGGGATGAGATCGAAAATATTGCCTTACAACTGTGGGAAATAGGCAAACATAATATGAAGGACAATAATTAGTAATTTCAAACCAGGAATGTCGATCAATGAGAGCAGTAATACCATTTAAAAAAGAAAATGCAAAGACCAGGTTATCTGAGATCCTATCTGAAAACCAACGGCAGGAGTTAGCGCTTGAAATGCTGTTGGACGTGATTTCTGCGCTTGAAGCATCTGGAAAATTCAATGAGATTGAGATATTAAATTCATCAATCTCCAGCATTATGAATACAGATTTTCCCGACAATGTCAATGTACTCCTAAGCGAAAAAGGTTTGAATGAAGCTCTGAACGAATATCTGGATAAACTGGCAAGTCACAATATGGGTGAAGTGCTAATTATAATGGCAGATATGCCTCTTGTTACTAAAAAACAGATACAGGAACTAACCAGGCTTACTGCTGATCTTGTAATAGCACCAGGGTCAGGAGGCGGGACCAATGCCCTGTTGATACGAAAGCCTGACAAATTTCATGTTGATTATTACGGTACAAGTTTTCTGGACCATCTAAGGATCGCCGAGGAAGCAGGACTGAGCGTGGATATATTTGATTCGTTTTTGATGAGTACTGATATTGACGAGCCAAGAGACCTTGTAGAACTATTAATTCACGGCAAAGGCAGGGCAGCACAATATCTTCGTTCCATCGGAATTTCATTGGATACTAAAACAGCTCGCCTGGTCTTTAATAAATAAATGAGCCTGTGGCAAATTCGATAAAATTCTTTATTTTCTCATATTAAGCAAAAAAAGCACTTATTTTCGCAAAAAATTAAAGGCGAAGGCGCCGATTCTACAGGATAACAGGATCTACAGGATAATTTTTCTCCCATCCTCTAAATCCTGTCTGAAAATTATAAATCACACTAAATTAATTTGTGGCGCTTCTGCAAAACGCGATGCGCCGTCGTATCGCTTTGCGCACCAGCGATGTGATGGAGAAATTAGCAACGAACTCAACGAACTCGATACGAACTCAAGACGACTGGAGTTCGTTCCAGTTCGTACAAGTTCGTTGTTGATGTTATTGTTGATTTTAAGTTGGTCAAAGCTTCATATATGAAATTTTTTGGGATTTGAGCTTTTATCAGAGTTTTTTTTGGATTTTTAAGGTATCTTATCAGATTTGCTTTGGGCTCAATTAAATAAATGGATAAATAAAAAAAAAAATCTTATCCTATCGTTTTATTATTAATTCCAGATTTTTCCAGTCTTTTTCCACGTCGTTCAGGGATTCTGCTGCTCCCGCTACTACCCCTGCAATGATCTTTTGCACAAAACTATTCATAGGTATATCTTCACCATCAATTGTCAGTTCTATTTCCATTGTTTGCCTCCATTACATATTCGATAATCTATCTCATGCATCTCGGTTTTATCTTCTTTGATTTATGGACCCCATCATGTCCTGAATATCCCATCCAAGTATATCGCGAATAATAATATAACTCATTTCAGGAGGGATGGCACCCACCTCAGTGCAGATAAGATCAATATAATCGGCAGGTGTAATATCAAATGCAGGATTCTTCACTTTTACATTTTCCAGGGATGATATCAGATCAGATTTAATAACCTCGTTGATGTCCCGTTCTTCTATCTCAACCATTTCTCCCATTAATGTGCGCGGGCTGAATTTGTGTGTCTCTGCTGCCACTATCAGGTTGGTTCTGCTTTCATGGGCTGCCAGAGCCAGCTGGGATGTGCCTATCTTATTGATCAGGCTGCCGTTCGCAGTCACTGCATCAGCACCAACCACCACGAGGTCCACATCTTTCATAAAGAACCTGACAGCTGAATCCACTATCAGGCTGGTCTTAATACCCAATTTATTCAGTTGGGCAATGGTCAGATGACCCTGAAGCCTGGGTCTGCTTTCAGTGGCAATGACATTGATATCTTTTCCGGCAAGGTGCGCTTCATTAATTACGGAAATTGCGGCCTGGCTATTGCAGTGGGTCATTATTGTGTCCCCGTCCTTAATACGCTGGCTGCCTATCAATCCTATTCTGTGGACCGCTTCCTTTGACGTGGTAATAAAATTATCAGCAAGTCGTACTATCTCAGATCGTGCTTCCTCAACCGAGTCTCCTTTATAAGCCATGACCATCCTGACAGCATTGGGCAGTGATACAGCAGTAGGCCTGGTATCAACCAGGATCTTAGCTGCTTTAGATAGTTGAAGGTCAAATTCTGGTTTTGACTGCGTGTCCAGTTCCAGTGCATAATTCTTTAACGCTTCAGCTGCTGATCGTGCAATAGTAGCTGCTCCCCGTATCTCCATACTCTGGATTTTTTCTGCAATGTCTAATACCGTTTTCATATCAACACCTTAACCGTCAAATGGTCATTTACAGGGCAAAAGCCTTACTACTATCTGCAGATAAAATAACACCAAATGAGTGAAAAATCCATTCAGGACCGTATAAATCAAGTTGCAGGGTATTTTAAAGAATATAATAGTGCACTAATAGCTTTTAGCGGCGGGGTAGACAGCAGCACCCTGGCAGCACTGGCCTATCAGGCATTGGGAGATAAGGCAATTGCAGTAACGGCAGACAGCCAGACCCTACCCAGGGCCGAACTTGAGTTATCCAAACAAACAGCTGCAAACATTGGGATCAGGCATATCATTACTCCATATAATGAACTGGAGGAGCCGGGTTTTGCACACAATCCTGTGGACAGGTGTTATCATTGCAAGAGCGGCCTGTTCGGTGATCTGAATAGGCTGGCCCGGGACTTAGGGTGTGAGGTA
>Ga0307378_10004773_pt1 | contig 19149 bp, 16 predicted proteins | sample UN1MG_FD_202238 | JGI IMG/M metagenome (GOLD analysis project Ga0307378, IMG submission 202238) | Soil microbial communities from Risofladan, Vaasa, Finland - UN-1 | ecosystem: Environmental > Terrestrial > Soil > Coastal area > Acid sulfate soil | place: Finland: Risofladan, Vaasa | collected... | reverse complement strand
GTAAGCTTGTCTAGCTGCTTCTCTAGCAGCTATAAACCCAGTAATTTCACCTCTATCATGTAAAGAAAGGGCAGCACTACCTTGTCCCGTTCCTGTTATCCAAATAGGTGTATCAGTATATTTTCTAGCAACATCTTCCGCTGCTATAAACACACAAGCAGCACCATCGGTTACTAATGAGCAATCAAATAGTCTTAGAGGGGATGCTATCATTGGATTTGATGAGCTATTAAGGAAATCCATTTCGTCTTTCCATCCAGGTATATCTCTCCCTTCAGATTCAAGTTTCTTAATTTTACTATTCATTATGTCCTTTAATGACTGTTGCATTTGAGCATATGGATTTTCTTTTCCATTTTCATGGTTTTTTATTGCAATTCGTTTTAAATCATCGTGGATAGTACCATATTTGTGAAAATGTGCAGAAGCCGCGGCAGCATATAATCCTGGGAAGGTCGCACCAGCAGGATATTCAAATAAAATATCTGAAGCGGTTGCTAAAGTATCTGTTACTAATGTAGTTGATACTTCGGTCATACACTCTACACCACTTATAGCTACAATATCATGCACGCCTGAAGCAATAGCTAATATACCTTGACGAAACGCAACACCGCTACTGGCACATGCCCCCTCAAATCTTGCTGCTGGTTTTGGAGATAGTCCAACCAAATTAGCCATTTGAGGTCCTAAATGTCCTTGATGATTAAATAAATCTGAGGAATAATTTCCAACATAACATGCATCAACATCTTTAGGCTCAATGCCATTATCTACTCTTTTCACCGCATCAATCCAAGCATCAACCCACATATCAGGATTGCGTTTAAGAGGAAAATTTCTTCCAAATTTACTCATTCCAGCACCAATAATTGCCACTCTTCTATTTAGCTTTCCCATAATTTCACCATTTTTTAATTTTAATTTTTATTAATTTTGAAATTAAAGAATTGAATTATCTAAAAATTATATTTCTTTTCATTTTAACAAATAGTTTACACCTAATCATGAAAATATTTTATAAGGAATAACAACTCAAATAGAATTCCTATAGTACTAAAGATAAATGGTGCGATATAATGAACGTTTTCCACGATCAAGCCCCCTAAAACACCAGTAGGAATTATTCCAATGCCTCTGAAGAATGAAACTATTCCATAAGATTCAGCTTTCTGAGATTCACCTAAACTAGTTAAAATTACTTGCTCTGCGGGTATGAATGTGCAAACTGATAAAGCAAATAGAACATATCCAATACTTAATGTTATAATTAATGTATGTCGAATATAATTCATCCAAAGAATGACAGATAATATATTCATGAAGAAGAATCCAAATCCAAAAAATTGACTTAAGATTAATGTTTTTTTGTTGCCAATCTTATCCGTAATATGTCCTGCGGGAATTTGAAAAAGGACGTTCCCTATATTAAACCACAACACAATGAAGGCAATATTTTCTTTAGTGAGACTATAGTAATCGTTTAATCCTCCAGAATATATTGAAAGAGCTATACTATATACAAACAGGTCTAATGTGAAGAAAATTACGATTGATCTTAATTTTTTTGTTTTGAAAATCTTAACCCACATGTTTTCTTTTTTGTTGTTTTTATTTATCATTATCTTATGTTTGGAGTGGATTTGAGGAGTAAGAAAAAATGTGAAGAATATTCCTTCAACAAGTAATATTATAATAAAGACCATCAAATAAAATCTAGAATTGAGTCCTTGCCCAAGAATTATGAAAATTGATCCTGCAATAGTTCCACCAAAATAAGAAAAAAACATAAATCCAAAAATTCTACCCTTTGATTCATTACTATTTTCAGCGATTAAAAATTGAATGTTTACATTATTCATAATAAAGCCTAAAAAGTAAAAAATTATTCCAAAAACAGCAAAATATATACTATTTGGGTTTGCATTTATCAAAAATAAAAGACCTATAATATATATAGGGATACTTAAAATGAGGACATTTTGACGATTAACCTTATCAGAGATTTTTCCTATTAAGGGCATTGGCATAAATTGCATTATTGTGCCAATTGAAACAAATAATCCAGTCAATACTATAGAATTTGTAAGTTCCAATAAAAATGGTTGATAGACAATCATAAACATTCCTGTGCCAAAACCATGAAGTAATCTAACAATCGCTAAGGTTATCAGATTCCTACGTTTATTTTTAACTAGATTGTCAATTTCCATTGATTTTCTAACAAAGAAAATTTTAATTTCGATATAATAAATGAGAAATATGTAATTGAACAAGAATATTTTGATTTTGTAAGATCAGAAAGAAATTAACTTAAAATTTGGACAAAATAATGGAATAAGTTCTACTTCTCTTTCTTTTTCATTTTTTTTAGATTATTTAGTGCAATTTTATATCTTTTATTTTTATTTGCTCTCTCTTGTACGCCTTTACAGGGGAAATCTTGGCATTGATAGCAAAATTCTAACGTTTTATCATTTATACAACAATCTCGAATCCAGCATTCCTTTGTCCAACAATCAGAAATTTCACCTCTACAAGTGCTACAAGGAAAATCTTCGGTCCTTACATTATCCCACATATTATTAAAAGTTTTATCCAACTTATTAGCAAGTCCAGGATTATAAGAGGCTAAATAGATCTTACATTGAGTACAATCTAACCCACAAACAGAAACTTTTTTTTACAACTTACAATTTTAATATCGCTCATGATTGGAGATTATCCTTTCTTTTAATAAAAACTTGATTGCATAGTACGTAACGTGTCTGGATAATAAGGTATTTTTAAACTTTTATTAAACCGAGAATTTGAAAAAGATTTCAGAAATCTAAATTACAAAGTGCTTCTTTATCTATTTTAATATTCAATACCATATCTAGCGGTTATTCCTTGAGAAGAATAGTAATGTTTTATCATTCTCATTTCTGTTACTAGATCAGCCATCTCTTTAATCTTAGGATGCATCTTTGGCCCACCTGTAAGAATTAATTCTACTAATTTTGGCTTCTTTGTTATAAGATCTATAACAGGTTCTACAGGTATTACATTCATCGATATAGCAACTCCAACTTCGTCAAGAATGACAATATCGTATTCATCACTCATGATAACCTCTTCAGCAAAGTTAAGAGCTTTTTTTCCTTCACTTTTATCAAATTCTCCCGGTTCAGCGATTAAATCGGGACTACCAAATTGTTTTAATTCAAAATTAGAAATATTTTTAATAGCTTCAATTTCACCGTATTTGTAATTTCCTTTCATAAATTGAATCATATATACTTTAAACCCATGTCCCGTTGCGCGTACAGCTTGCCCTATTGCAGCAGTGGTTTTACCCTTTCCTCTTCCAAAATATACTTGAACTAATCCTTCCTTTAATCTTTTTCTTGAAGTATCCATCTTCTTCTAAAGTATTAATTTATTATAGATTGAAATACTCTATCATTTAATTATTTTTTATTACAAAAGATGTGTGATTCCATGGGTAAGTATGAAAGATTAGATAATCAGCTGAATAGATATCTTAGGTTAGCAACTTTTCCAGTTGGAGTAAAATTACTAGAAGATCCAAAAGAATTAGATGACATTCAATTTCTAAAAAGACCAGAAACTAAAATGGTTATATGTCAAATTTTCAGTTTTGCGAGATATTATGGGTGGACAATGGGTTGTAGTAAAGAAGATAATTTATGTCCACTTGCTAGCATCTCCCTAGGTTTTGAAGAATCTCATAAATTATTTGAAGAGGGTGCTTTTTTCGTAGGAAGATATAATGAAACTAAGGAGGCTGCCAAAAAAACAACAGAAACCATCCCAAAGATTCCATTTGGGAGATATAATGCCCTTCTTTCAGGTGCATTGCATCGTATCGATTTTGAACCTGATTTAATTCTAATTTGGGGTAATTCTGCTCAAATCATGAGAATTATTCAAGGTTATTTATGGAAAAAAGGAGGAAGGATTTCGATGTCTACTTTCTGTGATGGTGTGTGTGCGGATACAATATCAAATGCACTCCTCACAAATGATTTACAAATTGCTTTTCCTTGCTTAGGTGATCGTCGATATGGAAATGCTACAGATAGTGATTTAATTGCTTCAATACCAATTGGAATAATTGATGAAATTGTAAAAGGTATGGAAGAGACACATAAAGCTGGAACACGTTATCCAATACCTTATCAGATATCAGAACCCGAATTTTTTGTAAAATTAAAAAAGCAATTAGATAAGTCCAAAACTGACTAATTATTAAAATAATTTATATTTTAAAAGGAATTAAATCCACTAGAGTAACTTTGACAAGATTTCAACTAATTTCGTTAAATGCTTAAAAAAACAAAGAAAGGTTATCAATTATTTTTTTATATGTTTTATTTTTTACTCTTATACAATCCTACTAATTCAGCAGACATTATAGTGTGATCTTCCATTTCTTCGTAAAAATTCTTCTTATTGACACCTTTTATTTTATCAACATCTAATGCATATAGCTTAAATATATATCTGTGTGTGCCACTTGGGGGTGCTGGACCACCATAGCCAGTTTTCCCAAAATCATTTTGTAGCTGATCACCAGGGATTGGTCCTCCCTGAGGAATTTCAGTTACATTTTTTGGAATATTCACAACAAGCCAATGAATCCAATCACCGGAAGGAGCATCTGGGTCATTACATGAAATCGCAAAACTTTTAGCATTAGGAGGGGCTTTCTCCCATTTCAGATGAGGTGATTTATTCCCTTCTCGCAATGAAAATTTTCTATCTAATAATTGATTATGTTTAAAATCATTACTTGTTAGTTTCATAGAGATAATTAGTGTCAAATTCATATTTAATTATATCTTTCTATGATGGCTTTAATCAAAAAAGAAATTATTGCATTATTATTCTGAATGTCAGACAAAATAATTTTATTTAAAAAATTCATATGGATCAATTAAGATTCAAATTAGATAAAAGGAATATTAAAATTGAATAATATTTTAGAAATTTATTCCAAAGTTACTAAAAATGGGATTCAGATCGAGTTTCAAGGAGTTAAATATCCTATCAATTTTGGAGAGGGCATTTGGAATTCAACTCCTGTTCAAACATGCGAGGCTCTAAAAGATAATTTAGCTCTCGCAACAACAATGCATTTACCTCTTATATATAAAAAGAAGAAAATTATTTATTATTCTGGAAGACCTCTATTAGAACCATACTTCTTACAAAATTTTTTGAAGGATATACCTTCTTGTACCGAAGTTGATGGTCTTAATACAGATGAAATAATTTATCAATTTTTAACTACCGAATTTCAATTTATCAATCCAGAAATTGTAATTCCTTCCGATAAACCCGTGGAGGACCCATCAAGAGCATTAATAGGGATGAGTTTCGGAAAAGATAGTCTTTTAACCTATGCTGTGGCGGAAGAGATTAACTTAGAACCAGAAATCATATATGTTGTTGAACAAAGCCTAACATATGAAGAAAAGCATAAAAGAAATCTAGCAAAAGAATTTAAAAAAGAATTCGTAAAAGATCTATATATTCTTAATCATGAAACAGGAAAGCTGAGAGATTATAATTATTTAAATTTACCGAAATCTGAATTTGGATGGGGTTTACAAAATACAGAGTATGCAATAGAGTTTATTCCTTTTGCATATGCCCTTAATAGAAAATACATATTTTTCGGTAATGAACAAACAACAGCGGCTTCCTACATGGATAATCTAAATAGATGGAGAATTTATCCAGCATATGACCAATCTCATCTCTGGACCGTGCATGTAAATCAAATAACTCAAATGTTATCTGGTCGTTCCGTCTTTACGGGGAGTTTAATAGAACCCCTAATGGACATGATGATACAACATATTCTTGCAAATCGATATCCCGAAATTGCTAAATATCAAATGAGTTGTTTTACTGAAAATGAGTTTGGTAAAGATTATCATTGGTGTCATAATTGTTTGGTTTGTGCTAAGATGTATCTTTTATGTGTTGGGAGTGGTATTAATCCAAGATTAATTGGTTTAAAAAATGATATGTTGAAAAAGGAATATCAAAATTACTACACAATATTTGGAGGTAAATCAGATCTTACGTATGCTAATACAGAAGTAGCTAGAGATGAACAATTATTTGCATTTTATAGTGCCATTAAAAAAGGAGTCAAAGGAGATTTAATAGATGAGTTTATAAAAAGAGGTTTATTTGAAGAAGCAAAAAGTCGAGAAGATGAGCTTTTTAATAAATACTGCTCAATATATGAACCAATTTCGTTACCTAAAGAATTGAAAAATGATGTATTATCCATCTATAAGGAAGAATTATCTTTATTTGAATTATGATATGGATTATTAAATATATTCTAAACCTTTTTTTATCTAAAATTCTAATAAATATTTGAAAATAAAATGAAAATTGCAGTTGTATTAAACACAAGAAAAGAGCATTCCGAATTCGAAATTGAGTATGATCCACCACATACGATTCAACTAATAAAACATGGAATTGAACAAACCGGGAATGATTATGAATTTATCGAAGCTGATGAGAATGTTTTTGAAAATTTAAAAATAATTAAACCTGATTTGGTGTTTAACAGAGCAGAAGGAATTAGAGGAGAAAGTCGAGAATCTCACATACCAGCAATGTTGGAAATGTTAAAAATCCCTTACGTAGGTTCAAATGTGCTTACAACAGCAATAGGATTAAATAAAACATGGGCAAAAAAGTGCTTAGCATATCATAAAATTTTGACTCCTAAATTTAAAACCGTTTCAGATATTAGAGAAATTGCTGATTTTGACGTATCCTTTCCTGTTATTTTAAAACCAAATGAAGAGGGTTCTTCCATGGGGATAAATGAAGATAGTGTGGTCTTTGATATGCAAAATTTAAAAATTAAACTTCAGGCTTTACTAGATACTTATAAACAGTCGATCTTAGTCGAACAATTTATTCAAGGACGGGAATTCAGTGTAGGTTTATTAGGAAGCCCCGGGGAAAACCCTGAAGTTTTTTCAATTTTAGAGATAGATTATTCCAAATTGCCTAAGGAAATAGGTAACGTTTTTGGACAACGAGCAAAAACTAAATATGATTCATTAGATCATTATATTTGCCCCGCAAAAATACCTAAAGATTTAAAAAAAAGGTTACAAACAATTTCTATTAACATTTGGGAATATTTAGATATTAGAGACTTTGGTAGAATTGACTTTAGAATGAATACTAAGAATCAAATTTATTTTTTAGAAATTAATCCACTCCCTGGGATTGATTTTGATCTTGAAAATAAGGATTTTTCATTTTATCCTTATATGGCAATAAAATCCGGATATAATTATGATCATTTAATTCAGCATATTTTAGAGTCTGCTTGTTATCGCTATGGTCTTAAATTATATTAATTTAAATAAATTTAAAATCAATTCAAGTTATTCATGAGGTTAAATCTAAACCCATTAAATTGGAAAAAAAATGAATCTATTTGGAGATCTTTAAAATTAGAATTGAATAAAAAATTAAAGACTTCAATAGAATTAATTTTTCCTGAAACATGGAATGATAAATATTATGAGTGGTTTCAGGAAATTGAAAAAATAGCTTTTAGGGAAGAATTACGATACTCATTTCAAGAAATTGAAAACCGATTAAATCATAATAATGTAGTTTTTTTATTTATTTTAGTAGATAATAAACTTGAAGCTACTTTATTAGGTTATTTATTCCCTGATGAAGTAAAACATACATTTTTCCTAGACACTATTGCTGTTAAGAATTATGGGAAAGGGATTGGTGTTTTAGTTTTATCATGGTTTATTAAATGGTTGAAAAAAGAGAAATATAAGTTTTTACGTGTAGAGACTGAAGAAATGGATGAAAAAAAAATTTTATTATATAATTTTTATAAAAATCTAGGATTTATACTTAAAGAGAGAAATGATAATGGAAATTTAACAATGATATTAAAGTTATAAGTTCGTTCCAGCCATTAAAATCAAAATTGAAATAAATAGGTCATAATCTATCTAAAATCTCTTCCAGTTAGAATTGCCACATAATTCCCTTTTAATGTAACTGTACCCTTCTTTAAATTTGATAGCACCGCTAAAGTACTTGTAGCCGCGGGTAAGGCATTTAAACCTTGTTCTTCTCTTAAAATTCTAGAAAACTCAATCATTTTAGAATCTGAAGCATAATCTGCAAATCCATTAGATTCATATATAGCATCCAATGCTTCTTGACCATCATATGAATGCCAATTAGTTAAAGGTTCATTGATTTTACTTTCCCTAATTTCATCTGGAGAAAGATCTAAAACTACTTTATTCTTTAATTTAAATGATTTAATGATAGGATTTCCTTTTTTAGTGCTTGTAGCTATTACTTTGGGTATTTTTGATATTTTTCCTTCTTCAAATAGCTTTTTAAAACCTCTATGAATCCCTGTTATAGTTGTTCCATTTCCAACTGGACAAAAAACATAATCAGGCACTCTTCTTAAATTTCTATATAATTCTAAGGAGATTTTGCTATATGCAAAAAAAGAAAGATCTTTAACGCGAGGCACACATGGATTTGCATTATAGAAATCTTGATTCTCTGCAATTTCAGATGAGTAACTAACAGCATCCTCATAATGACCTTCAATATAGTGAATATGAGCATTTGCTTGATATAAGTAATTAATTCGATTTTTTGAAGGATGATAATTTGTTGGGATAAAGATGTGAGTTTCTAATCCAAAATTTTTTGCTACATATGCTAATGCTGCCCCAAAATTGCCGCATGTGGCAGTTGTTATAACTTTATAGTTATTTTTAACAGCATCCTCAATTAAAGCCAATGCAATTCGATCTTTTTGAGTTCCAGTTGGATTACTACCTTCAAATTTTAAATAGAGTCTTTCACACCCTAATAAATTAGCTAGGTTTTTTGCCTCGGTAAATGTTGTATTTCCTATTAATTTCTTAAGTTCAAACATTTTTTAAGGCTAACAACCACTAATAGAATACATATCTTATAATATAAATAGTAGGATTATTTCTTAATATTTTTGATTTAATTATTTTTTTGATTTAAAGATATTCTTTTTTAATTTTAGATTTTAATGCGAAAAATATAATTAAAATACCAAAGATTAGATATAGAAAGTTAATATTGAACATAACTAAGAATCCTATTAATGGGTACAAAATTGCTTTTAAAGTTCCTGATATTACATTAATAGTGCTTAAAATTGTAGCTCTGTTATGTTCTTTTATTTGCCTATTAATTCCATTAGTAAATATTATATATCTTGATAAACCTAACCCGATTACTAATAAAAATAAAAAGATAATTGCTGGTGCAAAATTAATAACAGCAATTAAAATATATCCTATCCCGGGAATAAGGGTATTTATTAAAAGCAATTTCTTTTTATCTATACTGTTAGTTGTTAAATGTGGAATTAAATTTAAAAACATAAAATGTGAGAGACTTAAACCAGCATCGATAAACCCAAAATATAATATAGGAATACTGAATTCGAAAAGAATGTAATACTGATAAGTATTAACTAGAAAAATTATAATTATTTCAATTATTATCTTTTCAAATACTAAAATTTTAAGAATCTTGTTCTTCCAAAGCAGTGTAAATCCTGATTTCAAAATCTGAGTAGTTTTTTTTTTAAGATCATCTGTTCTGTTGATTTTATGAATAGTAAAAGTAATGAAAAGACATATGAGATATGGTAAAATCATAAGTAAAATCACCATTCTAATTGAAATTAAAGTTGCAATAATGGAACCTAATGGAGCTGAAATAATTATCCCCAATAAAAACATTCCATCGTTTTTTGCTATGCTTTTCATAATAAGGTTTTCTTTTCCTATCTTTTTCAGATTTTCATATACTATTGCTTCATTGGTTCCTGAAATTAAAGCATTACTGAACGCAAATAGGGTTTCTCCTACAAAAAAAAGCAATTTATTTGGTGCTATTCCATAAACAAATGGAATTAAAAGATAAGATATCCCTGCTAGTATAAGAGCAAGTTTTTTACTAATTCTATCAGCTATTATACCACATGGGATTTCTAAAATAATTACTATAAGAGCATAATAACTTTGCAGCAACATAAATTCAAAAAATGTAAATCCCCCATAGATTATGTAAAAAGGAATTAAAATGCCTGAAATCAGAGAAAATCCTATAAAGAAGTTAAAGAAGTATAATTTATGGATATTTGATTTATATTTTGATTTTTGAATCTCCTCCTTTTTAATTACTAATAATTTATTTCTAACATTATTTTCATGGATCAAGCTCATTTAATTCACCTTTTAACCAATCTAGTTTTTTAATTTTATCTGTTTACAGTTTTGATTACCTTCTTTTATTTTAAATTAAAATCATTATTCTTAGTAAAAAAATCTCAAACATCTCGAGATTTTATTGTTATTTTAAAACTTTTTACTTCTCAATAGTAAATCTAAATAATAGAAAGTAAAAAGTTATGAACCTTTGAACTTTGAAGCTAAAAGTCATATATTTCTCATTTTAGGAGCTTTTTCAAGATCTAAATGAGATTTTGTAGACCCAAGAAATCTATAATATCCACTGATAACCCTATCAATTATCAACAAGCACAAGATTTTCCAGATCATTTAAAAAAGTCACCTAAACAAGATTTTTACAATATACTAACTATTAATAATAATATACCTTATAATAAATTAAAGAAATCGCAGATATTTAAATTTTTGTATTTTTATCGAGGGTTAGAGCCCTTTAACTCTTAAAGAGCGCTTTTTATTCTAATAAATTTGATAAGATTTCATTTTTTATTTTAAAAGAGGGTTAGATTTATAATTGTTATCCTAATTATCATTAAATTAGTACAAGCATATTTATATCGAATTAAAAATATGATTATATCTCAAAATTCGAAAAAGGCTTTTAATTTAAATAAAAATCCTTAAAAATAGGAGTTAGGCTTTAATCCTAAGTATTGAAGAATAAAGGTCGAAATTGGAGAACTAAAAAAATAATAAGAGAATCAATAAGTGGAAAAGACTCATTTATTAAAATTTAAGATATATTTAATAATTCAAAATAAAATTTTTCTCTTACATCATAACTTTTTAATCAATTATAAGCTAATTTTTTTTAAAGAAATTAAGAAGAATTTGAAATAAAATCTAAGAAAATTTTTTTTAATATTCATCAATATATTTACAAATTTTTGATCGATTAGTTATCACATAACTTAGAAAGGAAATTTTTCTTCAAATTTTACAATTAAGATAATACACTATATTTCAACTGAGATTTCATAAAAAATATCATATTTCAATTTTTCATTTTAATATTATTAGAATTTTTAATGTAGTAATAATTCATTCTAAATATAATTTGAATTAGATCATATTTAAAATGAGGAGATTATAAATTCGGCAAAGTAAATTGATGTCTTTAGAAGAAGCTATATCTACTTATATTCAAAACGGGGATTTGGTCGGCATTGGTGGACTATCCTTTTGGAGAAAACCAATTAGTGCTTGTCAAGGAATTATAAGACAAAATAAAAAACAGTTAGCAATTTGTACTTTTGTTGGTGGCATTGAAGTCGATATGCTAATTGCTGGAGGATGTGTCTCTGAAGTTAGATCTTGTTTTGTTGGAATGGAAATTTTTGGCATGGCTCCACATTATCGAAAAGCTGTCGAATCTGGTTCAATCAAAATATCTGAAGAAAGCGAAGCGACTATTGCTTTAGGATTAAGAGCCTCATATTTAAAGGTTCCTTTTATGCCTCTAAAAGGTCTTATTGGAACCGATATGCCGAAAGTAAGGAATGATATTAGACAGATCGAAGACCCTCTTGGCTCCGGAACTCAAGTTATGGCAGTACCCAAGATAGACTTAGATGTAGCAATAATTCATGTACCATATGCTGATGAATTTGGAAATGGTAATATTGCTGGAGCTGTATGGATGGACGCTGATATGGGAAAAACAGCGAAAAAAACAATTATTACTTGCGAAAAATTAGTTGAAACAGAGGATATACGCTATTTACCAGGAAAAGCTCAATTGCCTATTCAAACTACTAGCGCCGTTGTTAAAGTTCCTTTTGGAGCACATCCAACCTCATGTTATCCAATTTATACCTTCGATCCGCTTCACATTCAATGTTATTTAAAAACTAATTTTCAAGAATATAAAAAAAAATTCATAACAAATAAAACACCTACTCAATATTTTGAAGAGACAGGTGGAGTACAAACAATTTTTAATATATTATTATAGGGGGATAAATTGATGAGTGAATATTCCAAAGATTATACAGTTGATGAAATGATGACTGTGTTAATGGCAAGAGAAGTTAGAAATGATGATGTAATGATTGTCGGTGTTGCAACTCCCATGGTTTGGGCAGCTTTTACTTTAGCAAAAGTAACTCACGCTCCTGATGCCATATATCATTATATCATGGGGAATACATTTGTATTAGAAGCTCGTCAAGTATCACTACTCTATCTTGAAATGAATACAGCAAGGGCATATCGATTTCAAGACAGTGTAGAATGTACATTAGAATCACTTCCCTCTGATAAGCTAACTACAATTGAATTCTTCAGACCCGCTCAAATAGATCAATATGGGAATAGTAATAATATATGTATTGGTGATTGGAACAAACCAAAAATAAGACTCCCAGGGGCGGCGGGAATTCTTGATTTTAGTATGTTTTACGCTCGTGGATCCTTTCTTTATACTCCTCGACATGATATAAGAACATTTGTTCCTACTGAAAAACTTGATTTTATTTCCGGCGTTGGTTTTCCTGATGGTGAACCTTCCATATGTGGTGGAGCTGGTCCTCAATGTGTAATAACCAATTTAGCCTATTTAGATTTTGATGAAACTAGTAAAAAAATGAGAGTAACTTCAAATCATTCTGGAGTTGAGATCGAGAAGATTAAAGAATCGACTGGATTTGATTTGATTGTTTCTAAAGATTTGAAAGAAACAAAACCTCCCTCTGAGAAAGAAATATCTCTTTTAAGAGAAAAAGTCGATCCGCTGGGAATTAGGAAATTAGAAGTTCTTTCTGGTCGTGAGAGAGAAGAATTATTAGATGATATAATACAGAAGGAATTAGAGATGAAAAATAAATTTCCTAAATTACTTGATATTTAATATTTATAAATCTATCTGGTTATTTTGTAAAAATCCGTAATGAATTTTAATAATAACATTTTTTTAATTTATTATCCTATATTTATCATCTAAATTCCCTTCTCAGATTTGGGAAATTTAATCAATTATAACCCATAAGCCTTAGGGGTAAATCTTAGTGTGTCAAAACCTATTTAAACGAAAATGGAGAATTATAACATATGTCTCATACTGATACTTGGAAAGAAAACTATTTGGACACCCATGGGGGTCATATCAGGTATTATCGCACTGGTGGAGATAAAGCTTCAATGATATTACTCCATGGGGCATTGAATAATGGTTTATGTTGGACACGAGTTGCAAAAATATTCGAAAATGATTTTGACATCGTTATGCCAGATGCACGGGGCCATGGGAAATCTGTTTCTAAGCAAAAAGAATATACTTTATCGGAAATAGTTGATGATACTGCAGAATTAATTAAACATCTAGAAGTAGCTCCCGTAATTATAATGGGGCATTCAATGGGCGCACAAATGGCCACTGAACTCGGTGCTCGATACCCTGATTTAGTTAAAAAACTCGCTTTAGAAGATCCTGCCTATTATTTTAAAAATCCAACATTTTTCGAGTTAATGTCTTATAATTGGATGATCCGAAAAAATAGAAAGCGTAATCTTGCTCAAATTCGAAAATTTTGCGATAAAATAAACAAAGGGTGGCACGAAGATGATAAAATTCCATATGTCATAGCTCGAAAACAATTTGCCGAAAATGCAGGGAAAATCTCTAAATCTTTCGATCCTAAAAGGAACTGGCATGAAATTTTTCCAAAGGTGAAAGCACCCACTTTGCTTCTTATTTCAGAAAATGGGATGATTAAAAGATCAGAGGCAGAACGATATGTTACAGAATTTGGTGATGCTAAATATGAATTTATCAAAAATGCTGGGCACCATATACGTTACGAAAATTTTGAAGTGTTTATAAAGATTGTACAAGAATTTTTGAAAAAAGATTAAAAAATGAATGGATAATTATTCGAATAATTATTATAATAAATATAGTGATGAATATATTGATAACATATTTACTAATCAACCAGATAGATTAATAAAATTATCATTAAAGAATTATTTATATAAAACAAGTTTCCAAAATTATTAAATTAATAATTAATAGTAAAATTGATAATGTTCATTGCATTTGAGCGATATTAATATATGAAATCAGTTAATAAACTTGAATTGCTTTTTATTCCCGCAACTTACTGGAATGAACCATCAAGTAGTTTTGAATTAATATCTGAAGGAAAACAACTTCCTCAAAATTCAAGCTTTTTTCTTCTGTGGATTCCTTCAAATCAGTCAGAAAAGAAGCTCACGGAGCAAATAAAAATTGCATTCCCAATTATTCCAATAAAAAAACTATTATCATGTAAAATTAACTTAGGTATTCCTTTTACTTCATCAAAAACAAAAGAGGGCTATAATAATTCGAGAAAATTTTTTGAAGTTGTATCTCACTTAGGAAAAATTATACCGATTTCACCAGCAACAAAATTACTTTATCAATTAGAAATAATAGAAAATCCAGATCGTAGTAAAATACATCATAGTAATTCCATCAAAACATGGGCTCTTCTTACAAAATTAATATATGAACTGTTAAATAAAGGTCAATTCGTACCTACGTTAGAAACAACTACTCAAGACTTGTATACTGGTCAATGGCGGTTAATTTTAAAATCTCAATTAGATAACGATCGTTTTAAATCTATTTTAAATCATAGTTCTTGGACAGCCTTTAGTCTTCCTATAAATTTTTTCAGTGAAGAAGGAACGATTAGAACAGATGGTCTTTGGCACCCATCTTACATTTTTTCAACATTTATTGACAGTGTTGGAGATTTTTTGATACGTTCTACCTTAAAGAAAAGTAAATTTCAAACTTTTGAAGAATTTTATAGCACTGAAATAAAAAAAGAAGCAAATCCAGACTTTAAATTAAGTTGGGATTACAAATTTCTTAAATCACTTATCAGAAAAGATTCGAGTTTTAAAGTCAATGAATTTTATGAAACGATACTACCAACCTTACTTAAGAATTGGACTCAATCTGCTCAAAGTATTCAATTAAAGCATGAATTTACTTTGAGTTTAGAATTAAAATATCCTGAACAGAATGAAGATGATTGGTTATTAATATTCTCCCTTTTATTACAGGATGGAAATAAAATTATCCCTTTAAATGAGTTCTGGGAAGGAAATAAATTGAAAGAAGAAGAATTTTCTAAAATTCTTGAAAGCGATGAACACTATTTAGAAACAATTTTAAGAGCATTAGGTACAGCTTCAAAGATTTTTCCACCAATCAAAAGAGCTTTTTTAGAAAAAATTCAACATGAAATCAAACTTTCTTCCAGTGAAGTAATTGATTTTTTGAAATATCCAAAAGATCTTCTAATTCAAATTGGATTTAATATTGTTCTACCTAATGTCTTTACAAGAGGAGGAAAACAACGTTTAACAGCTAGGCTGGTAATTCGATCAAAAGAAGGTAAAAAGCTTACAAAAGGAAAATCTACTGATTTACCATCAATATTCGATATCAATTCAATGCTAGAGGCGAGGTGGGAAGCCCAACTTGGAGGAAAAACAATCACAGATAGTGAATTCCAAAATTTAATTAACTCTAACGAACCTCTGATTAATCTAAGAGGAGAATGGATTTTAGTAGACCAACAAGATCTTGAAGATTTAAAAAATATTAAAGAATCTGAAACAAAAAGTTATATGGATGCTTTAAAGCTTGGCTTAATGGGAGAAATTCAATTAAAAGAAAATGGTCATAAGTATGATGTAGTTGTTGAAGGAGAATTAAGTGAAATTATTAAAAGGATACAATCGATAGATTCTTTCGAGAATATATCTTGTCCATCTTCTTTTAAAGGGAATCTACGTCCTTATCAGAAGGAAAGCCTTACATGGATGGGAAATATGATCAAATTTAATTTTGGATTGTGTTTGGCTGACGACATGGGGCTTGGAAAAACAATTCAAATCATTGCTTTTTTACTTTATCTTAAAGAAAAGTATCCAAATAATCCGGGAGCCGTTTTGATTGTATGTCCCACTTCAATATTATTTAATTGGTATCGCGAGTTAAAGAAATTTGCTCCTAATTTAGATATAGTATTTCATCATGGCGCTAAACGATATAAAAAAGCCTTAGATATTCCAGAATTCTTAAAACCGCATCGAATTTTCCTAACATCTTATGGAACTATTAGAAATGATATTAGCTTTCTAGAAACAATTGAATTCAGCGGAATTATTATCGATGAGAGTCAAAATATGAAGAATTACGCTTCAAAACAAACTAGAGCAATAAATAAGTTAAAAGGTCAATATAGAATTTGTTTGAGTGGTACTCCAATTGAAAATCGCTTGCTTGAACTTTGGTCGCTTTTTAATTTCCTAAATCCCTGTCTTTTAGGAACTAGAGCAGAATTTCAAAAGAATTATATCCTTCCGATTGAGCGATTTCAAGATCATGAAGCAATTGATAAATTAAAACTAATTATTGCTCCTTTTATAATGCGGCGAATCAAGTCAGATAAAGCTATCATTAGTGATTTACCCGAAAAGAATGAAATTAAATTATATATCGAATTGAGTGAGGTACAAAAAAGATTATATCAAGAACTCGTTAATAAAACATTAAAAGAGATTGAAAACATATCATCTGATAAACGGAAGAAACGAGGCTTAATTTTAGGATTATTAGTAAAATTAAAACAAATTTGTAATCATCCTTATCAATATTTAAAAACCTCATTAAAAAATGATGTTCTTACAGAAGAATTTATTTCCGAATCACAGAAAATTGAGAGATTACTAGAAATGACTGATGAAGTCATTGCTAATGGAGAGAAAGTATTAATATTTACCCAATTTACTCAGATGGGAGATCTTATACAGAAAATACTTGAGCAGAAATACGATTTTAAGATACTATACTTTCACGGAGGCGTGCCAGAAAAGAAAAGGAGAGAGATCGTTGATGAATTTCAATCAAAAGATATTGAAAGCCCCCCAATATTAATTTTATCGCTAAAAGCGGGAGGTACTGGATTAAATCTCACGCGAGGAACAACAGTTTTTCATTATGATCGGTGGTGGAATCCGGCCGTAGAAGATCAAGCCACAGATAGAGCTTATCGAATTGGACAAAAATCTGTTGTTAATGTGTATAAGTTTATAACTGTTGGTAGTATTGAAGAGAAGATAGATTCTTTATTGGAGGAAAAACGAGACCTAGCTGATAAAATAGTCTCATCTACGGGAGAATCTTGGATTTCTGATTTAGACGATGAAAAGTTAAAAGAACTATTAATATTAAGCAATTAAAATTATAAGTGATTTAAAATCGATAATCGAAAAAAAGAATATCTGGAAAGTCGAAGACTTAAACGGAAGGGGCCAGAATCCACAAAAAGAAAGACAGATTATGAAAGACAGCGCACTCGTGAAGAAGTTGAACAAATTAAAAAAGATTTAATTAATTTTGCAAAAACATCTTGGGGAAAACAATGGATTCAATCAAATTTGAAAATTGGTCGCCCTTTTAGAATGCAACGAGGAATAGAATATGTAAAAGATGAAAGACGTATTGATAACATGTCTATTAACCCGGGACAAATATTTGCAACTGTTCAAGGTACAGCACCAACTCCATATCGCGTGAAAATTAATTTTGACACTATCCCCAAAGAAGGATGGAAATCTATATTAACTAATCTTAAAAACAAAACCATCAATCTTATTGAATTATTAGAGGGTTTCTTACCAGAAGATTTAATTACCATTTTTAATAAGACCGCATACTCATTATTTCCAGATGCAGAAAAAGGATTAAATGCCACATGTTCTTGTCCTGATAAGGAAATTCCTTGCAAACATATTGCTGCTGTAATTTTATATCTTGCTCGTGTTATAGATTATAATCCATTTCTGTTATTAGAATTAAGAGGAAAAAATAAGAGTGAAATTTTAACTGATTTAAGTTTTCTACAATCAGTAGAAAGTGAACAAAAATTTGTAAATGAGATAGATTTGCAAAAATATGATTTTAAATTTAATGTACCACAAATCTCTATTCAAGAATTATCTAATGAAAAAAAGAAAGCTGGAATTAGTGATTATTCTATTCATTTTAATCTTAAAAAACCGGGAAATATCATAGAAACTCAAGAAAATTTAGGTATACCTCAAACTGTTGAAAACAAAGCTTTTGGAATTGTATTAAGAGCGATTTATCGAAAAATTACATCTGAAACATATTATATGTCTTTGGAATTTAGTGAATAAAAAGAAAAATATGTAGATTTCGAAGAAAACTAAAAAATGTAAAAGAGATTCCTTAAATTATTTGTTATCTAAATTCTCTGCTTGTGTGTATAATTCAATCTTTCGCCCATTTTCTTTTAAATGGATTAAATTGTCTTCTGATAATTTATCAATATGGTATTTAATAGTATTTCGTGCAAGGTTGATTTTTTTAGAAATCTCGGATGATGAAATCCCTGGATTTTTTTCAATTAACTCAAAGATTTTCCTAGTAGTTTCTGATTTGGCGGGGAGATTTTTAAAGTGATCAATTTCTTCAATTGAAGAAGTAATTGGAAAATATATTGTATATTGCCCATATTTCTCTTTTTTTATAATTCGATATTTCAATAAAACATCCAAATGCCATTGCAGTTGACCTTTTTGTAAATCACAAGTTCGCATCAGTTCATTTTGATGTATTCCCGGATTATTAAGAATTTGCTTTATTATATTCATACGGTTTTCATTTTCAAAAATATCTGTGAGAGTTAAATATGATTTTCCTTTTTGAATAAAGGGTTTTCTAATAAAATAACCTCTATATTCTTTTAAGGAAAGGACTTCAAAGACGGAAAGT
>Ga0307378_10004772_pt1 | contig 19150 bp, 15 predicted proteins | sample UN1MG_FD_202238 | JGI IMG/M metagenome (GOLD analysis project Ga0307378, IMG submission 202238) | Soil microbial communities from Risofladan, Vaasa, Finland - UN-1 | ecosystem: Environmental > Terrestrial > Soil > Coastal area > Acid sulfate soil | place: Finland: Risofladan, Vaasa | collected... | reverse complement strand
CTTCAGCGAGGACGAGTCGATCCGCCCTTCCTGGCTCTGGCAGACGCCCACCAGGACGGTCGCCGGGTCGGACTGGAACAGCTCCTTCAGCCGGTCGGGGTCGCGCCGGCTGAGGATGCGGAAGTCGGTCTCGTCGATCCGCTCGAACTCGTCGGCGAGCTTGCGCGGGTCCATGTGAAGGGCGCCGCCGGCGAGGTCCTCCAGCTCGTAGTCGCTCAGCGTCGCGTCGAACCGCCGCACCTGGACGACCTGGCTGCCGAAGCGGTTGGCCAGGTACGAGCCGTCGCTCACCCCCAGGCACAGGCCCAGCGTGGCGAAGGCCCGCCGGGGCGTCGGGGCGTTCATCAGCTCCGAGGCCCTGACCAGCGCCTCGAAGTGCGGGTGCGAGCCGTGCAGTGCCCGGTAGACCTCCAGGGCCTGTTGGCGCAGCTCGCCGCTGAGCGGCACGGTCTGGGCCAACGCCGTGGCCAGCTCCAGGCGCATCTCATCGCCGATCCGCTCCTTCCGCTCCTCCAGCATCGCCCAGCCGAGCGTGTCGGCCAGGTCGTCCTGCTCGGCGGCGACCAGGGCGGCCAGCACCTCGGCGGCCTCGTCCGGCGCGACCGGTGCGTCGGCCTCGGCGGCGGCCATCCACGCCTCTTCGACCGCACCCAGCTCGCCGTCGGCGAGCCATTGCTTGATCTGTTCGAGGTCCATGGGGCGTATCTTCCCAGGTCGGGGGGCGCAAGTCCACTCGGAAGGCCTATGGAGTGCGGTGGCGAGTCCCAACGGGACGACGACACCGCTTTGCCTTGCGCGCGTGGCAAACGTCGCGGGCCGAACCCAAAGCCAGAGCCAAAGCCAAAGCGGTGGCGTCGCCACCGCACTCCATAGGCGTGCTCTGCCATCGCCATGCCGTGCAGGATTTGCCTAGAACAACGGGGGAGGACGCACGGGCCCCGGCGGCGGACAATCCGGGGCACAGGGGGGCACAGGGAAGGCAGAATCAGCGGGCCGGGGCGCCCTTGCCGGACGCCGGAGGGCCGTCAGTGGACGCGGTGAGAACGCATCGCCCCCGGCCGGCCTGCCAGGTGAGCAGCATCCAGACCGTCGCCCAGCCGTCGCCGTACATCCGATCGGGCCAGGTCGTGCCCTTGGCCTCGAAGGGCCCCCGGGCCTCGTTGAAGGCGCTGAAGCCGATGTCCTTCCACGGCTGGACGCCGAAGCTGCCGCTGACGTGGCGGGCCTGGAGCACCGTATCGCGGTGGACCAGCCAGAACCGCCGGTTGGTCTTGGGGCCGGCTGCCCCGGCGCCCAGGGCCGACCACCCGAAGTTCATCAGCGGCGAGGCGTGCCCGTTGGGGGCGTCGTCCAGGTGCCGTGCGAGGAAGCCCTCGGCGCGGCGGGTCTCGGCGGAGTCCAGGCCGGCGTAGTGCCGCAGGACCCACAGCACGCCCCCGGTCCGCCCGACGCTGACCAGCGAGGGCTGGTCGGCGTAATACGACGCGCCGCCCGTCTGGCCGATCGACTTCCGCAGGGCCGCGAAGGCCTCCGCGACGCCGTCCTCGTCCACGTCGATTCCCTGCTGCTTCGCCGCGCCCAATGCGGCCGCACACCAGATCGTCACGCCGATGAACGGCCCGTAGCCGCTCCGCTCGAACTGGTGGCACCAGCCCTCGCTGCCCTGCCGCGACGACTCGAGCAGGCGGACCAGGCGCTGGATCTTGCGCCGCAGCGACGCGGAGGGCGCCGTTCGGTGCAGCTCGGCCAGGAACAGCGTGCCGAAGGCCACCGCCCACGTCCGGTGCGCCTGAAGGTGGGGGTGGTCGCGCTCGGCCCACGTGCTGACGAAGCGCGTCAATTGAAGCACGGTCCGCTGGTGCAGGCCCGGCCGGCCGACCTCCCCCTCGCCCAGCAGCACGATCCCCAGCACGCTGCTGGCCGGCACCTGGAGCGCCGGCCAGGTGTCCAGCTTGACGGGGACCGGCGTCAGTTGCGGGCGGACAAGCACCTTCGCGCACAGGCCGTCCAGCGAGTGGCGGAACATCTGCTCGCACCGGCGGCAGTTCTCGGGGCAGTCGTCGGAATGCTTCGGGCCCTCCGGCGCCGCGGCCGGGCGCGGCTGGTTGGCTGGGGCCCGGGGACCGGCCGCCTCCGCCGCCGGGCCGATGTCCGCGATGTCCTCGGCGTTCAACTCCGTCGTGATCCCGCTGGCGGTCCGGAAGCGCAGCGACTTGCTGTCCTGCTCGATGACCTCGCCGCGGATCGACCGGCCGTTCTTGAGGCGGACGACCACCTCGGCCTCGGCCGCCGCCGCCGCCATGAGCAGCCCTCCGCAGATCACGACCCAGCGCATGCCGCCGCTCCTTGCCCGGCCCGGCCGACGGGGGCCCTCGCCACGGCCCATCCCTGCCGGGGCCCTTACCCATATGATGGCCCGCCGAACGCGGTTGTTTCAAGAAAACCCGCACGCTCCGGGACTTGGGGGCGCTTGATGTAGCCCTCGGCCGGGCCCTATGATGGTGCATGGGACAGGCGATCATGAACGATAAGGTCCTATCGGTGAACCCGGCCGAGTTGACGGTGATCTGCTACCCGGATCCCCGGCTGCGGGAGTTGTGCACGCCGGTACGGGCGGTGGACGACTCGGTCCGCGCGTTGATCGACCGGATGTTCGAGTTGATGTTCGAGTCGCGCGGCGTGGGTCTGGCGGCCCCGCAGGTCGGCGTGACGGTGCGGCTGTTCGTCGCATCGCCCATGTTCCAGCCGGACGACCGCCGGGTGTACGTCAACCCCACGATCATCGCCATGGACGGCGCGCAGGACGGCGAGGAAGGCTGCTTGAGCTTTCCGAGCATCTCCTGCAAGGTCCAGCGGAAGAAGGTGGCCACCATCCGGGCCCTCAATCGCGACGGCGAGTGCTTCGAGGAAACCGGCGAGGACCTGGTCGCCCGGATCTTCCAGCACGAGTCCGACCACCTGGACGGACGGCTGCTCGTGGACCGGATGGGCTCCGTGGCACGCCTGACCCACCGCCGGGCGCTGAGAGAGTTGGAAGAGAGCTTCGCCCCCTGACCGCCCCCCCCGAACCAGAGGCGTAGCCCGTGGCCAGGAGCCCGTATCCCGTTGTGGAACGGGGAACCGAGAACCGGCAATCAGCAGCGCCCGGCAGAGGCCCGGCCGTGCCGGGAGGGCAGGCTCAGCTCCGCCGCGCCGGTGCCTGGCGACAGCCGGGGGCCGGAAGGCTCCTGGCGGCACCTTCCAGGCCGGTAGTGAAACGCGGCGTTCCGTCGCCCGCCGAGTGCGGTGGGATCGCCGCCGGATTGGGAGGCGAGCCGGCTGTTTCGACGAGCCCTTCACCCCCGACCTTCGTGGGGAAGGCCGGGGGTTTCTTTTCCGCCCATGGCCTATAATCGCCGCGCGGGCAAAAACGCTCTTGGCGAGACGGGCCTTCGCGGCTAAAATAACCGTCTTTTGGGTATCCGCTTCGCGCGGTCCGTACTCCTCGGCCCGGCGAGCGGGCCGGTGGACGAAGCCATGACCCGCACTTGTGAAACCATCCGAGACGAGTTCACAGAGTTCTTCCGGCAGCGGGGGCACACGTTCGTGCCGTCCAACCCGCTGCTGCCGGTCGAGGACCCCACGCTGCTGTTCACCAACGCGGGGATGAACCAGTTCAAGGACATCTTCCTGGGCCTGGCGCGGCGCGACTACGTCCGCGCGGTCAACACCCAGAAGTGCATCCGCGCCGGCGGCAAGCACAACGACCTCGAGGACGTCGGCCACGACACCTACCACCACACGTTCTTCGAGATGCTGGGCAACTGGAGCTTCGGGGACTACTTCAAGGCCGAGGCGATCGGCTGGGCGTGGGAGCTGCTGACGGGCGTCTGGGGGCTTCCGAAGGACCGCCTCCACGCGACGGTCTTCGAGGGCGACCCGGCCGAGGGCCTCGAACCCGACGACGAGGCCGCCCGGCTCTGGCGCGAGGCGACCGACATCGACCCCTCGCACATCCACCGCGGCAGCAAGAAGGACAACTTCTGGGAGATGGGCGAGACGGGCCCGTGCGGGCCGTGCAGCGAGATCCACTACGACCTGACGCCCGACAGGTCGGGCGCGGCGCTGGTCAACGCCGGCGACGCGAGGGTCATCGAGATCTGGAACCTCGTGTTCATGCAGTACAGCCGCGCCGCCGACGGCAAGCTCACGCCCCTGCCGGCCACCCACGTGGACACGGGCATGGGCTTCGAGCGGATCTGCATGGTCCTCCAGGGCAAGCACAGCAACTACGCCACCGACCTGTTCGTGCCGATCCTCCGGCAGATCGAGGTGATGACCGAGCACCGCTATGGCTCCACTGCGCTCACCACGGGCGGCGCCGGCAGCGGCCTGGCCGACCGCTTCGACGTCGCCGGCGAGGACGACATCGGCGACGTGGCCTGCCGCGTCATCGCCGACCACGCCCGGACGCTGACGTTTGCCATCGCCGACGGCGTGCTGCCGTCCAACGAGGGCCGCGGCTACGTGCTGCGGCGTATCCTCCGCCGCGCCGCCCGCTACGGACGCCAGTACCTGAACATCGACGGCCCGTTCGTCGCGAAGCTCGTGCCGACCGTTGTGGAGCTGATGGGCGGGGCCTTCCCTGAGGTCCGCCAGCGCCAGGCGTACATCGTCGAAACGGTCCGCCAGGAGGAAGAATCCTTCGGGCGGACGCTGGACCGCGGGATCGAGCTGTTCCAGCGCCAAGCCGACAGGCTCGTCGAGGCCGGGGGCAGGAAGCTTCCCGGCGACGTGGCGTTCGACCTGTACGCCACGTACGGCTTCCCCGCGGACCTGACGCAGATCATGGCCGCCGAGCGCGGGCTGGAAATGGACCTCGCCGGCTACGAGGAGGCCATGGCTGAGCATCAGGAGAAATCGCGAGTTCAGAAGGTGGCAGCGGCAGCAGAGTTTGCCGGGAGAGGAGTCCGAACCAAGTTCGTGGGAGATGAGAAGCTACGCGAGGAGACTACTGTCGTAGATACAGCCAAGCTAGTTCGCAATCCCAAGGGCCAACTTGAGGCCACTGGCTCCAGTAGCATCTCCGAGGGGGACGAAGGGATCGTGATTCTCCGGGAGACCCCGTTCTATCCCGAGCAGGGAGGGCAGGTGGGAGATACGGGCGTGATTGTGCAGGTGAGAGAAGGCAATCGTCAGCCTGGAGGGCGTTTCGAGGTAACAGACACAAGGCTGGAGCGCGTCGGGCACGGAGAAGTCATCCGCTGCCACTTTGGACGCGTCACGGAGGGCACGATCGCGCCCCACGTCTCCCGCGGGACTAGGGGGGATCCCTTTGCAGCCCACCATCAGACGGCGCCCTCTGGGAAGGTGACTGCCATAGTCGATTGTTGCCGCCGGATGGACATCATGCGGAACCACACGGGCACGCACCTGCTGAACTGGGCGCTGCGGGAGGTCCTCGGCGACCACGTCAACCAGGCCGGCAGCGTGGTGGGGCCGGATCGCCTGCGGTTCGACTTCTCGCACAACCAGGCCGTCACGGCCGAGCAGCTCGCCGAGGCCGAGCGGCTGGTCAACGAGCGCGTGCTGGCCGACGAGCCCGTGGAGCGTAAGAAAATGCCCCTGGCCGAGGCTCGCAATGTTCCCGGCGTGCGCGCGGTCTTCGGCGAGAAGTACCCCGACCCGGTGTGGGTGGTGTTCATCGGCGAAGGAGAAGACCGGTCGGCCGAGTTCTGCGGCGGGACGCACCTGTCGCGGACCGGGCAGGTCGGGCCGTTCAAGATCGTCTCGGAGGAGTCGGTGGCGAAGGGCGTTCGGCGGATCACGGCCCTGACGGGTCGCGGGGCGGTGGAGCACATGCAGCAGACGGACCGGCTGCTTCGGGCGTCGGCGTCGGCCCTGAGCGCCCCGCCGGAGGAGGTCCCCGACCGCATCGCCGCGCTCCAGAAGGAGATCAAGGACCTCCGCAAGGCGCGTAGCGGCGCGCCCGTCGCCGGCGGGGCGGGTTTCCAGGCCGACGTGACGATCGACTCGCCCGCCGGCCCGGTGCTCGTCGGCACCATGCCCGTCACCGACACCAACGCCCTGCGGGCCGAGTGCGACCGCCAGCGGCAGAAGGGCGCCGCCGGACTGATGATCGGCGCCGCCGCCGATGGCAAGGTCGTGCTGATCTCGATGGTGAGCGAGGCCCTGGCCGCGACGGGCAAGCTGACGGCCGTCGAGTGGGTCAAGGCGGTGGCCCCGATCGTTGGCGGGGGCGGCGGCGGGCGGGAGACGCTCGCGCAGGCCGGCGGGAAGCTGCCGGAGAAGCTGCCCGAGGCCCTGCGGGCGGCGGCGGAATGGGCACGCAAGGCCCTGGCATGACGCGGGCGGGGGAGGCGACGGTGTGGCGATTTTGCTTGACAATAGCTGGCAGGCCGTCTAGTTTTCGGCCGTTCTCCAGCATACGGGGGTGGCTTGGCGCGCCGAAGCGGCGTGCCGAGATACGGTAAGCGCTTAACCAAAAGAGGATTGCAGAGATGTTGCCGACACAGAAGCTTTCGCGGGCCCGGACCCGCAAACGGCGGAACCAGCGGTGCCTTCGGCCGGTGAACTACGCCGACTGCCCGCAGTGCAACTCGCCGAAGCTGCCCCACGCCGCCTGCGAAAACTGCGGGTTCGTTCGTCCAGGGCTGAGCCTGGAGATGAAGAAGGAGAGCTGATCGATGCGGATCGGCATCGATGCCATGGGCGGAGACCATGCCCCGGTTGACCAGGTCAACGGCGCATTGGCCGCGCGCAGTCTGCTCGCCGAGGGCGACCGGATCGTCCTGATCGGCGACGAACCGGCCATTCGGGAGTGCCTGGCCGCGAGCGGCGGCGTGCAGGACCATGTCGAGGTCCGCCACACCGATCAGGTCATTGGCATGGACGAGTCACCGGTCGAGGCCCTGCGGGCCAAGCCCGGCAGCTCGATCGCCGTCATGGCGGAGATGCACCGCGACGGGGAGATCGACGCGTGCATCTCCGCGGGCAACACGGGCGCGTGCGTGGCCGCGGCGCAGATGCGCCTTCGGCGGCTCCGCGGGGTCCACCGCCCGGGCATCGCGGTCATCACGCCCACGTTCCACTCGCCGGTCGCCGTCTGCGACGTCGGGGCGAACGTCAACTGCCGCCCGCGGCACCTGCACCAGTACGCCGTGATGGCCTCGGTCTACGTGCAGGCGATCTGCGGCACGAAGGAACCCCGCGTGGGGCTGCTGAGCGTCGGGGAGGAGGACGCCAAGGGCAACGTCCTGGTCAAGGACACCCGCGACCTGTTGAAGGACGACCCGAACATCCGCTTCGTCGGCAACGTCGAGGGCCGGGACCTCTTCCGGGACGTCTGCGACGTGATGGTCTGCGAGGGGTTCGTCGGCAACGTGGTCCTGAAGCTCATCGAGGGGATGGCCTTCAGCGTGGTCGAGGCGATCCTCCGGGAGCTGGCGACCGCGGCCGCGCTGGACGCCGGCGCCCTGCGGAAGGCGTCCGCCCAGATCGTCCGCAACTACGACTACAACGAATACGGCGGGGCGCCGCTGCTGGGCGTGGCGGGTATCTGCATTATCTGCCACGGGGCCAGCAGCCACCGCGGCATCATGAACGCCGTCCGCGTCGCGAAGGACTTCGCCCAGCACCACGTCAACGAGCAGATCACCGAACTGCTCTGGGAGGAACAGAGGAGCCCCCATGCCTGAGCCGATTCGCGCCGCCATCGCCGGCTTGGGCGTGTCCGCGCCCCCGCGGGTCATGACCAACGCAGACTTCGAGAAGATCATCGACACCTCCGACGAGTGGATCACCCAGCGGACGGGCATCCGCCAGCGGCACGTCGTCTCCAAGGGCGAGAGCACCGCCACGCTGGCCACCGACGCGGCGCGGAAGGCCCTGGCCGACGCGGGACTGGAGCCCTCGGACCTGGACCTGATCCTCTGCGCGACGGTGACGCCCGAGATGATCTTCCCGGCCGTGGCGTGCTTCGTCCAGGCCGACCTCGGGGCGACCGACGTCCCGGCGTTCGACATCTCCGCGGCGTGCAGCGGCTTCGTCTACGGCCTGACCGTCGGGGCCAAGTTCATCGAGACGGGCATGTACCGCCGCGTGCTCGTGATCGGCGCCGAGACGCTCAGCCGCTTCACGGACTACACCGACCGCGGCAGCTGCGTGATCTTCGGCGACGGCGCCGGGGCGGTGGTGATGGAGCCGAGCGACAACGAGCGAGGCCTGATCTACAGCGTGCTCGGCGCCGACGGGACCGGGTGGGACTTCATCCATATTCCGGCCGGCGGATCGCGCCACCCCGCCAGCCAGAAGACCATCGACCACCGCGGGCACTACATCAAGATGCGCGGGCGCGACGTCTACAAGTTCGCCGTCGAGAAGATGCGGTGGCTGCTGGGGGAATGCATGGACAAATGCGGCCTGTCGGTGGACGACGTGGACCTCGTCGTGCCGCACCAGGTGAACATACGGATTCTCCAGTCCGCCGCGGAGAAGTGCCACTTCCCGATGGAGAAGGTGTACGTCAACATCGACCGCTACGGCAACACGTCGAGCGCCTCGATCCCGCTGGCGCTGGCGGAGGCGCGGGATGCCGGGCTGGTCGGCCCGGGCTCCCTGATCCTGATGATCGCCTTCGGGGCCGGGCTGACCTGGGGCGGGGCGGCGATCCGTCTGTGACAGGCCTCCAGAACAGGTGACTATGGCAACCGCGTTCCTCTTTCCCGGACAAGGCGCCCAGACCGTCGGCATGGGCTGCGACCTCTGCGAGGCGTTCGCCGAGGCCCGGGGCGTCTTCGACCAGGCCGAGCGGGCCACGGGCCTGCCCCTGCGGAAGCTCTGCTTCGAGGGCCCCGAGGAAGAGCTGGCCCGCACGGACGTCTGCCAGCCGGCGATCTTCACCGTCTCGGCCGCCGTCCTCGCCGTGCTGGCCGAGCAGCTCGGGCCGGAGGGTGTCGAGGCCTTCCGCCCGGCGTACCTGGCCGGGCTGAGCCTGGGGGAGTACACCGCACTCTATGCCGCCGACGCCATCGACCTGGCCCCGGCCGTGCGGCTCGTCGCCCGGCGCGGGGAGCTGATGCAGGCCGCCGCCGTCGCGACGCCGTCGGGCATGCTCAGCGTGATGGGCCTGGACGAGGAGCAAGCCTGGCAACTCGTCGAGGCCGCCGCCGAGGGCGAAACGCTCACCTGCGCGAACTTCAACTGCCCCGGGCAGATCGTGCTCTCCGGCACGCGGGAGGCCTGCCGGCGGGCCGAGCGTCTGGCCGGGGACTTCGGCGCCCGGATGGCCGCGCCGCTCAAGGTCGCCGGGGCCTTCCACAGCGAGGCCATGGCCCCCGCGGCGGAGAAGCTCGCCGAGGCCCTGCGGGCGGTGGAGTTCCGCACGCCCCGCACGCCCGTGGTGGCCAACATCGACGCCCGCCCGCACGCCACCAGCCAGGAGGTCCGCGACAAGCTCCTGATCCAGCTCACCGGCGCGGTCCGCTGGCAGCAGTCGATGGAGTTCCTGCTGGAGTCCGGCGTGAGGCAGTTCTACGAGATCGGCCCGGGGCGGGTGCTCGCGGGCCTGATGCGGCGGATCGACCGCTCCGCCAAGGTCACCAGCCTGGACGGTCTTTCGGCCGTCGAGAGGCTCCTTGAGGAGGCGGCCGCCCGCTGAGCCGCAGGAAGCAATCGGAGCAGGAACATGACGGAGAGCGAGAAGGTTGCCATCGTGACCGGCGCGGCCCGGGGCATCGGGCGCGAGATCTGCCGGGAGCTGCTGGGCCTGGGGATGACGGTCGTCGCCGCGGACCTGCGCGACGACCTGTTCGGCGAGCTGGCCGCGGACCTGGGCGCGCCGGCCGAGAAGCTGGACTCCCGCAAGCTGGACGTTTCCGACAGCGAGGCCTTCGGCGCGCTGGTGGACGCCGTCGCCGAGAAGTACGGGCGGATCGACGTGCTGGTCAACAACGCCGGCATCACGCGCGACGGGCTGCTGATGCGGATGGACGACGCCGACTGGGAGCTCGTCCTGAAGGTCAACCTGTTCGGCGCGTTCTACGGGACGCGGGCGGTCGCCAAGTACATGGTCCGCCAGCGCGGCGGGTCGATCGTCAACATCTCCAGCTATTCCGGGCTGGAGGGCAACCGCGGGCAGGCCAACTACTCCGCCAGCAAGGCCGGGCTGCTGGGCCTGACCAAGACGACGGCGATCGAGCTGGCCGGCAAGAAGGTCCGGTGCAACGCCGTGGCGCCCGGCTTCATCCGCACGGAGATGACCGACGCCCTGCCCCAGCAGGCCAAGGACATGGCGTTGGCGCTGATCCCCATGAAGCAGATGGGCGAGGCGTCCGACGTGGCCAGGGCCGTGGCGTTCCTGGCCTCCGATACGGCCGGGTACATCACCGGCCAGGTCCTCAGCGTCGACGGCGGGATGCACACGTAGAGAAATTGCCGCGGGCATCAGGATGGTGTTGCAAGGCCATAGCGGCCACGATATAGTACGCCGCCCGAACAGACAGAGCTCGGGCGGAAGGCAAACACGACGCATCCACGAATGAATGTTGGGAGGTAAGGAACGTGCCCGACGAAATCGAAGAGAAGGTCATAGAGATCGTGTCGGAGCAGATGGGCGTCGACAAGACGGAGATCACCCGTGAGACGTCCTTTGTCAATGACCTGAACGCCGACTCCCTCGACACCGTCGAACTCGTGATGGAGTTCGAGGACGAGTTCGAGATGAGCATCCCTGACGAGGAGGCCGAGAAGATCCAAACGGTCGGCCAGGCCATCGATTACATCAGGGAACACTCCAGCAAGGCCTAGCGGCCCGAGGACCGTTTTCCATGGCCAGACGCCGCGTCGTGCTGACCGGCCTGGGTACCGTCAACCCCCTCGCCCACAACGTGGAGGGGTTCTGGGCGGGTCTGCTGGCGGGCAACAGCGGGATCCGCCCCATCGCGCGGTTTGACGCCGGGGCCTTCTCCTGCCGGATCGGCGGGGAGGTCCAGGACTGGACCGCCATCCCCTACGACCTCGTCGAGGCGCGCGAATCCAAGCGGATGGACCGCTTCACGCAGTTCGCCGTGGCCGCCGCCATCGAGGCGGTCGCCGACAGCGGCCTGGACTTCTCCCGCGAACGGCCCGAGGTATGCGGCGTGATCGTCGGGACGGGCATCGGCGGCCTCCAGGAGCTGGAGGACCAGCACCGGCGGATGCTCGAGAAGGGCCCCGGGCGGGTCAGCCCGTTCACCGTCCCCAAGCTCATGGGCAACGCCGCCAGCGCGCACGTGTCCTTCGTGTGGGGGCTCAAGGGCCCCAACTTCTGCACGTGCACCGCCTGCGCCTCGGGGGCCAACGCGATCGGCGAGGCCTACCGGGTCATCCAGTACGGCCGGTGCGACGTGGTCGTCACCGGCGGCTCGGAGGCCGCCCTGACGCCCATCGGGCTGGCGAGCTTCTGCGCCCTCAAGGGCCTCTCGACCCGCAACGACGAGCCGGCCCGTGCCTGCCGGCCCTTCGACCGCGGCCGCGACGGCTTCCTGCTGTCCGAAGGCGCGGGCGTCGTCATCCTCGAGGAGCTGGAGCACGCCCTGGCGCGGGACGCGAGGATCTACGCCGAGTTCATCGGCTACGGCGCCAGTGCCGACGCGTACCACCTGACGGCCCCCGACCCCAAAGGCGACGGGGCCGTGTTCGCCATGGAAGGCGCCCTCCGCGACGCCGGGATCAACCCCGAGGACGTGGACTACATCAACGCCCACGGCACGAGCACCGTCCTCGGCGACGTCGCCGAGACGCGGGCCATCAAGCGGACGTTCGGCGCCTACGCCGCCAAGGGGCTGATGGTCTCCTCGACCAAGAGCTCCGTCGGGCACCTGCTGGGCGCCTCGGGCGGCGTGGAGATGATCGCCTGCGTCAAGGCCATCGAGGCCGGCGTGGTCCCCCCCACGCTGAACCTCGAGGACCCCGACGACGAATGCGACCTGGACTACGTTCCGCTGGTCCCGCGGGAGGCGAAGATCAAGACCGCGCTGTCCAGCAGCTTCGGCTTCGGCGGGCACAACGCCTGCCTGCTGATCAAGCGGTTCGAAGGCTGATCCGCCCGGTCTGCGAAGTCCCCGCCGCCCCGCCCGACGGGGCGGCGTTGTTCCCGGCGCGTTACCTGCCCGACGAACGCCGCCTCGCCCACGCCCGCGCTTCGGCCGGCGTCCGCAGGCCCAGGCCCAACTGGGCGTCATACGCCTCCCACAGCAACCGGCCCAGCTCCGGGCCCTCCGCCAGACCCATCGCCAGGAGGTCGGAGCCCTTCACGAACGGCTCGGGCAGGGCGATGCCGTCGGGAATCTCCTTCAGCCGCCGCCGGACGGCCCGGTCGCAGCCGCGCCCGCCCGTCTCGATCCGCTCCTGAGCGCGCCACAAGGCCCGCAGCCGCTCGAAGTGATCGCTCCCCGCCAGGCGGCGGAAGCCGGGCAGCGGCAGCGTCGCCACGAGCCGCCAGTCGCCCAGGTGTCCGCCCAGCCACTTCAGCGCCTCTCTCAGCTCGTTCGAGGCCCCCCCCCGCCGCACGACCGCGTCGATCCGCACGCCCGGCAGTTCCGCCAGCAGCGCCGCCAGCGTCAGCACCAGGTCCTTCCGGGCCGCCACGATCTCCACCCGCGCCACCGCCGCCGGCCACAAGGCCTCGTCGCCGAACAGCTCCGGCAGCACGGCCGCCGCCAGGTGCAACTGCTCCATCCGCCTCAGCGCCTTGGCCGCCGAGGGCCCCGAGAGCATCTTGCTCAACTCGTCGTAGATTCGCTCCCCGCTGATGCCGACGATCTTCCCGGCGTGCCGCCGCACCGCCGCCGCCGTGGCCGGGGCGATCCGGAACCCCAGGCGCACCGCGAACCGCACCGCGCGGAGCATGCGAAGGTAGTCCTCGGCGAACCGCTCGTCGGCCCGGCCGATCGTCCGGACGACGCCCGCGGCCAGGTCCTTCCGCCCCCCGACGTAGTCGATGACCTCGTCGGCGACCGGGTCGTAGAACATGCCGTTGATCGTGAAGTCCCGCCGCAGGGCGTCCTCGCGGGGCGAGCTGAACCGCACGCCGTCGGGCCGGCGCCCGTCGCTGTAGGACAGGTCGCTGCGGAAGGTCGCGACCTCCACCTTCTGCTTGCCGCGGATCACCACGGCCACGCCGAACTTCGCGCCCACCAGCAGCACGTGGCCGAAGAGCTTCTTGACCTGGCGCGGCGTGGCGTCGGTGGCGACGTCATAGTCCGTGCTCCGCCGGCCCAGCAGCATGTCGCGGACGCACCCCCCGGCCAGCAGCGCCTGGAAGCCTTCCTTGCGCAGGAGCCGCACCACCCGCAGGGCCGTCGATCTCGCCGCCGCGTCCGCCATGGGCGGCATTCTACCGCCTCCCCCCGCCAAAGCCCACCCGCCGCGAGGCATCTCGCCGGCCTCCGGAAGCGGCCGGGGCGGGGCGGTCATTTCTGCGATGCGGCCCGCACGTCGTAGGCGTAGAGCGTCTCCCAGTGGCGCAGGTAGAGCACTCCCCCGCAGATCACCGGGTGCGTGAGCGTCAGGCCCTTGGGGCCTTTGGGCAGGTTGAACTCGCCGGCGATGCGGCAGGCGTCGGCGCCCGGCTCGACCAGCGAGACCTTCCCCCGGTCACTGATGCAGTAGATCATCCCGTCGGCGGCGCTGACCGACACCTTCCCCAGCTTCGGCTCGGTCCACAGCGTCTTGCCCGTGCGGAAGTCCACGCAGACGAACCCCTTCTTGTACAGCCGGCAGCCGTGGCCGTACAGCCGCCCGTCCAGCAGCAGCACGCCGCCGTGGCAGTTGTCCATGTCCTTGTTCAGCCACAGCTCCGTGACGGCCTGCCCGTCGGCGGCCAGACGGAGCATCTGCCCGCCGGTGCCGTGGCCGCTGCTGGAATAGATGTGCCCGTCGCTATAGGTCGGCCGGGTGACGTTCTGGCCGTGCTTGGTCACGTGCGGGCGCTGCCACAGCAGCTTGCCCGTGCCCACGTCCACACCCACGATCGTCTTCTCGAGGACCGTCACGAGCTGCCGCGCCCCGCCGTACTCCACGAGGATCGGCGAGCAGTACGCCGGGCCGTCGGCGATCTCCGTGTTCGCCCAGAGCGTCGAGCCGTCGGCCTTCTTCAGGGCCACGACGCGCCCCTTCTGACCGGCCGGGGCGCAGTACAGCACGTCGCCGTCGATCAGGATGTTCTCGGCCAGGGCCCAGTTCGCCGGGCGAGTGGCGAACTTCTCGGCGAGGTCCACGGCCCAGATCTCCTCGCCGCTGTCGGCCTTCATCGCGGCCAGGCGCCCGTGGGGGTTCATGTGGTACAGCACGCCCTTGTCGTACGTCGGGGTCGTGCGGGCGCCGGGGTAGGGGCCCTTCCAGCTCCGGCCGTTGCCGGCCTTCCACCGCACCGTGCCGTCCAGCCCCAGCGCGAGGATCGCCTCCTTCTCGCCGAAGTCGCCGGCGATGTGGATTCGCCCGTCGGCGATGGACACGCCGGCATATCCCCCGCCGCACTCGGCCGACTGCCACAGCAGCTTCGGGCCCTCCTTCGGCCAGGCCTTCAACAGGCCGCGGTCCGGGGAGATGTTGTCCCGCCGGGGCCCGTGGAGCTGCGGCCACCAGGGCGCCTTCTCGTCGCCCGGCGCCGGCAGGGCGGTCGCCGCGACGGTCGTCAGTACACACAGGCCGACAAGGCCTCGACGAAAGGTCAGTCTCATGGACGGGCTCCTGTGCTGCTAAAGTCGGTTCTCTTCGCGCCCCGCGCAAGTCCTGCCGCGCGGTGCTCTGGCCGGCCTGCGGCCGGCCGCTAAACGCCAGGGGCCCCGGTAGGCGCCTGGTTCGTGGTCAAGTCCTGCCTTCCGGTTCCTGGTTCCCGGTTCCGCAACGGGCGACGGGCAACGGGCGACGGGCTACGCCCCAGGCCGGAAGAGGCCCCGGGCCAGCCTACACCGGCGCGTTGGGTTGCAGGTGCGTGGGCACGACCTCTTCGCGGGTCCGGCGGTTGGCGACGATCGCCTCGAAGACCAGCACCATGATCACCACCGCCAGCAGCAGGTCCCACCAGTTGCGGCCTTCGGACTGCTCGGCGGCCGCGGCGTGGACGGCCGCCAGGCTCGGCGCGACGTACACCCGCGGCATGCCCTGGGCTGCGAGGGCCTTCTGGAAGGTCCGCGCGGGCAGGGCGTCGAGTTGGCTCTCGGGGCCGAAGGGGTTCACGGCGAAGGCCCCGCCGGGCGCGTCGGCCCCGCCGGGGCGGGCGACCTTCCAGCGGTAGACCCCCAGCTCGGCGGTGTCCCGGAAGGTGGCCAGCAGGCCCTCGGGCGTCCTGGCCAGCGGCAGGGGCGCCGGGGGCTTGACCGCCCCGTTCTCCGTCGGCGGCGTGATGTGGACGAAGAGCTTCTCGTCGGGCGCGGGCGGCTCGAAGCCCGTGAAGTCCGGGCGGATCGGCACCTGCGCCCCGGCCAGGTACGTCCCCTCGGCGTGCAGCTCCCGCCGCGCCAGCAGGCTCATCCGCGCGACCATCGGCAGGAACAGACCCGTGATCGGCAGGTTCGACCACACCGGAGCGGCGCTGGTCGTGCACAGAACCACGCGCCCGCCCCCGAAGGGCTTGACGATCAGCAGCGGCCGGCCGTCGGTCAGCTCGATGAGCACCTGGCCCGGCCGGGCCGAGGGCTCCAGCCGCCAGTACCGCTGGACCAGCACCGAGAGGTAGTCGGCGTGGCTCTCGTACAAGCCGAGGAAGAACGGATGGTCGATCGCCACGCGGGCGATCTTGACCGACTCGGCCGTCGGGCCGATCTCGCCGACGGGGCGGTCGAGGCGGCCGGGCAGCAGCCCGCCCTCGGCGGAGACCTGCTGGACGAGCCCGTCGTTGTAGCTGGCCGCGTCCACGTCGGCGCCCAGGAACACCACCACCGTCCCGCCGGCGGCGGCGAACTGCTCGATCGCCTTCGCCTGCTCGGCCGAGAGCTTCGGCACCTCGCAGAGGAAGACGATGTCCGACGCCCTCAGCTCGTCGGCGGAGAGCCGGTCGGCCTCGACGACGCTCGCGCGGATCGGCCAGGGCATGGCCGCCTCCTCGTACGGCTGGAGGGCCAGGCGGAGCATCAGCGACGGCTCGACCGCCCCGACCTCGCCCGGTCCGCGGACCACCAGCGCCCGGACGCGCCCGCCGATGGTCAGGCTGAACCGCCGCACGTTGTCCAGCGCCAGGTCGTCGGCGCTGTCGAGGAAGACCTTCCCGCTGACGTCGCCCGCCTCGGCGAAGCGGTGGTGGAACCGCACGGTCGCCGTGCTGCCCTCCAGCCCGGCCGCACGAAGCGTCTTGCGGACCCGCCTGGCCGACGGCGCGCCGTCGATCTGGAAGCCCACGTCCACCGTCTTGTCCGTCGGCGAGGAGTTGATCAGCGCGACGGTGAACTCCAGCACGCTGTCCACCACCCGACGCCCCGCGATGTCCAGGTCGCCGATGCCCACGTTGTTGACCTGCCCCGCGGCCGTGTCCACCACCAGCACGTGGAGGTCCTTGCCGCGGGCCAGGCCGTCCAGGGCGGCGATCCGCTCGAAGCCGGCCCGCTGGAGGTCGCTGAAGACGTAGATCGCCTTGCGGGGGGAGCTGTCGAGCTCGAGCATTCGGACGGCGGCCTCGAACCGCTGGGCCAGGGGCACCGGCCCGTAGCCGATCCGCGCCCGGGCGATGCCCTCCCGCAGCTCGTCCAGCCCTCCGGACAGGCCGTGGCTGAGCAGCCCGCCGTTGGTCGTCAGCAGCGCCGCGACGGCGGGCTTCTCGTCGCCGCTCAGCAGGGCCGTCGCGTCGGCCTTGGCGCGCTCGAAGCGGCTGCTCCCGCCCGTGTTGACGGCCATCGAGTAGCCGTTGTCCAGCACGATCGCCGCCGCGTACCGCTGCCCGCTGAGCCACCCGCCGGTGGCCCGGCTGATGGGCTCGGCCACCGCGAGGGCCAGCAGGGCGAACAGCGCCGCCCGGAGGATCAGCAGCAGCCAGTGCTGCAGCCGCCGCCGCCGGGCGGTCTTCTCCATGCTCATCCGCAGGAACCGCAGCGTGGGGAACATCATGTCCTGTGCCCGCACGCTGCTGAGCAGGTGCAGCACGAACGGGATCCCCGCGGCCAGCAGGCCGAGCAGCAGCAGCGGCGTCGTGAAGCTCAGGGCGAGTGACATCTCACACACAACTCTGTGGGTGCCATGGCCTCATCTCGACGGAGTCGAGAGGTGGCCATGCTGCCGGACAGCATGCTCACCCGCTTCGCGTGAGAGCAGGGCACCGCGGTCTATCCGAAGATCGCCTTTCGGCGCGCCAGGTAGTTCAGGAGCATCCGGTCGTACGGAGTGTCGGTGGTCACCAGGACGTACTCGATGTTCCGCTCGCCGCACTCGCGGCGGTAGCGCTCGATGAAGGCGTTCATCTCCTGGACGTACCCCTCGCGGACGTAGCGCGGGTCCACCTGGAGCCGCTCGTCGGTCTCCATGTCCACGAAGGAGAGGATCTTCTGGAACGGGAACTCCAGCTCCGCCTTGTCGATCAGGTGGAAGACGATGATCTGGTGCTTCTTGTAGACGAAGTGCTGGAGGGCCTTCATGATCTCGCCCGGGTCGTCGTACAGGTCCGAGATCACGATCACCAGCCCCCGCTTGGCGATCATGTTCGCCAGGTCGTGGAACGTCGGGGCGATGTTCGTCCCGCTGCCCGGGCTGGTGGCCTCGAGCTGCTTGAAGACCCGGTTCAGGTGCGCCGGCGTCGAGTGCGGCGGCAGGTGGAACCGCATCGCCTCGTCGAAGGCGATCACCCCCACCATGTCCTGCTGGCGGCACATCAGGTAGCTCAGGCACGCCGTCATGAAGCAGCCGTAGACGAACTTCGTGACCTGCCCGCCGTACCGGTAGGCCATCGAGTTGCTCACGTCCAGCAGGATGTACGTGCGGAGGTTGGTCTCCTGCTCGTACTGCTTGATGTAGTAGCGGTCGGTCCGGCCGTACGCGACCCAGTCCAGGTGGCGGATGTCGTCGCCGGGCGTGTACTCCCGGTGCTCGGCGAACTCCACGCTGAAGCCCTTGTGCGGGCTGCGGTGCAGGCCGCTGATGAACCCCTCCACCGCCTGGCGGGCCAGGAGGTTGAGGTTCTTCAGCTTCGCCACCCGCTCGGGCTCGAAGTACAGATAAGAGCTCTTGGCCATTCACTCCGCCTTCGATCGTCCCAGCAACAGCAGCAGCATCTCGCCGAATCGCTTCCGCCGCGCCACGGCCAGCGGGCCCAGCGGGTCGGGCGGCTCGGCCCCGGCCGGCACACGCAACACCACCACGCCCTCCGCCGCGAGATGACCCGCGAGCGGCCCGAAGATTGTACCGACCTGCCGGGGCCAGGACCACTGCCTCGCCGCCGCGTACGGCGGATCGACAAACGCCACGTCCACCGGCCCGCCGATCTCGCCCAGCCGCCGGCCCAGGAACCGCGCCGCGTCGCCCGGCCAGACGGTGCATCGCCCGGCCGCGCCGACGGCCTCGAGGTTCCGCCGCAGCCGCTCGATCACCTTCCGGTCGCGCTCGGCGAACCAGCACGCCCGCGCACCGCGCGACAGGGCCTCCAGCCCCAGCGTGCCCGTGCCGCAGTACACGTCCACCACGGCCGCGCCCTCCAGCCGACCGCCCAGCAGGTCGAACAGCGACTTCTTGGCCGCGCCCGTGATCGGGCGCGTCTGGCTGCTTGTCGGCGGCGGCAGGAGCTTGCGTCCCTTGTACAGCCCGGCGAGGATGCGCATAGGGCCCTGGCCTTTCCGGTCAACCCTAATGAAACGCCCGGCCCGTGCGGCAGTTCCGGCCGAGGCCCCCGCCACGCCTCCGTCCGCGTCGGCGGCGGGTGGTGGGGCATGATGACCCACCACGTCGCCGTCGAGTGGGTGTAGGGGCATCCCCTCCTCCTTGCCGACGCTTATGTGTACTTTATGTGTACCTGGCCGGGGCGGCACCCGCCGCGGTTATTGAACATAAAGCCTTGTAAATAAATACTTAACATGATCTGCCGAATGGGTACCTCTGCCCGGAGGTACACATCGGCATAGGGTAAATACCCTATAAGCCGCGAAATCCGAATAATCCCCGTCCGGGTTTGTTTCGTCTGCATGGCCCGCCC
>Ga0307378_10004770_pt1 | contig 19152 bp, 15 predicted proteins | sample UN1MG_FD_202238 | JGI IMG/M metagenome (GOLD analysis project Ga0307378, IMG submission 202238) | Soil microbial communities from Risofladan, Vaasa, Finland - UN-1 | ecosystem: Environmental > Terrestrial > Soil > Coastal area > Acid sulfate soil | place: Finland: Risofladan, Vaasa | collected... | reverse complement strand
CGGTTCCTATAACATATTGTTTTATAGAGGAAAATTTGTACGAAAACTCAAAAATTAAACCCCTTAATATCAATGTGATAACACATGATCGGGAACATCTGTTAGTAATTCAGGCTGCAGGCAGATAGGCTGTAAGCTTTTAGGCTAAAAACCTACAGCCTACCCACAGCCTATCTACCTGAGTAGTTACGTAGAACGTATGAAAAAAAGTGATTGGTTGGCTTATTTCTCAGCGAATTACGGATGGGCGATAACCAGCAAAGTGGGGGCTTGCTCAAGGACATAGCTCAGGGCCTTATGAAGGCTCTCAGGGTCAAGTGCAGCGAAGCTCTCATCGAGGATAATAAGGTCTGCGCACTGGAGCAGTGCCCTGGCAATGTAGAGCCTGCTCCTCTCCCCGTGGGAGAGTTGCCAGCCGGTCTCACCGACCATTTGCATAAGCCCTGCTGGCATCCGGTCGAGCAAGTCTCCAAGGCCGAGTCTGCGGCAGACGGCTTCGGCTTCTTCAAGGTCACCGGGCTGCGGCGGCCAGCGGCGGCCCATCAGGAGATTGAAGGCGAAGGAGCCTGTGAGGACGTGGTTCTCATGGAATTGGGGGGCCGCCACCACCCGACGCCGCCAGCCTTGGGCCCCTATGGTTGCAAGGTCTAAGCCCCTCATAAGGAGAAGACCGGTCTCCGGGGAACGCAGGCCCATGAGCAGAGAGGCCAAAGTAGATTTGCCCCCGCCGGATGGACCCTCAAGGAGGAGTTGATCCCCGGCACGGATCTGCAGGTTGCAGCCGAAAATAACCGGGTCTGTGCGGCCCTGATAGCGGAAGGCAAGGTTATGCGCCTCAAGCATAGGATTCTCATCCACTTGAGGAGATGAGCCCATTTGAGACGAGCCCGGTTGAGACGATCCTAGTTGAGATGAGCCCAATTGAGGGCCTGCGGCTGGGCTATGAGTATGGACGAGCGCGGAGGTGGATAAGCTGCCGCCCCTGGCCCTGTCCCTCCCTGCCGCATGGAAGAGAAGGTCCACCTGTTTCCAGGCAATGGCAGTATCGGCTAGGCTCATAATCCCTGCAGGAAGCTTCCCCAAAGCGCGATAAGCGAGCAAAATCCCGGCCAGACCTATGGCCAATTCAGCCACTGTCCCTCCGGATGCCTGGACCCCTCCCAGCCCCCCGCCCCGTCCGAAGACGAAAGCGACGCCAAGCCCGAAAAGTCCCAGGACCAGCCAGCCCGATGGCACAAGGGTGTTGAGCAGGACCGATTTTGCATCCATAATCTTCGACAACTCCAGGTAGCGCTCCACAGTCTGGTCCTCTCCATCATGCCAGTGTTCGCGCCTCTCCTGAGCAATCCGTGTCCTGTGGCCAACCATCCGCTCGACCAGATCATTAGTCATTTCAAGGCGCACGTTAGTCCATTGCCACCGGTAGACAAGGTAGCGCCACCCCAGAAAAAGGGAAATCACCAGCCAGCCAAGGAAAAGAAGACTGTTGAGCCCTCCTGCCGCTCCCAGACTGAGAACCGCCAGCGCGGCGATTAGCTCGATCACCATAGCCATACTGGTGAATCCACCATTCAGGGCGAGAGATTCAAGCGCCTCGGATTCCATGACCTGCCCAAGGAGCTGGCCAGCCCCCTGGTGGCTGATTTCTTCGGGCTCTAATTGCAGGGCACCATACAAGAGACGCTGCTTAAGGAGCCCGCCCGCATTGATGGCCAAAACTCCCTGGTACCAGGTCACGAGCATCTGGAAGGGCACCACGCTGAGTAAAAGCAGTGCCCAGGCCAGGAGCCATCCAACATCAAGATGCCCCTGAAGTGCCCCTCGGCCTATTACCCACCAGGCAAAAATCATCAATGCATACTGGACGGTATAGGCACCGCTCAGGGCAAAAAAGGAGCGGGGCAAGTGGGCCTGGCACATCTGCCGCCAGAAGCTTGTACCCGGTGACAGGCGAAGGAGCCAGCCGTTACTGATCTGCACAGGACCTAAGTGCTCGGCCAGAATCTTTGAACGTGCCTGCATCTGCCGCCGCCTGGGAACCTTGACCTCATTGAGTAATCGGTCTATATCAGGCGCAAGCCGCGATTCCAGCCCCTGGCAAAGCCTCATTCGGACTGCATTGAGAGGGACCCTGTGCACGGTATGGTCAGGCCCCAGAGCGGATAACACCTGCTGGCGATGTTCCCGCCTGCCGGAGGGGAGGAGAACCAGAAACCGCACCTCACCCTGGTCCCCATTTAAGCGACTGGATGTATCCAGCTCGCGGGAAGCCGCTTCAACATTGTCCAATGGACGCGACGGAGCGGCTACCCCCTCCAGCCCACCCTGACCGGATGTATTTTCAATCGGCTGGATAAGCGGCTGGATATATCCAGCTTGCGGTATGCCGCTTCCACTATGGCCGCTGGGCAGGAGGATGAGGGCAGGCCCGGCATGCCGCAGGATCTGCTCGACTGATGAATAGCTCATTTCAACCGGTTCAACCTCAAACCCAAGGCAGGTTACCGCCGCATCGATCCACCTTCCAAGCGCTTCGCACCCAACTGCCTTGGGCTGCCCTGCGCCCGCTCCCCTGAAAACGCCCGCCCCGCTGGCATCCGTACCGGACTGAATCATGCTGTCTATAATGCTCTGTGGGGGGACCGGCATCTCCACAGACCGCGGCTTAAGGGAGCTTTTCCTGGCCAGGACTTCCAGTGCCTCGCCAAGTCGCGAAACCGGCCAGGAGTAGGCTTCCGCCTCAAAAGGATGCTCTGTTTCCAGTTTTTTCAGGTAAAATTCCTTCTCCATAATGATTCCCGGTCCTTATTTTCCTTTTTATGCATGCCCACTTATGAAAGGAAGGGGTTAGAGCCGGTATGTCAACCGTATCCTTATTCCCTAGCCCCTAGCCCCTAGCCCCTAATCCCTAAGCCCCTACTAGCCCCTATAATCCCCTACCCCTACCCCCTGCCCCTACTACCATCTAATCCCTAGCCCCTACCCCTTACCTTCGGTTCCACTTTGTGCAGCATCCTCGATCAGTTGCCCGGACTCAAGCCGCAGCCTGCGCCAGGAAGTGCTCGACCAAAACCCATTCCTGACAGTATCTTCCACTGCCATCATAGACTGATACCGAGAATTTCGCACTTGGGCAAGCTCAGCCGGAGGGCCATTCTCCACGATCCGGCCCTCTTCCATAACGATTACCTGGTCGAAGTCCCTGGTTTCGCCTATATCATGAGTTACGCATATCAGAGTGGCCTTTGGCCACAATAGCCTACTGTTGGAGAGAAGACTCTGTCTCTGCTGGTGATCGAGCCCCCGGAATGGCTCATCCAGGATCACCAGGCGTACCCCTGGCCGGAGCATGGCCCTGCCAAGGCGAACCCTTTGCCCCTCTCCACCCGAAACCAGTGCGCCACCCTCGCCAAGCGATGTCTGAAACCCATCGGCCAGCATCCCCAATACGCCATGCAGTCCGGCAGCCCTGATTACCTGCCCGACCGGCAACCCTGAATCAGGTTCAATTCCATAGTAAAGGTTATCGATCAGGGAGCGGTTCCACAGTTGTATAGCCGGATCGATCCACGCAGTCTCACGGCGAAGATGCTCAATACGGTGGGCATCGAGAGGAAAGCCATCAACCAGGACCCGACCTTTTGCCGGACGATACCATCCGAGGAGAATGCCGACAAGACTCGACTTACCTGCACCCGACCGACCCACGATGGCCACATGTCTTCCCGGCTCTATGGTCAGGTTAATTTTTTCAAGTATAGTTTGTCCGGCCACTCGCACGCTCGTAGCCTCAAAGCGAAGAGATACACCCTGTACATGGCCCCTAACCATGCCACAGGGGCATCCTTCTTCCCCTCTCCCCTGAGGGGGGAGGGCAGGGTGAGGGGTGTTCTGTTGCTGTGCAGGTGCGTCCGATACGGCCAGTGCGTTCGATACGGCCAGTGCGGATGATGGGCAGGCAAAACCATCAATCGGGTCGGTCTTCTCCGTATCGGTCTTCTCATTATCTGATTTTTGGAAAACAGGCAACTGTTTCCGGCTGGACTCTTCTTTGCCGGATTCTTTTTCGGTTGCTGCTTCTTCAGCCATGCTTAATCCTTCATCAGTGCTTAATTCTTCCCCCATGCTTAATTTTTCATCCGTGCTTAAACCTTCGGGAGCTCCAAGTGGCTCGATAAGCCGGAGCATGACGCTGCGCTGATTGGGGTATTGCCTGGCTACGGTGGCAATGGTCTGGCCAAGACTAGGCAGATTGAGTGCCCAGTAAACCAGAAGGAGTATTCCTCCGGCATCGCCCCCTTGTGCCACATAGGTAAACACCAGCCAGGCAGCAAGACCAAAGCCGATCAGGGATTGCACGCCCTCGATCACCACCACCGCGGCCTGGAACCCAAAGCCTGCCCGTGCCCACTCAACGAGGAGGTCCTCATGCTCGCGCCGGACAGCCCTTTCCGCTCCGTGAGCGCGCACTGCAACCAGGCCAAGCAGTCCATCGAGGTAAAAACGGCTTAAAGCTCCGCCGTGGTTACGGACCCTGAGATTTCGCTCAGCCAGGTAGGGATTAACGGCCAAAGGAAAACCGACACTGATTACTGCGGTTATCAGTGCAATAATTCCGCATGACGGGTAGAGCAAGGCTATTGCTCCTGTAGTCAGAGCCAGCTCGAAGCTCGTCCGGATGAATTGTCCTCCAAGGCTTGGCAGAAGACGGAGATTATGCACGCTGTGGCTGCGCTCGGCCATATCCGAAGTAAGGCGGCTTTGGAAGTATCGGTCATGAAGCCGTGGAATTTTTTCCATGAAGGCAAGACGCAGCCGGGACTCGATATGGCGTCCAAGCCGCAGCAACTCCGTCTGAATCGGAAGCTCAAGGAGAAGAATCGCTGCTGCGAAGATGACAATCGCACTCATTACTTCAAACCGCTGCCCGGTCAGCCCAAGATCACGGCCAAGATCAAAAAGCCCCCGAAACAGCAATGCCTGAATAACGACACTGGCAGATGCCATAGCCAGGGCAGCGGAAAGAAGCATTGGAGAAAGAAAGCCATCCTTGACCAGAAATCCGAGAAGCTCACGCCCCGGACGAACCGGCTTTTCATTCAGGGCAGCCGCAAGTTCAGGCGAGAGTGACGCGGGGCTGACATCGTCTGAAAAAGCCGCCTCGGCACCCGGAGCTGCGTCAACATTCGGAGTGGCATCGGAATTCGGCGCGGCGATAACATTTGGCGCGGCATCAACATTCGGAGTGGCATCGGCATCCGTTCTTTGCGCACTATCCGTATCTGTCCGGGTCTGATGGACTGCTGTTGCCATGCGTCGCCTTCCGATAGCGCGAACGAGCACAGCGCCACGCAGGAAAAGTTGTTCCTCTCCCTGCTGTGTTCCGGGTACGGGCTGGACCGACCAGTAGGCTGCGGGAATAATTCCTGCTGCCTTTATAGCTACAGGATTGACAGTGGCAGTAAATGCATGAGATGTCTTTGCAGATGCCTCCGTGATCGCTTCCCGGCCACGCTCGAAGAAACCCTGAATTACGCGGTAAGCCTGCCTGCCTTCTTTAAGCCCGCTGGAGCGAACCAGAGAATTGACCATTCGGGTAGCCGCATCCAGAGTTGCCATTGATTGCCAGTCCTGGTCCTTTAGGGCATCCTGAACGAGCCTGACCGTTTTTCTTCGCGAAAGCCCAAGGCTGGTCATTCGCCTGCACAGTGCCCCAAGGAACTCATGCGAGCCCGTCCACTCGCGCCAGGCAGCAGCAGGAACCGGCATGGTATGTACATAGATCTCATTGAGCAATTGTTGCCGCCTGAGCCATCTGCGGCCGGTAGCAGGGTCCATGATTTGAACGAATTGGCCCCTCGCGTGGATACGCCAGATTACGACAAAATGGGTGATTCCGCTTGGGTGGCAGACTGCTGCAATAGCCGGCAGTGCCCTGGATTCAGGGAGCATCAGGTGATCGATTGGCAGCATGATCTGCTCGGCCTCAAGTCCAAGCTGCATGGCGACCTCTTCCAGCGTGTTCATGGAAGTTCCGTCCACATCGGTCTGGCATGCCTCACGGAGCCTGCCGTAACTTACCTGTATGCCAAAGCCCTCAAGCAGGCACTTGAGCGAAGCTGGTCCGCAATCCATAGACGAGGTCTGGACGATCTCAGGAACAATCAAGCGGCGGCTGCTTCTTAAGCGCCTGAACGGCGGGCGTCCACCTGATGTGTCATCGGCAGCAGCCTCAGTAGCAGCATCAGCGGCCATCATTTCCTCCTGCTACTCCAGATCCGGGCGGATTCGCTCCTGATCCAGCCGACGATCCGAAGGCTTCAATCGGTTTGGTGAGCATTTTCCCCACCGCACGCAGCAACAGCTCTGCTGGCGTAACGCGGTCCACCTCGACCTCAACCGACCCTGACAGGCCATGCTGAAGGGGGATGAGAGAGACAGAATTCGAGTCAATGGCAAGCTCGACCCTGATATACCCGTCCCTGACCTCGTGGGCGACACTGGCAACCCTGGCTGAAATGCTGCCATACTGGGTCCACGGGAAGCTGTCCAAACGCAATTGAGCGCTCTGACCAGGAAAGATCCGACCGACCGCAACTGATGGGTGAAAATCTGCTGCAATCCTGAGCCGCCCTGGAGGGAGGATTGTTCCGAGCCGTTCCCCCCCCTGGATCACCGACCCGATCCTCAAGGTTTTAATTCCGTCAATTCGCCCGGCCATCGGTGCCCTGACAAAGCTCTTGTCGATTTCGCAGGTGAGCCGCTCGACAGTTAAGGTCTTGGCAGCGATTTGCCCTTTAATCATGGCCATGTCACGCTTTATCTGCTCTATGCGTACCCGGTCCTGACTCTTATGATTTTTCTCCTCCCATTCCAGTTGATGTATGTGCTGGTTAAGCGCATCAGACGCCTCCCTGCTTTTTTCCATCTGTGCCCTGGCGCGAAGAAAATCTACCTCAGGCACAATACCGTCAGCATGCAAGACTTCCATACGCTTCATATCATCCTCCATGAGCAGAAAGTCCACCTCCGCTTCCCGGTACCTGGCCTTGGCCTCGTCAATGGCCTTGTGTGTCATCTGTTTATATTCATAGTGGGCTTGCCTCTGTGCCTTCAATTCATCTAAAAGCGCCTCGCTCTGGCGGTTGAATGCTGCTATATTGGCCCTCTCCTCCTCCACCATGAGGCGTTCTGCTGCTGTATCCAGCTCGACGAGCAACTCTCCAGGCTGCACTGCTCCACCCAATACCAGGTGGTTGGCCACAACCCGGCCACTGACAGGAGCATCAAGCGAACAGGCCACCCGATCCAATTCTACCCGTGCAGCTCCGCTCACTTCATACAGCCTGACCCTGGCCACAAAAAACCAGATTCCCCAAAGACACAAAACACCAACGGCAAAAAGAAGACCTATTATCGACCTGCGGTAACTATCAGCCTTAATCGCCCGCAGGGAGCGGGAAAAAAATCCGGACATTAATCCCCCCCAGCCATTTCCACCATGATTATCAAATTCTTATGTTAAAGATGAAATGCTCACGTTAAAGAATCAGTTTGAAAGCCGGTCCACTACCACGACCAACCGACCGGTTATGCTCACGAGATTTTTAAAAGCTCCTGTCTTACCAAGATCGGCATTGTGATAAAATTTCATCTAAGTTATGAACATGTGAATTTGATTTTTTGCGGGCTGGAGTTTTTCCTTGACAATTCATGATCAAAGACTTTACTATTCAACCGTGAAACTCACGGTGAAACAAGCCGGGGAGAAGCTGAACCTTGCGCAGGAATGGGGACAGATTTGAAATCTGTCCCCATTCCTGCGCAAGGTAAAAAAATCCGAAAAAACGTTGGACCCTGAAGTTGAAATCAGGATTCTGGCATGAATAATTTTCCTGTTTGGGATATATGGCCTCACTGAGACAGATTCATTTCATTAATTTCAGCCGAAAGCTGACCATCAACACGATATTCTTTCTGATTCCCCTTTACTTTCTGCAAATCGGGTTTAAGGGATGGCAAATCGGAATAGTCACCTCTCTTTTTGCCTTTGCCCCTTTACTTTTCTCGTTCCCGACCGGATGGATCAATGATCGCCTCTCCATCAGGGGGGTTATTCATGGATCTTTACTGCTCCTGGCCATCCTTTTTTTGCTTATGGCCGCCACCAGGAGCTTTATCCTCATGGCCTTTATCTTCCTGCTGTTAGGGGTTGCCAGTAATGCCCTTGATATGTCTGCCAATAGTCTTTACTATAAAGATGAAACAGACATGGACCTGAACAAAAAATATGGGCTGCTGAATTTCTGGCTGTCAATAGGCTCGGCATTCGGGGTGCTGCTTGGCGGGATACTCATCTATTACACCAGTTTTCATACTCTCTTTATAGCCTATGCCGCTTTTCTCATAGCTGTTCTGGTACTCGTCTTTAACCTTCCCAAAGGGAAGTTTGATTTAATTCCCTTAAGTAAATACCGCTTAAGTCTCCTCAACAAAAAGACCATCCTTTTTTCGCTCCTGATTTTCGTTCTCACTCTTCACTGGGGAGTGGAAAGTACCGTCTACGGCCCCTTTTTAAAAGAAGTCTTTCACCTGAACACCATACAGCTTGCGCTCTACATTTCCATTCCTCTCTTTATTCTTTCCTTTGCCTCGTTCGCCATGGGCTTTTTGAAATATAATCCCAAGATCAATGAACGGCTTTTTCTCTTCTCCATGTTTCTCTCAGGCCTGGGTCATGTCCTCATGGTCCAAAACAATGTTTACCTCTCCTTTGTGTTTCGGATCGTTCATGAGCTTGGAGACGGGTTCCTGGCAGCCCTGGTTTTTGTGTTCATCTCCAGGCTCTTTGAAAAAGAAAATATCGGCGGAAGCTCCGGCATTCTGACCGCGGTCATGACTCTCGGCCACATGGTGGGAGCCCTCGTCTTCTCCGTTATGGGCTATACTTACGGCTTGCAGTACCCCTTTATTATCTCCGGCCTTTTGCTGATAGGAAATACTGCCTTCGGATATTACGTGTTCAGGGCAGAGCGATATTAAAAGAGCACTATTAGCAGGGCAATGTTAGAGGTACAATATTAGAGATGCTTGGATAGGTGAGCAGGAAACCGCATAAGTCTACAAGTGTAGATATTTCAACTTAACCTGTTGAAATATAAGCAATGTACACTATTACCCCCTAATTATGTAGTCCCCCTAATGTATAGCTCACTACCGGACACTTTTTATAGGGGCGTCTGCCGGGTACCCTACCCGTCATTCCCGCAAAGGCGGGAATCCAGCCTTACCGGGATCTTCTGGATTCCCGCTTTCGCGGGAATGACGGGGAATCTGTTACCTGCTGGCGAACTCTAAAAAAGCTTGGTTGCCGCTATTTCCGGTCGGAGCAAGGGTAAAAAGTGTCCGGTATTGAGATGTATAGTCACCCTAATACGCATACAGTTTCCCATAGGGGCGGTGGGTATAGGGCATCAGCTTGCAAAAGTGCTCTTTAAGGATTTCCGCCGCATCCTGGGAGAAATCACGGGCATATTCGCCAACATAGGTCTCCAGATTTTTCCGGTCTTTCCCGTCCAGCTCAAAGACCTTCACTTCCTTGCCCAATTGATAGTCCTTCACCTGTCCCCGGATATACATGGCACCGCCATGCATGCCTGTACCGCAGTAATCTCCCACGATAGGCTGGCCTTCATCTTTGTATAAATCAAGGACAATGATCAATCCTCCGGCCATGTATTCCCCTAGATAATCCTGGGCATAGCCGCCAACGACAATAACCGGGTACAAGTCCTCGTAGGCTTTCATGTGGATACCTACCCTGTAGCCGACATTCCCCTTGATGAAGATTTTGCCGCCCCGCATGGCGTGGCCTGCGATATCTCCGGCGTTACCGTGGACGATGATTTTTCCGGCATTCATGGTGTTTCCGATCCCATCCTGAGCATTGCCGAATATCTCGATGGAGGGACCGTCCATAAAGGCGGCCAGATCATTGCCCGGTGTACCCTGAATACTGATCCGGACATCTTTTCCGGACAGGCCGTCTCCGATGTAGCGCTGGCCATTGACATTGTCAAGGGCAATCTCCCTCTGCCCATCGTGAACCGCACTGTGTATCTTTTCGTTCAACTCTTTATAGTATATTCCCTTGGCATCAATATTCATACTTTTACCTTATATAAAAAATATTTGACAGGATAACTGGCCCTATATATATACGGGCGTGATTTAAAAACTATCGCTTCAATCCGGAAATCTTATCTAAAAAGTTTATCTTTAGGCCGTCTATCGTATAATCTTTACGATTTGCTTCATATACCGATTCCCTGACCCGTTATATCGCATACTTTGCTTTATATCTCGATTCCCTGGCCTGTGACCATATGTTTGCGATATTCCTTAGGCAGTGAGAGCAGACCAAAATCATCTTTCAGGAGATTTTCCCGGAAAGAGGCAATGTCTATCTTATCTTTGATCAAACCGGTGTAGATTCCGGCACGATCAATCTTGCCTACCAGAATTATTCCTACAATTTTGTTATCTTCCAGGACTATTTTCTTATATACGGATGATTTTTCATGATACTCCTGGATAACTTCCATCCCATTTCGTCTATCGGTATCGGCCAGGGCTGAAGGATCGGTCAGGCCTACGGAAATGGTGGGGACGCCAGCCAGTTCCACGGAATTCATGGCCATGTTGCCTTCATATACTTTCTTTCCTCCGGCCATATTGGTTCCGGCTATCCTTCCCTGGCGTGCGGCACTGGGCAGGATGGCAATGGGCCTCGTGACGCAGGCTAAAAGGTCGTAGCTCTCCACCACGTCACCGGCTGCGTAGATACCATCCACATTGGTCTGAAGATACTCATCAACCAGAATTCCCCGATTGATTTTGATGTCAGTCCCCTGAGTCAGGTCAACTCTAGGTTTGACACCGATAGCCATAATCACCAAGTCGCAATCGACCCGGCTTTCGTCCCTGAGGGTGACACTTCCCACCCGCTTTTCTTTCCCTTCACGAATCTCCTTTACCGTGCTGCCGGTCAGGCAGGTACAGCCGATTCCTTTAAGGGCACGCTCGATGATTCTGGAAGCGGTCCGATCAAAGGTAGCGCTTAAGACCCGGTCAGCCAATTCCAGAATGGTCACCCGAATGCCAAGGGCCAGGAGTGCCTCAGTAACCTTCAGGCCGATGAGCCCTCCTCCGACCACCACAGCTCTTTTAACCTGATTGCCGGCAATGTAACTTTTGACCTTTTGGGCATCATCCAGGGTAGTAAAGGTAAAAACCCCAGGCAAGTCAAGGCCTGGTATCTCAGGAACAAAGGGAGCCCCTCCGGTAGCCAGAAGCAGTTTTTCAAACCGTATGTCGGTCTGATCATCCAGGGTAACCTGCCTGGCTGAAGTGTCCAGGCGGACAGCCTTTTCTCCCAGAAAGGTTTGAACCTTATGGAGATCATAAAAGAAGGGAGGCCGATAGAAAAGCTTCTCCTCCTCCACCTTATTTCCCAGGTAATATGAGATCAAGGGCCTTGAGTATGTGTGGGAGACCTCATCCGAGACCAGATACAGACTGGACTTCTGGTCCGTTTCCCGAATGGCCTCTACGGCATGGACGGCAGCCGTGGAATTACCAATAATCAAATATTTCGTCTCAGTCATTTTTTGCATCCTAATTTTATCCGCTTTAGAAAAAGAATTCAGGAGTCAGAAGTCAGGAGTCAGGAGTAAAGACAGTGGTCAAGTGGACAATACTTTTCATCGGCCAATGGTCACTGTTCATCGCTTTTATTCTGACTGCTGAATTCTGGATTCTGGCTCCTGTCCTTTTATGATGTTATCTTTCCTCAAAAACAATGGCTTCATTCGGGCAGTGCTGAACGCAGACTGGCGTTTTTTCTCCCAGGCACAGGTCACATTTGGATGCAACCTTCTTCCCTTCCGTATTTCTGGCAATGACTCCGAAAGGGCAGACCATGATGCACATCCAGCAGCCAACGCATTTATCTTCATCGCAGATGACCGCCCCGGTTTTCTCATCCCTGTGCATGCTACCGGTCATACAGGCCTCCAGACAAGGGGCGTCCTCACAGTGGCGGCATTGGAGGGCAAAGGACAGATACGAATCCTCCTCCACCAAAAGACGCGGCAGTGCCTTGGGATATTCACCCTTGTAGGCTTTGATGATCTCCTTTGACTTCGAATGCTGGACCAGGCAATAGATTTCGCACAGTCGGCAGCCCATGCAATATTCTTCACGAATAACAATCTTTTTCATTCTTTGATTCTCCTTCTTATTACCACGCCTCGCCTGCCGGTTTGATTCCTAAAATCTGCAAGTCCGTATCCGAAAGTCCGACGCCGCGTAGCGCCTCCCTGTTTCCCCTCAGAGACTCGACGGCGTTGATGCCCATGCCACCCATCATCTCTTTGATTTCCAAAGACCATGCCCGCAGGAGATTGACCAGCCTGCGTGCTCCGATGTTGGGATTCAGTCTCTTGGTGAGGAAGGGGTCCTGGGTAGCGATTCCCCAGTTGCATTTTCCGGTATAACATTTCTGGCACAGGTGGCAGCCCAAACCAACCAGAGCTGAAGTGCCGATGTACACAGCGTCCGCACCCAGGGCAATGGCTTTGATAATATCTCCGCTGGTGCGAAATCCTCCGGCAGCGATAACCGAGGCATGATTCCTGATCCCCTCTTGCCTTAAGCGGGTATCGACAGCAGCAATAGCCAGTTCAATGGGAATGCCCACATTATTTCTGATGACCGTCGGAGCAGCGCCCGTTCCCCCGCGCAAGCCGTCGATGCTGACAAAATCAGCCCCTGCCCGTACAACTCCGGTAGCGATGGGAGCTACGTTATGAACCGCGGATATCTTCACGCCCACCGGTTTTTCGTAGCGGGTGGCCTCTTTCAGGGCATAGATGAGCTGACGCAAATCCTCGATGGAGTAAATATCATGATGGGGTGCCGGAGAAATCGCGTCCGATCCCATGGGAATCATTCGGGTCCGGCTGACCTCCTCATTAACCTTTTCCCCTGGAAGGTGTCCGCCTATACCCGGCTTTGCTCCCTGGCCGATCTTGATCTCTATGGCTGCCCCGGCCTTTAAGTATTCCTCATGAACGCCAAACCTCCCTGATGCTACCTGAACAATCGTATTGGCCCCATAGGGATAGAGATCCCGGTGAAGACCACCTTCGCCGGTGTTGTAGAAGGTGCCGAATTCCGAAGCTGCCCAGGCCAGGGATTTACAGGCATTCAGACTGATTGAGCCATAGGACATGGCTGAAAAGAGAATCGGAGTTTGCAGCATAAGCTGATTGCCGATTTTGCTTTTAAGATGGACCTTTTTCCCTGGGCCTTTAATATCCTCCGGCTCCAGCCGGTCAGGCTTTCGCCCAAGGTAGGTCCGCAGCTCCATAGGCTCCCGTAAAGGGTCTATGGAAGGGTTAGTGACCTGTGAGGCATTCAGCAGGATATGGTCCCAGTAGACCGGATAGGGCTGATCGCAGCCCATGCCGGTCAACAGAACTCCACCCGTATCGGCCTGTTTGGAGATCCAGGTCAGCATCTCCTGTTTCCAGTTGGCATTTTGCCTGATCTCGGAAGAATTTCGCCTGATGGTCAAGGCACTGGTGGGGCAGAAGCTCTCGCAAAAGTGACAGCCCACGCATTTATGGGAGTCTGTACTGACCCGATCCGATTCCTGATCGTAGGTATGGGCATCGTTGGAGCACATCCGGCAGCAAACCTGACAGTGTATGCATTTATCCTCATCCCGCTCAACAACAAAGTCTTGTACTATTGGTATCTTGGCCATTACAGCACCTCCTGGGTATCGGCCTTATCGTCCTGACTTGCGGCCCTCAAACCCTGGCCATCTATGGCTAAAGCCTGATCAACCCAGGAATCCCTATCAGTTGCCGGGATATTTTCTCTACTCCTGACTTCTGACTCCTGACTCCTGTCTCCTGGCTCCTGTTTTAATCTTCCAATGACCGGATCTCCTGCCCTGGGCATCCAAACCCGGTCAGGCCGTGGACAGATCTCCCGAATGGCCGATTCCTCAGAGGCAACATAAATAAAATCCCCCCACCGCGCTGCCACCAATGGACGAAGTTTAAGCCTATCGTTCAGACCGAGCATGGTTTCGGTGTTGCAGACAATCACCCCGAATGGACCATTGAGCAGGGCCGAGCCATAAATCATTCGCAGGCCCTGGTAAAATTCCTTCTCCTCTTCCGGCATCCTTTCAATATCCACCCAGAAGGGAGCTGCCAGGATTTTGGCTACGAGCTCAAAGGAAAGCCCATGCTTTCTGGACAGAAGGTCAACGAGATAGGTAATTACTTCCGTATCGGTAAAGAATGAGCACAGGTAGCCAAAGTTTTGCAGGTATCGCCGATTGATGCCATAGGAGGATATCTCCCCGTTATGCACTACGGACCAGTCTAAAAGCCCAAAAGGATGGGCCCCGCCCCACCAGGCTACGCTGTTTGTCGGGAATCGACCGTGGGCCGTCCAGATATACCCCTGGTAGTTTTCCAGGCAGTAGAATTCCCCGATATCTTCAGGGTAACCGACACCTTTGAAGATGCCCATGTTCTTGCCGCTCGATGCTACCAGGGCATCCCTAATCTGGCCGTTGATGTGCATGACCGTCTGGGCGATCAGGTCCTCTTCGGAAAAAAGAGGATTCCTGACCAGCGCCTCTTCGCGGGGCTTGAGAAAATACCGCCAGAGGATGGGGCTGCGTGTGATTACCTTGACCTCCCGGCTCGGTATTGGCTCGTCATGCATGATCGTGTAAGAGAGCTTCAGGTATTCCTCGGCTTGCCTCTTTGCATCCTCTGTCTCATACATAAGGTGAAAAGCATAATAGCTGGCCAGGTCCGGATATATCCCGTAAGCGGCAAATCCTCCTCCCAGACCATTGGATCGGTCGCGCATGAGAGCGATGGAGGTGATGATCGCCTCTCCGCTGAACCGCTCTCCCGCCTCATTCATGATGCCGGATACCCCACAGCCTGCGGGCACCCGATAATCTCTGTCCGCTAAAAACGTTTTTTCTAACATGCCATTCCCATACCCCGTGTAATTCTCACACCGCGCGACATTCTCACATCGCGCGTCATTCCCGCGAAAGCGGGAATCCATTCTCCATTTTTTCATGAATTCTTCCATCATTTTACTTTAATTCCCAGCTTCTTGATCTTAGAACGGAGAGTGTTTCTATTGATACCCAACATTTTGGCGGCCCTCAGTTGATTTCCTTCCGCTCTCATCAAGGCATGTTCGATCAGTGGTTTCTCTGCCGCCTCGATAACGAATTTATATAAATTTCCGGCCTCTTTATATAAAAAGGCTTCTTCCAGTTCTCCGACAACCTTCTCGAGCGATTTTGTTTGATCTAACTTTTGCCTTTTCACGGTCTTTTGCGATTCCTCTCTCATTAACCATGCGGTCCCTACCTCAATAACCCCACAATTAATGGCTTGATTAAGGACGCACCTTGCCCTCGCCTGCATAAAACCAGCGTCATAGATGAATTTAAAATGCTTAAAAGTTAGGCAACAGTAGAGAAAAGAACTGTTTATTATTATACCCTAAAGAGATCAAGGAGCAAAGGATTTTTATTTCCTCCTGTCAATCTTAGCCGCAGAGTACGAGGGCGGCCACATTCTGCCGTGGCCGCCCTTTCTTACTGAATTGCCGTCCTTGCTGAATTACCCGTCAAACTTACACGAGCTTTATAGTATGGGCAAAAGGTTTTCCATCTCATACTTAGTCAACTGAATGCGGTATTCATCCCATTCTTTTCTCTTCAAGGCCACGAAGCGGTTGAAGACATGGTCACCGAGGGCTTTTTTTACAATTTCACTGTTTTCAGTCAGGTTAATGGCCTCGCCCAGACTATCCGGCAAAGACTCGATACCAGCAGCCTTCCTCTCGGCACATGTCAGATGATAGAGATTTGTCTCCATAGGCTCCGGCATGGTATATCCCTTTTCGATGCCCTCAAGACCTGCCTGGAGAATGACTGCAAAGGTAAGGTAAGGGTTGCAGGCCGGATCAGGACAGCGTAACTCGGCACGGGTGGCTATCTCTTTGCCTGGATAATACATGGGGACACGGACCAGGGCTGAGCGATTTCTCCTTGACCAGGCAAGATAAACCGGAGCTTCATACCCTGGCACGAGTCTCTTGTAGGAGTTTACCCACTGAGCAAAGACAGAGGACATCTCTCTGGCGTGCTTGAGTTGCCCGGCAATATATCCTTTGGCCTCTGGGCTGAGACAGTACTTGTCATTTGCGTCAAAAAAGGCGTTCTTACTGCCCCTGAACAAGGATTGATGGGTATGCATTCCACTTCCATTATGCCCAAAAAGAGGCTTGGGCATAAAGGTAGCATAGCAGTTATACTGGTTGGCGATCTCCTTGACCGTCACCCTGTAGGTGATGACATTATCGGCCATCTGCAGGGCATCGCAAAAACGCATGTCAATTTCATGCTGAGACGGACCAACCTCATGGTGGCTATATTCAATCTGAATGCCCATCTGTTCAAGTGCCAGGATCGTATCCCTGCGCATATCGCTGGCTACATCCAGGGTAGTTAAATCAAAATATCCACCCTTATCCAGGATTTCGGTGCCCTGATCGTTCTTGAAATAGAAAAATTCGAGCTCAGGGCCGGTATAAAAATGATCAAAACCCATATCCTGTGCTCTTTTCAGGGCTCTTTTCAGGACATAGCGGGGATCTCCTTCGTATGGCTTTCTATCCGGTGTCAGAATGTCGCAGATCATCCTGGCTACGGCCTTTTCTTTAGGTCTCCAGGGAAGTATTTGAAAGGTGTCCGGATCGGGCATGGCAATCATATCACTCTCTTCTATAGCCTGGAAACCGGTAATTGAAGAGCCATCAAATCCCATGCCGTTTTCCAGTGCCCCTTCCAGCTCATTATCGTTAATCGAAAAACTTTTCACCTGACCCAGGATATCGGTAAACCACAATCGGATAAATTTAACATCTTTCTCCTTGACGAGGGCCAGAATATCTTCTTTACTCTTGGTTGGCATACTGCGTTCTCCTTTCGACCTAATTACATTAAGAGTAACATTAATAAATACCGCATGTTGCGGGTTGCGGGTTATGGGTTACGTATTGGTTACGGGTTATGGGTTACACGTTAGGGGTTGGCTGAAGGCTGTAACTTCACCCATACCCTGCAAACTGTAACTCCCAACCCGCAGCCTATTATGACTCTTCCTCAGATAACTGCAAATTTGTCTAAAATATGGGCAAACTTTATGCCACGTAAAAATAAACGAATTTACGGCTTAATTAGTTTTTATATATATATGTTTATGGTAATTACAGCCTCTTGTTTGGGTTTTTCAGCCTTATGATAGAATTCGGGCATTCACTTGGCCCATTGATCAATAATCCGCGAATTATAACCATCTTTCATCTACGTTTATCGGCTATGCCCGATTTTTGGCAGTCGCCTGATTTTTGGCAGTTAAAAATACGCCCTGCACAAAAGGCACTCAATAAAGAGAGATTATTTGTTAGGCATATTTTACCTCGGCGAGTCTCTGGTCTTGAGTGGTTGCCTCTTCCTTAAAGATCTGCTGCCATCCTTTTTAAAAAAATGTCGAGAAGCAAAGCACAAGGCATGGAGATGTCATCCGTCGCTTGCGACTTCTTAAGCGACGGTGCGAGACAGAGAAAGAGTGATTTTACTGGCTTGCGGTTTCGAAGATGATTGGTTAACCTTATGATTTTCATGATAATATTTATACGCAATAACGTGGCATATTGTATGCTTTTCCCATGAATTATCAAAAAAATAATATTTTTGTATAAATTAAGCCAATAATATTTATATTTCGGCCCAATTTAACCTTTAAATCAGAAGGAGGTCATTACAATGGCTTACTGGGACACTTTTCGGCAAATGCAGAATTTACGCAGCGAGTTTGACCTGCTTTTCAGCACCCTTGGAGGATGGTCATTGCCATTCTCACGGGCATCTTTTCTTCCTGGCAGGGCAGCACGCCAATACCCGCTGGTCAATATAAGCGAAGATAAAGATAATTACTATATCGAGGCCATGGCTCCGGGAGTCAATCCGAAGGCCGTTGACCTTTCCGTAGTTGATAACAGGTTGACCATTTCAGGGGAAAAGCTTATGGCCGGTGCCGGTATTGAGGTTAGCCCAGAGTCTTATCACCGCAGTGAGCGGGCTGCCGGCGGGTTTAACCGTACAGTAGAACTGCCGACCGAAGTGGATGCGGACAGGGTCAAGGCTGATTACAAGAACGGCTTGCTCCTGGTGACCTTGCCCAAGTCTGAAAAGGTAAAACCGAAACAAGTTACGGTAAAAGTGGGGTGACCTAATCATAATAAGTCAGCGCAAGCAATTAATTCATTACAAATGAAAGATTAAAAATCAACGTAAATAAAAGATTACGTTTACGCTCAACGATTGCATACATCAAAAAGGAGAAAAAATATGCCTGAGAGAACCATTCCTGCAGCTACCGAAGCTAAGAATCCTGCCCCCCGTGAGGAAACACGGCAGGAGGGGCGTTACCTGATCCCGCCCGTGGACATTTACGAGACCCCTGAGGGGTTAACGGTCCTCGCTGACTTGCCTGGCGTGGACAGGGAAAATGCAGATATTCGAGTTGAGAACAACATCCTGACCATTCAGGGCAAAAGCAGCCATATCGCTCCGGGTGATCAGATTTACACCGAATTTTCCCTCTTGAACTTTTTCCGACAATTCCAGTTAAGTGAGACAGTAGACCAGGAAAAGATCAATGCCGATCTTAAGAATGGAACCCTGGTCATACATATGCCTAAAGTGGAAAAGGCCAAACCGAAGAAGATCAAACTCAATGTTTCCTAGAGGAAAAAAAATGGTGGGGAGGGCATCGGCCAGAATTACTTTAAGGGCGGATGCCGCTCCCGATTTAATCTTTATTCGAAAGAAAGAAAATGTGAAGTATTCTCAAAAGGGGGGTATCCACTTCGCTCAAGTTGAGTTATACTTCTCCGTATGGAAGAGCAAAAGTTATATCCAGTTGGTGGGGTAGACTATCCCCGAACCCTTCAAGAGTTTGATGCATG
>Ga0307378_10004767_pt1 | contig 19156 bp, 14 predicted proteins | sample UN1MG_FD_202238 | JGI IMG/M metagenome (GOLD analysis project Ga0307378, IMG submission 202238) | Soil microbial communities from Risofladan, Vaasa, Finland - UN-1 | ecosystem: Environmental > Terrestrial > Soil > Coastal area > Acid sulfate soil | place: Finland: Risofladan, Vaasa | collected... | reverse complement strand
TCTTATTCTCTTCTCGCAGAATATAATTGAGAAGATTGAGATAGTTGGGAATACGAGAGTACCTCAGGAAACAATACGTTATTATCTTTTTATGAAGGAAGGGGGCACCTTTAACAGGGATGTGCTGCGGAAGGATTTTAGAGTTTTATGGTCCACAGGATTTTTTTCCAATATTAAAATAGAAGAAGAGCAAGGTACCAAGGGTAAGATTGTAAAAATCACAGTTGAGGAGAATCCTGTCATCAGGAACATCATTTATAAGACGGGAAGAAAGCTGAAAGAGGATGATATTGTCAAAAAATTAAAGGAAAAGGAAGAAATTATCATCCCTTATTCCTTTTACAGTCCCTATAAAACCCAGTTAATCAAGACGACAATAGAGGAGCTGCTTGTGGAGAAAGGACTTTATTTTGGAGAAGTTAAAGTTGTTGTGAGTGAAAAAGAAAATAGCAGGGTAGATATAGTCTTTGAAATCAAAGAGGGAAAGAAAATTAAAGTTGGTGAGATCGTCTTTGAAGGAGAGACTAAGTTGCCTTCGAGCATTCTTCGAAAGGCTATGACAGAGAACAAAAAACATGGAATTATATCCTGGATAAAACGGAAGGATGTATTTAAGCCAGATAAACTTGATGAGGATTTAGCCGGCATAAAGGATAAGCTTCAGGAGTATGGGTACATGAAGGCAACAGTCGGTGAGCCAAGGATAGAGGAGATTACGAAGAGTTCTATTTTCTTAAAGAAACAGAAGATGAAGAAGATCATTATTGCTGTTGATGCTGGCTCCCGTTATACGGTAGGCGAGGTTAAGATTGAAAGGAACAAAGTTTTTTCGACAGAGGCTTTGAGGAAGTTCATAACATTCAAGAAAGGCGAGGTTTACAGCGCAAAAATTAGAGATGAAAGCGTGGAAGATATCGGGGAAAATTATCGAAACAAAGGCTATCTTTATGCCCGGATAATACCAGTAGAGAGTCTCGATGTTAAGAGGAAAACTGTCAATGTTACCTTTAATATAGACGAGGGCGAGCTGACCTATCTGAACAGGCTCGAGTTCAAGGGCAATACGTTTACCAACGACAAGGTTATAAGGCGAGAAATGCTAATCAGGGAAGGGGATAGGTTTGATTTTGGATTGTTTGAAGATAGTATTCTAAAGATAGGGCAGCATGGAATTGTTAGGTTGGAAAGGGAGCCGCAGATAACGCGAAATCCTGATAAACCTGCTCAAATCGATGTCACTCTCCACCTTAAGGAGCTTCAAAAAAGCTACTATCTGTTTTCTGGTGGATATAATGGCTACGGAGGAATCTTCGGAGCTTTTAACTATTCTCACGTAAATTTCTTGGGCACAGGCAAAATCTTAGAACTCACGTTAGATCATGGAGAGAGGATTAAAAATTATAAGTTCGCTTTTTCTGAACCATATTTTCTTGATTATCCGGTTAATGTTGGGTTTAACGCTTATTATCACGACATTATATTCCCCGATCTTTATGAAAGTAGAGGAAAAGGGGCGGATTTAACAATCAGTGCCAGGTTTAAGAGATATTGGAGAGCAAGCCTCACCTATAGCTTTGAAAACGTAAATGTCGAGCTCCCTGAAGAAGATAGCGATGTACAAGTGGACCCAATATATTCCGATATGTTTGGGCTGGGTGAACATGATATAAGCAGCATAATCCTGGCGTTTTCCCGTTCTACTCATGACAGCCCTATCTTCCCAACCAGGGGAACTTTATATTCAGCGTCATGCAAATTCGCGGGGTCGTTTTTAGGAGGAGATATAAGCTTGATTAGGCCTCAGTTCGAATGGAGCTTTTTCCATTCATTGGTTGGCGACCACTTTATTGGATTTCATATCGAGTACCAGTTTGTCGAGGCCATAGGAGATTCTCAAGTGCCCTTCTGGGAAAGATTTTATCTTGGGGGAGAAAGATCCATCCGGGGATATGGTATTTACAGCATCGGGCCTCGAAGCGAACAAGGGACGAATATCGGCGGGGAAAAATCTATCGTATTCAATGCTGAATACGTTATGCCTGTCGGCGGGCCCTTGTACGCTGTTTTATTCTATGATGTAGGCAATGCCTATTCTTCTGATCAAAAAATTAGCTTGAACGATATGTATTCTTCAACTGGCCTGGAAATGAGGATATATTTTTCTAGCTTGCCCATTCCCATAAGGCTCATTTTCGCCTACAATAACCGTAAAATAGATCCCCAGGATTCAAGCTTCGCCTTTCGTTTCACATTAGGAACCACTTTTTAAGCTTGAAGAGCAATCTGGGTTTGATGAATCAAGCCCCTACAAGGTCGGTTTTATAATTTCTGCCATGCGCTTAATGTAGCCCGGATCTGTACCGCAACAGCCGCCGATGAGGTTGGCTCCGTTTTTTATCATCTGGGGGATATACTGAACGTAATCTTCGACTTCCTGCGAGTATGTTACTTTTCCATCAGAGGAGAGAGAGGGCTGTCCTGCGTTGGCTTGAGCAATTAGGGGTAGGGGAGTGGCGTCTCTCATAATTTTTAACAGATCGACCATGTCAGCGCTGTTCAGGGTGCAGTTTGTTCCTATGGCAGGTACTTCCTGGGCTTCCAACTCCTCTACGCATTGAGCGACACTGTTTCCCATGATCGTAAAATAGCCTCTGGGATTACGATTGAAAGTCATCGTTACAAATACGGACAGATTGGAAGATTTCCTTGCTCCTCTCAGGGCACAAAGAGCTTCTTTTAGATCATACTGAGTTTCAATCAACAGGAAATCTACCCCACCCTCTGTTAAAGCTTTGGCCTGCGCTGCGTAAGCTTCTTCAAATTCTTCTTCTGTGTATTTTCCATGAGGCTTAAGGAATTTTCCTGTGGGGCCCATGCTCCCTGCTGCAAATTTTCCCTCAGGTTTTACATCGCTAACAAGCTGGGCTGCTGCATAATTCAGTTCATGGCATTTATCTTCTATTCCATGAGAGGCAAGCTTAATTTTGTTTCCTCCAAAGCTGTTGGTCAGGACAACGTCGGAGCCCGCATCGTAATAGCTCTTGTGGATTTTTTTTACTAGATCGGGCTTTTCCACATTCCAGGATTCAGGGCACTCTCCCTGAGGGAAGCCCTGCTTTATGAGTTCTGTTCCCATTCCTCCATCAAGAAGAACCACTCTTTCTTTAACTAAGTCGAGAATTGTTCTTGTCATTCAACTTCTCCTTAAGCTTGGACTAGTTTTACAAAACATCCTTTCTTGCCCCCTTTTTCCAATAAAGGAAGGCCGGGATACCCATGCCGAGCATGATTAATCCAATCGTGGATTTCAAAGGTTGGTTTATTACTGTGTTGAAAAAAACTGCCAGATTGATAATGACAAAAAAGAGAGGAATTACGGGATAACCCCAGGTCTTATAAGGCCTTTTTCTATCTGGCTGTTTAAAGCGCAGGACTATAACAGCAAAACCTGTAAGGGCAAAAAAGATAACCAGAGCAAATACGACATATTCAAAAAGACCCTTGTATGTTCCGGATAGACAGAGTAGGGAAGACCATATCGCCTGGCCAACTAAGGCTTTGGATGGGACACGGTATCGCGGATGAATGTAAGCCATGCTTTTAAAGAATGATCTATCTTTGGCCATGGCGTAGTAGACCCTTGGTCCATAAATGATGGTTGCACTTAAGCATCCGAAAATAGAGATCATGATTGCAGCTGAGAAGAAATGAGTGGCCGTAGGGCCAAAGAGCTGGTTTGAAGCTAATTCTCCTATCCTGGTAACTCCCTTCATTTTATCTATAGGAAGAGCCATGATATACACAAGGTTCATCAGGAGATAGATGAGAGTTATGCTCAGAGTCCCCAGGATTAAGCCTAAAGGAATATTTCTTTCAGGCTTTTTTATCTCCTCTGCGGTGCAGTTTACTGAATACCAGCCATCATAGGTCCAGAAAACAGCAATAAGAGCAAGTCCAAATAGCTTTATTAATGTGTCAAAGCTAAGTCCAGTCTCTACTGAAAAAATTCGATCAAAGTTTGTAATTCCAGCCTTTTTTCCAAGCGTCAATCCTAAGATAACGAATGCAGCAACAGAAACAAGCCTTAAAAAAGTAAATATATTCTGAACCGTAACTCCAGTTTTTATGCCAAAATAGTTTACCCCTGAAAGTATTAATATAGAGCCTACTGCCACGAGTTGGCCAGTGGAGAGTGAATAAGAGAATCCAAATACGTTTAATTGAAAAATATAAGATTGGGTTGAAAGAGAAGGTATGAAATATCCAACAAATTCGGCAAAAGCCACGCCCAAAGTGGCTATGCCTCCGCACATGATGAACCAAAAAAATCCCCATCCGAAAAAGAAACCTGCCCATGGGCCATATGCCTCCCGAATATATATATATTGTCCTCCAGCCCTTGGAAACATAGCTCCCAATTCAGCGAAGGAGAGCGCACCGCTTATAGTTATTAAGCCTCCTACAAGCCAGACAATCAGAATGAGACCTGGCGAAGGTATATATTCTGCAATAAAACCAGCGGTCATAAATATGCCCGAGCCTATAACCCCTCCAATAACCAGAGAAGTTGTGTCGAGGAGATTTAACTTCCTCAAGAATTGAGGTTTTTTCTCTTTTGCAAGCTGATTCATTCTAAAAATATTCCTAAGATTTCATTTAGATTTATATGTTAACTTTCGTTTTTTCTCTATTTTCAATTATCTTAATATTTTTCATAATTATTTTTTATAATCAACACAAATCTCAAAATAATTAATACAAAAAATATTTAGTTCACTAAAAATTTTTATTTTATTTAACATTTTGACATTCCTAACTCAATTGGTATATATAAATAAAGACGACAGTATTATTTATGTTTTTTATGGGCTTAAACAAACAAACTTAAAAGGTCAGTTTTATAGTATATGATCCTACGAAACAAACTTGATACATTAGGTAATATATTTGTTATCAAGTACTTACCTCAAATGGTCGGCATGCCGACATTATTTTTTAATATTTTTATTTTATTCTTGCAATTGCCTAAAATATTTTATATTTTACACTCAGATCGTTTATGTGGAGATAATATTTGATACTTGCTATTGCTAATCAAAAAGGAGGGGTAGGGAAGACAACTACAGCTTTTAACCTTGCTTCTGCACTTGCCTTAATAGGAAAAAATACTCTTTTGGTTGATATTGATCCTCAGGCACATAGCACGGTTTCCCTTGTAAATAATTCTTCTCAGTATGATAAATCTATTTATGATGTTTTGGTAGATTCAAAAGTAAAAATAAGAGACATTATAGTAAAGACGTCAGTACCCGGGCTTGAAATAGCTATTTCAAAAATTGCTATGGCAAAACTAGAGCCAGTTTTATTAGGGGAGATTGATGGACATTTCAGATTGAGAGACGTTATTGTGCCGCTAAAAAAGAGGTATGAATTTATTATAATAGACACTCCGCCGACGCTGGGTTTAATAACGCTTAACGCCCTTGTTGCAGCTACTCATATTCTAATTCCAATTCAATCCTCTTATCTGAGCTTAGAGGGGACAGATGATCTTCTTGAAACAGTAATAAAGGTAAGAAAAAATGTAAATCCTAATTTACAAGTTTTAGGTGTAGTAATAACTCTTTATGACAGAAGAACAAATATATCCAGAGATGCAGTAGAAAGAATAAAAAGGGTTTTTGGAAAAAAGGTTTTTAAGACAATGATATCGAAAAGCGTAAAGCTAGAAGAGAGTCCTGCATATAGGGAATCCATTTTTACATATGCTCCGGATTCAGTAGGAGCAATGCAATATAAAAAACTTGCACAGGAGGTTATTAAGCGTGCAAAAAGCTAAAAAAACAGGTTTGCCTGATGATATAACTATGAGGCATGATAATCATTATGTAGATCTTATAGAAGAAAAATTATACGGGCCGAGGATAAGGATGATATCTATAGATAAAATAGATCCAAGCCCTCATCAGGCAAGAACTGAATTAGGGGATATTGAAGAATTAATGGCCTCTATAAAAGAAAAAGGAATTCTTCAGCCGATAATTGTAAGAGAAAAAGATGGAAGATATGAAATTATAGCTGGAGAAAGAAGATGGATTGCAGCTAAAAATATTGGATTAAAAGATGTTCCATGTATAGAGATGAATGTTTCAGATAATGAAGCCATGGAAATAGCGCTGATAGAAAATTTACAAAGAAAAGATTTAGATGTTTTTGAAGAAGCTGATGGATTAAATGCATTAGTTGATATGTATGGGTATAGTCATAAGCAAATTGCTGAAAAAATTGGGAAAGCAAGATCGACTATAACTGAAATTATAAGCATAAGTAAGATACCGAAGGAAATAAGAAATATGTGTGAAGAATTCAGTATAAAAAGTAGAAGTACGATAATTGAGCTAGCAAAACAAGAAAATGAAAATAACATGTATAGACTTATTACAGAAATAAAAAAGAGAGAATTAAAAAGAGAAGACACGCGAGATCTATCTAAGATGATAAAAGGAAAAGAAAAAAAGATTGATAAGTATGTTTATAAATACGAAGAAAAAGATAAAAGTTTTAAGCTAAAAATAGAGTTTAAACAACAAAGAGTAACAAAGGATGAAATAGTACAAATATTGGAGAAATTGATAAAGAAGCTGAAAATTGGATAGTTTTAATAAAAAACATATATTAGTTGACATAATAACCGTTATGCGACACAATATTCACCTAAAGTATAACATATTGATATTAAATAAGTTACTGTTTTTAGCAGCCTGATGATAGCTCTATTGCCTATAATCTGTTCAATATAAATATCTGAATTAGGGGGTTTTATTTTATGTATATTAAACATGCAAAAATATTAAATTATCGCGCTCTTCAAGATATTTCTATTCCTTTAATGCGATTTAGTGTTTTATTAGGTGAAAATGACGTAGGAAAAACTTCTGTTTTACACGCACTGGATTCTTTTTTTCAAAATAAAAAAATTTCAGATTCTGATTGTTTTTTCAAAAGAAAAACAAATAATAGCATTACAATAGAACTAACCTTTGATAATCCCCCAAATGATTCAGATCTTGAAAAATACAAAAGAAACGATAATACGATAATAATTTCTAAAGAATTCGCTTTTGATAAAGCCCCTGTCGCTGAATTGATTCTAAATGATGGATCGAAATGTGAGGCTGATAAGAATATTTTAAAAAAATGGTTTTCAGCTGATAATTTCCATTTCATACCTGTGAGAAGAGATCTAAATATTCAATTTTCTATGAATAAAACTGCTCTTCTTGGGAAGACGCTCAGAGCAAAAATGAAAAGTGTTATAGAGAGTGGCGATGCAAATGAGTCTCTTCTGAATTTGCAACAATCCTTAAAAGAAGCACTAAAAGATCCTCAAGATGCTCTACAAGGTTTTTTACAAGAACAATTACACAATGAAGAAATCAAATTAAAATTTGAAGATTTGAGCATTGACCCGGTCGAAGGCATTGATTTCTCTGTAAGGCTTTCTGATGATCGAGCTGATGATATATTAATTCAAAATCGAGGTGCGGGAACACAAAATAACTTGATAATTGCATTGTTTCGTTTAATTGCAAATACGAATGTAGGAGAATACTTCATTTTTGTTATGGAAGAACCTGAAAACAGTCTGCATCCAAAGGCTCAGCGTCAACTGCTTGCAGTTTTGCAAGAAATTAGCCAGAACTCGCAAATTATTGTAACTACTCATTCACCTGTATTTTTAGAACGTAGCAAATTTGAAAATAATATAATTTTGAATCGTACAATTCATGGTAATACTATAGCAAAGACTTTCAATATTGATTTGCTTGATCAGTTGCGAATAGATTTAGGTATCCGTCCATCAGATGCTCTCTTAAAAGGTGGCGGTAATTGTGCGATACTAGTCGAAGGAAACACAGAAGAAGAAGGATTTCCTGTATTCATGGAGATGTTGGGGCTAAGTGAATTCCAACTCGGAATAGCAATTATAAACATGCGTGGATGCGATACAAATAAGGTATGCAACATAGCCAGATTACTTCTTGCTTATGATATTCCTTGCGTGGTTGTTTTAGATAATAATGCTAAAAAAACAGAAGAAGATATAAAACGAGAAGCGAAGGAAAGCCTCCCTAATGTTAAAAGAATATTTCGTTTGTCAAAAGGAAATATTGAAGACTACTACCCTCTTGAAATAGTAGCAGACATCATAAATAAGGAACTTAATCCCACCTCTCCAGTTTCAACGAATGATTTTGATGCAGAAAAACATGGAAAAGAAAGATTAGATAATTTTAAAAAAGTGATGTATGAGCATGGGGCAGGAAGGTCAATTGGAATATTGAAACGAAGTTTAGGATTAGTTGGAACGAAGCTAATGAAAGCTAAAGGTATTCCTCTAGATGGTGAACTAGCATTAATTTTTAAAGAAGTTAAGAAAATTGTTGACGAGTAGATCCCCTGGTTTTCCGGAAAAAAAGTCATTCATATTCCTCATACCCACCTGGAATTATATTTAGAAGAATTAAAGAAGGAGGCATTTCTATTTTCATGGATTCCTTGTCCCCTCACAATCAGGATACTTTAAACATGACCAGAATTCACCATACTTACCTCTTTTTAGGCTCATAGGACCTCCACATTGTGGACAGCTTGGTACCTTGAACATTTGGTTCAATCGTAGCTTTACTGGATGGGGCTTCACTTATGAGCCTTCCTGATTTTTCTAGGAACGCACTTGTGGTCGCCGATGAGCTCGTCTACTAGGTGCTTGACCGAAACGAGACGCATCTCTTTTTTCAATTTATCTCTGCTCGCTACATGAGAGCCAGTACGATCATCACCTCCAACAGGTCAGTGAAACAATGGGTTGATATCTTTGCCGCTGATGAGATGGCCACCACAGCCATTTTGGATCGGCTCTTCCATAGAGCCCCCCATATCTTCAATATCGATGGGCAAAGTTACCGGCTGAAAGACTTTAATGAAATGATCCAGGGATCAAAGAAGGAGAAAAGTTAACCCTAATGGCAAGGTTTTTAAGGGGCTGTACACTCGTAAATGTATGCGCCGATTTACCTCGTAAAGATATACGCCTCTTGACAACTAGAATAAGGTAGGAATAAAGTCTGGTTAACAAGAAATAAAAAAGAAGGCTAAAATTATCATTATTTGGTGGAAATCACAGGAAACTGGGAAGTTCTTATCTTCTCAAATCGCTAGTTTTAAAAAAGAGTAGGAAAATGAAAATAGTAAAGGGGGATATTTTCGGGTTCAGAAATCTTTGATTATTTTAAAATAGATAGGCTTTTTTTTGTAGGAGAAAAACATGGAAATAATTTTTGATCACAATGCAGATAAAAACAATAAAATAGAAAAATCAATAGAGAAATTTCTTTCAAAAGTGCAAACTCTTGAGAAAAAATTAAAAATCCCCATTGTAATTTTTCAAGATGGTGTAAATAATTCTTATTACATCAAATGTTCAATATTTACATCAGTTGTTTGGAACCTTTTTGATTTTGATGCAAGACTTACCATAGATAGTCCAGAGAGTTTTAGAGCAAACCGCGAATTACTATTAAATAATAAGACATACCTAAAAATGAAAGAAGATGCAATGGACGGGAGGGAATTTAACGATATTATTGTTGAATTTAATTCCAGTTATAATCCTGCAAAACCGTTAAAAATTTGGGGCGGTCAGCACAGGGCTCATGCTATACTAGAAGCCAAAAACGATAAAGAACGTTATCATGGATTTAGAATATTTTTTGATTTAGAAAAAAAGCAAAGAGCAGAACTTGCATTAATTTCCAATACTAATATTTCGGTTTCAACGGATACGTTTGATAGAATGTTGGAAGAAACTATGTTTGGAGACGTGTTAAGAAAGTGGTGTCAAAAAATTGGATTCTTGAGTAGTTCAGAAGACTTTCCAGATGTTGGTTCGAAATCTGATAAAATTACGGTTAAATTAGCCAGGAGCTTTATTGTTAATTATTATTCAGGAAAAGATCAAGGTATGAAAATAAAAATAGATGAGATTGATAAAAATGTATATGAGCCTTATCTTGTTCAAACAGGGGTAATAATTGATCCTAATTATAAAAAGATTATTGAGGAATATGGAAATAATATTCTTGTCGATAAGGACTTATTGGAAGCAGGAAAAGCATATAATAAATTGCATAAAACTCAACAAAACGCTGTAAAAAATAATCCAAACATACAGAATAGAAAGTCATTTAGAAATAAGGCGCTAGTTGAATCTGTAATTTGTGGTTGGAGTTATGTTGTTGGACTATTGCAATGTAATAAGGGAAGATTAAAAAATCTTTATAATATTTCCAACACCTCATCTAAAATCCTAGATCCATTAAATGCACAAGAAATGTCAAAATTTAAACATGATTCCGACCCTCCCACCTATAGAGGATTAGGCACAAGATCATCATTAAAGGATCGACAAAGAGTAGCGCAAGTATTTCTTGCTAGAAGCTTATATGGGACGCAAATTCTTGACAAAAAGCTGCTAAATAAAGCTGTGAGCCAGGTGGTGGGATTGTTGACAATGAAAAAAGGATACGTTCCCAATGCTTAGTTTTAGAGAATATTTAGAGTATTCTGAAAAGCATCTAAAGAAAGCAGGCGAGATTCATAAAAGTAAAAACAATATTGAGTGGTTGTTAATACCCTCTATTCTATTATCTTGGATAGCTATAGAATCATTTGTCAACAATATGATTGATGACTTTAATCAACTACCAAATGATATATTTGAATTGCATGAGAGAGCGTTTCTTTTAGAAAAGAAATTAAAATTCTCTGATTCAGGAGACACTGTTGGTAATTTTTATATTGATAAAACAGATGAGTATAAAAGGATTGAAGATAAAATATTTTTTTTGATTGCAAAATTAAGCAAAGGAAAGAAGAAAATTAAGCAAGGAAAACTATGGCAAGGATTTAAGAAATTTAAAGAGACAAGAGATAAAATCGTACATCCCAAAAAAAATATGGAATACTCTATACGCATTAATGAAGTTGAGGAATTTTTAAATTGTTCAAAAGAAATAATTAATTTTATATCTGAAAATATTTGGGGTAAACCTGTTGATTTTTAAGGGATAAATATTCCAAGATTTAATTTATTTGGCTTAATCCATCTTAGTTTGTTTATACTTCTCGACTATCTTTTGGCTTAAGGAATGCAGTCCTCGAGTTGAAAGTCTACCTATCTGTTATTTCCACACCTGGTTGAACACACGAATATAATTCCCGCCAAGAATCTTACGGACATCGTTTTTACTGTAGCCGCGTTTTTTAAGCTTTTCGATAAAATTCAAAACTTCTGCATAATTACTGAAACGGACCCATTCCTTCAAGTGATAGCCCTCGATGTTTTCCATCATTCTCTTTCTGACCTCAGGATTCGAATAGAGTTCCTTTTCCCTTGAGTTTGAAAGAACTCCACCAAGAAGGGGACGCTGGCCTTACAGGATTCTCTGAAAAGATCCTTTTGTGTAAGTCTTTTTCAAGAGCCCTTGCTGGGCAGAAGCTTTTTTTGTTGCTTGAGGCCTAGGATTGCCGGGATTTTTACAGGCGGGGGAAGATATAAGGTGGCGTGTAGATATAAGCTCCAGAAGGAGGACCAAGGAACCGGAGATACCAGATATAACCCGGTTTTGCCTCTTTCTCATAAGGCTCATTAATTCGATAAACCTGACATTCCTGTCCGGTTCCCAGCTCGCTAAAAATGATCCGGTCTGATCAGTGAATTATTTCTGCGGGTAAGAAAATAGTTGACGTCAGTCATTTCTAACAAAATGAGAATAAAGCTATTCAATTATACGTCTATCTCTTTATGATTGAGTATTGCATTTTGTGAAGAGTATTAAATAATGCATTTATTTACACTAAAAGAATTGTCTGAAATTAAAAAAAGAGGCAATAATGAAAGATTAATATTTTACATTACGGAAGAAGAAATTCAGGAAAGAGCTAATAAAAAGTTATTTCGTTCTCTTGATGATTTCGAGCTAAAAATAGTAGCAAAAGAGGTGGAATCAGCCTTTACATCTGACTTAGAGGCTGTTCTCGATGTAGCTATCGAAGATGCTTGTAATATGGAAAAACAATAAACTTATTTTAGTTCATCAAAAGCATCTGCAGGAGGTTTAATGCCAAGAAAATCCTTATATATTTTTTCTTTATACTCTCTCCCTATCTCATTGACAGCGTCAATGAAAGCTTGATAAGTTCCTTTGCCTCCAATTTTTTCCCAGAACTCATCCCCTATTAGAACAACCTCATCTTCTCTCATATTAAACCATCGTGCTGGAAACGACCATGAATAATTATTTCTCTCTCCATAGGGATTATAGGGCAAAGCATAATATGCTTCATCAATTTGCTTCGGTTCCATGCAATAGAGCTTTAATATTTTCTCTTTACTAACTTTTGTCTGATCACTATTTGGCAATGGCGCTTTGAGTTCAAAAGCAAATTTTCTTTTATCTTGTTGTTTACTTTCAGCATATACATCACAAATTACAGTAGTTGGTATGATTTCAGTACTTTCACCTTCAATAATATAATTCAATTCTTTTTGCCAATCAGGTTTTGTTTTTTCCCCCTGGGGAGAAGAATGTTCTAACTTATTCAACACTTGTGTTATACGACGAAGTCTTTCAGAATTTATCTTCCCTTCAATGCTATAATGAAGTTGTCCAAAACCTAAACCCGCATTTGCTGCCACAACTGCTAATTTCTCCCAAACATTTCCAAAAGGTGTTACGAATCTCCGTTCAAAATGTGAGCCCTTAAATATTTCATCAGGGACCAGTGCAGCATAAAGAGGCTTTTTTGCTTTATGTTCATCTTTTGTAAAGGGATCTTCATATAAAACCTTATTCAATACTCTTTCCATTAAAGTATGAATGACTTCTTGAATTTTGACTTTCATGTTATCTTTATTAGACATTGGTGTCCTCTTTTGGCTATACTTCCTCTGTTATTTCTTCTTCCAAATAAAAACGGACTCATAAAACTCGTTGGCGCGTCTACCAGTGCGTCTATTAACATGTCTTTTAACAATGGCTTCAGTTTCTATTCCGACAAGCTTAGCTATATCATCATAAAGATTCGCTCTGTCCCCGGCTATAACGATAATTCGGCCACCTCTTGGTATTGCTTTTAATACTCGAATAAATACTTCTGCAATATCCTTTTTATAGTCTTCCTTCGCTTTTATAGAAGAGCCATTTGCAGCAGCACCAATCTCACAGTCTCTATTATCATCCAGATCCAATAAATGGTATCCATACGCGTGTTGTTCATGATAATCAATCAATCCTACATAAGGGGGGCTGGTAATAACACCATCAACAAGAGAGAAATCAGTCACTCTGCAATCTGCATGATTAACTTCAACCTTTGCATCAGTTTGTAAATAAGAATATTCCTCAAGTCGTCGGATCGTATCTAAACTATATCTTTGCAGAAATTTAAATGCTTCATTCGTTGGTTTGCATATCCTCGAATGTTTATAACAGTAGTATGGCTCAGTTTGAGGTTTTTTAGGGAAATCTAAATCAAAATGAGTAGTCAGACGTGCAGAGCGAGCAGAGCGAGATAGTATGACTTTCATTAAAATTTTATACTTATAACTTTCCTTGTCAATTAGATACTTATAAGTCAACAATTCATTCCTTGCCTTCTGATCAAACCACCTATTTAAATATTCATTATTTGTTACAGTTATTTCAATTGAATAAGTTTCAGGTTTTAATAAATTGAGTTGTATATTATCCTTTTGGATTGAACTTCTAAGTTTCTCTAAAATATCATGTATTTCTTTTTTTGCTATTCCCAAATCGTATTTAGCTGTTTTTGCTTTTGTAATCAATACATTAAATTCTGAAATATCAAATCCTATAGAGTTTATACCAAGTTCATTAGCTTGCACTAATGTTGTCCCCGAACCACAGAAAGGATCTAAGACCGTCTGTCCGTGTTTAAAATACTTTCTCAAGAAAATCTCGACTAGTTGTGGAATAAACTTGCCTAAGTATGGATGTAATCTATGGACATGTTTAGTTCGTGCTTTTTCTGGTAAATCGATTTCTCTCCAATTGAGGTTCAAGCTGTTCAATGGAGTTTCTGAGTTTACTGAGGAAGGATCTGTCGGTTTTTGATTATTTGTATAAATTTCGATTCTTTTTTCTTCGTTTGTTAACATTAATAAGCAATTAATTTAAAGACTTCCATTAATTTATACCACATAGGAAAAATCTAAGTCAATTTGGCGTTCGTTTATAATTTCCATTTTTTTAGTTTTTTATAGCATTCATTCCTGGATAATCTGACACTAATTTCCATAAGCTCTCTTAACTTTGCTTTGGTGTCCTCCATCGATATTTCCCATGCTGAAATCAGATGATTAAATATCCGGAGAATCCCATGAGCCATGAGGCCTTTGTATGCATATCAAAAGGAGGACGAAAAAATTCATCAGATAAATCAATCTTCATGAGATCAATTAAAATGCTTGCATCATTAACAATAATTATCATACAGCAGCCCGTACATTTTCTTTGAAGTCTGAAAGGCTTATGTTGGCCAGTTCTGCTCCACGGCTTAGAGTGATTATCTCTTCACTTACAGCATAATGGAGGAGCTGTTTAAAACGTATGGCCTCCTCCTTTCCGTTGTAATCAACAGGCTCTACTTTCTTCCACTCTTTCTGCTTCAGCATTACCTGGAAATTCCGGTAGTAAAAGTCTGAGATAATCCCTAATATATGAGCTCTTTTGACAATTGCCTGCATAGATATACCGTATGATTGTTTGATCTCACCTAGCTCCCACAGAGTGATTTGCTCTCTTTTCTTCATCAATTCCCGCTCCAGGATCACTTTGGGCAATAGTAAGGCTCCGGCAAAGGCATGACAAAGCTTTTCCTTTTTATGATCTTCTGGAAATTTACAAAGAATATGTGCTAGTTCATGTGCAGCCGTAAACCGGATGCGATCGGTAGGTAAATCTTTATTGATAACGATTGCGTGAATATCTCCAACACTAGCGGTGAGCCCATCAAAGTCTTTGACATTCTGAACTTCATAGACTTTTATGCTATTCTCTTCGAGGATTTCGAGAAGATTCGTAATAGGCGCAAGCCCCAATTTCCATTTTTTTCTTATTTTTAATGAGGCATTCTCAACGTCTTGGAGGCTTTCTGTGGATAAGTTTATCAAAGGGTTGATGAATTTTTCATGTACTCCCAAAATGTTCTCCAGTTCAATATAACGCTCTAAAAAATCAATGGTTCTCTGTTTGAGAGATTCAATTATTTTTACTGGCAACTTGGATCTCTTCCGGAATTGAATTCGTGACAGTTCTATCTTCGAATGGCGGTAAAAGTACTCTGGTTTGACTCCTAAGGCCGTGGCAAGGCGGATAAGCACATCGATTGATGGCTTCATTATCCCCTTCTCGTATTTACTGATGGCTTGCTTGGTTACAACTCCTTTGGATTTCTTAACAAGATCCTCCATACTTAATCCTGCCATTTTTCTAGCCAATCTCAATCGATTCCCAAATTTACTGAGATATTCATTTTCAGGCATTTTATATTCTCCTAGTTGACAAATTACAATAAATAGTGCTATTTGTCAACTATTGTGTAAAATTATTTAAGGATTCTATGCTGACTAAGAGATTAAAGTCCTTGTCTTAGAAGATAAGTTCCCTGGTCTAAAGGCTGGAGCTTCACTTCTTACTAATTTTTCTAAAATTCAATGACTCGTTGTTCAATTTTTGGGTAAAGTCTATCTATCTCTTTTTGGATTTCTATTGTTCTTTTCAATGCCGTAACAACTCTACAAAAGTGCTTTATATCCCGAAGGGATAAAATCCTTCCTTTTCTATCCTTTAGCCATTTGCTACAAACTTGATAACCGCCAACTTGGTACTGCCAAATTTCTTCTGTAATTCCTTCAAAATATTGGTTTTGATTAAAATATAGCCTCTTTTCTTTCTCATTATATATCAATTTTTCAATCTTGTTATCACCTTTCCCCTGGAATTTAGCAACTGGAGGGTCAAGCTCTTTTGATTTTAAAAGGTGCATATCAACGAGCTGTTGCCCATATTTTGCCATTTTGATAAACAGGCTATAATTCTTTGTAAAAGGAATTCTGGGGAAATCTATTTTTAAGAATTCTGCGTATTTTTTCCGGTAGGTATTGGAGTAAAGGGCTGCATAGATGTAATAAAAAAACTCATCTGGTGAAGGTTCTTTTTTATAAAATTCAGAAAGATTATTAAAATATTTGGGGTTAATATTTGGCTCTTTTTTTTCTGTTTCTTTAGTGTCGATGAATAGATCCTTTTTTTCAGTATCTGAATAGAAGTATAAGGGAGCAATGTATGAAATTCCTGCACCTGCTGATTTATTACCTACGACACATTGGTCAATTGTTTTATTGGAAACAAAAATTGAAAATTCATATTTAGGTGAATGAGGTCTTGTAAATAATATCCCCAAATTATCTTTTATCATATGACGCATAATCCTTTTTGCTGTTCTCCATACAACAGAATCATGATAGAAAATCCATTGAATATCAAAGGGACGGTAGTGCACTTGTAGGATAAATTTATATAAATCAGAGTCTGAAATTGATTGAAGCATATCCCAAGCTTTTCTAATACTCCAACCTTCCTTCCTTTTTATTTGAAAAAAAGTATGGAGTGCTTCATCGGAACATTTGTTATTTTTTAAAAGACGTATTCTATTTGCCAAAGCATTTCTATCTTTATCTATGACAAAACTGTCTCTGGCTGTTGTCATTCCAACACCGTTAAGAGGAAACACTTCAGTTATTTTAGGGTATCTCTCATAACTTTCTAAATGACTTTCATCCCTGGGAATGAAAAGATAAAATTCAGATTTCGGCGACAACTTCTTTTTTGAGACCTTTTTTATATCATTATTTGAAAGCCAATCATTTTTCTTCTCTCTTAATCCCCAAATTTCTGAATGATATACAATACATTTTTTCTTAACATCTTTCTTCTTTAGGCATAGAGCAATGGCTACTCCTTGTTGAATGTCAAAAACATTTTCATCTTTTGAACCGTCAGGGCATTTTTCTTTTTTCAGGCTATTACCGTGTAAGTCTAAAATATAAATCTGATCGAAACTGTTCATTAAAGACTGCCGCATGCCTCTAAATGTCGGGTTATCAAGATAACTGTGATTGGTGATAAAGCCTAAAACCCCCTCCCCTACCTGGTCAATCTTCCACTGGGCAAAACGGATGAATTTCACATAATCATCCTGCAGCCATTTTGGATTTTTTTCTCCAAGAGGCTTCCCATCAACAAATTTATAATCATCAATAAGTTCTCCTATCCAGGTTTTAATTTTCTGTCTTTTTTCTCTTCCATTTTGTGTTCTCGTAATATATTTTTCGCTTACATTTGCAGAATGTCCTGAATAAGGTGGATTGCCGAGTATCACCAGAATAGGCTGATCCTTCTTGACTTTGCCAGCTAAATGAGATTCCTCGGAAAGTGACGCCATACCCGGAAGTTCAGTTTGGGCAAGTTCTTCCATCTCCAAAGTGTTAGTGAGATAAAGCTTAAATCGATCATCCCCTCTTAGTTTATAACCTAATTCTTCCAAGAGGAAAGACATCTTTAAGTGGCCTACAGCATAAGGAGCCATCATCAGTTCAAATGCATATAAATTCTGGAGTATATGCTCTCTTATAAAATTTTCTTTGCCTCCATCTCCATATTTGGAGACAAATTCCTTTACTGCCAACTTGGCAACCTCAGCTAAAAAGGTTAATGTTCCTGCTGCAGGATCAAGAACTGTTACTGAATCACTTGCAAATCCATCAGATCTATTAAAACGCTCCTTCAAAATGCTATGTAAGGAACGAACAATATAGGAGACTACTGGTTCCGGAGTATAATAAACTCCTCTCTTCTCTCTTGTTTGTGGGTTATATTCAGCCAAAAATGTTTCATAAAAATGGACGATAGGGTCTTTTCCTTTACCTTCATGGAAAAACTGATGAAGAATTTTTTTTACATCTGTAACTGCTAAGACCTCTGAAATATCATCAATAATCCATTCCATCTGGAGAGGGAGCTTCCCAAGAGAAATGAACTCAAAGACATCTCTCAAAATTCCAATAGTGTGGGGGATGCTATCATATGCAAGTTTTCTATTAAATCCGTTCTCTTTGCGAGTACGAGCTGCAAAAAGTCCATATGAAATAGTTTGCGAATAAAGGTCAGCAAATTCTTCTTTTGAAAGACCACCTATGAGATATTTCTTGAATGCCTCATAGAATCCCGAAATGAAATCTTTGGCGGTTGTTCCTTCTTCTTTTAACTCCTCTTCAATTACCTCATCCTTCAAGAAGCGTGTTCTTTTTGCTAATTCTATTGCAAGCGTCTTGGCATTATAAACTTTGGGCAAAGAAAATGAGAAAAATCTCTCAAGCAGTTTGAAAAATTCGGATTCGTTTTCAACTGGTGGAGCAGTTTTAAGTTTATGTATAATAAAAGGCCTTCCGATAAGAACTTTATTTATCAAAGTTTCGTTGCGGTAAAGTCTGAATTCAAAAAAGTTAGTTAATATCAAGTTGGGGAAGGTATGCAGATAGCGTTTTAATTGCTCTGAATTTTCTATTAAATCTAAATTTTCAATCGTTGGAGCTTTTGCTTCAATATATCCAACTATGTGTTGTCTTCCATCCCATATTCTAAAATCAGGATTCCCTGCCTCAGTTTTTTTAGGCAAACTTGTAATATGGATTTTTGTTTTGCCTAAATAATCTGCACAATTTGTAAGAAGCTTCTCGAGAGTTGAATAGTAGCTCTCTTCTCGCGCATCTCCTCTTTTGCTTATTTCAAGGATACTCTTTAGGTATGCTTTTATCATTTTTATAGATTATGCCTCAATTCTGTGTTTTTTGCGAGTTTGATGTTTAATTCTCATTAAGTGAATAATGCATCCTGTCCTTATTTGACAAATTGCTTGACACTTTATAAAAGGCTATTATAATAGCTATATAGGAGAAAGAATCATGAAAGTTGCAAATACGGTTGATTTGAAAAATAAAACAAACAAGCTT
>Ga0307378_10004765_pt1 | contig 19165 bp, 20 predicted proteins | sample UN1MG_FD_202238 | JGI IMG/M metagenome (GOLD analysis project Ga0307378, IMG submission 202238) | Soil microbial communities from Risofladan, Vaasa, Finland - UN-1 | ecosystem: Environmental > Terrestrial > Soil > Coastal area > Acid sulfate soil | place: Finland: Risofladan, Vaasa | collected... | reverse complement strand
TGGTGGAGGCGATGGACGAGGGATTCGATTGCGTCATGCACTTCGCGGCCCACTGCTACGTCGGCGAGAGCATGATCAACCCGGAGAAGTATTACGCGACCAACGTCGTGGCGGGGCTCAGGCTCCTGACGGCGATGCGGCGGGCGGGCGTCCGGCGGATCGTCTTTTCCTCGTCGGCGGCTACCTACGGCGAGCCCGAGCAAATCCCCATCACCGAGGAACATCCGCAGAACCCGATCAACGCCTATGGGCAGACGAAGTTGGATTTCGAGCACGCGCTTGGCTTCTACGCGGGCGCCTACGGCCTGGGGTATGCGAGCCTGCGGTATTTTAACGCGGCCGGGGCCGCTCCCGACGGGGCGATCGGCGAAGACCACGACCCCGAGACGCACCTCGTGCCGATCGTGCTCCAGGTCGCGCTCGGCCAGCGCAAGAGCGTCCAGATCTTCGGGACGGACTATCCGACGCGCGACGGCACGTGCGTGCGGGACTACATTCACGTCTGCGACCTCGCCCAGGCCCACATCCTGGCCATGGAACGCATCGAGCCCGGCAAGGGGGGCTGGTACAACCTCGGCAACGGCAACGGGTACACCGTGCGCGAGGTGATTGACGTCGCGCGTAAAACCACGGGGCGCAAGATCCCGGCCGAGGCGGGTCCGCGGCGGCCGGGCGACCCGCCCGAACTCGTCGCCTCGAGCGAGAAGATCGCTCGCGAACTCGGCTGGAAACCGCAGTACCCGGACCTCGAGACGATCATCGAGACCGCCTGGCGCTGGCACGAGGCGCACCCGAACGGCTACGGCGACTGAACGTATGGCCGTTTCGGGCGGCGACCACAAAGTCGTCATAGCGCGGCGCTGGTCGCCTTCGCTTGCCTGGGCAAGGGGGCATGGAAGACCATGAAATCGCCACCACCCAAACGCCTCGAATCAAGACTGCGGATCTGGCTCGAACGCGATGGTCGCCCTGTCTACGGCGACGGAAAGCACCGCGCCCTCGAACTGATCGAGGAGACGGGTTCGCTGCGCACGGCCGCGAAGGCGATGGGAATAAGTTACCGGTACCTCTGGGGCCGGCTCCGCCGCATGGAGGAGCGGCTCGGTTTTCGGCTGGTCGCCCGGCGCCAGGGCGGGCCGGGCGGCGGCGGGATGGAAATCACCCGGGAAGGCCGGGCCCTCATGGCGGCCTACCGCCACTTCCGCCGCGACGTGGACCGGTCCGTCGGCAGGCGTTCAGCCGCCCGCCGCGAACTGGACGCGGCCGTTCGGGCCGGGCGGCATTCCCCCCGCCCCAAGAAAAAGTAGTGTCCTTTCGCGCTTGACTTCCGCCCCTTCCTGCGTTATGTTGTTGGAAGCATCACGCCTCGGGGGAGGGAAAACGCATGCTGCGAACGATCCGTCTGGCACTGGCTCTGCTGGTCCTCTTGGCGTCCGCGTCGGCGGCCTGCGCCGCCTTTTCACCGTGGGACCCGTTGGTCACGGCCGCGGCTCCCGATTACGAATCCTGGATCTACTTCGGCGGCAGTGACCCGAAACTCACTATGCACACGGTGAACGCCGGCGACTACGGGGTCGGCTTCGACGTGGCCAAACGGAACAAGTCGGGCCAGGTCACGGGCGCGCGCGGCATGAACGCGCTCAAGTTTTCGTATGGGGGGTCCGACACGGGGCACCTCATCTCCAGTTCGCTTTCGGGGAGTTTCGACGTCGAGAACACCGGCGACAACCGGACCTTCGCCGACCTCGTGCTCCTGGTCGCGATCGATGCCCCGTCGCTGCCGGCGGGGTTTGCCCTCTCGCTCGGCGTCCAGGGCCAAGCGCCTTACGTGTTCAACGCGGCAACGGCTTTCGGCTTCGACGACCCCACGGCTTCGGGATACGACGCGGGCCGGCCCTCGGGCTATTACTCCGCGACACTGACCAGCGAGTCGCCGCTCGCCTACTCATTTACCAGCGGCATGGTCAGCGTCTGGGCCGCCAAGGGCGTGGACCTCGGTCCGGCCGGCTCGGTCACGTTCGATTACGCCTTCACGGGCCTGCCGGGCGCGGCTGTCTTCAGCGTTTACGGCTACGATGCGGATATCGGCTGGGTCTATCACACGAACCGCGACGTGATCGACCAGAACGACCCGGGGGCCGCCCTCTCGACGTTCGAGGTGGCGCCGGAGCCGTCGACGCTGGCGCTCGTGGCCTTCGGCCTGGCCGCCGCATGGAAGGGGAGATCGAGGTGCGTTCGCCGCTAGTGCTCTGTGACACGTCAACCGGTGGGTGCCACGCTTTCGCTCCTGTCCGGCGTAGCCCGAAGGGCGAAGACGGATGCGAAAGCGTGCGCCCCCGCCGGGAACATGTTTTCGCAACGGCGCAAAAGCATGGCACCCCTCAGAACACGTGTCATAGAGCGCTAGCGCTGATGGCCGCCCGCCGCCCGGCCCTGCGCTCCGCCGCGCCCAGCCACGGCGCTTTCACGCTGACCGAACTCGTCATCGTGATGGCTATCATCGCGCTGCTGGCGCTCTTGCTGCTGCCGGCCGGCAGTGGCGCGCTCGAAGTGGCCCGCCTGCTCGAGTGCCGGAGCAACCTCCACCAACTCGGCATCGCCCTCATCCGTTACGCCGACGAGCACGACGGCGCCTTTCCCGTCTCGCAGGTCCTTGACGGGCCGCACCCCGCCCTTGTCGCCGCGATGGCCACGTACCTCGACACGCCGCACGCCTGGTTCTGCCCGAGCGAGACCGATGGCGACTACGTCTTCTCCGACGCCAACGCCTGTGACGGCCGCATCGGCTACTTCTACTACTCCTGCGAGCAATGCACCTCCAACGGCGGCGTGAGCACCTTCCTGAGGTGGAACGTCTCCTGGCCGCGCCGCCTCATACGCACCGACGACCCGTGCACCTGGCTGGCGAGCGACCGCTGGTTCAGCGGCGAACCTACCACCCACCGCTATTACAAGAAGGGCGTCAACTATCTGACGGTTGACGGGCACGTGGCCTGGGTCGACGAGAGCCCCAGGCAGGCGTTCCGGTGAGCACGCCCATGGCGACCTTCCTCATTGGACTCGACGACACCGACAACCAGACGAGCCGCGGCACCGGCCACCTGGCCCGGTGCCTGTCGGCCGAGTGTGCGGCGCGCGGCATGAGGCCGCTGGGCGTGACGAGGCACCAGTTCCCGCTGGACCCGCGGATTCCGTACACGTCGCATAACTCGGGGGCGTGCGTGGCCGTTGAGGCGGCCGAGGAGCGAAGCCCGGCGGCCTTCGCGTTCGACTTCGTTGCGGCCCGGGCTGCCGACGGGTCCGACCCGGGCGTCTGCGTCGCCCCGGCGGGCGCGGTCTCGCCCGAAGTGATCGCCTTCGGCCGCAAGGCGGCCGCTCGCTTCGTCGAAATGGAAGAGGCGGAGGCCGTGGCCCGGGACGCGGGCCTGGCGCTTCGGGCGCTGGGCGGCACGGGGCTCGGCGTCATCGGCGCCCTCGGTTCGGTGGCCCTTCGGGCCGGCGGCGCGGAAGGACGGTTCATTGACCTCCCGGGGTTGCGGGACCTGGCGGAGCGTGTTACAGTCGACGCCTTGGGCCGCCTAGGCATTCGCGTGGAGCACCGCGCGGGCGGCCGTCGGCCGATCCCCGCCGACGCCGTTGCCACGGGCGGTTGGGTGCGGCCGAGGCTCGTCGCGGGCCGGCCGGTCCTGCCCCTGGAGTGGAGCGAAACCGAGAATGGATGGGTCCCTGTCGATCACAAGCGCAGCCGGACGCTCGAGTAGCCGCGCCTCGGTCGAGGCGGTCGAGCGGTTCCTCGCTTGCGCCGCGGTGGGCGTCCTGGCGGGTGTTGCGGCGGCCCATATCCGGCTCCACCTCGGTCTGCCCGGCCACAAGGCGCTCCTGTGGATGGTGCCGGTCATCGCGGCGCGGCTTGTCTTCCCAAGCATGGCGGGGGCGACGGCGGGCGCGGTGAGCGCGGCTCTGGCGACGCTGGCGGCGGGAGGCAACCTGGCCGGCGGCGCGATGGGATTCCCGGTAGTCGGTCTGGCCGGGATGATGCTCGACGGCGCGATCGGCTTGGCCGAGCGGCGTCGGCTCCGCCCCGCGTGGCAGATACCTCTCGTGGGCCTCGCCGCCCTGGCAGCCAACCTTGTCATGCTCGGCAAACGTCTGGCGAGCCCGCTTTTCGCCTCGCACCAGTTCCTCTGGACTTCGGGCCTGGAGGCGCGGTTCATTTCGTACGCGGCCTTCGGCCTCGCATCGGGCCTCCTGGCCGCGACGCTTGCCCACTTCGTCATGCGGGGGCGGGCTACCGCGTGCGGGAGGTGATTGAGGTCGCTCGTAAAACCACGGGGCGCAAGATCCCGGCCGAGGTGGGTCCGCGCCGGCCGGGCGACCCGCCCGAACTCGTCGCCTCGAGCGCGAAGATCATGCGCGAACTCGGCTGGAAATCGCAGTACCCGGACCTCGAGACGATCATCGAGACCGCCTGGCGCTGGCACGAGGCGCACCCGAACGGCTACGGCGACTAGCAGCGCGGGGCCGCCGCATCACGTCCATTCCCTCAGGCGTCCGGCATTTTTCCTCCGCCCAAGGCTCGGGCAAGTTGTCTCACGCGGGCGGGGTGAAGCATGACGACCAGCGTCCCGCCGAGGATGTTCCCCAGCGTGACCGGGATGAGGTTGTAGAACATCGTGCCGAAATCGGTCGCGAACCGCCCCTGGGCGAGCAGGCCGGCCGGCAGAAAATACATGTTTGCAATGGAGTGCTCAAAGCCGCAGAGCACGAACACCATGATGGGGAAGTAAATGCCGAGGATCTTGCCGACCGTCGTCCGCGAGGAAATCGCCAGGATGACGGCCAGGCAGACGAGCATGTTGCACAGGACACCCTTCAGGAAAGCCTGGCCGAACGCCAAGTTAATCTTGGCGGCGGCGATTTTCCCAGCAGCCGTGCCCACGGCGGTGGGAGCCTCCGCCGTTCCCAGGAGCCCGCTGCCGAACACCGCGAAAGCCAGGAGTACCGCGCCCAGAAAATTGCCCGTGTAGGCAGCCAGCCAGTTCCGGAGGACTTGCCCCAGGGTGATCTTCTGGCCGACCAGCCCGGCCACCATCAGGACGTTGCCCGTGAACAGTTCGGACCCGGGGATGACGACCAGGATCAGCCCGACGCAGAAGACACTGCCCGCCAGGAACTTCGAGAGGCCGGTCGGCAAACCCTCGAAGGCGCTCACCGTGGTCGCGGCGATGGCGCCGAAACCGATGTAGACGCCGGCCAGGATCCCGAACAGGATGATCCCGACCAGGGGTTCGCGAGCCTTCTTGCCGACGATGACATTCAGTTCCTTGGCGATTTCCAGCGCGGACCGATCGGCTTGACCCATCGCAGCGCCTCCTTTCGACTCCTGGTCCATCCCGAGTGACTTGCCGGCCGTTCGCCGACGGCGCTCTACCTTATACCGCACCCCTCCCGCCCTCCGCCACGGTTTTTGAGGTCCGCGGCCGGTCTCCAACCCCACCTGGGTGAAGAGCTATTGGGCTGAGGTGTGTAAAACTTTCAGGATGCTCAAGAGGAACAGTCTGCGAATGGCGTCGTGGCCGCGGTCGTTCGGATCCTCGACGTTCAAGTAGTACCAGAAGTACGGGGCTTTGCGATCGTAGTGTCTGTACCAGAAGTGGTCGCATCGAAACCCGTGGCCGAGGAAGGGCGTGTGAATGTCCACCAGGTGGACCGTCGGGTGACGCTCGGCGCATCGGGCGATTGTGTCGTTGTACGCGGCAAGGATGGCGATCGCGTCCGGCCACTCAGGCGCGGTAGGCACGGCGGCCGGGCCCCAGCCATCCGTCGGGTCGTAGATGTTCCCGATAAAGATGTGGCAGCCGCCTGGGAAGCAGGCCTCGATGCGCGAGATCATTTCGTCGAGTCGCTTCTCAAAGGACTGTGTCCATGGGCGCGCCTGTTCGAGGGTTGCCCCGTACATGGCCCCTTCATGCGGGCGGCCATGACCATACGGGTGGATGAGGTCATTCCCGCCGGTCGTCAGAATGACGACACCGAGCACGTCCGAAGGTTGCTGGCGGATGCGGGGAATCTGTGATTCCATGTGCTGAAGCGACGTGGTGCCGGACACAGAAAGGTTCTCGACTTCGAGATTCGGGAAGACGGCCGACAGGCAAATCCCCTTCATGTCGGGGAACTCGTCTTCTGGATTCTTGACCAGGCGATCAAAGAAAGCATGGTCCTTTGGAGCCCCTAGGCCTGCCGTGATACTGTCGCCCAAACCGAGAACCAGGACCTTGCGTGTGGTCCAGTGCTTTTGGAAGGATTCCCGCGGGACTTCGGGGCCAGCCGGCCCTTCGCCCGCGAGCGGAAAACGCAGGTAGTACCGCCTGACGAAAAGGGCGGCACCAAGAAGGACCAGGCCAACGGCAATGAGAATCAGTAGCCTGCGGCCTTGGCGCTTTGACGGCGCGGTTTCGGTCTCCGCCATAACGGTTGTTTGTTACAGCGGCACCGGCAAGATTTCAAGGCTCTTGGTGCTTCCGCGCGAGGCGCGCGTGAGTTTACGGCGATGGAGTGGCCGGGAGTGCGGCCGCTTCGGCGACAGCCGAGGCGAGGTTCCGCAGGAGCGTTTGCTGGCCTGCCGGGTCGCGGCGGGCGGTGAGTTTCACGTAGTAACGGTCCGTGCGGAACTCGATCATGGCGTCGCCCGCATACGCCTTCACGCCGCCTGGAAGCAGAAGGGCGCTGGCGGCCTCGGGCTCATCGAAAACGAGGGCGCTCCCCTGCGGCGAGCCCATGTCGTAGAGGTCCAGTTCGACGTAACCGGGACCCTCGGACTCCTTTTCCCGCCATTCGGCGTGAACGAGCAGGACGAAGCCCGCGTCCACAAACTCCGGGGCCATGCCATCGATAACCTTGTAGAGATTCTCGGCGTCGTACCAGGCGATTTCGGTGAGGCGTTCGGCATCGGTGGCCGATTGGGCGGCGTCGAGGATTTCGATCATCCTCGCCTCGGCCGCCTCGATCCGCACATCGGGCGGGGCCGGCGGCGTGCAGCCTGCCGCCGCGACGGCGAGAACGGCCGAGAGACCCAACGCCAACCGCATCGCCCACCTCCTTCCTGCGGCACGGAACCGGTTCAGCCTAGAGCATCGCGCGGGGGCGCGTCAACGGAGTGCGGCTCATCGATAAAATGCCGCGCAACGACGTCGTGAAACGCCGCCGCATCGCGGGCGGCCTGGATCGCCACGCGCAGTGCCCGCGCGCCCTTCATGCCGCGCGCGTAATACCGGCCTTCCTGGCGCATGAGCGCCAGGGCCGCCGCCTCGCCGTACTGTTCCGCGAGTCCGGCAAAATGGGCGACGAGCGTCTCGCGGCGTTCGTCCGTGGTCACCGGCTCGCAGGCGCCTCGCGCGGCGAGATCGATCGTTTGCCGAAAGATCCACGGCGCCCCGAGCGCCCCGCGGGCGAGGCTCGCGCCCGCGCACCCGCTCTCGCGGAGCATGGCAAGGACCGCCTCGGGCGACCTCAAGTCTCCGCTTCCGAAGACGGGCACCGCCAGCCGCGCCGCCCACCGGCCGATCGCCCGCCAGTCCGCCCGGCCGCGGTAGCCTTGCATCACGCTTCGGGCGTGGAGCGTGACGGCGACAGCGCCAGCCTCGGCGGCGCGGCTGGCGATATCGAGCGCCAAGTCGCGGTCCTCGTCGCAGTCGGTCCAGCCCAGGCGGAACTTGGCGGTCACGGGCAGCGGCGATGCCTGGACGGCCGTCTCGACCAGGCGGACGGCGGGGTCCGGCCGCCGGAGCATCGCTCCGCCGCGGTCCGTCGCGACGACCCGCCGACTCGGACATGCGAAGTTCAGGTCCACCAGGTCGACCGTCCCAAGCGCGGACAGGCGCGCGATCGCCTCGGCCAGAAGGTCCGGCTCTCGCGGCAGGAGTTGGACGCCGAGCGGCCGATCCTCGGGCGAGGAGGCGAGGACGTTGATCGTCTTGGGGCCGGTCGTGTCGAGAACCTCCTCGGGCGTGAGCATTTCGGTGTGGGCGAGAGCGGCACCCGCGCGGCGGCAAAGGAGCCGGAAGATGCGGTGGGTATGCCGGTGCATCGGGGCAAGGACTAGATTGGCCGACAGGCGGATCGGACCCAGCCCCACCGGCCGCACAAGAAACTCCTCGCCACAGGCGAGTCGCCGTGGCGACCGGGCCGCATCTCCGCCGGCCGGGCCGGCGGATCTTCTCGCGGGTGGCGTCATAGCGGTGACTGTATCGCGGCGGGCGGGGGAAGACAAGCGCCCACCCTGGCACCCTGGCACGGGTACGGCTCGTGCCGTGGCCGGCGGCAGGCGTGCCGTGGCCTAACGGCCGTCTGTCCCGCCGGCGGCGTCAAAAACCCGCTTGGGCGCCCCTCGCCGGCATGCCCGGCCGGGGTGCGGGATTTGGGTCAAGATGGGGCTGGGGGCCTACCGATAGATTCAAAGGCCCCCGCTGCCCGAGGGAACCCGGCGCAAGGAGTTCCGCGATGTTGCGTACCGAAAACCGCAGCCAGCCGCGAATCACCACCCGTATCACGGTCGAATCGGTCGGCCCGACGGTGAACATCTCCGCCGGGGGCATGTGCGTCTTGATGGCCGACCCGATGCGGGAAGGTCTTACGCCGACGATCACCTTCGAACTGCCGGACGAGCCGAAGCCGGTGGTCGCCAAGGCGCGGATCGTCTGGTGCCGGACGAGCCGCATCGACCCGGAACTTTACGAGGTGGGCCTGACGTTCACGGAGTTGAGCGACGAGAGTCGCCGGCGCGTGCTGGAATTCGTGGACGCGCACCTCAGCCCGCAGAAGAACTGATCGGCGCGCACCCCCCTACTTGCCGTCCGTTGCCTGATTCAGAAACCCGGTATAGAATTCCCTGCCGACGGGGGGAGTGGGGGCGCGAAGGATGCCCATCACGACGACGTGCGGAGGCTGCGGCAAAGCGATCGAGGCGCCGGAGTCGGCGGCCGGACGCAAGGCCCGATGTCCGCAATGCGGTGCGGTGGTGGTGATTCCGGGCGAGCCGGTGGCGTCCGCGGGGCCGGTCGGTGGAGCGGCGCCGGTGGAACTCGTCGCGACCGCCCTCAGCCGAAGCGCCACGCCTTCCCCGTCGTCTTCGCACGGTTCCGCGACGACGATTGAGCGGATCGCGGCGCGGACGAGCCCCTACGGTCTGCTGCGCCTGATGGCCCCGATCGTGTTCGGCCTCGGGATCGGTCTCGGGGCCGTGGTGTTTCTGGTTGGCCTGGCTTTGCTGATCGTCGTGGCCAAGCAAGGCAATCCGCTCGTGGGCGTTCTGGCGTTTGTGGGCGGGCTCATTCTGTTGGTGCTTCTTGTGCTCAGCGGGAAGGTCTTCGGCAACCTGTTGCGATTGGGGGCGGACGTCGGCGACAAGACACGCCTCATCGCGCAGTACCTCGAGGAAACCGCGTCGCGGGGATCCGAGGAGTCGGTCTAGCCGCCCCGCTGCAAGCGTGCCCGTCGGTCTATTCGGCCGCGAATGCGCCGACCAGGGCCCCTTTCTTCAGCCGCCAGCCTCCTGAGACGAAGTACTTGCCCTTGATCAGCGTCATGGGGACCTGTTGCAGCACGCGCGCGATGCGTCGGCCTTGTTCGTCCTTCTCGTAGTGGACCCAGGCATAGGTCAGCGTGACACGGTCCTCGGCGATCTCGGTGGGGATGACGCGCAGGGCGTAGTCTTCGAGCATGGGCCGCTCCCACGTATCGCCGGTTCCGACGGCTCGCCGCTCCTTCGCCACGAGGCGGAAACTGTTGTAGCCGGACCGGGCGAGGGCATCCTTGAGCGGCTTGAGTGCGGGATCGATGTGCGGCTTCTCCTCGTTCGTGGCGTGGATGGCGAGGATACTGATTCGGGTCTCGCTCTCGGTCTCGGCGGCCGGGGCGTTGGCGGCGAGCCAGCAGACGAGGCCCGCGAGCAAGACGGTCGTCGCCAGGTACCACCGCGTGGCTTGGCTCATGGCATTCCTTTCAGCCTTCGGTTTCGATGGGCTCGACCCAGACGGCCGCGATGTCCTTGGGGCCGCCTGCAAACAGGATAAGGTTATAGCCGGGATCCAGCATCTGGATTTCGTAAATGGTGATGTCGGCCTGGGTCGCGAGCGCGTCCGGCGCCAGACCGAAGTCCGTCGTCCGGAGAACCGTAGCGATGCCGACGGCGATAAGGACGGCGGCGGCGATTGCCCCGACGGCGTGGGCGACCCACGCAAAGCGTGGCCGGCGGGCCTTCGCGCGGGGTCCGAGGACCTTGAGCACCGGCCCCCGGGACGCTGCAAGGCGCAGCGGCCTCGGACGGGCTGCAGGCTCGCGGGTTTCGCGAGGCTCGGCGGGGGATTCGTCCTCCAGGTCGTCCAGCGAGTCGAGGCGGTGCTGCGTTACGAGGTCGGCGTGTTCGCGGCCGGCGAGTTCGTCCGCCAGACGCCGCGACATCGCGCTCCATCGCTCCGCCGGAACAGAAGGCGGGGCGTAGGATTCCAGAACTCTCTGCACGCGCTTCTGGTCAGCGACGAGGGCCCGGCACCGGCCGCAGTGCGCCAGGTGCGCTTCGACGGCCTCCCGCTCCAGCGCCGCCAGTTCCGCGTCGGCGTAGCCGGCCAGCATCGTTCGGATTTCGTCGCAATCCATGGTCGTCATCCGATCTCGGACGCCAGCAGTTCGCGCAACCGCTGGCGGGCGTTGAAGATTCGGCTCATGACGGTGCCGACGCTGATGCCGAGCACCTCCGCCACCTCTTGGTACGACATTCCCTCGAGGGCATAGAGGACGAGGGCGACGCGATTCTTTTCCGACACGTTCATAAGGGCCTTGTCGATGGCCTCCTTCAAGTCGGCGGCGGCGGCTTCGCCGGTCGGCGAACGGCGCCGCTCGCCCGTGGCCGCAGGTTCCGGGCTCGACTCGGCATCGAGGCTGGCCGCCGAACGCACCGCACGACACCGCCTCCAGTCCAGGGCCGCGTGCGTCACAATCCGATAGAGCCACGTCTTGAAACTCGACTGCCCCCGGAAACTTCCGATGCCCCGCAAGACATGGATGAACGATTCCTGGACGACGTCGAGGGCGTCCTCGGCGTTTCCGAGCAGGCGGTAGGCGATCCGGTACGCCGCCTCGCGGTGCCGCCGAAACAGGTCGTCGAAGGCACGGGAATCGCCCTTCTTAAGACGTTCGACGAATTCGGCGTCGCGGGCCGCCTCGGTCGCCCCGGCCCGCTTGTCCGGGGACCGCTCTTTGGCTCCGTCCATTAGACGCTTCCCGGGGAATCCTATTCAGGCACCGCGCGCGATTGTAGCGGCACCGGCCGCCCAGCGAAAGGCTTTTTGCGGCAGTTCCGGCGAAGGGGGTGTGGCACAAAAAAGTGGCAACGTCCAGGGGTGCCGCCGATTGCTTGTCAATCGGTAGGGCTGGGGTGCAGCGCACGGTTTGACAAGCAAACCGTGGCACCCCCCGGCCGAAGAAGCGCCACTTTTTTGTGCTGCACCCCCGGCGAGGTTCCGGAGGCATCATCGGAAAAGCGTGAGCAGGCGCGCCCCGAGACCCAAGTAGATGAGCGTCCCGGTGATGTCGTTCAGCGACGTGACGAACGGCCCGCTCGCCAGAGCCGGGTCCACGCCGACCCTGTCGCAGGCCAGCGGGATCAGCGTGCCGGAGATGGCGGCGCTCAGGATCCCGCAGAGCATGCTGAAGGCGATGACGACGGCGAACCCCACCTCGCCGTCGAAGAAAGCGTACCCCACGAACCCCGAAAGCGCGCCGCAGACGGTGCCCACCAGGGCCGCCACCGCCACCTCGTTGCCGAGGATCGTCAGGGTCCGGTGGGTCCGGACATCGCCTGTTGCCAGGCCCCGCACCATGATGGTCGAGGATTGCAGGCTCACGTTGCCGGCCATCTCGATCATCACCGGGACGAACAAGAGGAGCGCCGTCGTTCCGCCCGGATCGTAGCCGAGCCAGCGCATGATGTGGCCGACGAGAAACCCCGGCACGAGCGTAATCAGGAGCCAGGGCAGGCGCAGCATCGCGCGCTTGAAGATCGGCTGGTGCAGCGGGTCGGTCGCGCCGGTGCCGGCGAGGCGGTACATGTCTTCGGCGGCCTCGTCGGCGGCAGCGTCCAGCACGTCGTCCACCGTGACGATGCCCATGACAATGCCCGTCTGGGGATCCACGACGGGAACCGACAGGAGGTCATATCGGCGGACGATCTCAGCCATCTGTTCGCGGTCCATGTCGGTGGGCACCGCGTGGACGTTGGGTTCCATGATGTCCTGGACTTTGGCGTCGGGCGGCGAGAAGACGAGTTTTGCCAGCGGCAAACGTCCCACGGGCCGGCCGGCGCTGTCCGTCACGTAGAGGTAGTCGCGGTGCGTGGTTTCCGATCCGCCGCGCGCCCGCTCCAAGGCTTCGTGGACGGTGCTGTCTCGCGGCAGGACGACGAACTCGGTTGTCATCAGCCCGCCGGCCGTGTCCGGCGCGTAGGCCAGGAGCGCCCGGACCTCCGCAGGGTCTTCGACGCCCTTGAGGGCTTCGACCGCTTCCTCGGGTTCGAGGCTGCCGATGACGTCGGCCGCCTGGTCGGGTTCGAGTTCCGCCAGGGCCGACCGCAACGAGTCCGGGCGGGCGCTCTCGACGATTTGTTCGCGGCTCTCGGGGTCGAGTTCCGCGAGGACGTCCGCCGCGACCCGGGGCGGAAGGAGGGCAAAGAGGGCGGCCTTTTCGTCGGAGGGCATGGCGGACACCAGGTCGGCGATGTCGCTCGGGTGCATTGCCCGCAGCCGATCGCCGAGTTGCCGGCGGTCTCTCCGGAGCAGATCGCGGACGGCGTCCACGTCGTGCGGATCGGGTGGAATGTGGCCTTCGGGACCATCCATGGTCGCATCCGTTCGAGAAAGGTTCGTCGAGCCCTGAGTGTAGCGCGTGGGCGAAGAGGGCTCAAACAAAAAAGGTGGGGTGTGGCCACATTTCGTGGCACGTCGTCGAGGCCGCTTGCAAATCTGTGTGTGGCACGGCGGGCCTTGTCCCGCCGTGCCACACCGTGGTTTTGAGAGAAGCCTTGACCCTTTGCCACGAAATGCGGCCACACCCAAAAGATGTGTGACAGACGAAATGCTCGCTCGTACAATAGCGCGACAACGCCGCTTTGCGCGGCGGGTTCGCCGCGGGGCTTGCCCCGCTCTTTGCGCAGCGAACCTACTGCGCAAAGGGTCAAGCAGTGCTGGAGGAATAGGTGAAAGCCGGGGCCGAGAGCCAAGGAGAGCAGCGGTGACGATCAACGTCAAGTGCGAGTGCGGGCGGGAGCATTCGGCCGACGAGGCGATGGCCGGTCGGACGTTTGCCTGTGACGCGTGCGGGCGCGAGGTGAAGGTGCCCGCGGCCGGCGGACCGGCGGGCGACCTCGTGACCCAGATGCGCGCGGTTCAGGCCGAGCAGGCGTCCGGCGCGCCGGCGGACGCCGGATCGGCGAGTTCCGCGATGCCGAAGGCGAAACCCGCCCCCGCGCAGGCGAAGCGGGCCCGGCCGAAGAACGCAAGGGAACGGGCCGCTCACCACCTCGGGGCGAAAAAGGTGCTGTGGATCCCGGCACTCGCGGTCGGGGCGCTGTGCTCGGCCCTGGCCCTTCTGTGCCTCGTGGTCGGTCCCGTGAAACTCCTGACGACGCCTTCTCTGACGAGCGGCGAAGGCAAGTGGGGGCCCGTCTTCGTCGACGAGCCCTTCAAGGGCGTCGAAGAGAAGTGGGAACTCGTCCAGGGGTCGGACGGCCGGTGGTGGTTCATCGCTACCGACGCCGAGACGCTCGAATGGGAGAACGGCCGGCCCAGGCCGGCTCAGGGGGGATGGGACCTGCCTGTGCGCCCCGCCCAGGAGAGCGTGAAGTTCAGCCGCCTCTCGGCTGCCGCCGAGGCCCGGGCCAGCGAGGGGAAACGTTATCTCATCTTCGGCCTGATCTTCCTGGTGATCGGCCCCGTGCTCCTGTTCCTGAGCCTGTGGATGCGCCGGGACATTCGGCTGGTGGCCGACGCGGAGAAGGCGGAGAAGACGACCGAATCGGCCTGAGGTTCTTGGGCCGCAGACGCAGGAACTTTTTGCATCGTCAACCCCAACCGACTATCAGAGCCTTACTTGTAGCGCGGGGGTTTACCCCCCGCGCAAAACGCCCTATATCCCAAGGCCGCGGGGGACTCGTGCTTCGTAGCGAAGTAGCGCTCTCTTCTTCGCCCTGCGTAGCGGGCTACGCAGAGCAGGGTCGCTACTTCGCAGAGTAGCATAAACCCCCGCGCTACAGAGCCCGATGCAAAATGTTCGCAGAACCGGGAAAAAGGACGGCAGCAGGGCACGAGAAAGCCCCGCTGCCGTCCTATATTCCTGGGCGTGGGGCGAAAAAGAGGGTGCGACAGAGGTCGCTGCCCGCTGTGCCATACAGGTGGCACAGCGTGCCAGATCCACCCCGGCACTCCCCGGAGGGAAACCGTAGGGTCGGCCGGAAAGGAAAGGGGGAAAGGCCCGCCGGCCCGGAAGCGGTTGGCGGGCTGCTTCCCGGCGAGGGCCTGGCCCCCCGGGATGCAATAAGAGAAAGGCGGCGCGAAATACAGGAATATGCTGTATCGCGCGAGTTGAAAGGCTAAGCGATACTGGATATACTAATAGCAGGACGCTTTTAGCCTGCTGGACATTCATGCCGCCTAACCCGTGCCGGCGGGAGTGCCGACCCTTGTGTGGGCGGTATGAGTGGGGGGAAGCATGGGCATAAGGATTCTATTAGGGGAGTATTGCACCCTGATGCGGCAGGGGTTGCGTGCCCTGCTCGAGCTCCAGGACGGGGTGGAGGTTGTTGCCGAGGCCGCCAACGGTCGCGAGGCAGTTCGGGCCGCGCGCAAACTTCGGCCCGACATCGCGTTGATTTGCGTCACGATGCCGGAAATGAACGGCGTCGAGACAACCCGCCAGATCAAGACCCACGCACCGAATACCAAGGTGGTCGCTCTCTCGATTCGTGCGGACGGCGAGATGGTGACGGAAATGCTCAAGGCCGGCGCGTCGGGCTACGTGTTGGCGACGTGCGATGTGAAGGAACTTCTGCACGCCATGCGGACCGTCCTCGCGGGACAGAGAAACCGGACGTACCTGAGCCCGGAGGTGGCGGGGTTCGTGACCGAAGCCTTGCTGGACGGCAGCGGGGCGGAGCGGAAGGGCCCCGACGACCCCGTCCTGTCGCCGAGGGAGCGGGAAGTCCTCCAACTCGTCGCCGAGGGCAAAAACACGAAGCAGATCGCCCGCCAGTTGAGCCGAAGCCCGAAAACCGTCGAAATGCACCGGCGACACCTGATGCAAAAACTCGATCTCTACAGCATATCGGAACTGACGAAGTACGCCATCCGCAAGGGGCTGACGAGCCTGGACGCGTGAGTGAGTCCGCCGGCGCTCTTGTGCCGCGGCGGCCTTCCCAGGTCGCCGCGCACAGGAGTGCCAAAGGCGGGTGGTGGCCCCTCCGTCGCCCTTCGGGCTATGGTGGGCAGGCTGGGAAGGCCACCACCCGAGGGATTGGCCGCATGGGCATCCCAAGTTGACAAAGCAGCCGTGGAAGAGGCCGGGATTGAGCGGCCCTCCCCGCCACAGGCGGGCAAGCTTCGTCCCGGCGCGCCAGGACTATGGAGGGTGAACAGAGGCGTAGGAAAAGGGTACGGGCAGGGGTGCCCAAAAGGTGTAGCCTGCCCGCCGTAGCCTCGGCGAAGGCGGGAGACCCGCACCTGAAGTCGTGTCCGGCTTAGGCCGGATGCGCAACCGGGGCCGGCGACCCCTTCGGGGGGACCCGGCCCCGCCTCTATTTGGGCTTGGACCGCTTAGGCTTTTGCCAGGGCCTGGACGGCGGTGATGGCGGCGACGTCGACGATGGCCTGGACGTCGCAGCCGCGCGAGAGGTCGTTCACGGGTTTGGCGAGGCCCTGGAGGATGGGTCCGACGGCTTCGCCGCCGCCGAGCCGTTCGGCCAGTTTGTAGCCGATGTTGCCCGATTCCAGGTTCGGGAAGATGATGACGTTGGCCCGCCCGTCGACGGGGCTCGAGGGGCATTTGCGTCGCGCGACGTCCGGCACGAGGGCCGCGTCCGCCTGCAGTTCACCGTCCACCACGAGGTCGGGCTCCAGTTGGTGAAGGCGTTCGGCGACTTCGACCATTTTTTTCGGCCCCGGGGCCTTAGCCGAACCTTTCGTGCTGAACGACAGCAGCGCGATCACGGGCTCCGTGCCGGTGAACCGGCGCCAGGAGTCGGCGGTGCTTCGCGTGATGTCGACCAGTTGATCGACGGTCGGGTCCGGCACGACGCCGCAGTCGGCAAACATCAGGACGCCGTTCATCCCGAACTCGGTCCGCGGGAAGACGGTGATGAAGCAGGAGGACGCCGTCCTGACGCCCTCGCGCATGCCGACGCAGTACAGCGCCGCCCGGACGACGTGGGGCGTAGGCGACGCGCTGCCAGCCACCATGCCGTCCACCTCGCCGGTCCGAACGCACATCGCGCCGTAGAAGACGGGGTCGGCGACGATGCGGCGGGCCTCGTCGGGCGTGACGCCCTTGTGCTTGCGCAGTTCGTGGAATGTGCGGGCGAAGGCGTCGAGGCGTTCCGGGTCGCCAGGCGGCAGGAACTCGAGGGCGGCGGGGTCGCCTCCTGCGCGGGCCAGGGGTTCGGCCAGTTGCGTCTGCTCGCCCAGGAGGACGATTCGGCAGAAACCTTCCTTCTGGATTTGTGCGGCGGCGCGGAGGATCCGCTCGTCCTTGGTTTCGGCGAGCAGGATGCGGCGTCGGGCGGAGCGGACGCGATTCTTGATCGTCTCGAAAAGGTTCACGTTGAGGCTCCTCGTGGGATTCTCACGGCCGACGGGCCATGGGCGGTTCAATCGCCTTGCGGCTTCAACCCGTATTTCTGCACGCGGTATCGCAGTTGGTCGCGGGTCATGTTCAAGAGGGCGGCGGCGCGCGTCTGGTTGCCGCCCGTTCGCTTGAGCGCCTGCTCCACCAGTTGGCGTTCGACGAGTTCCAGGTCGATGCCTTCGGGTCCGAGGCGGATGAGGGTCTCGGCCTCGCCGGCTTCCTGGGTGGCGGGGGGCTGGCGGATTTCGGCCGGCAGGTCGGCCAGGGTCAATCGGCCGCCGCCCGCCAGGAGCATCGCCCGTTCCAGGACGTTCCGCAGTTCCCTCACGTTGCCCGGCCACGGGTAGGTCTGCATGATGGCCATGGCGGTGGGCTCGACGCCCGGGATCTGTTTGTGGAACTCCCGATTGTACTCCTGGATGAAGTAGTCGGCCAGCAGGGGGATGTCCTCGGGCCGATCCCGCAAGGGGGGCAGCGTCACGGGAAGGATGTTCAGCCGGTAGAAGAGGTCTTCACGGAAACGCCCTTGAGCCACGAGGCCCCGCAAGTCGCGGTGGGTGGCGGCGATGATGCGCACATCCACCAGGAGGTCTTCCGTGCCGCCCACGCGCCGGAACGCCTTCTCCTCGAGGAACCGCAGCAATTTCGCCTGGAGGGGGGGCGGCATGTCGCCGATCTCGTCCAGGTAGATCGTTCCGCCGTCCGCCATCTCGAACAGGCCGTGCTTCTGCTGGCGGGCGTCGGTGAACGCGCCTTTCTCGTGGCCAAACAGTTCGCTCTCCAGCAGCGACTCCGGCAGGGCCGTGCATGTGATGTTCATGAAGGGGCGTTCGGCCCGGGGACTGTTGAAGTGGATCACCTTGGCCGCCAGGTCCTTGCCGGTTCCGCTTTCACCCTGCAGGAGGATCGTGCGCGGTTCCGACTCCACCAAGTGCCGCAGAAGGTGGATGATCTGGAGCATCTCGGGGCTGCGCGCGACGATGTGATCGAAGCCGAACTGTTTGACCTGCGTCGAGCGGATGCGCGCGACTTCCGAGCGCAGGCGCTTCGCCTCCAGCGCTTTATCGACGACGACCATCATCTCCTCGGGGCTGAACGGTTTGGAGACGTAGTCGAACGCACCGCGCTGCATCGCCTGAATGGCGACCTCGATGTTCGTGAACCCCGTCATGAAGATCGTCGGGACTTCGGGCCATTGCCGGCGGATTTTGGCGAGCACCTCCAGGCCGTCGTCGTCCGGCAGGCGATAGTCCAGGATGGCGAGGTCCGCCGGCCCCGCCGCCAGACGCGCCAGTCCCTCGGCCGCGGTGGCCGCCGACTCCACGTGGCACCCGCGCCGCTTCAGATGCTCGGCGAGCGTGTCGCGGACCGTCGACTCGTCCTCGATGATGACGACCGACGCCTGGGCCAAAGGATTCCTTTCGCGGTCAAGTGCGCCAAAGACAGCCGGCAGTGTACCCGTCGGAACCGCTCTTTTCAAGCGCGCCGGCCCGCCGGACGCCAGCGGCGCGCCCGAGCCGCGAGCCCCGACCCGCACACCGCGGACGCCGTCCGCATTTTCTCCCGGCAGAAACTCCTCTATTCTAAGTGCGACGCCCTTCTGTTACAATGCCGCCGGGAAAAGGGGTTGACCGGAAACGGCCGGCAACCTATATCCGTGGAAGGTCCGGAGCGACAGCCGGCGCCAGGCAGGAGAGCCTTATGTACGCGGTGATCATGGCGGGGGGCGAGGGGACGCGGTTCTGGCCGGTCAGCCGGCAGGAGTGCCCCAAGCCTTTCCTGAGCATTCTCGGCAGCGAGCCGCTCATCGTCCAGACAATCGCGCGACTTCAGGGCTTTATCCCGAAGGAGCGGATCCTCGTTTTCATCAACCGCAAGCACCACGATGCGGCCCGCCGACTGCTGGCGGACCTGCCCGCGGAGAATCTCATTCTTGAGCCTCGCATTCGCGACTCGGCCCCGTGCGTCGGCTTGGCCGCCGAGATCGTCCGCAAACGCGCCGGCGACCAGACGATCTTCTGTTTCCCCTCGGACCACATCATCCACCCGGCCGAGGCGTTCCGCGAGTGCCTCGAGCACGCCGACGCCTGCGCCCGGACCGACCCGGCCCCGCTTTACACGATCGGCATCCGGCCGACGTATCCGGCGACGGGCTACGGCTACATGCTCCGGGGCCAGATTATCAAGGAGGTTGGCGGCCAGCCCGTCTACGAGGTCCTGGGTTTCCACGAGAAGCCCGCCCTCGCCGTCGCCGAGGCTTACTTCGATTCCGGCGACTATT
>Ga0307378_10004762_pt1 | contig 19171 bp, 16 predicted proteins | sample UN1MG_FD_202238 | JGI IMG/M metagenome (GOLD analysis project Ga0307378, IMG submission 202238) | Soil microbial communities from Risofladan, Vaasa, Finland - UN-1 | ecosystem: Environmental > Terrestrial > Soil > Coastal area > Acid sulfate soil | place: Finland: Risofladan, Vaasa | collected... | reverse complement strand
GGTACATCCCCCTCGCCTTCGGTCAGCTCCATCCCGACCAAAGGCTACATCGGCGGTCCCATATTGCTCCGCCCCAGTCAGACAATCCGACCGCTTCAATGGGGGATTATTGCGCCGCCGTTCTCAGGCGGAGGCGGCGCCTTCACAGTGACATCGAAAAGTAGACCGTAAAGAAGCCCCTCTGAGCGTTGATTGGCGCCTGCATCTCGTCTGAGACTTAACGCGCGCCGGCTTCGGACGGCAACCGGGCATCGACTGGATCGGCAGGCGTTTGAAATCTGCCCGGGCAGTCAGGCCGCAGCGGGTGCCGGCTGGAACAGGATTCCGCGCCCGGCCAGCGCCTCGATCTCTTCCGGCGTGTAGCCGAGATCGGCCGCGATGCTGGCATTGTCGGCGCCGAGATAGGGCGCCATGCGTCGCACCCCCGCCGGCGTGTCGCTGAACTGCGCCGCAGGCCGCGGCTGGCGCACGGGCCCCAGCGCAGGGTCGTCATGAACCTCGATGATGCGGTTTTCGACGACCTGCGGATCTTCCAGCACCTCCCAGCGGCTGAGGATCGGGGCGCAAGGCACGCCTTCCGTATCCAGGCGCTTCAGGATTTCCTTGGTCGGCCACTTGCCGATCTCCTTCGACATGATCGTGCGCCTGTCCGCCACATTCTCCGAGCGCAGCGCGGCGGTCAGGAAGCGCGGGTCGGTGACCAGTTCCTCGCGTCCAAAGGCGCGACACATGCCGGCCCATTCGGCGTCGGACAGGGCGCCGGCGGTGATGTAGCCGTCGCGGGTGGGGAAGGTCAGGTCCAAGCCCATCTGTCCGCGCGCGGGGTCGAGTTCGTTGCCGACGAAGGAAAGGCTCGAGCTCGCCTCGGGCCACAGGTAGGCGACCATGGTGTCGAGCATGGCGAGGCGGATGTGCTGGCCCTTGCCGGTGCGTTCGCGGGCGAACAGGGCCGCGGTGATCGCTTGGGCCGCCGTCACCGCCGTGGTCTTGTCGGGCACGATGGTGCGCACCATCTTGGGCTGGCCGGTCGCCCGGTCGGCCTGGATCTCGGCCAGGCCCGACAGCGCCTGGATCACCGGATCGTAGACGCGCTGGTGGACATAAGGCCCGGTGTCGCCGAAGCCGCTGATCGAGACGAAGATGATCTCGGGCCTGATCTCGCGCACCGGCGCCTCGCCCAGGCCCATGCGCTCGATCGCGCCGGGGCGGAAGTTCTGCACCAGGACATCGGCGGTGGCGACTAGGCGGCGCACGATCTCCAGTCCCTCGGGCGCCTTGATGTCAACGCACAGCGAGCGCTTGCTGCGGTTGCACGACAGGAATGATCCGGACATGCCACGGTGCTGCGAGCCGTAGTGGCGCATCAGGTCGCCCTTGGGCGCTTCGATCTTGATGACGTCGGCGCCTTGGTCGGCGAGCATCATAGTCGCGACCGGTCCCGACACCATCGTGGTCAGGTCGAGTATGCGTACGCCCTCAAGCGGTCCTGGCATGGTTGCTCCCTTCGGCGTCTGTCTTATCGTCCGCGCGTCGTCCCAAGCTCAAATTTTCACCGCACATCGGCAATCGCCCTGCCGGGATAGTTGTCAGCGAACGTGTCAATGTAGGCGGGCCGGCGGCCGATCTCCTGCTGCCAGTCCAACAGGTAGGCGGGCAGGTCGATCTTGTAGGACCGCGCCCAGTCCAGGACCGACATGAACAGCACGTCGGCGATGCTGAAGCGGGCGCCCATCAAGAACCCGTCGGTGGCGCGGCGCAGCGTCTCGTCCATGGTCTCCAGCTGGTGCAGGAAATAGGCGCGTCCGGCGTCGACCGCGACCGGCGCGTCGCCATAGAGCGCCTTCAGGTCGCCATGACGGCGCATGGAATAGAGACCGTTGGCGTCGAGTTCGCTCATGATGAAGAAGTTCCACTCCAGCAGGCGCGCCCGCTGAAGCGCCGTCGACGGCACGAAGAACCACTCGGGCACGGGAAATGTCTCGGAAAGGTAGTTCAGGATCGCCGCGCTTTCGGTCAGCACCACGTCGCCATGCACCATCGCCGGCACCTTGTGGCGTGGGTTGATCTTCAGGTAGGACGGCTCGCGGGTCTCGCCCGTGCGCGCCTGGATTGGGCGCAGCTCGCAGTCGATGCCGAGCTCCCGGGCCAGCCACTGCGGCCGGTGCGTGCGCATCGTGCCGATGCCCCAAAGCACCGGTTTCGCGTCCGCCATCCTGCCCTCCCTCGCTTGCCGCCCGACCGTCGCGCGGGCGGCTTATTGCCAGCCTAGTACGTCGCCACGGCGTTGTGCGAGCCCGGGATTCGGCTCCACGCATGGCACTAGCCGCGCCAACGCCGATTGCAGACGGCTGCCCGACCGCGCGTCCAGCCCACGCACCCTCATCCTACCCGCCAGCAGCGAAGATAAACCACCACAAGAACCCCGGCGGCCCTTCAAACGCTACCTCATCTCCAATACGGCCTTCATCTACTACTTCCTCACCGGCCGGCTGTGAGGGCGAAGGTGCGTTCGGTCGAAGAACCCGAACTGGGCATCGTTACATTGATCCGGCGGAGGCGGCGCCTTCACGGTGACATTAAATAGTCGTCCGTTAACAAGCCCACCTGAGCGTTGATCGGAGGATGCGTCTTGTCTGAGACATAACGCTCGCCGGCTTCGTGGTAAGGCCGTGGAGCGTACGTTGGACCGACCTAGTTGCGGCGCCGAATAGGTTCGAAAACGACCACCGAGCCGAATGCCGCCTCGGCCGGCACCACTAGCCGGCCCCCCTGCCGCAGGTGGGCGATCTCCGCCATTTCCAAATGCCGGAGTACAGCATCGAGATCGGTGGTCCCGAAGGCGTAACCAGCCAAATGCGGGTCGGGGTGTTTGGCTGCGCCGGGCAGCCAATCAGAAATGTCGGCGGCTGCAAGGACGCTGACCCGCGATCCTGCCGGCCGCAGCATATCAAATACAAAGCTTCCGTTGGCTGCCCTCGCCGTTAGGCCGGTCAACATTTCATAACGTTCTGCTGTAGCCGCTGGATCTACGGCAGACAGATAGACATCTGTCAGCGCCACCGACCCGTTCGGATGGTCGAGGTGCCGCGCCTGATGGATATACTCGGGCGTTTGGTGATGTGCCGCCTGGATCAGTCCTTCGGGAGTTGCGGCCGCCGCGAAATGCACGCAGTCAAACTTCGCGGTGCGCTGTCCCTCCAAAGTGTCGATGTCACGCTGCAGCGGAATCACCCCTGAAGTGTCGATGCCAGCAGCACGGACCCGCCTATCCACCACCCCGGCATCACCGCAGCCGAAACAGATGATATGCGCGCCCTCGAACCTCTCGAGGTAGCGGCCGCAGAACAGATCGTATTTGTCCGGATCCACATGAGCCACGATTTCGAGGTAGTTGTCTGGAAAGATCGCGCAGCGATTGCCACTGCCAAGGGGCTGCCCCGGTTCGCCCGGACCTGGCGATCCGAAATGCATGGAGAGCGGAGACAGTATGAAACCCATGCTTTCGAACCGAGCCGCGGCAGCATCCAGGTCTCGGACCACATGGCCAACGTGATTGACACTGTCGATGTCCCTGGTCATGCGTCTGCTTCTCCCGAAGTTCTGTACGCCGCAATACCGGGTCTGGTTGCGGAATTGGGTTCGTGTTCCGGCATACGTGAGAACAATGGGCGTGACCTACGCCCGGCTTGCTACCAGTCGTTAGTTTACATTCGTAGGGCTCAGACGGAAGGGAGATACAGACGATTGCGTATAGTCCAGAGGCTACTTACGACCCGGCCTAGGTGATCGCGATTCGAGTGATTTCCACCTTTTGACGGACGCCTTTGACATGCACATAATCGCTCGACACCAGACGAGCTTTTGCAATCTCGTCGACACCCGGCGCGTCCATTACCTCTTGGCTGACGCACACCTCGTTGGCATTCGCCAGCCCTTGCACTCGAGCTGCGATGTTCACGTCCTGTCCGAAATAATCGATCTGATCATTGAATGTTACCGCTATCGCACGGCCTTTGTGGATGCCGACCTTCAGGGCTAGCGGCTGCGAGACGGTCCGATTGAAACGCGTCAATTCTTCAATCATTTCAATACCGGCGCTAACCGCGTCCTGCGGCCGTTCAAAGGCCGCCATGATCGCATCCCCGATCGTCTTGACGATTATGCCGGAGCGCGCGCGGACGATCTTGTTCAAAATGTCGAAGTGCTGACGGACCAAGAAGTAGGCGTTCACGTCACCGACGGTTTCGTAGAGCGGAGTTGATCCCTTCAGATCGGTGAACAGGTAGGTCATCTCGGAAACGGTCAGGCAATCGCCTTCATCCACGAGCTGGGTTTTGTATAGCTCGCCGAAGATTGGCGTGAGCAGCAGCCTCTTGCCGGATAAGAAAGGCTCGTACTCGACCAGGTGAGGTTCAAAGGCGGGCGGATACTGGATGATCCAGAAACGACCGCGCTCGTCCATGCGGTTGTCGATTCTAATAGTGTGCTTGCCCGGGCTGAGGTCGGCGGCCTGCCGGAACGAGAAGCTTCCGTCGCCCAGGACCATGTCTCTCGGCACCATCGGCCGGTCCGGCACGACCAATCGACCGTCGTCGAGCCGGATCAGAGTCTGTTGCGGTTCTGCAGGCTCACCCTCCGCGAAAAAGACCAAGAGCTGGTTGTGGCTCAGGTCCAGAACCTCGAAGCGGCCAGCCGTCACCTCGAAATCGAAAGTGCAATGCTGGTGTGCGTCGATGTCGGCAAATTTCCGCGAAAGCGCAGCTATCAACTGCTCGGTCGTCATGCCATGAGGAGGCTTGAAGCCCTTCGAGAAGTTATAGCGCAGGTAATAGTCCTCGACGGACAGCGCTTCGGGGTGGTGAAAGATTATGTCGCGGACCGATTCAGAGACAGTGAAGTTGACTTGGATGTAGTCGTCGAGCGCCACATCGTTGATCGCGTTGCAAAACTCGCATTGAAAGCGTGGATGGACCTGATCAAGCTGTCGGAAGCTACCCGCGACCTGCGGGCAATACGCGCAGAGAAGCAGCCAGTCCATCTCGAAAAGGCCCACTTTTGCAGCACGAAGGAATAGCTCGATCGTATCCGCATCGGACAAGCCCGTGGCGCTGCCGTACTGGATTGGGTTAACGCGAAAGAGATCATAATCGTCGGCTGTGCGAACGAAGCTTTCCAGCTGCGAGAGCACGCCCGGGTCCCAACTCTTGGCCGATCCGAGTTCCGACAGGCGCTCCGCCAGGACGCTCTCGTTGATTGGTGGGGATCTGTTCATCTTGAGCACGCTATGCGCCGCGCTGCTTTCGACTTTATCGCCGGAACCCAGCCCCAGGCGCCCCTTTCTCTTGATGCTTTGCGCCTTCTCACTCTGCGGCTTTACCACCGCTGGCGTCGTGGATGTGCATTTTCTGCCATATGCGGCAGCGCTGCCGCCGTTGCGTAAATATCCATGCGTCCTGGGGACTCGACACGATCAAAGGCCCTCCAGTCGGTGGAAGGTCAAATGCACGCCGCCGTTGAAACAAGTCGCGGCGACGATCTGCGACATTCCGAATCATCGAATCCGCGCGAGATTCCTAACAAAGATGCCTCCGGCGCCATTGCTTGACCTCCGGATGTCGCGCCGCTTTGCCATCGCGCTGCTGCGAGGCTCAGTATCCCCAAATCCAGGGCGGCGCCTTGCCGAGATGCACATCGACCGCGCGCACGCCGGGCACGGCCTTAGCTGCCACCTTTAGCGCTTCGATGATTTCTGTGCTCGATACCCAGCCCCAGAGGTGGACGGTGCCATCGGTCACGATGACGTTGACCGTAGTCGGCTCGAACCAGCTTTCACTGGCGATGCTGTCAAGGAACGCGGTGCGGATCTCGGCGTCTTCAGGCGCAGTTTTGGGGGCTTTCCTCTTACGGGTAGACGCCAGAGCGCGGACCAAATCGGCCCGGCTCACGACGCCGACCAACGCATCACCCCGGGTCACCAGGGCGCGCTTGATGTGTTTTTCCTCCAAGAGCGCGGCGATCTCCTCGAGCTCAGCATTTTCCGGCACGCACTCCGCCGGACTCGTCATTACTTCGGCCACTTTCGAACCGTGGCTCTTGACGAACTCGGCTGCCAACGCGGGCTCATCCGCAAACAGCTGCAACCACCACGAACCGCGTTTGCGGTTTGTACCGATTTCGCTTCGGCGCAGTAGGTCGCCCTCGCTGATCATGCCGACGGGCCGGCCGTCGTCGTCGACCACAGGCATCGCACTGATCCGATGAGCGTGCAGCTTGCGGGCCGCGTCAAGCACCGAATCTTCGGGCGTAACAGTAACGACACGGGTGCTCATAACGTCGCTTGCGCGCATCGCGTTTCTCCTTCGCGGATTGGGGCGTCGCCGTGACGGGCTCTGCGATCAGGCAGGGCACGAGATAAAGACAGCCCTGAGCACGAGCATTAGCCAAAATTCATACGTAACATGTCAAACCGGCGCATTGACCCAACTCAAACTCGCTTGCAGCCGGCATTCGCCGTCTAGAGGCGTCCTAATCTTCGGCTACCTGGGAGCCCATGCCAGACTGCCACGGTCCATGGACGTAGCTGGCTCGGCGCCGCAAGATGTCAAGCGGGTGCAACCCTGCATGATAGTCAGCCGGAAGCAGCGGAACCCCGCAGCCAGTTGTCCCGCCGCAGCGAGGGCTTCTAAATGTCCGACGAGCAGTATCGGCGAGACCGGTCGGCCAAGCACGCCGGCTCTTCAAGCGCTAGCTCGTCTCCAATACGGCCTTCATCTACTACTTCCTCACCGGCCGCCTATGAGCGCGCAAAGGTGAGACGAAGCGGCTGGTTGTGTTCGCGGGAATCTCAGGCATCCGCGTGGGGCCTTGTGATGCCCGGGCTGCCGGGCTGCGCGAGGCTCACACCGTTGCAAGCTGGATTAGAACGCTTTCCTGCCCCACCAGCCATCTAGTCGCGCTTATGGTCACAAGACTTACAACGCTCGGGGACAGTCAAGCTGGAAAAATTTGACGCCTATTCGCCTATTATGCCGCCAGACCACCACGCAGTTGAAGCTGTCGCCGTCCTTCGTTGTGAGGGTGAATTTGTCGGGACATGTATCGACGTCCGAGGGAAGGATACGCGCACCGTAGACTGACCAATCGAGCACAATACAGTCCATCGAACAGTTTCCGTTTTGAAAGCTGATCGAGGCCGGTGTCACCCATTTGCGCCGAAAAGCTTGTCGCCCTTGGCGATCTTCTGGTTCACTCGCGTCCACCGTCCTGACCAGCTCCTAATTATTGGGCTTTGCAGTGCAAAATACGCCCCAACTCCGTAGTTTTTGGAGTGTAATCCCCTTTATATTAATGGCTTACTATTGATTGAGACTGTCCACATCGATGACGTTGAAGTATCTATCGAGAGTTGTGACCACCAAAATTTGGCGACCGTGACCCGAACGTTCAAACCGTCATAAATAAGTGTGCAGACCCGCGTCATGTCCAAGCCAACGCTTCAGTTCTGGTTCGAGTTCGGGAGTACTTACACCTACCTCTCAGTGATGCGCATTGAAGCCTTGGCCGATGCGGCTGGTGTTTCGCTCGCGTGGAAGCCATTTCTTTTGATGCCCGTTCTGAAACATCTGGGTGTCGACAATCCATTCACTACGAACACGGCCAAGGGCGCCTATATGTGGGCCGACCTGATGCGCCGAGCCGAGGCGCTCGATATTCCGATCAGGCGACCTTCGGTCTATCCGCCAAACTCGCTCGTGACCGCTCGCGTCGCGTGGCTCGGGATCGACGAGAGCTGGGGTGTGGCGTTCACCAAGGAGGCGTTCCGCCAACACTGGTTGAACGACGTGATCATCGGCACCGACGAGAATACGCAAGCGAGCCTCCTCGCCGCAGAGCAGAACCCCACGGCTGCGCTCACCCGTGCGCGTAGCGAGGCCAACAAAGAGGCGCTTCGGGCGCAAACCCAGCAGGCAATCGCATTCGGCCTGTTTGGCTCGCCAAGCTTCGTGGCGGACGGCGAGCTTTTCTGGGGCGACGACAGACTGGAGGAGGCGCTGAAGCGCGCTACCGAACAGCGCTAAATCGGTAGCCGCCCCGCCCGACAAGTCGAGACTGTCCCACCGCGGTGCTTGACCTCCGACCTTGGCTGCATCGTCTCCAATACCGCCTTCATCTACTACTTCCTCACCGGCCGGCTGTGAGTTCCAAGGTCGGATTTGCGTCGCGCGGCGTGAGCGTCACTGCGACGCAAATGATTTAGCTTGACCGAGCTGCCTGTCTCTTTCTCACTCACTTTTCCTGACGCGCACTCCTTTTCTCACTCAGTCTCACTACCCGCAAATCCCCATCCACGGTTCAATCCGACCAGATGATTAAGCCCTTACATGAGCTTGTGCCGCTCGACGCGCTCCTCCGCCGGCGCGCCGAGGCCGAACCCGACCGCCCACTCGTCGCAACCGCGGAGATGTCGTCGACGGTCAACGCGCGCGAATATTTGGACCTTGTTGGGGCGGCGGCCGCCGCTCTGGCGGAGCGCGGCGTCGGTCCTGGTGACCGGATTGCGTTGTGGGGCCAGAACTCGCTGGCATGGTCGCTGTGGTTTTGCGCAGCTGCCTGGCGCGGCGCTTCCATCGTTGCCCTGCACCCCGCGCTCGACCCCGACGATGTGTCTGCGAGCCTGCGACAGGCCCGCGTCGACTGGTTGATTGCGGACGAGGTCTCACGCGGCCGGAAATTGGGGGCCATGGCGCACGCGCTCTTTGATGCGCTGTCGGGCGATGAGAATGGGTGCCTGCGCGGGCTCACGGTCGTTCCCGGCGGCGACGGTATGCTCGACCATTCGGCAGTGTTCGATTGCAGCGCCGCGGTCCCCGACCCGGCGGGATCGCTGGATACGCCGCTCAACATCCAATTCACGTCGGGGAGTACCGGCAGCCCGAAGGCGGTTGTCCTGTCGCATCGCGCCCTACTGACAAATGCCTTGCTGACAGCGCGCGCCGCCGCGATCGATAGCGGTGATCGGGTGGTCTCGCCGCTTCCGCTCTATCACGCCGCGGGATTGTCTTCGGGATTGCTGCTGTCGCTGGTAACCGGGGCCTTGTGGTGCACCAGTCACCGCTTCGAGCCTGCAACGAGCATGGCGTTGATCGAAACGTGCAACGCCACCGTCTTCCAGGGTGTGCCAACGATGTTTCGGGCGCTGATCGATCTGGCCGGTCGGCAGGATTGCGTTCACCCATCGCTCAGGCTCGGCTTCATAGGCGGCGCGCCGTGCCCGTCGGATTTGTGCGCGGAGGCGATCAGTGTTCTTGGCTTGTCGCGGATGGCCATTGTCTACGGACAAACGGAGTTTGGCCCGACCATCGCCATGACCAGGGGCGACGAGCCGGCGAGCCTTGCGCTCACGTCAGTCGGGCGGCCGCTGCCTGGCGTGGAGCTGCAAATTGTCGCCCCCGAGACCGACGACGTGCTACCCCCGGGATCGACAGGCGAAATCTGGGTCCGCGGCGCGACGGTGATGGAAGGCTATTATGGCGATCCCGAAGCCACCGCCGCCGCGATCACACCCGACGGCTGGTTGAGGACGGGCGATCTCGGACTTGTCACACAGGGCTGCGTGCGGATCAGAGGCCGCCTGAAGGAACTGATCATCCGCGGCGGTGAAAATATCTCGCCAATCGAGATCGAGGAGGCCCTCCGAGGATTGCCGGGCGTCGCGGAGGTTGTTGTCGTCCCGGCACCAAGCGCCTATTGGGGCGAGGAGATCTGTGCCGTGATCGAGGCCAGCGGGGACCAAGCTGTGAATATCGATGCGCTGTCACAGTATTGCGCCGAACGACTGCCGCGGCTCAAGCAGCCAGATCGCTATATTTTCCGCGATGGCCTGCCGCTGCTGCCGTCGGGAAAGATCGATCGCGCAGCGGTCCGGCGCGCTGTCGCGCGGGATGAATGGGCATGAGCACAGACCGCGACAGCGGCTTTCTGGATAGTGCCACCGTGGCGGTCTTCTTCGGCTGCGAGCCGATGCAGTGCCTGTTCGATACGCGGAGCCAATTTCAGGCCTGGCTCGACGTCGAGGCCGCACTCGCGCGCGCCCAGGCCTCGCTCGGCTTGATCCCGGTCGATGCTGCCGAGCGGATTTCGAAATGCGCCCGGATCGATCACTTCGACGTGGCTGAGATTGCCCAGTTATCGCGAGCAACCGCCCACCCGCTGGTGCCGCTGATCCGCGCACTCGCCAAGCACTGCGGCGCGCCGGCAGGCGACTATGTCCATCTCGGATCGACAACCCAGGACGTTATGGACACCGGCTTTGTCGTGCAGGCACGCGCTGGTCTTGAGATCGTGGCTCGGCAGTTGGATGAACTCGCCGCCATTCTCCGCGGCCTTGCCCGACGCCACCGCACCACGGTGGCCGCCGGACGGACCCATGGCCAGCAGGCTCTGCCGACCACGTTCGGCCTGCGAGTGGCTGGCTGGTACGAGGAGGTGACGCGCCACCGTATCCGATTACAAGAAATACGGCCCCGCCTTCTCGTTGGCAGCTTTGGGGGCGCGGTCGGAACGATGGCTGGCTACGGCCCCAGGGCACTTGAATTGCGGCAGGCGGTGATGCGCGAACTTGGTCTTGGCGAACCCGGCGCCAGTTGGCACGCCGCCCAGGACCGGTTTGCAGAATGCATATCGGTGTTTGGCCTGGTCGCCGCGACCGCCGAGAAGATCGCGCGCGAGATCTACTTCTTGGGTCGACCTGAGATCGGCGAGGCCTTCGAGCCTCAGGGCGCGGACCAGGTCGGCAGCAGCACCATGCCGCACAAGCAAAACCCGATACGCTGCGAGGCCATCATCGCGGCCAGCGCGACGCTTCGGGCTCAGGTGCCACTCGCCATGGGTGCCACGGTTGCCCAGGACGACCGCGACATGGGCGCCGGAATTGTGTTTTGGAAACTGATCCCCGAGGCCTTCATTCTCATCGGCGGGATCCTGGAGCGCCTTCTCCATTTGATGGGCGGCTTGCGGGTCGATGCCGACCGCATGCGGCGGAACCTGCACCTCACTGGCGGTCTCATCGTGTCGGAGGCGGTGATGCTTGAGCTCGCCAAGCATATCGGCCGTGAGGCTGCGCACGAGGCGGTGACCGACGCCGTCCGGCTATCTAATGCGGCGGGAAAGTCCTTTGCTGAAAGCCTGATCGAGCACCCCTCTATTGCAGGGCGTCTTTCGGAGGAGGATCTGATCGCGCTGCTGGATCCAGAGGCCTATATCGGCGTGGCGGCCCAGCTTGTTGACGAAGCGCTTTCTGACAGAAATCTGGCGAACGGGGAAACGGATGACTGAGTCAATCGCACTGGAAATCAGCGGCAAGGTAGCGCATGTGGTCTTGTCCCGCCCGGATCGTCGCAACGCTTTCGACACGGCGATGCTTGCCGCATTCGAGGACGCGATTACTGAATTGAGCCGACAGCGCGCGCTTGAGGTTGCTGTTCTCCGCGCCGAGGGACCGGCGTTTTGTTCGGGAACCGATCTTAAGGAACTGGCGCAGCTGCAACCGGCCGACACGCTGCACTGGCAACGCCGTACCGCTGAAACGATCGAGCGATGGTCCAGGCTCGAAGTGACGACGATTACGGCATTCAACGGGCCTGCGATCGGCTCCGGCGCCGTGATCGGCCTGGCGAGCGACCTGCGCATCGCCACACGCGAGACCTTCATAAGCTTTCCCGAAGTCGGATTTGGCATTCCATTGACCTGGAGTGGAATTCCGGTCCTGAACGCCTTGCTCGGACCGGATAGAACAAGGCGCATGCTGCTCCTCTGCGAGCAAATTGCCGCTGACGAGATGTCAAAGTTGGACTTGGTGATGAAGGTCGTCGATGCCGATGATATCGACAAGGAAACCGAGGCGCTGGTGGCGCGCGTCTTGCAAAGCCCACAAATCGGTCGACTGATGTCCAAACGCGCCGTTGCAGCCGCCGCCTCGGCCCCCGGCTTCATCACCGGGTCATACGAACCGTTTCTCGCTGCGCTGGCGGTCATCATGCGCGATGGCGAAGGGTATTCCATCGCCGACAATAAGATACCCTAGTTTTGAGCAGGCATCCCCCTAACTGCGCCCGGACCCGGAGATGGACCCGCATGCGGGACAGGTCAGCGCCTTGTGCGTGGGCGTGGCGTATTACCCCATCGCCGGAACCCAGCCCCAGGCGCCGAAATGGATGCAGGAGGCCGGGCTTGAATGGCTCTTTCGTCTCGCCAGCGAGCCCCGGCGGCCCTTCAAACGCTACCTCGTCTCCAATACGGCCTTCATCTACTACTTTCTCACTGGCCGGTTTTGAGCGCGAAAAGGGCAGGGGGCAGGCAATATGCGCTTTGGGCCATAAACGGACATTCTTGAAGCGCTCTTGAGTGTCCGCTCTGCACCCGAAAGCAGACATGCCGATCAGCCCCCAGTACGTCAGCTTGTAGCCAAAACCGGACCTGACCGGGTGCCCGTCAATTATGTGTGCTTGCCGCCGGATCAAAACGCTCCGACGCTTCATCTTGGCCATTCTTCAATGCCGGCGCGCCGGTCTTCGAAATGCTAGCGAGTTGGTACGATATCGGGAAATCCGCGGCCAATCGGATTCCCCTGAACCCGGCCCGAGAAACTGCGAGGAAGCACCATGACTACGACCCGCCAAATTGTTGTGCCGCTGGATCCTTACCCGCCCAACTGCGATTTTCGCATCGTCGACTTTCGCTATGTCGATCACCTGCAACTAGTGCGGTACAACGCCCGGCCCAAAAACTCCGACCCGTCTTCCGACTGGCAATTGGCCGAGGATTACGCCGTCGAGATCGATATCGACTACCGGGACGCGTCCAGCCAGCACAAGCAGGAATGCTGGACCGTCGTAGCACCCCGGGGCTTGTATACGGATCTTTCCTCGGTCCCCGCCTTTGGCCGCTGGATTGTCTCGAAGGTTGGGGTCCATTTGGAGGCGAGCATCATCCACGATTATCTCTACATAAAGTGGACTGACGACCGCCTGAACGATCACCGATTCTGCGACTGGGTTTTCGCCGACGAATGTCTGCGGGCGGGCATGAAGAACCTGAGTGAGTTCTCCTGGTTTCAACGGTTCGTGGTCAACTTTGCGGTTGGCACGGCAGGATTGCTGTTCTTTTGGCGAAAAAAGAATCGGCTGGCGGATTTGCTGGCGAAATGGATGCCCCATCTCGACTACCGGCCGCACGTACCGGTCCCACCGGGCGACCAAGCCCCGCCCAAGGGAATATCAATCTGGACCCAATCCTATCTAGCTCTCACCGTCCTGGTGTTTGCGGCGATCGCCATCATGGGCGTCGACGTGTTGCTCGGAAGGATCGGGGTGGGTCACTGGCGCCCAGACATCGCTTGGCTCGTCCGCGGCGCCAAGAGCTTCCTCCTCGGCACGATCGGCATCGTTGGCGTGATGGTGATTTTCGGGCTTGTGTTTTACATTTTCATGCGGTGGTTCATCCGGATTCGCAATCGATTGGCGTAAGACGCGTTCAACCGGAACGTCCGCTTTACCCCCAAGAGCGGACATCATTCCTAGCGTTCGGAATGCCCGCTTATAGGCATTTCCAGACATTCTGGTGCCGACCGCAATCTGGCTTATGGATGCCGGCGGCGGGAGCCATCTACCGCACCAAAAGCGGGTCGCTTAGCTGGGTGAGCGAGCCTAAATGGGCCAAATTTTCTTCTAATTCGGCGTTCGAGGTCGTGGCAAGCGGCCAATTTGGATCGGTTCGATACCGATAATTTATCATTTTCGGTTAGTAACGGACCGCTCGATCTGCCGTAGCGATCTTTACATGCCGCCCGGAGGCACCCAGACCCCGTGGAACTCGCACCAGTCATATCAATTATCGTAAGCATCTTCGCCTTCGCCGCGGCGGTGCTGATGCTTCTCCGTTTCAGGGACTGGCATTTCGGCTTTCTGGCCGCGATGACAGCCTTCGTTACGGCGATGATCCTTATCTATGTGCTGGGCCATTCCCTTGTCGTGTTGACCGGCGTCGCCTCGACCCCGCTCACCGACGGCGAAGCCATTGGGCTGATGATCGTCAGCATCATGGCGTTGATAGCCGTCTTCTTCTTGGAGCGTCTGGTACGCGAACACCAGAGCGCCGAGCAGAAACTACGCCTGCCCAAGTTCTCCATCGAGCGGGCCGCGATCGCTGCGTTTTGGATCGACCCCAACGGGCGCATCCTATTCGTGAACGACCATTCCTGTAAGGTTCTCGGCTATACCCGCGACGAGTTGCAGACCAAATCGGTGCTCGACATCGATCCAAAGTTGACGCCCGCTGCCTGGCAGGGCCGGTGGCAAGATTTACGAGCCAAGGGCTCGCTCTCCTACGAATCGATTTACCGCGCCAAGGACGGGAGCTTCGTCCCGGTCGAGATCTCGGCTAACTACCTTGAATACGAAGGCAAGGAATACAACTGCGCCTTTGCCCAGGACATCAGCTCACACAAGAAGGCGGCGGCCGAACTTATCAACGCCAAGGAACAGGCCGAGCTCGCCAACCGGGCCAAGTCCGAGTTCCTCGCCAACATGAGCCACGAGCTTCGCACGCCGCTCAACGCCATCGTCGGCTTCTCCGAGGTTATCGGCGCCCAGATGTATGGCCCCGTCGGCTCCGACAAATACCTCGAATATGCGGCCGACATCAGCAAAAGCGGCTCGCATCTGGTCGAGATCATCACCGACATTCTCGACATCGCGAAGATCGAGGCCGGCAAGGTCGAGCTGTTCGAGGAAACGTTCGACCTGAACGACATCCTTACGAGTTGCGCCAAGTTGATCGAGGAGAGGGCCAAGGACGCCGGTGTCGCCTTGCAGGTCGAGAGCGCCGTTGCCTTGCCTCGTTTGCATGCTGACAAGCGGATGATCAAGCAGGTCCTGATCAATCTGCTGAGCAACGCAGTCAAGTTCACGCCCGCTGGGGGGGCGGCCTCGGTGCGCTGGGCGCACGATCGCAACGGCTGCATTTCGCTCTTCGTGAGCGACACCGGGATCGGCATTGCCAAGACGGATATCCGCAAGGTCACCGTACCCTTTGGCCAGGTCGAGAGCGCCATGAGCCGCAAACACCAGGGCACCGGGCTCGGCCTCGCCATCGTCAAGTCCTACGCGGAATTGCACGGCGCCAAGCTAGAAATCGCGAGCACTCAGGGCGAAGGCACGACGATCGCGGTGCGTTTCCCCGAGGAGCGCACGGTCACGGCGCAGGCCGCCTCTCCCGACACAACACTTGCCGCAGAGCCGGGACCCGGCGCCGTGGCGCACCCATCCGGCTAGGAGGCCGCCATGGCCCGCATACTTCTGATCGACGACGAGGACACAATCCGCGCGACCCTGCGCAAGGTGCTGGAGACCGCCGGCCACGAGGTGCTCGAAGCCGCGAACGGCGAACAGGCACTTCGCTTGGAGGAAGCCGGCCCAGTCGATCTCGTGGTGACCGACATCATCATGCCGCAGATGGACGGCTTCGGCTCCATTCATCTCTTGCGCAAGCGCGACCCTGAGCTGGCGATCCTCGCGGTTACCGGCGGCACCGCCGACTACCTGCAGGCGGCAAAGGAGCATGGGGCCAGCGAGGTGTTGCAGAAGCCTTTCGACAACCAGACCTTGCTTAAGACGGTCTCAAGGCTCCTGAACGCCGGATACGGGACCCAATCGTCCAGAAACATGCGTTAGCACAAAGCACGAACAAATATGCCCTCAGACGCTCTAGGATTTCTCACGACCTGATTCAGGCAGCAGTGTGTGCCGTATCGTTTTCTCTATGTGACATTATTGTCTTCTCCATGTGACATTGGCAGCAATTCTAGGACTTGTGGACCCCATTGTGGCCCAGTCCGAACTGCCCCTCTTAACCACAAGCGGGGCAAAGAGTACGAACCGTACCTTCCCCTTGAGCCCCTTCAGCCCTAACTTTTCAAACTGTGTGTGTCGCACCTTGCTGGGGGGGGCAGGTCAGTTTGCTTGAGGGGGCAGCGGCGCGAGGGGTCGTTCACCGGCAAGAAAAAACTCGGGGCACGAAAACGAAATGGGGATCATCAAATTCATCAAATTCGCCAGCGAGAAGCTCGGCGTCGTTGACTACGCGTCAATCAAAGAGGCGATTGAGAGCCAGGGTCGCGGCGCAGAGGAGCCAGTGGCGCACGTGCGGATCAGCCACTCGATAGCGATCCACGCGCCAATGCGTTTCGACACCGAGGCGCCGGCCGCGCATTCAGATGCCGCATCAGTAGGCGCTATGATCACACCAACTTATGCAAGCGTGGTTGCCTTGGCGACTACCACGTTCGATACCATCGACGACGCGGAATCCTATCTGCGTACGCCCAAAGGGTTTCTCCGTGGCCAGACCCCAATGGAGGTGGCTCGAAAGCCGGAAGGTGCTGCGCTTGTAGAGGCACATCTCAATTGGATCGATGGTAACTGTCCGGCGCGGGCACACAAAATGGTGGAGCTGCCGATCTGACGCCGAGCTTCCCATCGGCAAACTCCCAAAACAGACAGGCGGCGCACCCGGCAAGCGCTATCTCGTCTCCAATACGGCCTTCATCTACTACTTTCTCACCGGCCGGCTCTGAGGTCCGGTCCACGCTGATGACTTCGAGGCGTTCATCACTCCAGGAGGACCGCCGGATAGTAGCGCTGGATTAGGCCGATCCATCTATTGCGTCGCCACACAATACCAATCGCCAATAGCTCACCGGTAGGTCAAACCCGCGCAAGGCACCAGATGCTTGCGTCATCTCATAGCGCTGGGTCTCCGGTATTAACGCGCGCGGATCTACGGTGTCGACCAGGGCGGTAGAGAAGACAATGTCGCCGCCTCGACTTTCGCCCTGTAACCGCGCGGCCTGATTGACCATCGATCCAAAATAGTCGAGCTTGGCGTCGGCGGTCACCGCGATGCACGAACCCTGGTGCATTCCAATTTTAAGGATTACGCCACCGTCTTCGCGCCCGCGGTTGAATTCCGCGATGCCCATCTGCAATCGAATGCCAGCCGTAACGGCGTCGGCGGCGCCACTAAAGGCGGCCATAATGGCGTCCCCCATCGTTTTCACCCACGTGCCGCGCTGAGCCTCGACGACTTCGCTCAGATAGTCGAAGTGATCGCGGACCAGCTTGTACGCGGACGCGTCGCCGATCGATTCGTAGAGTGACGTTGAACCCTTTAGGTCAGTAAACATGAGGACCACGTTCGAGATCCGGACCTCGTCGCCGGGCCGCAACAGTTGATCCGGGCAGTAGCGTCGGAAAGCCGGACGGGCAATCGCCTGGTCCCCGGTGACAGCGTCGTTCCGCCATGCAAGCTCCTCCACGACGAATGTGTGGCGCCCGGTGCCCTCATTCCGGAGGCTGATCTGGCCGCTCGGACTGGGACTGCCTAGCTCCAAGCGGTCGTTCCGCACAGCGACCTCCGGAAAGCCCGCGGTTCCGTCCCATTCGACGTCGCTCTGGACTGCGAGCTGCGGAATGCGGACCCGGTAGTCGCCGGGGCAGATCGGTGGGTCGACGGTCACCTTCGCGCCCGGATCGAGATGGCGCTGGACGACGATGTGAGGCGTAGTGGATGCGCCTAGCATACAGGCGGCTCCCGGCGGCAGGGGACGCAGCCAGGGTTCCGGGGCGAACAAGAGCTCGACGTTGTGGGAGAAATCACGCTCGTAATCGACATTGCAGGTCGTGCAGTGGACCTGCCGGGGCAGCGCCTCCAGGTTGACCGATGGGGTCTTGCTGTTGCGACAGCGCGGACACAGGATCTCCCAGCGCAGCGAAACGAGTCCTGCGCGGTGGGCTGCGAGGAACAAATCCACCACACGGTCCGGGTCGGCATGCCAAGCCCGCGCTAACTGGAGTGGGCGGATCCGGCCAAGGAAGTCTTCGGGCGCCCGCTTCAGGTAATCGACGAGCCGATCCGACAGCGCGTCGTCGCCCGAAAACCGACGCAGAGTTTTCCACGCCTCACCCAGCTGCCGCTCGGTTCGCTCGTCGCGCTTCGGCGGGTCATAGGGCAAATGGTCGAGGGGATCAGACACATTTTCGGCTCGCGCCGAGGTGCGATCGATTTCGGCTTCGATCATCGACACCTGCATGGCCATTATCCTGTCGACGGATCGTGACACCATCCCGAGCCTTATGCCGATCCATATGATCGGGCTCTGTGTCTTGATCTCGACTTTGATTGTGGCACGGGTGAAGTCGCCCACCGGCTCAAGCAGCATTCTGTATTTTACGAACTGGGTTCCGTCCGCCCCGAACCATCGGCGCTGTGCGCAGAAACGGGCGAAAACCCATTCGCCGAGATCCTCAGTCCAGTGCGTGGCGATCGGGCGGAGCTTCTCACCCGAGGCGCGCCGCAGCACCGAGCCGTCGGGCTGCAATTCATCGACGGCTTCGTAACGACCGTCTCCAAGGATCTCAGCAAGGAGGTTGGTCTGTGCGACCGCCGGCCAAATGCGTTGGGCATTGGCAGCAAACTCGAAAGCCCGCTCACTTTGGAAATATGCCATGTCGCCTTTCCCAGCTCGCCGGGTGCATCGAATCCGTCACCCTATTTCGCTCTTGCCGCCGCGCTGTCAGGCCTCGAAAAAGCGCCGGACTGGCCACACCCAACAACGCGCGCATTGTTGCGCACCGATACATACACTCGTCAGGAACATTATGCTGCCTCAGCCGGTCGAACGAGTTCCGCTAGGCTCCATTCTGCAGAACGGTTCTGCCGCGCCGGTTGTATGATGCAGGAAGAGGACCTTACTGACATTCAACGTGGAGCGAGCGGCCGAGCGGCCGTCGATCATACGAGCTAGGCCGCTCGACAAAAAGGCGGGGCATCGAAGTACCCCGCCCTTCTGAAGTTCAACCGATTTCGGACTTGCCGACGGCGAATGCGGATCGGTAGTCGCGGATCATCCCCGGCACAGCCGCCATCTGGTCTCTTCGGTCATGTCTTAGTCGATCGAGACGTTGATCGACATCAGGCGCCACTCACCGCCTTCCATCATGAAGGAAAGCTTGAAGTTCACGCGCTTTGGTGTGCTCGCATAAAAGCCTTTCACGACCAGCAGCCCGTCTTTATCGATCGACGGGTTCTGTGAGAAGGTGGGGTCAAGACCGCGGAT
>Ga0307378_10004760_pt1 | contig 19176 bp, 14 predicted proteins | sample UN1MG_FD_202238 | JGI IMG/M metagenome (GOLD analysis project Ga0307378, IMG submission 202238) | Soil microbial communities from Risofladan, Vaasa, Finland - UN-1 | ecosystem: Environmental > Terrestrial > Soil > Coastal area > Acid sulfate soil | place: Finland: Risofladan, Vaasa | collected... | reverse complement strand
AGGAAGATGATGATCGCCAGCGTGATGCCCATTGCGATGGTGAGGACCACGGCGGGGTAGATCATGGCCCCGATGACCTTTCGTCTGAGCTTCTGGGCCTTCTCGAGGAAGTCGGCCAGGCGTTGGAGGATCACGTCGAGCACGCCGCCGGCCTCCCCCGCCGCCACCATGTTGCTGTACAAACGGTCGAACGCCTTGGGATGGCGCGCCATGGCCTCGGAGAGCGTGGCCCCGCCCTCCACGTCTTCGCCAACCTGCTTGATCACGTTGCGGAGCATGCCGGGCTTCTGCTGCTGCTCCAGAATCCGCAGGCTGCGCAAGACCGGCAGGCCCGCATCCTGGAGGGTGGAAAGCTGGCGTGTGAACGCGGTCAACTGCTTGGTGGAGACCCAACCAAGCCCGGTGCCGGCAGCTTTGCGCCTGGCGGGGCCCACCGCCCTTTCGCGGCGGGTGGCCTTCTTCTTGCCCGCCTTCTCAGCAACCTTAGTCGGGAAGTAACCGAGGCCACGGACCTTGGCAACGGCCTCCTCCTTGGTGGGGGCCTCGACTTCGTCTTTGACTTCCTGGCCTGAGGCATTCAAGGCCTCAAACTGAAACATCGCCATTGGAGCGACTCCACACCGACTTGGGACACACTTGGGCGGGCACACAGCGGCCCACACGAACAGCCGCCCGCTCCGTCTGCACCATTATTCGGGTCACCAGGTGACCCGGCAAAACTCTCCCGTGATTATCGGACTAACGTTCCCGCCCCGCCGACCAGACGGCAGCCACCGCAAGCATGGCAACCTATATCCCTTCCTCGGTAATCGTCTCCCGCACCACCTCGTCTATCGTCGTGACCCCGTCGTACAGCGTCAACAGCCCGGTCTCACGTAGCGTACGCATCCCGCGCTTGCGGGCCTCTTCCCGCAGAACCCCCGCAGAAGCATGTTTCATGATCAAGTCGCGGAGCTCGTCGTCCAGCACCATCGCCTCGAAGATCGCTGTCCGCCCCTTGTACCCCGTGTTGTTACAGTAATCGCACCCGCGACCGTAGTAGAACGTCCGCCCAGCCACGTCCTCCGGCGTAAGGGCCAGCTCCATGAGTTGGGCCTCGGTGGGTACGTACTCCTCCTTGCAGTTCTCGCAGATCTTGCGGACGAGCCTCTGGGCGATAATGGCTTCCAACGTCGCGGTGATCAGGAAGGGCTCCAACCCGAGGTCGAGCAAGCGGGCGATCGAGGTCGGCGCGTCGTTGGTGTGCAGGGTCGAGAAGACCAAGTGCCCCGTAAGTGAAGACTGCACAGCGATTTGCGCCGTTTCCAGGTCACGAATCTCGCCCACCAGGATTATGTCCGGGTCCTGACGCAGGAAATGCCGCAGGCAACGGGCGAACGTCAGCCCGATGTCCGACTTCACCTGCACCTGGATCATTCCGTCGATGTCGTATTCGACCGGATCCTCACTGGTCAGGATCTTGACGCCCGGCACGTTCAGCTCCCGCAACGCCGAATAGAGCGTAGTCGTCTTCCCCGACCCGGTCGGGCCCGTCACGATGATGATCCCGTGCGGCTTGCTGATCAGTTGCCGGAATACCCCCAGCTCCTCCTCACGCAGCCCGACCTGCTCGAGGTCCAGGTTCACCTGCTTGCGGTCCAGCACCCGCAGAACCACGCTCTCGCCGTACATCGTCGGCAGCACGCTCACGCGCAGGTCCACCGGGCGACTCTCCACCAAGAGCTCGATGCGCCCATCCTGCGGGAGCCGCCGCTCGGCGATGTCCAGATTGGCCATCACCTTGATGCGGGAGGAGATGGCCATCGCGACGAACTTGGGCGGGGGAACCATCTCGAACAACACCCCGTCGATGCGATAGCGCATCTTGAACTCGTCCTCGAACGGCTCGAAGTGGATGTCCGAGGCGGCGTCGCGAATGGCCTGCAACAGCACCAGGTTCACGAGCTTCTTGACCGGGTTGCTCTCGGCCATCTCACGCAGCTCGTCCAGGTCGATGCTCTCGCCGCGGTTCTGATACTTGGCCAGCTCCTCGTCCGCCTCGATTCCCGAGATGAGCTCTTTGATCGTCTCGGCCTGTTCTTCGGGGTAGAAACGATTGAGGCCTTCGGTCATTTCCGCCTGCGTGGTGATTTGGGCGCGGACGTTGTAGCCCATCAGCGTCTTGAGATCGTCGGTGGCGTGGAAGTTGTCCGGGCTGGCCAAGACCACCTCGAGCGTGTTCGTCTCGCGGTCGTAGTCGGTCGGAATGATCCGGTAGGCGTGGGCCATCTGGACGGGGATCAGGTCGATGACCGACTTGTCGATGTCGATCTCGCTTAGGGCGATCGACGCCATGCCGACCTGGGCCGCCAAAGCTTCATTGACGTCCTTCTCCTCCACGTAGCCCAGCTCGATCAGCAACTGCCCCAACGGGCCGCGCTTCTTTTTCTGCAGGTCGAGCGCCTCGGCGACCTGGGCCCGGGTCACCTTGCCCATCTTGGTCAAGATCCGCCCGAGCGGACGACCCTTGAATTGCGCGACGGCCGACGCGTCTTTCTCAGCCATGAACAGCTCCTGCGTGCGAACCCAGCCATTATATGGCAATTGCGTCCGCGGACAATCGGCCGCTCGGCACAACAACCGCGCGGCCCCTTCCCGATGGACTGACACCTCGGGAGATCAGCGCTCCTCGCTCGCCGCCTGCTCGCGTCGCTGGGCTAGGGCGCGGTAATAGGCGTCGAGCAGGGCCTGCAACGCCGGCGGGACACGCTGCTCGGGCGGCGGCGCGATTTGCTCCAGGGCGTCTGATTGTGAGGCTTGCTCGCCGACGCCAACCGAGACTTCGCCGGAGACGCCGCGACCCGCCTGGACCGCCTTTGTTCCGAGGTCCCCCTGAGCCCGCAGCCGCCGCAACGGGCCGACCACCCCGCACCGACTGGCCGCCTCTTGCAGGCGCTCCAGCGCCCGCAGGAACGCGGCCGCCTTGTCGGCAGACCAGCCCAGCTCGGCCAGCAACTCCTCGGACACCTCCTCACCGCGTTCGAGCAGGCCGAGCAGGCCGAGTAGCTCCTGCCGACCCTCCGAGCCGATCTGCCCAATGCCTTCGGCAGCGGGCGCTGGTGCGGGCCGGCCATCGTCGGCCTCACCTGCGGCTGCCAGCAGCGATTCCGGCTGAGCCGGTTGGGTCGCGACCCCGCCACCACCAGACTGTCCGGCAGGCTGTCCCCCCTGGCCGGATGGCTGGCCTTGCGCTCCCGGCGGCTGATCGGCCCCGCCGCCGGCCTGACCATCGCCGGTCGGTTCCGTAGTCCCGCTCGTCTGTCGCTCGCCGGCATTGCCCGGCGGCTGATCCTGCCCCTCCGCACCGCCCTCCGCAGTCCCGCCCTGCTCCTGGCCGCCGGAGGGTGCCTCGCCGGGCTCTGGTCCACCTTCGCTGGGTTTCCCCTGACCGGGTGATTCTTCCTGACTCTCTCGCTTCGCGTCGTCCCCCTCTCCGTGCGCCCCTTGGGCTTCACCCGCGCCGGTCTCGCGTTCGCCGGCGTCTGGGTCCTCGCCTTCTTGTGGCTGCTGATCTCCGCGCTCCTGTGGAGCCTCCGCCGCCCCGTCGGATGGGGCTTTCTCTTTTGCCGGCTCGCGCTCCTCCGCGTCGCTCGCTTGGCCGGAGTCGTCGCCGGTCTGCTCGCCCGTTTGGGGCTCTTCAGCGCCCTGCTCAGCGTCGTCGGCCCCCTGCTGCTGCCGGGATTCCCGCAGACGGCGCGCGACCTCGCGGGCTTCGTCGCCGTGCTCCTCCTCGAAGGCGCGGGCTTCGCGCTCGAACTCGCTCTCGGACGATCCGGCCGACGAATCGGAACCCTCGGAGCCATCGTCGGTTACGTTCCGCGATTCGTCAGAGCCAGCAGAATCGTCGGGCTCCTCGGGCGCTTGTTCGGAACCGCTCCCGGCCTCGCCCCTGCTCTGCTCTTCCGTCGCGCGCTCCTCGTTCGGGGTTTGCGGGGGCGTATCGCCCTGCTCCGTGGAATCCGGTTGCCGGCCGGCTCCAGCCTCCGGTTCGCGCTCTCCCGCGACCGGCGCGCCCGGCTCGTCCCCGGATTCGGTGTCCTGCGGCTCGTCGGCGAGTTGCGTATCGGGCGCTCCGACAGGCTCGGGGACGGGGCGGATCAACGTAACTACTTGGCTAACACCGACTTGCGCCGCCGGCGTCCCGTCAACCAGCTCGCGATTGTCGTGGGCCTCGAACCAGACGCGCAACGTCCGGCCCGGTTCGAGCGGCAACTCGGCGGTGGGAACCCGGACACGCACGCGCCCATGCCGTGTATCGTCGTCCGCAGCATTCTCGATCTCCGCCCTCGTCTCCAGCCCGCCCCGCTCGTGCACCAGATACACCCGGCTGACCCGAATGTCGTCGGAGGCGACCGCGACGAGCTCGGGGCAGCGGCTCACATCGACCACCCTGTCGGGCACGTCTTCTGCCGCCGGGATGACGATCTCCACCGTCGGCGGCGCGTCGTCGCGGACGACGATGCGGTGCTCGGCGGGGGCGCGGCACGCATAGCCCCAGCGGTCAGTGAACTCGATGCGGTAGGTCCCGCTCTCGGTGAGCAGCTCGGAGACCGTTGCCTGCGACGGGTCGGCGTCGGCAATCGCCATCCGGGTGCGGGTCTCGTTCTCACCGCGGAGAATGAACACCGGGTCGCGGACGTCCACATTTGCCCGCAGCCCGAAGGTCGCCAGCGTCCCCGCCCAGACGCGCAGGTCCGGTTCGGGAGCGGTTTCGGCCGGCTCACCCATGTGGGGTGGCGGCACCAGGTGGACCTGCAACTGCACGACGGCGGGTTGCGGCTCTACCGGGATGATGCCCTCCAAATGGGCGTCGCCGGCGCGGCACCGGAAGTGGAGATCAGTAATGACCTCATGCGGGGCAAGCGTCAGGGACCGGTGATCCTGGTCGTCGGCCGCCGGCGTGCGCGTGAGCAAGTACTTGGCTATCGGGCGCTCAACGCCCTCATCACCGGCCAGCAGGTCGAACCAGACCTCCTCCACCGATCGCCCGCGGACGGCGATCTCGATCTCCAGCAGCTCGCCGGCGTGTACGACATCGCCCTCCGCCGGTCGCACCAGCTCAAGCCGCGTCGCGGTCGGCGGAGGCACGTCCGCCCCGAAGAACCGCGCCAGCGAGGGCAGGATCGGTTTGGGGGCGAGGGCCGCGTAAAGCACCCAGGCGACCGCGACCACGAGCAAGACCCACGCGGCTTTCCGCGATACACGCGGCTGGGCGGGTGCGGTCGCCGAGGCCGTGCGCAACGCGTCGGCAGCCTGCCGGGCCGCCCCTTCACACGCATAAGCCGTCTCGGAACGGCGTCGAACGAGCAGCGCGTTGACCACGGCGTTGTGCCGAATGCCCCACACGCGCTCCAGGTGGCGGGCGACGAAGAGCCACCCCAGCCGGCGGAAGAGCGTCAGCGCGAGGAGCGTAATGAGCGTCAGGCCGACGCCGAGCGCCCACAGCAGGGCGGCCCCGACGATGACGGGGCGCGGGAGGCCGCCGGGCCAGGCGTGGTCGGCGGCCACGACGAGCAGCGGGATGGGCGTAGCCGCCGCGGCGGCAGCGACCAACCGGGCCAGCAACCGACCGCGGGTCAGCCGCCAACGGTGTGCGCTGAGGGCCGTCTCAAGCGCCGCCTCTGGATGTCCGGCGTCGTTCACACCGCACCCCGTGGTTAGATCGGCCAGCGGTTGGGCGCCGATCGAGCACTCGGCAGCCCAGCCGACACCGACCTCATGATTATAGCAGCGCGGGCAGAGCGCGGGTGTTTGACGAAGCGGCGGATGACGGTCACAATCACAACCTGCGGGAGTTCAACAGGAGTCTGGCAATGAATGCGCGATGGGTTTCGTCCAGCGTCCGGCATCGGCTAGTAGCGGGAATCGCGGTGATCGGCGTCGCAGCACTGATCTTGCCGGCGTGCGAGTCCTTGGGTCTGAGCAAGAGCCCCGGGAGCCCGGAGGGCCCGACGGCCTCGGCAGTTCGGCATCCCACGCTCGACGACATTCCGGTACCGACCGGATTCAGGCTTGTGGACGACCACAGCGTCAGTCGTATCGACGGGCACTTCCGCGTGGTTCGGTTTGAATTCATCGGAGATATGGAACGCGCGTCGCTCAACCGATTCTATAAAGAGTACATGGCCGCCGGCGGATGGACGCTGAGGCAGGAACGTTTCGATCGCGGCATCTACGATATGCGCTTCGATAGCGATACCGAGGAATGTCTGATCCGGCTCAGGCCGGAGAACAGAAGAACGGTGATTGTGGTCGATCTCGGCCCGTTGCCGCGCGGCTCGGCTGAACGGGAAGCCCAGCCAGCCCTGCCGCGACCGTAGGACCACCGTCGAGGCGGACTGGAAGTAACGCGAATGGACGCCGAAACACGCCACCAACTTAAGCAGAACGAGTTCGCCGAAGCGCTCAGCCGGCTGCGAGACTTCACCGACGCGCGCTTCTGGTACTGCGTCATCGTCATCGTGATCGTCGCCGGAGGGTGGGCCGGCTACCGACTCTGGCGAAGCCAGCAAGCCACGATACTGGAGAACAACTGGAGCCAGTTACTGGCGATCAGGATGATGGATCCGGGCGGGGTGGGCGAGTCAATCAACCAACTAAACGCACTGATCAGCGACAACTCCGATCCCAAGCTGGTCGCCGCCGCGCGCTTGCGCCTCGGCAACGCGCTGACACTCCAGATCCTCATGGACCCGATGCGGCGTGAGAGCCTGCTGCGCGAGGCGGTAGAGGTATACGCGGCGATAGCGAACACGCCCGAGGTGCCCGATTCGATCGCCGCCGCGGCGACCTACGCGCTGGGCACGGCGCATGAGTCGCTGCGGGAGTTTGACGAAGCGCGGCGGATGTACGAAGCGCTGGGCGCGGAGGAGCGGTTTGCCGAGACCCCGTTCAAGGAGATGGCCGTGCAGCGGCTCGAGACGCTGGACGAGGTTACGGTGAAGGTGGTGTTTATGGCGGGCCAGGCACCCCCGCCCAAGCCGGTGGTTCCCGAGATCGGACCTGAGGTTGGGCCGCCGACGTCAGCGGCCGCGGCGACGACGCAAGCAGCCGGCCCGCCGCTCGACAGCCAACCAATCAGCGACGAGAGTTCCGGCGGATCTACCGAAGCCGGCGCGGAATCCGCCACTTCGCGCGAAGCCGCTCAGTCGCCGTCGTCCCAGCCGGCCGATACGCAGCAGCCGTGAGCCACGACGAGGAGATCCTCGAGCGCCCCATTCCGCTCGATGAAAAGCACGCGCAGAAGGTGCGTTTGCGCATTCGGCGTAGGCTACCCGGGCGCCGGCTGGACAAATACCTGCACAGCCGCTTCCGCCACCTGTCGCGCACCGCGATTCAACGCCTGATCCGCCAGGGGGCCATCACGGTCAACGGGCAGCCGGTCAAGCCGAGCTACGAGATGTCGGGCGGCGACGTTATCGACGTCATCATGCCCGCTCACGAGCCGCTGGAAGTCGTCCCGGAGAACATCCCGCTCGACGTCGTGTACGAGGACGAGTACCTGCTGGCCATTAACAAGCCCGCCGGAATAATCTGCCATCCGGCCCGGGCCGAGCAGACGGGAACGGTCGTCAACGCCCTGCTCTACCGGGCGACGCAGCTCAGCCAGGGGATGGACCCCTTCCGGCCGGGGATCGTCCATCGGCTGGACAAGAACACCACCGGCGTGCTGGTGGTGGCCAAGTGCGACGAGGCCCATTGGCGACTCGCGCTTCAGTTCGAACGCCGCACCGTGCAGAAAACCTACCTGGCCGTGGTCGAGGGCGAGATGGAGCTGGACGGCGACCAGATTGACGTGCCCATCGGCGTGCATCCGGTAGTGCGCGAGAAGTTCGCCGTCATGGTGCGCGAGAACAAGATCGACATCGCCAAGAACGCGGTCACCTACTATGAAGTCGCCGAACGCTACCGGGGCTACACGCTGGTGCGGCTCTTTCCGAAGACGGGCCGGACGCATCAGCTCCGGGTGCACATGTCGCACATTCGCCACCCGATCGTGGGCGACCGGATGTACGGCGGAAAGGCGGTCAGCGAGTACGACCTGGCCGGCTCGGGCTCGACCACGTCGTTCCTCGGCCATCAGGCGCTGCACGCGTGGCGAATCCGGTTTTGTCACCCGATCACGGAAAGGGAGATGGAAATCGAGGCCCCCTTCCACGGGCCGTTCAAACAGCTCGTCGAGTTGCTGCGGAGATCGCGCAGTGTGTGATCGGAGGCCCACGCATCCAGCCCGGCGTCGAGTCGGCCTGTGCGTGCTCGCGCTGGTGCTCGGCACCGCGCGCCCACTGGCTGCGCAGAGCGAAGGGCCGCCCGGAACACCCGCGGTCCAAGAGGTCCGCCGGCGTCTGTCGGCGCTGCTCGCCAAGCTGCCGGCCGAAACACATGCGGGCCTAGTGGTCGAGAACGTGGCGGACGGGACGAGATGGTTCGCGCACGAGCCCCGGCGTCCGCTCAAACCGGCCAGCGTGTTGAAGCTGTTTGTGACCGCGGCCGCGCTGGAGCGGCTCGGCCCGGACTTCCGCTACGAAACACGGGTGTATGCACGCGATGGTGAGCTGTGGGTGATCGGCTCCGGCGACCCGGGGCTCGGCGATGAACGTTTGGCCGCGCGACGGGGTCAAGCCGTCACGTCCGTTTTCGACGAGTGGGCCGCGGCGTTGAAGGCCCACGGCATTCGTTCGCTCAAGACCATCGTTCTGGACGACGGCATCTTCGATCATGTCCGCAGGCATCCCGACTGGCCCGCTGAGCAGGCGGACACCTGGTATCAAGCCCCGGTGGGCGGCCTCAACTTCAATGACAACTGCCTCGACGCGCGGGTGGGCCTTCGCAACGGCGTCGTTGATCTGGTGCTGCAACCTCCGTTACCGACCGGCTTCATCCGCAACGAGTTGGCGGCGGGTAAACAGCACCGGCCCAGCATCACCCGCGGCTTGAATAGCGACGTGTTCGTCTTCCGCGGCACCGTGGCTCGCACGGCCGACCTCCGCCCGACCAGCGTCGGTCGCCCGAGCGTGTTCTTCGGGCACGCGTTGAGACTAGCGCTGGAATCGCGCGGGATCGACGTCGCCGGCCAGGTGGTCCGTCGGAACCTGTCGCCCACCGCTGTGGCCGAGGCGACGCCGCTGGCGACACATTCGACGCCGCTGCCCGACGTGCTCTGGCGGTGCAATGCGTTCAGCCAGAACCTGTTTGCCGAATGTCTGCTCAAGTCGCTGGCGGCCTACGAGCCGAGCGGCGGGCGCAGTGGCCGGCCCGGCAGTTGGGAAGACGGTGTTCGTGTCCTACACGCGACCCTCAGCGACCTCGGCCTGACCCTCGAGGGTGCCGTGTTCCGCGACGGCAGCGGGCTGAGCCATGAGAACCGCGTGGCCGCCGGACAGGTCGTTCAGTTGCTTTCGACCATGTGGCGTCATCGCCACAGCGGCGTATTCCTGGAGAATCTGTCGGTGGCCGGCCGGGAAGGCACGCTGCGCCATCAGCTGGACGAGCCGTTGCTGCGCGAGCGGATCCGCGGGAAGACTGGGACGATCCGCGGCGTGCGCGCGTTGGCCGGCTACGCCGCCCGTCCGGACGGAACCACCCTGAGCTTCGCCCTATTGGTCAACGGCGTGGGGGCGAACGATCTCGCGCGTCAGGTTTGCCGCGTCCTGGTCGAGGCCGGCGTAGCCGATCAGTAGCCGCCCCACCAGCGCCTCGGCTTGCGAACGCACGGCCGGTTTCCCCTTGTGGCCGCTCGCCCAGCGGCGACAATGTCACCCAGGCCGCTGGAAAGCGGGCGATGGCTTTTCGCGACATGAGATTTGTGCACAGGAGCTTGACATGAGTCGAAGCGGCGTATCGGCCGGCTGTCTCGCCGTGGTGATCGTCTTGTCGGTGTACGGGGGCTTGCAGGCCCACAACGGCGGACAAGCCGCCGGCATGCGGACCGCCTGCGTGGACGTGGTCCACATTTTCAACGAGTACCAGCGTCAAAAGGACTTGTCCGAGGAGATGAAGGACCTCCAGGACAAGCTGCAACTGGAAGGGGATCAGCGCAGGCGGCAGATAGATGCCCAGCAGGCCACGATCGAGGCGATGAGCTCCGACGACCCCGCGCTCGTGGGCAAGATGCGCGAGCTGTTGAAGATGCAGATCGAATACAAGAACTGGTTTGAGCTCAAGCAGGCCGAGATGACCCGCGAGATCGCCATCTGGTCCGCGAACATCTACAGCGAAGTCCTGAAGGTTGTCGAGAAGATCGCCGTCCAGGACGGCTACGACATCGTCCTCTACCGCGATGAATTCGAACCCATCCTGACCGACCCAGAGGCGATCCGCGAGCAGATTCGCAGCCGTAAGGTGCTTTATTGCAGCCCGCGGGCGGACATCACCGAAATCGTGCTGGACAAGCTCAATGCCGACTACCGTGCTCAGCCGCGGCAGAAGATGCTCGACGTACCTTGACGCAGTGACCGCACCCATGGCTGAACAGCCGTCAATCACAGTCGCCGAACTGGCCCGCCGCCTGGGTGGAAGCCTAGAGGGTGTCGGCGGGCGCGTGGTTTGGGGCGTGGAGCCCCTTGACCAGGCCGGGCCCGAGGCGGTCTCGTGGCTGGGCAGCGCGCGGTACCTGCCTCAGCTCGCCGATACCGAGGCCGGGGTCGTGCTCGTCCCGGAGGATTGCGAGGTCCCGGCCGGCAAGACGGTCATCCGCGTTTCGGATCCGGACGCGGCGCTATGTGAGGTGCTGCGCTGCCTGGCTCCGCCGAGCGAGCCGGTGCCGGTCGGCGTCCACCCGACCGCGGTGATCGGCGAGGGGGCGGTGGTCGAGGGGGCTGCGATCGCGGCCCAAGCCTATGTCGGTTCCGGGGCGGTGGTCGGCCCGGGGGCGCAGCTTCACCCCGGCGTGCGCGTCGGGGCCGCCGCGAAGATCGGCCGCGATTGCGTCCTGTGGCCGAACGTGGTCGTGCGCGAACGGGTGACCATCGGCGATCGGGTCATCATCCACCCGAACGCCACCATCGGGGCGGATGGCTACGGGTATTTGCAGCGCGAGGGGCGGCACGTAAAGATCCCGCAAATCGGCACCGTCGTGATCGAAGACGACGTCGAGATCGGCGCCAACACCGCCATCGACCGGGCCCGCAGCGGCGAAACCCGCATCCGCCGCGGAACCAAGATTGATAACCTCGTCCAGATTGGCCACAATTGCGACATCGGCGAAGATTGCATCATCGTCGGGCAGTGCGGAATCTCCGGCTCGACGACGCTGGGGCATCATGTCGTCTTCGGCGGGCAAGTTGGCGTCATCGACCACCTGCGGATCGGGAACGGCGTACAGGTGGCGGCGAAATCGCTTGTCACCCACGACATCCCAGACGGCCAAGTGGTCCGCGGCATCCCGGCGACGGATAATCACTTGTTCGGCCGGCAACAGGTTATAATTCGTCGTTTGCCGAAGATGGTCGAGCAGTTACGCGAGTTGACCAAACGGGTGCAGCAACTTGAGTCGGCAGCGAACGATACAAAAAGAAGCTGAGCTTTCGGGCGTCGGGCTGTTCACCGGGTTCCCGGTGAAACTGCGTTTCAAGCCCGCCCTCCCGGGCAGCGGCATTGCGTTCGTGCGCTCCGACCAGCCCGAGCCGACACGCATCACCGCCCGCGTCGAGAACCTGACCAAACGGTCGCGGCGTACTTCGCTGCGCAACGGGACGGTGGCGGTCGAGACGGTCGAACACTGTCTGGCGGCCATCCGCGGCTTGTCGATCGACAACCTCGAGATTGAGCTGGACAACGCGGAACTGCCGGCGGTCGATGGCAGCGCGACCCCGTTCGTCGAGGTTCTCGCTGAAGCCGGCATCGCCGAGCAGGACGCCGAACGGCGCTGTTTCAAGATCCCCGAGGTAATCCGCGTCAGCGACGGGGACGCGGAGCTGGTGGCCTGGCCGGGCGAAGGCGAGCGGCTGGATATCATATATGAGCTCGACTACGGGCGGGACAGCGGCGTGGGGCGGCAGATTCATCGCTTCGCGCTCACCCAGGACGGGTTCGTTGACGAGCTCGCGCCGGCGCGCACGTTCATCACCGACGAGGAAGCCCGGCAACTGCGGGCCGCGGGCCTGGGCAAGCATCTGACCTATCAGGACATTCTGGTCATCGGCCCGCAAGGACCGATCGAGAACCAGTACCGCTTCCCCGATGAGTGCGTGCGGCACAAGATCCTCGATCTGGTCGGCGACCTGGTGCTGCTGGGTTGCTTCGTCAGCGGGCGCATCTACGCGCGCAAGAGCGGGCACAATCTCAACCACGAACTGGTCCGCCGGCTGCATGAGCTGCGGCTGAGCACGCAGTTGCACGAGCGGCTGAAAGCCGGCGCCAAGCTGGACATCCACGCCGTGCAGCGCGTCCTGCCGCACCGTTATCCGATGCTGCTGATCGATCGGGTGGTGGAGATTGAGGGAGATCAGCGGGCGGTCGGCATCAAGAACGTCACCATCAACGAGCCGTTCTTCCAGGGGCACTATCCGCGTCAGCCGATCATGCCCGGCGTGCTGATCATTGAGGCGATGGCCCAGCTAGGCGGGATCCTGCTGTCGCAGAAGCTGGAGCACACCGGCAAAGTGGCCGTGCTGCTCAGCCTCGATCGGGTGAAGTTCCGTCGCCCGGTCGCGCCGGGCGACCAGTTGGTGCTCGAAGCGCAAACCCGGCGGATCAAGTCGCGCACTGGGGAGGTGCATTGTCGGGCGCAGGTTCTAGGGGAGCTGGTCGCCGAGGCGTCGATCCGGTTCATGCTGGTGGATGCCGACCCGAGCTGAGTAACGAAGGAATGAGCGAGATACACCCGCTGGCATTCGTGGACCCGCAGGCCGAGCTGGGAGAGGACGTCCAGGTCGGCCCGTTCTGCCACGTCGGCGCGGGGGTGGTGCTCGCCGACGGCTGCCTGTTGCACAGCCACGTGACGCTCCTGGGGCCGGCCGAGTTCGGTCGGGGCAACGTCTTTTTCCCCAACTGCGTGCTGGGCACGACGCCGCAAGACCTCAAGTACAAGGGCAGCCCCACGCGGCTGCTCGTCGGCAACGACAACGTCTTCCGCGAAAACGTCACCGTCCACCGCGGAACCGAGGTGGACCGTCACAGCGAAGGCACCACCCGCATCGGCGACCACAGCCTGCTGATGGTCGGCGTGCACGTCGCCCACGACAGCGACCTCGGCAACCACGTCATCCTAGCCAACGGCGTGCAGGTCGCCGGCCACGTCCGCATTGAAGACTGCGTCAACGTCGGCGGGGTCAGCGCCATGCACCACTTCGTGACCGTCGGCCGCAACGCGTATGTCGGCGGCATGACCCGCGTCACGCACGACGTCCCCCCGTATATGAAGGTCCTCGGCTACGACCAGACCGTGCGGGGCGTCAACGCCGAGGGCATGCGGCGCTGGCACATCTCCGACGAGTCGATCGCGGCAATGAAGGAGGCCTTTCGGCTGCTGTACGCCCGGCGTACCGAGCAGGCCCCGGGCCGGACCGTTGCGGCGCTGCGCGAGATCGAGACTAACGGGCTGGTGCGCGACGAGCACGTCCGCTACCTGGCCGAGTTCGTCAGGCGCAAGCTCGAGGTCGGCGTCTACGGTCGCGTGCGCGAGCACTTCCGCAGCGACGCACCCACAGACCGGGCCGCCTTCTACCGGGACGGGGACAGGGAGCCTGATTCATGAACCAGCCGGTGCCCGTCGCCGTCATCGGTGCCGGCCACATGGGCCGACATCACGTTCGCAAGTACGCGGAGATGCCGACGGCGAAGCTCGTCGCCGTCATTGATCTGGACGTTGAGCGCGCCAAGCAGTTGGCCGAGCCGCTCGGCGTGCGCTATGGCAAGACGCTGACGCCGGAGCTCGGCGACGTGGCGGCGGCCAGCGTCGCGGTTCCGACCGTCAAGCACCTGGAGGTCGTGCGACCGCTGTTGGAGCGCGGCGTGGCCGTGCTGATCGAAAAGCCGTTGGCGCCATCGCTGGCGGACGCGCAAGAGATCGCCGCCCTGGCCCGCAAGCACAACACCATCGTGCAGGTGGGCCACACCGAGCGGTTCAACCCGGCGGTGCGGGCGGTCGATCGGCTGGGACTGCGACCCAAGTTCGTCGAAACCGATCGCATCAGCCCGTTCACCTTCCGCTCGGCGGACGTCGGCGTCGTCTTCGACATGATGATTCACGACATCGACATCATGCTGCACCTGGTCAAGGACGAGGTCGAACGGGTGGACGCGGTCGGCGTCAACGTGCTCGGCGTGCATGAGGACATCGCCAACGCCCGCGTGCAGTGCCGGGGCGGGGCCGTCGCCAACCTGACCGCCTCGCGGCTGGCCCTGAAGACCGAGCGCAGGTTGCGGGTCTTCTGCGAGCACGCCTACGTCTCGCTGGACTACCAGAAGAAGGTCGGCATCGCCATTACGCTCGACAAGAATCTCGACGTGCTCAAGCTGGCGCGCGAACGGAACATCGAAGACCTCTCGCAGATGGCCGGTGTCGATTTCGGCAAGATGGTGCACGTCGAGCCGCTGACGATCGAGGACAAGGATGCTCTGCAGGACGAGCTCGAAACGTTCCTCGACTGTGTCCGGCAGCGCAAGCGTCCGCCGGTCAGCGCCGAAGACGGCGTGGCCGCCATCCGGCTGGCCGAGATGATCGTAGACTCGATCAAGTCGCACTGCTGGGACGGGGCTGAATCCGGCCGCGTCGGGCTCGAGGCCGACATCATCAGCGCCCAGGCGTTCGGCAAAGACGCGCGGACGCATGGGTCGTAACGCGATGCGACCGGCCGGCTCACTGCTAGCATGCACGGTATCACTCCTCTTGTTGGCCCTTACCAGTCTCTGGCTCGGCGGCTGCCGCGCGAGTGGCAAAGCGGCTGTGGTGGGCGGCCGTGCCCGGCCGTTGGCGATGCCGGACCCGGTGCGGGCCGTGTGGGTGGCCCGCTTTCACTATCGCTATCCCGACGACGTGCGCGCGATCATCCAAAACTGCGCGAAGCTGGGGTGCAATACCGTCCTTTGGCAAGTGCGCGGCAACGGGGCGGTCGCGTATCGGTCCAGGATCGAGCCGTGGTCGCGCGAGTTCGAACACCGCGACCCCGGGTTCGACCCATTGGCCGTGGCGGTCGATGAGGCACATCAACAGGACCTGCGAATCGAAGCGTGGGTGAACCTTATGCCCGGTTGGTCCGGCAAGGCGCCGCCGCCGGTCCGCAATCAGCTCTATCACACGCACCCGGAATGGTTCCTGCACGACGCGGCCGGGCAACGCCAGCCGCTGAACGACCACTACGTCATCCTGAATCCCTGCTTGCCGGAGGTTCGCCGCTACCTGGTAAGCGTGATCGAGGAGATCGTCACCAACTACGCCGTGGACGGAATCCACCTCGACTACGTGCGTTACGCATGGGAGACGACCAGAAACGCCCGCGACCTGTATCCCCGCGACGCAAAGACGGTCGCGCTCTTTCGCAATCTGACCCGCCGGAATCCGGACGACGCCCCGGAAGCCTGGGACGCCTGGCGCGCGAACCAGCTTACGCGCCTCGTGGCCGACATTCGGCAGATGATGGAGCAGCGGCACCCGGGGGTGACGCTCACCGCCGCCGTGTGGTCCGACCCGCACGTCGGCTACGACGGCTACTTCCAGAACGGGCTGGCCTGGCTGCGCAGCGGCCTGCTCGATGCGGCGTACCCGATGGCGTACACCGAGCAGCCGGAGACGTTCTCCGGCTACGTGCAGACCTATCACCGCCTGGCCCCCGGCCGCCGCATCATCCCCGGCCTCGGGATCTACAAGCACAAGACGGCCGACCAGATGCGCAGCCAGCTTCGGGTGTGTGCCGGCGCCGGCGGTAACTTCGCCTTGTTCTCGTACGACTCGTTGCTACCGACGCACGGGGACCGCGGCAAGAAGCAGCCCGACCCCAATCGCGACACGCTCCGCCACCTGCGCCGCGACGTCCTGAGCGAGTTCGACGACCGATAGCGAGAGCGGTGGCCGGCGATGAGAGCGGGAAATCCGGGCGGGGACGTTGAACTGCGCCCCTGAGGGGCAAGCCCCGCTAAGAGTCCGTCTCAGCGGGCGGCTCGGAGACGGTGACGGGCTCGACCTCGGGCAGGCGGCCGGCGATTTTGTCGAGTAGGTAGGCCTCGAGCAAAACGTCCCGGCCAAGCGGGACCCAGTGCTCGCCGCGGGATGCCGCCCCGCGCAGGCCCTCGGTGGTCGGCAAGTGCTCGTTATAGATCGCCAGCGCGCCCGAGGCGGTCGTCACTTGCCGCTCGGGGGCACTGTAACGCTGTTTGTCAACCTGCACTGAGACGTGGTACTCGTCCTGGGCACGTTTCGCGGGCGGGACGCCCGCACTACCCTCGACCGCGGTCGGCTGGACCCGGACGGTCACAATCCGGCGGACGGTGTGGATGCTCGATTCGAAGAGTTGATAACCGCCGCGCGAGTCGCCCCGCCAGAACTCGAACCATTGTCCGCTGGTGGCCGGGTGGCTGACGGCCAGACCACGCTCCCAGTCCACCCGCTCGGGCGGCAGATCGTGCTCGCGCAGCACGGTCAGTGTGGCGTCCAGGAAGGCCTCCTGGTCCGGTATACGCAGGACCATTTCGGTCGGACCGGTCGATTGCGGCGGCGCGTGGCACCCGCCCAGCGCGACCAGAAACGCCACCAAAACACCTGTGAAAGAAACGTGACGCATGCCGGGATGATAGGTCCGCCGCAGCGGATTGCAAGCGTGATGATATGGGCCTTTGCGGTGAGAGGCGGGGTCAGCGTAAGTGTCGGCCAGAAAGTGATGCGACTCCACAGAAGAATTAGAATAATGCTCTTGGAAGCTGTCGTGTCCCCCTTCGCGTCCCGTGTCGGCGTGTGCCGGTGCGGGACGCACTTTTTTCTCCCCGCCGAGCGGACGAGGCTGCAAATAACTGTGCGGCCGACCCGGTACACCGAGTGGTTCAGCCCGACTCGGGGTACAATGTACGCCGCGGCTCAGCGTTGGAGATGGGGTCATGATGAGTACATGCCGCAAGCAGGTCGGTCGCGGTCGTCTGATGGGGGGGATCATCCTGGTTAGCTGCGGCGTGTGGGCCGGGGTCGCGCTGCCGACGGGTTGCGATTCGGTGCGGGGTCAGCAGGAGGCCGGCGAGTCAGCAGGGCAGCAGGACGCACCGCCAGCGCCGACCGCGTCGCAGCCGACGGCTTCGCAGCCGGTGGTCCGGAGCACGGACGGGGAGTTGCGCTGGCACCGACCGCGCAGCAAAGAGCGGCGAGATGAGCGTGACCGACTGGTAGACCGCTACATCGCTGAGGCCGGTCCATTCTCGCCGGCGATTCGCGACCAGCGGGTCATTAAAGCTCTGCGGGCGGTCCCGCGGCACAAGTTCGTTCCGCCGCAGCGGCAGCGCAGCGCGTACGACGACACGCCGCTACCCATCGGCCACGGACAGACCATCTCGCAGCCGTACATCGTCGCGCTGATGACCGACCTGCTGGAGCTCGAGCCGGGTCAGAAGGTGCTCGAGATCGGCACGGGCTCGGGCTATCAGGCCGCCGTCCTGACCGAGCTGACGCCGTACGTTTTCTCGATCGAGATCGTCGAGCCGTTGTACAAGCAGGTGGTGAAACGCTTCGAGCAGCTCGGCTACCAGACGGTGAAGACCAAGCAGGCCGACGGGTACGACGGTTGGGCGGAGCATGCTCCCTTCGACGCGATCATCGTGACGTGTGCGGCCGGGCACGTTCCGCCGCCCTTGTGGGACCAGCTCAAGCCGAACGGACGGCTGGTAATTCCGCTCGGGGGGGCGTACGACGTGCAGCGACTGCTGGTGCTGACCAAGCAGGCCGACGGCAGCCGTAAGAGCCGAAACGTCCTGCCCGTGCGCTTCGTGCCCATGACCGGCAAAAGCCAAGACCGATGAAGGCTGCGAGCGGCGTCCGCGCCCTAGGTTACCCTTCGCCGCGGGTCATACTGGTTTCCGTCGCACTGATCAGCACCGCGCTGATCGCGTACGAAATCGTGCTGATGCGCCGGCTGCTGATCGAGCGCTGGCACCACTTCGGCTATCTCGTCATCAGCGTGGCCCTGCTGGGGTTCGGAGCGAGCGGTACGCTTCTGGCGGTCTTCGAGCGCCGTGTGCGGCAGCGGACGCTGACTGCGCTGCGGTTGTCTGCGATCGGGCTGGCCCTGTCGCTCTCGCTGCTGCCGCGCCTCGCGGCGTGGCTGCCCATTACCGCACGCTTCATCCCCCAAGATCTGTGGAGACAGGCCGGCTGGTGGTCGCTGTACTGGCTGGCAGCGGCAATCCCCTTCCTGCTGGGAGCCACCCACATCGGCGCGGCACTTATGACCGCGGGCCGCCAAGTCGGACGCGTCTACGCGGTCAACCTGTTCGGCAGCGGCGTCGGTGCGCTGCTCGGCGGACTGCTCGTCTCGCGCTGGCCCGTCGAGGCGGGGCTCTGGCCGGCGCTGGCGCTGGCCTGGGTGGCCGCAGGTGTGCTCACCGCGGCGCGCGAAATAAACGCGCCACGGTTCGGCCGGCTGGCTCGAACGGTGCTCGTGACCGCGCTCGTGGTCGGTGCAGTTGTGCTCGAGGCGCGCCGGCCGCTCCTGCTCAACCCCGACGAGTTCAAGGATCTCACGCGTGTCAGACAACTGGAAACACAGGGCATGGCCCGGTGTGTCGCGCGCGCGTCCGATCCGCACGGGTACGTTGAGATCTACGAAAGCGACCTGTTCCACGACCTGCCCCTCCTGCACATCAGCGAGTCGCCACCGCCGATGTTCAGCATCCTGATCAACGGCGACGTGGCCGGTTCGGTGTTGCGCATTCAGGACGCTTCGCAAGCCGGCGTGATGGACAGAACGCTGATGGCCTTCCCATATCGACTGCTCGGTCCTGAGCCGCGCGTGTTACTGCTCGGCGAAACCGGCGGAACGAACGTGTGGCTCGCCCGGCGGCGCGCGGCGTCTGAAATCGTCGTTGTGCAACCCAACAGTGCCCTCACCGACCTGTTCCGCGGCCCTGCGCCGTTGGCCGACAGCACGGGAAACGTCTTCGAGGGATCCGACGTCCGCCTCGAGTCCGCCGCCCCGCGTCAATTCCTGGCGTCAAACCGAG